>Ga0256867_10001475_pt1 | contig 10003 bp, 7 predicted proteins | sample RVTome_15_FD_185939 | JGI IMG/M metagenome (GOLD analysis project Ga0256867, IMG submission 185939) | Soil microbial communities from uranium-contaminated site in the Upper Colorado River Basin, Wyoming, United States - RVT150D86 (HiSeq) ... | reverse complement strand
CCGAGCGGTGACGATGTCGCTGGTGGATCCGCCGCCGGTGGCCGTCTGCCAGCTCGCCGGATCCTCGTGCACGAACAGCAGGGGCCAGCGCCGTCACGATGCCGACAGCGCTGGCCCAGGAGGAAAGATGGACAAGCAGCGGTCACAGGGGTTGGTACCGGCCTGGGTGCAGCCCGACGCCATGGCGGCACTGATCATCGCGCTCGTCAACGGAGTCGTCGCCGGTGCCGTGGTGGATCCCGAGCAGGCCGACCCGCAGGCGATCGGGCAACAGTTCGTCGCGCTGTTGGTCGCCGCCGGTCTAGGTCGCGGCAACGAATGAGGATCCCAGACGTGATCACCTCGCACGAGTGAAGTGCCCGAATCGGCGATGCAGCGGTTCGGGAACCGGCCGGGCGGCGCGATCCGTCCAAACCGGCATGACACGGAGGGTGCGTGAACGGGTGGGACTGGTCGTGCCGGCGGTGCTGCTGGCGCTGGCCGCGGCGGTCGGGTGCGCCGACCGGGACGACGGTGACTCCGCGAGCGATGCCGAAGCAGCGGGCAGTGGCAGCGACGCCGGTGGCAGTGCCGACACCGCGGTGGGCGACCCGGGAGCCGAGGAAGGCCGAGAAGTCACGGATGAGACGGCCGCCGATGCCGACAGCGGTGCGGCCGCCGGGGGCGAGGGGGCGGGACCTCTCGCGCTCGGCACCGTGGCCATCGCCGGCGCACGGGACGTCGTGCGTACGGGCACCATGCAACTCACCGTCGACGACGTCGAGGCCACCGCCACGGCCGTGCGCCGCCTGGCAACCGACGCCGGCGGCTTCGTCGCCGACGAGCAGGTGCGGGCGCGCGACGACGAGGTCGACATCACCGTTCGCGTGCCTGCCGACCGGTTCGACGACGTGCGGGGGGCGATCGGCGACCTGGGCGATGTCGCCGAGCAGGACGTCGAAGCCCAGGACGTGACTGCCGAGGTCGTTGACGTCGAGAGCCGCATCGCGTCGCTGCGGGCCAGCGTGGTGCGGGTTCGCGGGCTCCTGTCGCAGTCGGGCGACGTCGCGCAGCTGGCGCTGGTCGAGGGCGAGCTTGCCCGACGCGAGTCCGAGCTCGAGGCGCTGCTCGGACAGCAGCGTGTGCTGCGCGACCACGTAGACATGGCGACGCTGACCGTTCACATGTCAGAGGACGAGGCGCCCTCGCCGAGCGATGACGCCCCCGGGTTCGCCGACGGCCTCCGCCGCGGCTGGGTCGCCGCGGTGGACGGTGGTCGCATCGCGCTCGCGGTCGCCGGCTTCGTGCTGCCGTTTGCCGTGCCGGTGGCCATGGTGGCGCTAGGGATCCGCCGTTGGCAGCGCCGGCGACCCGTCGCAGCCCCGGCCGAGTGACCGCGGCTACGCCAGCGCCGCCCGCAGCGCCGCGGCGGCCTCGTCGATGGCGGCCTTGCCCTCGGGGACCAGGTCACCCATCGAGAAGAACCCGTGGATCACGGAGTCGTAGCGACTGGCCTTGGCGTCGACACCGGCCGCCTGCAGCTTGGCGGCGTAGGCCTCGCCCTCGTCGCGCAGCGGGTCGTACTCGGCCGTGATCACCAACGCCGGCGCCAGGCCCCGCACCGCTTCGTCGGCGGCGAGCAGCGGCGACAGCCGCGGATCTTTCCAGTTGTCGGTGCCGCAGTAGTGCCCCCGGAACCACATCATGTCGGCTTGGGTGAGGAAGTAGCCGTCGGCGTTCTCGTCGAACGACCGATGCGAGAAGTGCATGTCGGTCGCCGGGTATACCAGCAACTGGAAGCGCAACGCCGGGCCGGTGTCCCGCAGCTGCTGGGCGACCACGGCGGCCAGGTTGCCGCCGGCCGAGTCACCCCCGACGGCCATGCGGCCGGGATCGATCGCCAGGTCGGCGGCCGTCGACGGCTCGGCCACCCAGCGCACCGCGGCCAGGCAGTCGTCGACCGCCGCGGGGAACGGGCTCTCGGGCGCCAGCCGGTAGTCGACGGCCACGGCCGTCACGCCGCTTGCCGCCGCCAGGGCGCGGACCGTGGCGTCGTGGCTCTCGAGGTCGCCGATGACCCAGCCGCCGCCGTGGAAGTACACGAGCACCGGCCACGGACCGGGCTCGGCCGTCGGCACGTACATCCGCACCGGCACGTCGCCCGCAGGCCCGGGAAACGTCCGATCGGTCACCGAGACCATCTCGGCCCTACCGGCCAGCGCGCTGAACTGGCCGTAGACCTCCCGTACCTGTTGGGGCGTCTGCTCGTCGATCGGTGGGCTGCCCAGGGCAGCCACCGCATCGAGGAGCGACCTCACCTCCGATGTGACAGCCATCTTCCCTCATCCCCCTCCGACCAGACCGGACAACGGCACCGAGATCTTCTCACGCCTTCCCGTAGAACAGGCGCTCGACCACTCGTCGCGCCCGGCGCGTCACCCGCCGGTACTCATCGCGCAGCCGGGCCGCGGTGGTGCCGAGCGACCGGGCGAGGTGCGACAGGTCGTCCGGTCGCTGCGGCAACGCGTCCACCGCCGAGGGCGCCGAGCCGACGAGCCACCAACGGTTGCGCGTCCGTTCGCAGAAGCGGTAGGCGGCCCGAAGGACGTCGGCATCGTCGCCGCTCACGACACCGGCCGACGACAACCGGTCGAGGGCGCCCATGGTCGACGGTGCCCTGGTCCCCGTCCTCATCTGCAGGAGCTGGACAGTGAACTCGACGTCCGACAGCGATCCCCTCCCCAGCTTGAGGTGGAACTCCGGGTCCTCACCCGGCGGGATGCGCTCCCGCTCGATGCGGGCCTTCATGCGCCGAACCTCCCGCTCGTCATCGGAGCTGAACGGCCGCCCCCACACTGCTTGGTCCAACAGTTCGAGGAAGCGTGCCCCGAGCGCCGGGTCACCCGCCACCGGCCGGGCGCGGGCCATGGCCTGCCGTTCCCACGTGAGCGCCCAACGCTCGTAGTAGGTGGCGTAGCCGTCGATGGTGCGGGACAGCGCACCCTGACGACCCTCGGGGCGCAGGTCGGCGTCGATGTCGTAGATCCGCTGCGCCGGCGTGGCGCCGGCGATGAACCGCATCAGGCTCGCCGCCACCCGGAGGCCCTCCTCGTGGTCGGCGGGTGTCGAGCCCTCGTGGACGAAGAGCACGTCGAGATCGCTGGCGTACGACAGCTCGCCGCCCGCGAACCGGCCCAGAGCCACCACGGCGAACGGCACCTGCGGCTCGAGCGACGCCAGCGCGGCCCCCACGCAGGCCTCCGCCAGGGCGCCCAGGTCGGCCCCCACGGTCGCCTCGTCGGCGACCCCGAACACGTCCCGGGCCGCGATGCCGAGGAGATGCCGGCCACGCCAGCGGCGCAATGCCTGCTGGCGGTCGTCGACGTCGCTGCGCCAGTCCAGCGCTCGGTACGCGGAGTCCGCCAAGCCGGCATGATCCAGGGTCTGCAGGCGGTCGATGTCGGCCAGCCGCACGATCAGGTCGGGGTTGGCGGCCAGGACGTCACCGAGCAGCCCGCTCGTGCCCAGCAGCTGGCACAGCCGGCGGGCGACTTCAGGGCTGTCGCGGAAGGCGTTGGCCAGCTCCATGGTGCGTTGCTCGCCGGACGCCAACTTGCGCAGCCCGAGCAGCCCCAGGTCAGGATCGGGCGACGTCGACAACCAGTCGAGCACCAGCGGCAGGAGCTGCTGCATCATGCGCGACGAGCGGGTGAGGCCGCGGGTCAGCTCGCGTACTGCGGCCCGCGTGCGGTCGGCGTCGGCGAACCCGAAGCTCGCCAGCGCGCTGGCCGCGGCATCGGGCGACATGCGGCCGGCCCCGGCCAGGGCGTCGAGCAGTGGGCGGAAGTAGAGCCGCTCGTGGATCCGGCGTACGGCGTTACGTTGGCCGGCGAGCTCGCGGTCGAACGCTTCAGTCGGGCCCGACTCCCGTGTGCCCCGGTAGCCGAGCACGCGGGCGATGCGGCGTCGCTGGTCGCGGCCCGCGGGCAGGGTGTGCGTCTGTTGCTCGTCCTCGAACTGGAGGGCGTGCTCGACCTGGCGCAGCCAGCGGTAGGCGCCGGCCAGGCCGTCGGCGTCGTCGGGCGCGACGTAACCGGCGGACCTCATCTCGGCCAGCGCGCTGAGGGTCGCCGGCGAGCGCAGCTCGGGATCCGCCCGTCCGTGCACCAGCTGCAGCACCTGCACCGCGAACTCGATGTCGCGGATGCCGCCCGGCGCCCGCTTGACCTCCAGATCGGCCATGCCGCGACGGACGACCTCGGTCTCGGCCCGCTCCTTGAGCAGCCGGAGGGAGCGCAGGTCGTCGGCCGTGAACCGGCGACCCCAGAGGGCCGCCGACGCGGCCGAGGCCCATTCCCGCCCGGTGTCGATATCGCCGGCGACGGGCGTTGCCTTGAGCAACGCCTGGAACTCCCAGGGCTGCGCCCACCGGTCCCAATAGGTGACGTAGCTGTCGACGGATCGGGTCAACGCGCCGTCACGTCCTTCGGGACGGAGGTTGGCGTCCACCCGGAAGCACCGCCGGGCGACGTCGAGGACCTTTCGAGCATCCCGGGCGTCGCCCTCGACGAACAGGACGTCGACGTCGCTGGCGTAGTTGAGCTCGCGGCCCCCGAGCTTGCCCATACCGATGACCGTCAAGCCGCCGCTCTCGGCACCGGCCAGGCGGACCGCGCCCCGCAGCACAGCGGCCGCCAGGTCGGCGAGTGCGGCGGTGGTGGTCTCCAGGTCGTCCAGGCCCAGCAGATCGCGGGCCATGATCCGGAGCTGCTCGAGGCGCTTCCAGCGGACCAGCTCGTCGATGTCGGCATCGGCGCCGTCCGGGACGGCGGTGTCGAGACGGGCCAGGACGTCCACCGCGGCGGGATCGGCGTGGATCAGCCGGGTGGCGCTGCGGCTGGCGGCGACCGTGGTCACGAACGCCCTGGCGAACCGCAGGTCGGACGCGAGGCGCTCACCGACAGAGCCGTCGACACGATCGAGCGCCGAGCGCACGGCCAAGGGATCGGCGCTCCGCTCGATCAGCTCCGCCAGGTCGGCCAGGTTGGCCACGTCGACGCGATCCACTCCCCGAGTCTGCACCCCCGCCCCGTAGCCTTGACGGTGTGACCCGGCTGCGTGTGGCGCTGTGCCAGATCAACACCACGGTCGGCGACCTCGAGGGCAACGTCGAGCGGGTCGTCGCTGCCCTCTCCGATGCCGAGGCGCAGGGGTGCGACCTGGCGGTGTTCCCCGAGCTGGCGCTCACGGGCTACCCGCCAGAGGATCTGCTGCTCAAGCCAGGCTTCGTGACCGACAATCGGGCGGCGCTCGACCGGGTGGCGGCGGCAAGCGGAGGCTGTGCGGCGGTGGTCGGCTTCGTGGACGCCGACCGCGACCTCTACAACGCCGCCGCCGTGTGTGCTCACGGCGAGGTCCAGGCCATCTACCACAAGCGCCTACTGCCCAACTACGCGGTGTTCGACGAGCAGCGCTACTTCGCCCCCGGCACCGGCACATCGCCGCTGGTGGAGATCGCGGGAGTCCGCGTCGGGGTATCGATCTGCGAGGACGCCTTCAGCCCCACCGGACCCATCGCGGCGCAGGCCGCCGGCGGCGCCGAGCTCGTCGTCAACATCAACGCCTCGCCCTACTACGCCAGCCGCCTGGCCGAGCGCGAGCGCATGCTGGCGACGCGGGCGTCCGACGCCTCGTGCGCCCTCGTCTACGTCAACCAGGTGGGTGGCCAGGACGAGCTGATCTTCGACGGCGCCTCGATGGTGTTCGACGCCCAGGGCGACCTGCTGACCCGAGCGGCGCAGTTCGAGGAGCAGACGATCGTCTGCGACGTCGAGGTCCTGCCGGTGTTCCGCAAGCGCCTGCTCGATCCCCGGGGCCGCGCCACCGACGAACCATTGCCGGTGGTGGAGATCTCGTCGGTGCCCCGGGTCACCGATCCCGCCGACAACCGGCGACCGACGCCGGTCGAGGTCTTGCCGCCGGTGCGCGAGGTCTACGAGGCGCTGGTGCTCGGCACCGGCGACTACGTCCGCAAGAACGGCTTCACGGACGTGGCCATCGGCCTCTCCGGGGGTATCGACTCATCCCTCGTGGCGCTGATCGCCACCGACGCTCTCGGCCCCGAGCACGTGCACGGTGTGCTCATGCCGTCGCGCTACTCCTCCGACCACTCGCTCACCGACGCCGAGAAGCTGTGCGCCGAGTTGGGCATCGAGTCGCGCGTCATCCCCATCGAGCCGGCCCACGCCGCCTTTCTCGACATGCTCGCCCCCAGCTTCGCCGGCGTGGTACCCGACATCACCGAGGAGAACATCCAGTCCCGCATCCGCGGCGTGCTGCTGATGGCGCTGTCCAACAAGTTCCCGGGCTGGATGGTGCTGACCACCGGCAACAAGAGCGAGATGGCCGTCGGCTACTCGACCCTGTACGGCGATACGGCGGGGGGCTTCGCCGTCATCAAGGACGTCCCCAAGCTGCTCGTCTACGAGCTCGCCCGCGACCGCAACGCGCGTGCCGGACGCCCACTGATCCCAGAGAACGTCCTCACGAAGCCCCCCTCCGCCGAGCTGCGCCCCGACCAGCGCGACGACCAATCGCTGCCGCCCTACGAGGTGCTGGACCCCATCCTCGAGGCCTACGTGGAGGACGACCGCACCCGGGCCGAACTGGCGGCCGCGGGCTTCGATCCGGCGCTCGTGGAGCGCATCACCCGGCTGGTCGACGCGTCGGAGTACAAGCGCCGCCAGACCCCGCCCGGCGTGCGGGTCACCCCCAAGGCGTTCGGCAAGGACCGGCGCCTGCCAATCACCAACCGCTACCGCGGCTGAGGCCGACGGCGGGAGCGGCCCGCATCGCGGAACCCCGGACGGCGGCAACGGGCACGGGTCAGAGCCAGGCGTCGAGCCCGACCGCCCCGGCCCAGCTCGGCGTGACGGCGGCGACCAGCGCTTCGACGTCGTCGAGGCCCGTCTGCTCTCGACCCGTTTCGTCAGCTCGCCCGGGCGAGTCGACGCGGCCATGAAGTGCCCCGGGCGTGGATCCGCCCGTCGCCCAGCACCCACATGTCTCGGCTACTGGTACGACACGAACAGCGGCCGGGGCTCGATGGCCATGGTCTCGGCCGGGGTGAACGTAGGGCTGTCCTCGTCGATGAAGTTCTTCCAGCCCCACCACACGTTGGGCGGCGGGCTGTCGTGCATCAGGTTCCAGGTCTCGAACTTGGCGCCGGGCGAACCGAAGCCGTCGGCGTGGATCAGCACCGCCAGTTCGTCGCGGCTGGTGTCGACGCTTCCCCGGTCACCGATCATCTGCAGTTGGAACTGATGCAGCATGAGCAGCTTCTGCGGCAGCTTGTGGGCTCGGGTCAGGTCGGCCAGCCACGTGACGACCGTGTTGACCTCTGCCGCCGTCACCGAGCCGATCTGGTCCAGGTGGCGTTGATCGGGCTGCAGCCGCCACTCCGGGTCGAGGGCCAGCCCCACGTACGGCCGGGCGAGCAGCTCCTCGTAGCGCTTGGCCTGGGTGAGGAAGTCGGTGCGTCCGGGCTGTAGATCGAGCACGACGTAGACCCCCGCCTCGCCTGCGGCGTCGACCCACGGGCGTAGCAGGTCGACCGGCGCCTCATAGGAGTAGTTGCCGTCCGGCCCGGCACCGCTGGATGCCACCGTGCTGATGATCTCGAAGGCCGGAACCACGGGCACGTCGACCAGGGGCTGGTAGTCGGCGGCCATTTGCTGCGCGCGGGCGATGGCACCCTCGACGTCCTGCTCACCCATCACGCCGAGCACCGCCGTGCCTGGGTGCCCGTAGAGGGCAACCATCTGCCGTCCCGGGTAGAGGATCTGCCCGCCGCCCGGCAGCTCCACACCGCTCGCAGCGACGTCGAGCCGGTAGCGAAGCGTCTCCGGGGAGCCGAAGGCCGTTCCGAGCGCCACTACCTGTCCGGGCGGCTCTGCGGCCAGTGCGGCAATGACCGCGGGGTCGGTGCGAGGATCGGGATTGGCTACGGCCATGAGCCGCGCGCCGCTGGCTCGGGCGGTGGCGGCTGCCGCCAGTGACGCCGGGTCACGGGCGACGAGGACCAGCAGCGTGTCCAGGGCTGCATCGGGGGCGACCCGTGGAAGATCGGCCGCGCTCGTCGACTCCTCCCCGCCGTCCCCTGCGGTGCTGGCGCTCGCGTCGGCCTCGCCGGTGTCGACGGTCAGCAGCGGCGGCTGGTCCTGGTCGAGGGCGGCGATGGCGTCGATGAGCTGGTCCGGCGCCACGGCCTGGGCGTCGCCCAGGTCGCGCCCGGTGGCGTCCTCGACGTCACCGAGGTCAGCCGGGGCGGCAACCACCGGTACGCCCAGGTCACCCTGCTGCGCCCAGCGGGTGGCTTCGTCGCCGAAGCTCAGGATCGCCTGCGGCCCCAGGCGTGCCAGCTCGTCGCGAACCCCCGCGGACTGCGCAGGGTCGGCCGAAGCGGGCGCCAGCAGCAACGGCCCACCCAGGCCGACCGCCACCGACGCCGCTCGGGCCTGGCCGGCTACGTCGGCGTCGGAGGCCAGCACCAGGACCGGCGACTGCTCGTACAACGTGCTGCTGGTCGCCACCGCCAGCCCCGCAGCGGTCGAGCTGGGAACGACCACGGTCTCGTCAACGGGGATGTGCGCGGACGCGAGGATCTCTACCGGCACCTCGGCGGCCTCGCTCGATGGCTCGCTCGAGCATGCGGCCAAGGCAGCCGGCAGCAACGCGACGACAAGGCTCGCCCGTGCCAGGATCCCCCAGCCGTGCGATCTGCTAGCAGGACGCACCGCACCAGTATGAACAATCCTGTCGCCGAGAGTGTGCTGACCTGCGCTCCCGGCGGTCACACCCCGCCCTGACCAGCACAAACGTGTCTCTCAGGCCTCTCACCAATCCGACCGTGGGCCGCTTCGCCACGGTGGAGGCGGCGCGACTCGCCGGACGAGGTGTGGGCGTCACGGTGACGAATGGCGGCGGAGATGTGCATGGTCGGTATCGGTTCGCGTTGACGGCGGCTGCGTGAGTGCTCACGATCCGGTGGACGGTGCAGCGGACAACCTGGCTCCTGGCGGAGGAGCCAGCCCGGCGGCGGCACCGCCCGGAGGAGGACCGATGTGGGAGTTGGTCTTCGGCCTCGCGGAGGACGGCTCGGTCTGGCAGAACGTGGAGAGCACCCCGTCCGTCGATGAACAACACTGCCCAGTCCCCGCGTGAATACCTGATCGGAGGTGCCGTGTCCGAAGCCGCAGTCCCGCTCCCGCCGCAGCAGGGCACCGACCCGAGACCCGTCGCGACACCCCGTTGGCAAGCGGACGCGGCGCTGGTGGTGGCCGCGTTCTTCTTCGGCACGACGTTCATCGTGGTTCAGGACGCCGTCGAGCGGATCGACCCGCTGCCATTCCTTTCCGTTCGATTCCTCATCGGGGCGGCCGTGCTCGGCCTCGTCGCCCATCGCCGTACGGCCGTCCGGACGGCGGCCGGGGCGGCGCAACCGGCGACTGGCCGGCCCGGCACCCCTGGTGAGCTCCGAGACGGCGCGCTCGCCGGCATCCTGCTCCTCGCCGGCTACGTGCTCCAGACCGTCGGCCTCCAGTACACGACTGCGGCGACCTCTGCGTTCATCACCTACATGCTGGTCGTGTTCGTACCGCTCATCTCCTACGCGACCACCAGGCGGGCCCCGCACCCGCTCACGCTCATCGGGGTCGTCCTCGCCGTCGCCGGGCTGGTGTTGTTGACTGACGGCGCCGACACCGGCTTCGGTCGGGGCGAGGTGCTGACGCTCGGCTGTGCGGTGGCGTTCGCGGCCCATCTCGTCTTCTTGGGCGATGTCGCCCACCGCCACGATCCCGTCCGGCTCACCACGGTGCAGCTGGCCACGGTCGGGGCCGCGTGCCTGGTGCCGGCGGCGGTCCAGGGTGGTTTCGACTTCGACGGAGGCACCCTCGCCGCCGCCGCCTTCACCGGCGTGTTCGCCACCGCCGTGGCGTTCCTGGCCATGGTCTGGGCGCAGCGG
>Ga0256867_10001474_pt1 | contig 10004 bp, 10 predicted proteins | sample RVTome_15_FD_185939 | JGI IMG/M metagenome (GOLD analysis project Ga0256867, IMG submission 185939) | Soil microbial communities from uranium-contaminated site in the Upper Colorado River Basin, Wyoming, United States - RVT150D86 (HiSeq) ... | reverse complement strand
GGCCGGCCTGCAGGTTCGCTGCCAGCGCACGCGCCACCGGCACGGAAATGAGCCGGTCGTCGGGAAGGTTCTTGCGATTTGTGGTTCGCGCCGCGTCCCCCCGCTTGACAAAGGAATCGGGATTAAGCTGCGTGCGTAAATCGATTGCTTTGATCGGCGGCAGCGGGCGCTGCTCGACCCGTTGAGTGATTTCAAGGAGCCGATAACGCCCCTGCCGGCAGTTTTCATAACTCTCAAGCGAGGGCGTCGCCGAGCCAAGAATGATTGGACAGTCGAGCAGCTTGGCGCGCACGACCGCAACATCGCGGCCATTGTAACGCACTCCTTCCTCTTGCTTGTAAGAAGCATCATGTTCCTCGTCGACTACGATAAGTCCCAGCTCGGGGACTGGCGCGAACACCGCCGAACGGGCGCCGACCACGACATTGACATGGCCGCGGGCGATCCGGCGCCACTGCGACCAACGCTCGGCCCGGGTAAGGCCGCTATGGAGCACGCCGACTTTGTTCGGGAAGCGAGCGTTGAGTCGATCCAGGAGTTGCGGCGTCAGCGAGATCTCCGGTATCAGCACGAGACTGCGCCGGCCAAGCTGGTTCATTCGCTCCATGGCGCGAATATAAACCTCGGTTTTGCCGCTGCCGGTCACACCATGAAGCAGCCAGGTTTCAAAGCCGCCAGTTTCCATGCGATGGAGGACTGCTTGATACGCGTGGTTCTGCTCTGCGGTCAACGCGAATCTCGTTTGGGCAAGGCTTGCGTCCCGCGTTGGGGCGCCAGATGTCACCGCCGCCTCGCGCCTTTGTTTCGGGACGTGCCCTTCAATGGCAATGGCACCGAGTGCTTCCAGCCGCGTCAAGAGCCGTTCGATAGAATGGCCGGCGAATTTTTTCGTCAAAGTCTCGACAGTCAGTTTGCCCTTGTGGCGTTCGAGCTCGCTGAGAACTCTACTGGCCAATTCGTCGCCAACCTTTACCTCCGCACCCTTAAGAACGATGCTCTTACGGCTCTGCCGGCGTGAATTCGGTGGCAGCATGGCGGCCAAGACTTCACCGAGCGAAGTTAAATAATATTGCGCAATCCACCGTGCGAGCTTAAGCAGATGTCGGTCCAGGATCGGCTGATCGTCCAGCTGATCAATAATCTCTTTTATTTGCGTCAATGGCGCTTCCCCGAGAAAATCCAGGACGATGCCGGTGACAATACGTCTTTGTAAAGGGATTAGAACCCGGGCCCCCGGAGCAATGCGATCCTTAAGCGGCTCGGGGATGCTATAGATGAGAGGATCTCTTAGTGGCGCAGGCACGATGATCTGCGCAAACTTTGGCGCCTGGCTCATCGCTGCACTTGTATCGGCGGTTGCTGAGAAAAGCAAACTTGAAACAATTCCAGCCTAGTTGGACTTTTTTGTTCTGTGCTGACGTTCATGTGATCGGCTTTCCACAGAGCTGCTTTCAAAAAAGTTCATATTATCTAGAAGTTGCGCCGAATTGACCGCATGGGTGCGATAACTCCAACCCCCTGGCAACTTGTTTGCTTAATATTTTTGTATATCTGACAGCGATAATTAGATATAATTGGCAACAATTGGCAAAACATATTATTGACTTGGTCTGCTTAGGTGGTTAAAAAATCAACACCTTGCGATCTTCTCATCTGGCGGCGATGGGCCAAGAAAATAACGTAAAAAAAATTCGCGAAGCTAGAATGCTTAGCAAAGCCGAGCTTGCACGGTTAGCCGGTATATCGCCGCTGACGCTTGACCGAATTGAAAAAGGTAAAGAGTGTCGATTGGCGACCAAGAGAAAAATTCTTCTGGCATTGGGATTAACGATCGAGCAAAAGCACACTCTTTTTTAAAGCAATTCTTATGCTTCCGTTCTTAAAAGACTTCAACTTAGGTTTTTTAAATCCGCTGACGTCCAAGGACAGTTACCTGGCCTTAGATATCGGTTCGAGTTCAATCAAAATGGTTGAAACGGCGGTGGACACGAGCGGTTATCGCCTTCTTAATCTTGGAATTGCGCCGCTACCTGAAAATGCCATCCAGAACAACATGGTAGTGGATTTGAAGCCGGTGGTTGACGTAATTCGCCGCTTGATCCAAGAAAACGGTGTCAAATCCAAGCAGGTCATATCCGCCGTCCCAGGGCGCGCCGTCATCATGAAGAAAGTTCAAATGCCCAAGCAGGAGCCCGCCGAGTTAGAGGCGAATATCGAATTCGAAGCGCAAAATATCATTCCGGATAGCTTGCAAAACGTTAATCTTGATCATCAGGTCCTGGGCGAAGCGGAAGGTGGAAACAAGATGGACGTTTTATTGGTCGCGGTTAAGAAGGAGATCGTTAACAGCTACGCGGATGCCATCGAAGAGGCCGGCCTGACGCCGTCTATAATGGATGTCGATTACTTTGCGTTGGAAAATATGTATGAAGCAAACTACGGAACAGAGGATGACAAGGGCGTCGTTGCGCTCATTCATATCGGCGCGCAGTATACCAGTATCAATTTATTACAAAATGGCGTTTCTACGTTTACCGGTGATTTGTCGGTTGGGGGCGCTTATTTTACCGACAGCCTGGCGCGGCAGATGGGCGTCAAGGTCGAGGCGGCGGAAGCTTTTAAGACCACCGGTTTGCTGGACGGAAAAAACCAATTGGAATTCGAAACCACGCTTCGGTCCACGTCGGAAGAGTTAGCGGAGGAGGTTAGAAGAACGGTGAGCCTCTACGGCGCCGCTCCCTCCGAAGACGGTGATGGTCTCAATACCATTTTCATGAGCGGCGGCGGAGCAAAGCTGGCCATCTTGCGTGTTCTGCTCGAAGAGAGGATGGGTGTGCCGGTCCACTTGAGCGAGCCTTTTCGAGGTTTTAGCGTCAACAGGAACCTCAATCGCGATTATCTTGTCGAATCGGCGCCATACTTCGCTGTTGGAGCCGGCCTGTCAATTCGGAGACCAGGCGACAGATGATTCGCATCAACCTACTGCCGATCAAGCAACTCCAAGCTGAAGTTACGCGCCGGCGTGAGTTGGTCATCGGCTCGGTGGTCTTGGGTTTGGTAGCAGTCCTGCTGGTCGGAACATATCTGTATCAATCGTACCAACTCACGCAGCTGGATAAAGAACTTGCGAGTCTGCGCACCGAGATCCAAGCGCTTAACGTCAAGGTCAAAGAAATTGCCGACCTGCAGGTAAAGATCAAAGATCTGCGCGGGAAGCAGAAGGTCATTGACGATCTTACGAAGAAAAAAACCGGGCCCGTGCTGGTGATGGCTAGTCTTTCGCGCGCGACTCCGGCGAGCCTTTGGCTGACGGATTTGCGCGAAAGCGGCGGCAGTGTGACGATGAACGGCTTGGCGGTCGATAATGAAACCGTCGCGAATTTTATAAGAGCACTGGCGCTGTCGAAGCACTTCACCAACGTCGAGCTGGTGGAAACCACCCAGGGAGCCGGACCCAGCGCTGCGTTGAAAAAATTTGCCATTAGGGCTGGAGTCATTTATCGAGCGCCGGATCCTAAATCTAAAGCGACCCGAAAATAAGAAGGAAAAAAAAGTTGAACGAACTACTCGATAATATTCTCGAACGGCCGGGAATCCAAAAAGTCGGCATTCTGGGCGTAGCGATTATCTTAATTGTGGCGCTCTTTTACAGTTTCTTATACAGCCCGCAAACCGATGAAATAGCCAGATTGTCCGACAGCGTTGAAATCGCGCGCAATGAAAAAATCGTGAAGACACAGAAGTCGGCCAACTTGGCGCGTTTGCGCAAAGATCTTCAGCAACTCGATGTCGAGCTAAAAGTGGCCGTCGCGCAACTGCCGGATAAAAGAGAAATCGCGGAGTTGCTCAGCGGAATTTCGGCCAAGGCGAAAGAGGCGGGACTCGATGTCTTGCTCTTTCGCCCCCGCCCGGAAGCCTTCCAGGATTTTTACGCCGAAGTGCCGGTCGACATCACTGTCAAGGGTAATTTTTACAACACCGTCAGTTTCTTCGACGAAGTCGGCCGCTTAAACCGTCTGGTCAATATCAACAACATCGGTTTCAAAAATCCGCAGGCCACCGGCGACAATATCCTTCTGGAGACGACCAGCGTGGCGACGGCATTTCGCTTTTTGGACGAAGCCGAACGTAAGAAAGTCGCCGAGGAAAAAGCCGCGAAGGCCAAGCGCTAGCCGAAGATGATCAAGTATCCTCCTATGTTTCGATTCCTTTTACTGGCGTACGTTGTCCTATCGGCGGTCAGCGCTTGGTCCGCTGAGGAAGCCGTTCGTACACCGTCGGATCAAATGAAGGAAGCTGTAAACAAGCTTGGCAAGGCGCCAGCGACAATTGGAAAATCACTTCAAGATTTGACGGACTCGGCAAAAGAGAAGCTCCGACAAACTCTGGGCGGCAAGGCGACTGCCGACACAAAGGCTGATCCGATGGATCTCAATCTGCCAAAGACGTTGCCGCAACAGCCGGCCGCGCCTGTGGACATCCGAAAAGAGGGAGCCCGTGACCCATTTCGACCCATGACGCTACAGACAAAGGTTGATTATACCCGAACACGTGAGAACCTTTCCCCGCTAGAACGTTTTGAACTAAGCCAGTTAAAGCTTGTCGGTATCGTCTGGGATATTAAGGACCCGAGAGCCATGGTCGAAGACAATGCGGGTCTGGGCTACACCCTCAAAGTTGGCACGCCGATCGGCAGGAACGACGGCAAAGTAAAAGCGATCCAGCGGAACGAAGTTGTGGTCGAAGAGTTTTACTCCGATGCTTCCGGTACGCGTAAAAAACGCGATGTCGGCATGAAACTTTTGACGGATTAATGAGCAGAGCAAGGACGGAAAACATCTTCATGGATTATCTTAGGCCGCGAATCGAGAAACTTGCCGCTACGCTTTCAACGCTCATACCGATGATCGTTTTAGCCTGCGGGCTCGGGGTTTCCAGTTGTTCGCTCGGTGATGCGCGGGCTAAAACTGCTGCGACGTCTCAAGCCACGGAGCAGATTCCCATGCCTGCAAAGCCCGTCCCCGAGAGGCCGACGACACCGGACCAGCGTCTTCAGGAGCTGAGTGTGCGCGAGGAACGGGGCCAGACGACATTGGTTCTTAAATTTTCGAAACCATTAATCCAGTACCGTCATTTTCCCCTGGCCCAGCCGGCGCGCGTGGTTTTGGATATCCCGAAGGATACGACCAAAGGCTCGACTGCAGCCGAAGTATTTCAAATCGATACCAGCATCGTATCAGCTTTACGACTGAACGAAACTGAGAATAACGTCAGAATCGTTGTGGAAGTCGCAGCTGCAACCGTTCCACCATATACCATCAGCCAAGAAGCTGGAGGTTTGAAAATCGTCGTTGGGGCTATCGACTCTAATGTGACGGCTATAAAAAATCTCACGTTGCTCAAGGACGGAAAGCGAACAGAACTGATCGCGGGTGGGCCGGCATGTCCGTCAATTGGCAAAACAAGAGGCCCGCTTACTTCGCCTGAGATGCAGTTGACCTTGGAAAAAAAATATACTGGCCAGAAAATCTCTCTGGATTTCAAAGACGCCGACATTAAGAATGTTTTTCGGCTGATCGGAGAAGTGAGTGGTAAAAACATTCTCGTAACCGATGATGTAAAACAAAGGCTTACGGTTCGTCTCATCGAAGTTCCTTGGGATCAAGCTTTAGATTTAATCATTGACACCAACGGATTAGCCAAAGAGGAAGTTGACACGGTAATAAGGATCTCCACGGCTGCGCGATTAACACAAGACAGAAAAAGCCAGGTGGACGCTCGAAACGCGGCAAGAAGCGCTGAAGTTCCCCAGATTGTTTATTTAAATGTCAACTACGCTAAAGCCAAGGAATTAGTCGATAAAGTCAAGCAAATTGTCAAGACTGGCGCGGACGTAGTCCCCGATGAGCGAAGTAATACGATCGTTGTGCGTGGTAGCTCCAAAGAAGTGCAAGAAGTCACTTGTATGGTCAGCAGACTTGACACGCGTACCCCACAGGTCAATATTGAGTCCAACCTCATCGAGACAAACCCAACGTTCGCCAGGGCCTTGGGAACAAGATTCCAATTTACACGAGGCGGCACTACCATTTCCAGCAACTTCACTCCCGGTTCGGGTACGCCTGCCGCAGGCGTGGAGCCTATAATCTCGGTTCTGCAAAATAGAATTGGAGGCTTGGCCGATCTTAACGCAACTTTAACCGCCGCCGAGAACGAGGGGCTCGTAAAGGTAATATCTCGACCATCGGTCGCGACTCTTAACAATGTAGCATCAACGATTCAAAGTTTGCGTGTCCTTCGCATCGCACTTCCCTCATCAACAAACATTGCAAGTGGAAGCGGGTCAGCCGCAGGCACAGCCGTAGCTACGGAACGAATACCCACCGGCATCACTCTCACCGTCACGCCGCAAGTTTCTTCCGACGGTTTCATTCTCATGAACATAAGTGTCAAATCCAGCTCGGTTGCACCGACAGCGAGCCCCTCGTCCGGTACGGCCGCTGCAGGCGTTGTTCCCTTCGATGAAATCAGCCGAGAGGCAATTGCTAATGTTTTGGTTAGAGACGGAGAGACGATCGTAGTCGGTGGTATTTTGAAAGATACCAGTTCGACCAGCGAGGCCGGAGTACCGTGGATTAAAGACGTTCCGGTGCTCGGATGGTTATTTAAAAACAACACTTGGCGTAAAGAATTTGAGGAAATGATGGTTTTCATCACGCCGCGAATTGCTTCAGCGGGCTCCGAAAATCTGCCGACGGCCGAGAACTTGTGGCGGGAACAGATGAAAAAGACCGATGGAGACCAGGCCATCACTCCCAAACATGTCCCCTAGTCTTGCCGAGCAATGTCGCTTCACTAAACCTACCACACTGAGAGGACTTGGTGATTCCTTACCTGGATTCGGTTTCTGCGAGCGGCCAACTTCAACCCAAAATTATCTGCCTGCCGGTTTCTCTACTCCTCGATCCGCCAATTGTTTTGTGGTGTATGCTCAACGCAGAGAAGTTGTCAGTCTTCGTCACCCTCCCACATTTTGACATCTGAACGAATTTAGTTGCGGGAAGTTCTGGGAAGTTTCTTTCCAAAGGAATGTCAATTTATGACATTCAAATAAGTGTGTGAAGAGAATGTTAACGTGGTGCGTAATTTGCACTTACAGCTTGTCGTAATGTGAATCGCCCTACGCCTTAGGTGCAAATTCTAAAGATGTTTCGGATCACCAAGCACGAGAGGGATCATGGTCAATCGTAACTCAAGGCATCTTTTGTCAGAAAGTCGCGGATTTACTCTTGCCGAGATATTAGTCGCGGTAGCGGTTTTTAGCATCCTCGGGGCTATCGCCGTGCCCCAATTCCTCGCCTTTCGTCCGGTCAGTCGGCTTAATGGTGCTACTCGTCAGGTCTACAGCGAGCTCATGTGGGCGCGGTCCAAAGCCGTCAATGAGAATACCTCGTATGTGGTTACATTTCCGACCAATCAAACCATGCTCATCGCCGGCGCAACGAGCAAAACCGTGAGTATTCAGGCTGAATACTCGGATGTAACCTTAACATCCTCAGAGTCGACGATCACGTTTTTTTCTAGGGGGAACACCGACGTTGCTCCAACGATTACGTTAACAAATTCCGGCGGGACCAAGACTGTCACGGTCAGGATCACCGGGGCTGCGAGTATTAGCTGATGGCGCCGTTCACGTCCAAGTTTCGAAACCGGTGGATTGCCCTCGATCAAAGTGGTTTTACGCTGATCGAACTATTCATTGCGATTGTCATTCTGACGATTGGATTACTCGGTACAGCGGCGCTCACGACGGGGGTCGTGCGTGGCAACCTATCGGGCAAGAACATTACTACGGCGACGGTTATTGCTCAGTCTTGCTTCGAGGAAAATCGCCGTGTCGGATATTCTAGCGCCGGATCGGTTCCCGTCGGCGGATCGAATAATTGTGTTTCGGGGAGCTCGACCATGGCTTCCGGCGGAGTCTCGTTTACACGAACTTTAACCGTTGACGCGTCAATTTCAAACATTAAGACACTTACGGTCACGGTGAGTTGGTCGGAAGGTGCCGCGGGCACAAAATCCATTACATTAAAGACAGTTCTGGCTGCATGATTACAGTGTCGACGCGACGAATTCGGAATTTCGGCGGTTTCACTCTAGTGGAACTGATGGTGTCGATGGCCATTAGCCTGGTGGTTCTCGCCGCGATCGCAGGGACGTTTACGGTTCAAACCAGGCAGAACAGCGCCGAAGAGCAAGTGGGGCAGATGCAGCAAAACGTTCGCTCGGCGCTAGACCTAATGATCCGCGAAATCCAGATGGCAAAATACGATCCGGCGGGGACCGCTTTTCCAGTTGGAACTTATGGCGTGACCTATAGTGGGTCGCAGCTGGAAATCAAGGCAGACGTCGTGGATGGCAACGGGAGCATAAATACGTCGAGCGGCAGCCTCGAAAATATCATCTATACCTTCGATAGTGCGACTCTGCGTATTACCCGGAAGCTTGGCTCCACTGGTACAGCCGAACTACTTGCCGATAACATCACAGCATTCACGTTCGATTATTTTGACGCCAATGGCAATGCGGTTACTTCTTCGGTGAATAGCGGGGATATCAGGAAGGTGACCATTTCAATTACGGCACGAACCGCCAGACCGGACCCAAGTTACTCCGCTAATGGAGGTTATCGGACCTATCAGATTAGCGCCGACATAACCCCGCCCAATATGGCCCTGTAGCAAGGAGAACGCGTGAACCTTTCAAATCATATACAAAGGCTCATGAACCTTAAACGCCTGAGCGACGAAAGCGGTTTGATTCTAATCGTGGCCCTCACTCTTCTGACGGCCTTGACGTTGGCAGGCGTCACTGCTTTTATCGTGGCATCGACCGACGTCAAAGTCGGCGGAAATGTTCGGACGACTCAAACTGCGCTGCAGGTCGCCATGGCCGGCGCGGAGCACGCGCGCGAGACGCTCAGAGCATCCAATTCGGCAAGTAGTGACTCCACCAACTTCAGCGAGGAGCTTGCCGAGCGAGTTGGGGCTAACGGCGTGTTGAACGGCTACTCGGCATCGACAGACGATTCGCCTATCGTTTCATCCAATACACTAATTAGCGGTTACACCTACACCGCTTATCTGACCAATGATGTGACCGAGGGCGCGTCAAACACTATGGATAGCGACGGCAAGGTGATGATCACGTCGGTGGCAACTGGACCCAACAACACGACGTCTATAGTTCAGACAACGGTGAAGCTTTATTCCTTTTCTACCAGCAGTCCTGCGGCTATGTATTCTAAGGATAATGTCACGCTTAACGGCAGCTCAATCAGTATTGATGGCAACGACAATAGCTCGTGCGGTGGCGGTAACTTAGCGCCCGTCTATACGATGGACCCGGCTACGACAACGACGAACGGCAGTCCGGACCTTTCCGGCAGTCCATCGACACCGCAACACGGATCTACGGACATCGATCTGCAAGCTTATATTGATGCGATTAAAGGTAGCGCTAACTATACGCTCACGGAAGATTCTTCCGGCTCGACTTACGGCAGCTCAACGAATTTTGTCACGGTCTATGCCGACGCCTTAGGTACTCAAGCGGATGGCGAACTCAGGCTGAACAACGTTGACGGTTATGGCATTCTCTTGGTAGAAGGAGATCTACAATTGGCAGGTAATATTAATTGGAATGGCATTATCATCGTCACCGGCGTCATTACAACGTCGGGAGGCGGATCAAATTCCAAGAATATCCTGGGTCAGGTTTACAGCGGCAGTTCGTCGCTCGGAGACTCGACCATCAACGGCAGTGTTGTCATCGGCTATCACAGCTGCAATGTCAAAAAGGCGCTATCGAGCCAACCACTCAAGATGGTGAACTGGAAGCAAGACTACTGAGTTCTAGAGCGAAGGACATTCTCTACCCTGCTGCCGATTTCATGAGCATCGTTGAATTCGCGACCATGCTCGATAAACAGTTTGCTGTCCTTT
>Ga0256867_10001472_pt1 | contig 10010 bp, 10 predicted proteins | sample RVTome_15_FD_185939 | JGI IMG/M metagenome (GOLD analysis project Ga0256867, IMG submission 185939) | Soil microbial communities from uranium-contaminated site in the Upper Colorado River Basin, Wyoming, United States - RVT150D86 (HiSeq) ... | reverse complement strand
TTTCCTCCCCCGCACGCGGGGGAGGAAAAAGGTGGGGGCAACTGATCGGAGTTGGCAGAATAGTCTCAATTTAATCCTAAGAGGAGGAAAACCATGGTCGAGATGAAAAACCCGATTAAAGAAGCGGACACCCATCCGGAGATTCGCCATCTGAGCTTGTGGCGAACCAAGCTCGCCTATGCTTGGATCATCAATTGCGAGCCGGGTCTTCAAGACGACATGCACTATCACGAGAACGATGATCATATGTTCATGGTCCTCGAAGGCGAGTGTACGGTGCGCACGCCGCACAAGGAAGTCGTGCTCAAGCAGCATGATGCGGTGATGCTGGAGTCGGGCCAGGCCTATCAATTGTGCAACACCGGAAAGGGAAGATTGATCCTGCTCGGCGCCGGCAACTCCGGAGTGAACGGCGTGCCGCGGAGCCGGGTGCCGGCGGTGGCGAGCCATACGCCCATGCAGGAACCCGTAGTCGCATAGAAATCGATGGAGCCGATTAAAATCGGCATCGGCGTTTCCAGCGTCGGGCGATTCCTTCCGCTTATCGGCAAGGCGGCGGGGCTATTCGAACGGGAGAATATTCCCGTCGAGGTGGTAAACCAGCGCGATGAAGAGAGGGCCGTTCCGGACATCGCCGCCGGAGTGACGCCGATAGGGACGCCGAACGCGCCCTCGCTGGTGTTTTCCGTGCTCGAAGGCAGCGACCTGGTCATCATCGGCGGACTGCTCAACCGTCCGGCGTTTTATCTGGCGGCAGGTCCGCGCATTGCCGCCGTCGCCGACCTCAAGGGGAAACGCGTCGGCATCAATGAGCCGCGCCGAATGGCCGGCATGGTGATGCTCGCGCTGCTGCGGAAATGGCGGCTGTCGGTTGATACAGACCTCGAGGTCGTCGATTCCGGCATCAACGACAAAAGTTTTGAAGCGCTGATTGACAAGAAAATCGACGCGGCGCTGCTGCCGCCGGAAAAAGCATTCCTGGCGGAGGCGTTGGGTTTTCGCGTGATCGCCGATAGTCTCGATCTGGACTGTCACTGGGTGCCCCTCGCCACGACGCGCCAATTCCTCCGCGGTCACAGGGAAGCGGCCAGAAAAATTGCTTCGATCTACGCCGAAAGCGCCCGGCTGTTCAAAAGCCGGCCGCGGGAAACGATCAAAGAAATCAGCCGCTGGCTTCCCGCTCTCGGCGACCATCCGCAAGTGGTGGAAAAGTGCTATCGATTATTCGCCGCCGAGTTCGAGCCGTCGTTGACGCCTTCAACGGGATCCATCCGTTCCATATTGGGTGAAGTCGCGCTGCAAGATCATCGCGCGAGCGATCTTAAACCCGCCGACCTGGTGGAAAATCTGCTATAGGACATGGGAATGAATTAACGATCATGATCAATGCGATCAAGACCGTCGGCGTTCTCGGCCTCGGCGTCATGGGCTTCGATATCGCTTTTCTCTACGCACAGAAAGGCTATCGGACGGTGGTCTATGACGCCGCGAGTGCGGCGATGAAGAACGTCGCCGCCCGGCGCGATCAAACCATCGAACGACTGAAGCGAAGAGACCGGATTTCCGGCGCCGAAGCCGAAAACATCAGGCACGGGCTGATAGCGGCGTCAGGGGTCGCCAGCATGGCCGCCGCGGATCTGGTGACGGAAGCCGTTTCGGAATCGGGCAAGATCAAAAAGTCGGTTTACCAAGCACTCCGGGACGGCGGCTTTAGCGGAATCCTGACCACCAACACTTCCTCGCTAACACGGGCAAGTCTGGTCGGCGACGGCGACTATCCGAAAGAAAAATTCGCCACCACGCACTTTTTCAATCCCGTGCTGTACACCCGGATGGTCGAAGTCGTTAAGGGCGACATGGACGATGGGAGTTACGGCAACCTGATGTCGTTTCTCGCCGATCTCGGGCGCAAGCCGGTGGAGACCAAAGACATCTCGGGATTTGTATCGAACAGCGTCTTGATGGTTTACGCGGTCATGGCGCTCCGCCTGATCGAAGCCGGCGCACGCATCGAGGCGGTCGATGGCGCCGCCAAAGAGTTACGGGCTTTGCCGCCGCTATTCAGCTTCGATAGCTGGAAGCCATCCATCGTCGAAGACGTGACGCGGGTCATGTGGGAATTTCGCGGCGACGATTTTTTGCGATCCTCCAAATTGCTCGCGGCGTTGGCCGCGGGCAATCCGTTATTCTACGCCGGCCAAAAGCCCAACACCGCCATCTATGACTTGGTCGAAAAACGCGGCACTGGGTTGGAGCCGTCGATCGTCAAGCTTGCCTTAACGACCTCGGTTCGGCTTGCCGCCGCGAGAACCGTGGAGCTGGGCGAGGCTCCCCCAATGGTGGATTTTATTTCCACGGAGGGGCTGACGTTTCCGCGCGGCCCGCTGGCTGAAATAGACGAGCGTGGCGCGGCAAACGTGTTAGACGATCTCCGGAGCGTCAACGGAACCATCCGGGACGGCATGAAAGCGCCGGAACTTTTGAGCGCGATGGCCGATGATAAGCAAACGTTTTACAAAGACGGCCGAGTGAATCCATGGGTGACGGCTTTCGTCGAAAGGAAAGTCCATGCGCGCCATTGACGTTCACGTGCACCCGAGCACGCGCGGCCTCGACAAGCATGCGTGCAACTATTTTCGCCGGGACTTATCCGACGTGCCGCAGACGGCCGAGGAATTCGCTGAGCTGTATTTACGGCATGATGTCAAAGCGCTGCTCATCGGCTGGCATCCTTCCACCGTGCGCGAGGGCGTGCGCAATTCCAACGACCATGTCATCGAGCTGGTCTCCAAATATCCCAAGGCGTTTGCCGGAGTGCTCGCGTCGCTCGATACCCGCGCTGTGGATTTGCTCGGCGTCGCCCGCTACGCTGAAGTGCTGGTGCGAAATCCGAAAATCGTCGGTTTCAAATTTCATCCCCCCGATCAGGGCTTTTATCCGTGCGATAAGAAACTTTACAACATCTGGGAGGTCTTACAGGCCGGCGGCAAGCCCGTGATGTTTCACATCGGCTTTACCGTGCTGGGTGCGAACACCGACGGCGGCAGCGGCATCGGTCTCGATTACGGCCGGCCGATTCATCTCGACACGCTGGCGAAGGATTTTCCGCGCATGAAAATTGTCGCCGCCCATCCGGGCTGGCCGTGGGTGGAAGAAACCATCGGCGTCGTCACCCACAAGAAAAATATCTACGTCGACACGTCCGGATACCTGGCGGAGCAATGGCCCGAGCTGTTTCAAAAAGCGATTGGCAGCCGGCTGCAAGATAAAGCGCTGTTCGGCACGGATTTTCCTTACGTGGATTTGGCGAAGGCGCTCGCCAGCTTCGACAAGATGAATTTCAAAGATGCGGTGAAGGAAAAGTTGTTACTGGGCAATGCTGGAAATCTATTCGGATTAAATGTGGATGGAAGGCTCTAGCCTATGATCCATCGAATGAACTCACGAGGGTCCGAGTTCAACGTTGAACCTTGGACCCTTGAACTTTTGAACAAAATCGCGAAGCGAAAGTGCGCAGCAGTAAAGGAGAAAAAAATAAGATGGCTGACAACGGCGGTAACGCGAAGACCGTCTCCCAGGCTTACCTCGAGGTCGCGGTGGATCATGGAGTCGATTATGTTTTCGGTCTGCCGGGCACGAGCGGGCAGGAGTTTATCGGCACCATCGCCGATCAGGAAAAGGTCCGCTTCATTCTAGCGCTGCATGAGACCTGCGTGGTTTCCATGGCGGATGGCCACGCGCGGGTCACGGGACGCCCGTCGCTCGCCCAGGTGAGCACTCTGCCGGGTTCGGTCAACGCCGTCGGCGCGCTCTATGACGCTTATCGCGATCGCTCGCCGGTGGTGGTGACATCGACCCACGTCGACACCCGCATCGTCGGCCGCGATTCACATACGGAAGGCAAGGACCTGGTCGAATTGACCAAGCAGTTCACCAAGTGGAGCGCGGAAGTGCACCGCTCCGAGCGCATTCCGGAATTTCTCAATCGCGCGTTCAAGGTCGCCGCGACGCCGCCGACCGGGCCGGTTTATCTGTCGCTACCGAGCAATCTGCTCGGCGAAACGACCCAACAACCGAATCCCGCGGCCGAACGTTCGCGCGTGACGCCGCGCATCGCCGCCGATCCCGAAGCGGTCGAAGAGGCGGTCAAACTGCTCGCCAAGGCGAAAAGACCGCTCATCGTCGCCGGCAGCGGCATCGCCAAGTCGGGCGGCACCGAAGAGCTGATCAAGTTCGCCGAGCTGCTCGGCGCGCCGGTGGTGATGGAGCCGCGCTATTCGTTCTTGAGCTTTCCCACCGATCATCCGCAGAGCTTTCAGATCGCCGAAAGAAACCCGTCGTTCAATCTACCCGTATGGGGCGATCCGGACGTGATTCTCGCCATCGGCTGCCGGCTGATTCGCGAGTACCGTTATCTGCCCGAGCCGGTGATTAAACCCGAGACGCGCTGCATCCACATCGAGGAGGATCCCTGGGAGATCGGCAAGGTATTTCCGGTGGATCTCGGCATCATCGCCGACGGCAAGAGCGCGCTCAAATCCTTGCTTGAAATTTATCCGAAAACCACCCCGCCGCAGAACGGCCGCGAGGAGCGCCTTGAAACCATTCGCAAGGCGCAGGCTCAGGCGAAAGCGGAGCTGGAGGCGCGCGTGCAACAAGGCTGGGACGGCACGCCGATCAGCATGGCCAGGCTCGTGCGGACGATGGATCGACTGCTCGAAAAAGACACGTTGATCGTCAACGAAAGCCCGACGAGCAAGGATATTCTTATGGCCAACTTTAACTTCTCATCCGGACGGTCGTATTTTTCCAACTCTTCGGGAGGCTATCTTGGTTGGGGGCTGGGCGCCGCCATCGGCGCCAAGCTCGCGGTGTCCAAGCGCCGCGTGGTCGCCTGCCTCGGCGACGGCAGCAGCATGTTCGGCCTCCAGGGTCTCTGGACACTGGCGAAGTATCGCGTGCCGCTCATCGTGATCGTGTTTAATAACCGCGCCTACATGGCGGTCAAAAATCAATTCCGCGGCTCGGACGAAAGAATTCGTGTCGCCGCCGAAATGGGCGCCGAACTGGTCGGACCCGAGATCAATTTCGCCAGGATCGCGGACACTTTCGGGATCTTCGGCCAGAGAGTCGAGGAGCCGGACGCCATCGAAGCGGCGCTCAAGCGCGCGCTGGAGCAGAACGGGCCGGCGCTGGTCGACGTCGTCATCGGCCAGAATACGCGAAAGGATTGATCATGGCGGCGGTAGAATCGCCGATGAGAACTGTCTTAACGCCGTCACCCCCGAATGTCTTTATCGGGGGTCCAGTTTCGAATCCGGCTGGATTGCCGCTTAAAGCATGAGGGACTGACGGACGGGATCGGTAATCTAACCGCAAGGCAGCAGTCATTTGTGCAATCGACCGATAGATGAATCGCATACAAAAGGAGGGCGAAGCATGGCGGACGAAGCAAAGGAAGCCTTCAAAAAGGTCGGCCTCGGTTCCGGCAACAACGCTTACGATATCATCGCCAAACTCGATCCGGAATATTTCGAGAAGCTCAAAGGGCTCTACGTCGACGGCACCTTCGGACGCGAAGGCGCGCTGCCGCGAAAGACCAAGGAACTGATCATGATCGGCATCTGCTGCGCGCTCGTGCGCCCTCGCGGCATCCGTTTGCACAGCGAGCGAGCGCTGACTCTTGGCGCCACGCCCAAGGAGCTGATGGAGGCGATGGAAGTCGCGGCCATTCCCGGCGGCATGCCGGGTCTCTGGGCCGGCGTCGAGACGCTGCAGGAAATTCTCCAGGCAAAAGGCCTGGAGTTTAAATGATTCAACGAATGTTTTGGCTCAAGATCTAATCCTGAAGTGAAGGACTTCACCGGGATGAGATTCTTCGGGTGCGCCTCAGAATCGCAGGGAAATGTCACCGTTTCGATTTTTACGAAGCGTTTTGAACGTCTTGAATGGAGCAAAGCGGTTGAACGGTTTGAACCATGATTGATGTTAACAACGGGCCCCTCGCCGGCGTGCGTGTTCTCGATTTGACGCGCGTGGTCGCGGGTCCTTATTGCTCCATGTTTCTCGGCGATCTCGGCGCCGAAGTGGTCAAGGTCGAGCAGCCCGTTGCCGGCGACGACACGCGCGGCTGGGGGCCGCCGTTCGCCGGCGGCGAGAGTGCCTATTATCTCTGCATTAATCGCAACAAGAAGAGCATCACACTCGACCTCAAATCGAAACGCGCCGTCGAATTGCTGCGCGAGTTGGCCCAATGCGGCGACGTCATCATCGAAAACTTCCGCCCCGGCACCATGGAGCGGCTCGGTCTCGGCGAGAAGGAACTGCGCGCGCTCAACCCGCGGCTGATCTACGCCTCTCTTACCGGTTTCGGCGCCGACGGACCCATGAGCGATTGGCCCGGTTACGATTTAATCGTGCAAGCCTGGGGCGGGCTCATGAGCATCACCGGCACGCCGGACGGCGAACCGGTCAAAGTCGGCGTCGCAATCATCGATCTCGTCGCCGGCCTGATGCTCGGCAAGGCGATCGCCGCCGCGCTCTTCGCCCGCGAGAAAATCGGCGTCGGCCAGCGGATCGATACGTCGCTGCTCGAAGCCGAAGTCGCGTCGCTGATCAACGTCGGCAGCAATTATCTCGTCGGCGGCAAGATCCCGGCGCGCTGGGGCAACGCTCATCCGAACATCGTGCCCTATCAAAATTTCAAGACCGCCGACGGTTATCTGGTCATCGGCGTCGCCAGCGAGGTGATCTGGCGGCGCTTCTGCCGTGCCATCGGACGCGACGATTTAACCGACGATCCGCGCTTCGCCGACAATTCCAAGCGCGTGGAAAATCGCGTCGACCTGATCGCGCTGCTAGCGCAAGTATTCCTGACGCGCGGCAATGAGGACTGGTTCAAGCTATTGACCGGCGCGGAGGTTCCGTGCGCGCCGGTGCAGAGCGTCGATCAAGTGTTTCAGGCGCCGCAGGTTCTGCAACGCGACATGTTGATGGAGATTGAGCACCCGACCGCGGGGAAAGTGCGCATGGCGGGCATACCTGTAAAATTTTCAGTGACTCCCGCGTCGGTCAGGACGCCGCCGCCGCTGCTCGGCGAGCACAATGGCGAGATTCTCAAGAGCTGGCTCGGCATGAGCGCCGAAGCGATCGACGAGCTGAAAAGAGAGAAGGTCATATGACGGGCAAAACCTTCGAGGAGTTCCACTCCGGCGACCGCTACGTGACCGGCAGGCGCACGATCAGCGAGCACGACATTCTTCAGTTCGTCACCCTGGTCGGACTCACCGAGCCGCTGTTTCTCGACATGGAGTACATCCGCAACGAGAGTCTCTACGGTGAGCGCATCGCGCCGGGAAGCCTGACCTTCGGCATGGCCGAGGGATTGACCGTGCAAACCGGACTCATTCACGGCACGGGCATGGCCTTCGCCGGCCTCGACAAGATGCGTCTATTCGGTCCGGTAAAAGTAAACGACACGATCCACGTCGAGATCGAAGTGCTCGACGCCAAGCCGGTGCCGGCGCGCGGCGGCGGCATCGTGCGCTATCGCCAGTGGGTGAAAAACCAGCGCGGCGAAACGATCATGGAATACGATGTCGCCCGGCTGATTCGGGGGGGCGGGGGAAAGCAAAGAGTAAGGAGTCAGGAGTAAGGAGTGAAGAGTCAGGAGTAAACGCTGCGCGCACCGACCTTCTAAACTCCTTACTTTTCCTGTTGAAACATGAATGAGTCGCAAACGAGATTCGGCATTCTGCTGCCCACGCGGGAAGTGATTCTCTCCGGTCGGGCCGATCCGGGGATCATCTACGATCTCGCCGATCGGACCGAGGCGCTCGGTTTTCACTCCGTCTGGGTCGGCGACAGCGTGGTCGCCAAGCCGCGCCTCGACGCGCTCACCACCCTGGCCGCGGTGGGCGCAAGGACGCGGCGCATTCGCCTGGGGACGGCGGTCTATCTCGCCGCGCTCAGAAATCCCGTCCTAGTCGCCCAGATGGTCGGCACCGTCGATTGGCTCAGCCGCGGCCGGGTCGATCTCGGCATCGGCTACAGCCGGCCCAACGATCCGGTGCAGGAGCACGAGTATAAAGTTCTCGGCCATGATCCGGCCAAGCGGATCAAGATGAGCGAAGAGCTGGTGCAGATCATTCGCAAACTGTGGCGCGAGAACGACGTCTCCTACGCCGGTAACTTTTCCAGCTTCGAACATGTGACCGTGGAGCCGAAACCGATTCAGCCGGGAGGGGTGCCGATCTGGCTCGCGTCGAACAATATCGAGCCGGGATTGAAGCGGGTCGCGCGCATGGCCGACGGCTGGCTTAACAACATTACCGATCCCAAGATTTACAAGGAGTGCCTGGAAAAAATTCGCGCCTATGCGGCCGAGGCGGGACGCGATCCGCAAACGATCAAGCCGGGACTTTATTTCACGCTTGCCGCGGGCGATGACGGCGCCGTACGCGATGGGCAAAATTTTCTTTCGCAGTACTATAACCGTCCCTACGAGGCCGTGGCCAAGGCCATGCTCTGCGTCATGGGCGGCTGGGATCAGGTAATGGATCAGATGCAGGCCTATCATGAAGCCGGCGCTCGGACTTTGGTGCTGCGCTTCGCAACCGGCGATCAGATCCGACATTTGGAATCATGCGCCGAGCATCTCTCCCGCCGCGGATTCCTTCGAGCATCATAGCCGACCATCTATATCACGAACTTGACTATCTAAAGCTCGAGGGGCTGTTGAGCGACTTGGCGTCACTTAGAAGTCTGCAACAGGATTTTGCCGAACTGCCGCGCTTTTTCCATGCGCTGCTGCGCGGCGGCGGCTTCCCTCAACGGAAACTTTCGGTCGAGGATCGGGCGAATTTTGGAAACTTCAAGAAAGCTCAACAACTGGCGAAAATCTTCCCGGCTGCCGAGGGTTGAGCCGTAAATTTTCAGCTCTCTTGAAATCATCCTTTTCAAATCATCGTTGGGTTCACCGCCCGCCGTCGCGCCGCAAGTGACGAGCCGCCCGCCGTGGGCGAGCGACGCCAGGCTCTTTTGCCATACTTCGCCCGCGACGCTGTCGAGGACCACGTCGACGCCGCGGTTGTCGGTGAGGTTTCGCACTTCTTCGGCGAAGTTCCGGCGGCGATGATTGATGCCGTGATCCGCCCCCAATGCTCTGGCGCGCTCAAGCTTCTCGTCATTGCCGGAAGTCACGATGATGCGCGCCCCCATTTGTTTAGCCACCTGGAGCGCCGCGCTCGCCACGCCTCCGCCGATGCCGATGATGAGCAGGCTTTCCCCCGGTTGTAAGCGCGCGTTGGTGACCAGCATGCGCCACAAGGTCAGGAACACGAGGGGGAAAGCCGCGCCCTCATCAAAGGTCATATACGACGGGAACGGGAAGCAGTTTTCCGCCGCGACTCTTACATACTCCGCGTAGGTGCCGTCCAGCCGCTCTCCTAGGCTCCTCACGCGGATGCACATGAAGTCCCGGTCCGAGAGACAGAACTCGCACTCGCCGCAGCCGGTGAACGAATAGAGACAGACCTTGTCGCCCGTCCTGACGCTTTTCACGCCATTTCCGACCTCGGCAACGACACCGGCGCCATCGGCCCCCAGGATGTGCGGCATGGGGATTTGCATTCCGGTGGCTCCCATGCGGACCCAGATGTCGATGTGGTTCAGCGCCGCCGCTTGAAGCTTAACGATGACGTCGTTCGGCGAGGCGATCCGCGGCTCTTCGACGTCTTCGTAGCGCAGCTGGTCAGCGCCGCCGTGCGCGTGAATGCGAATGGCTTTCAAGATGTTTTTCCTTGTTCCGGTCAATTTGGACAGCGAACGATCGGCTCCAGACCGGAGGTCTTTAGATTGTCGACCGGAGTTCTCTTCCCATCATTCCGGCGGAAGCCGGAATCGTGCGCCCGTGAGGGCGCCACATCAGCACGGTGAAAGTCCGTGTCGGAGTATGCCACAAACTCCGTAGTCGAAGGTAACTGCGTCGCCGTAAGGCGGGGTGGAGAGCA
>Ga0256867_10001471_pt1 | contig 10013 bp, 9 predicted proteins | sample RVTome_15_FD_185939 | JGI IMG/M metagenome (GOLD analysis project Ga0256867, IMG submission 185939) | Soil microbial communities from uranium-contaminated site in the Upper Colorado River Basin, Wyoming, United States - RVT150D86 (HiSeq) ... | reverse complement strand
TGACCCGCCTGGAGAAGCTGCCGCTCGGCCGCGTCGTCAACGACAAGCGGGTGGAGGACCACCACGCGATCATCCCGACGCGCTCGGAGCACGACCTCACGAAGATGGGCCCCGACGAGAGCCGCATCTACGACCTCGTCGCCAAGCGCTTCCTGGCCGTCTTCCACCCGGACGCCGTCTACGAGCGGACGCGGGTCGAGACGACGGTCGCCGAGCACGTCTTCCGCACCTCCGGCCGCGTGCTGGTCGAGGCTGGCTGGAAGGCCGTCTACGGCGAGGAGGCGGCCAAGCCGGGCGACGAGGACGACTCCGGCGGCGACCAGCTCCTGCCGAGGCTCGAGCAGGGCGAGGACGTCGAGACGCGCTCGGTCGAGTCGCTCCGCAAGGAGACGCAGCCTCCGCGGCGTTACACGGAGGCCTCGCTCCTCGGCGCCATGGAGACGGCCGGCAAGGACATCCAGGACGCGGAGCTCCGCGAGGCGATGAAGGACTCCGGCATCGGCACGCCGGCGACGCGCGCGTCGATCATCGAACGGCTCATCCAGGTCGGCTATCTCGAGCGCGAGGGCCGCGCGCTGCACGCGACGGAGAAGGGCGTCCAGGTGATCTCCCTCCTCGGCGAGCATCCGCTGACCTCCCCGGAGCTCACGGGCAGCTGGGAGCACCGGCTCGCGCTCATCGAGCAGGGGGAGGACACGCGGCCCGCCTTCATGTCCGACATCGTCAAGTTCACGACCGACACGGTCGCGGAGCTCGACAAGCTCAAGGGCATCAAGATCGAGCGCGCCAACCTGGGCCCGTGCCCGGTGTGCGGCCGCGACGTGATCGAGAACCGCAAGGGCTACTCCTGCTGGTCGAAGGACGACCCGGGCTGCGGCTTCGTCATCTGGAAGAAGAAGGCGAACAAGATCCTCCCCGTCTCCGTCGTCAAGGAGCTGATGGAGACCGGCAAGACGGCCAAGCCGGTCAGCGGGTTCCGCGGCCGGTCGGGCCGCTCGTTCTCCGCGAGGCTCGCACTCGAGCAGGGCGAGGACGGCAAGTGGCGGGTCGAGTTCGACGAGGAGTGGGCGAGGGCGCCCAGGGCGCAGCCGCCCGAGGCCGACGAGGCCGCCGAGAACGGGGATCGGCAGCCAGAGACTGCCAACACTTCGGCCGGCGCGGCGTCTTAACGCTGGGAGGCCCGTCCGGAGCGGGCAGGCCTTGCGTTAACCCCAAGTTAAGCCACCCTTCCGCGGGTAGGCTCGCGAGGGAATGCGTCATAGAGTGAGAACGTTTCTGAGGGTGAGCCGCAATCCAACCTGCCGTGGTTTGGCGAAAGGATCTAGAGAAACAAGGTGAGTCAGAACTCCGTGCACGAAGTGCTTGACACGCAGGCGGGTCGCCATCTCCTCGAGAATGCGGAGGAGCGCGGCTACGTCGAGCCCGCCGAGCTGGAGGCGCTCGCCCTCGAGCTCGACCTGGGCGACGAGGAGATGGCCGAGGTGACGCACGAGCTCGAGACCATCGGCCTCGAGATCGGCGCTCCCGCCGAGGAGGCCGCGCCCGTCGTCGCCGAGGCGGTTGCCACCGGAGCCGGCGACAGCCTGCAGCTCTTCCTCGCGGACGTCGGCCGGCACAAGCTGCTCACCGCCGCAGAGGAGGTCGCGCTCGCGAAGCGCCTCGAGAAGGGCGACCTGCGCGCCAAGCGCCGCATGATCGAGTCCAACCTCCGCCTGGTCGTGTCCATCGCCAAGGGCTACCGCGGCCTCGGCGTCCCCTTCCTCGACCTGATCCAGGAGGGCACGCTCGGCCTCAACCGCGCCGTCGAGAAGTTCGACTGGCGCCGCGGCTTCAAGTTCTCCACCTACGCGACCTGGTGGATCCGCCAGTCCGTGCAGCGCGCCGTCGCGAACAACGCGCGCACCATCCGCGTCCCCGTGCACGTCGTCGAGCGCCAGCAGAAGCTCGGTCGCGCCGCCCGCCGGCTCGAGGTCGAGCTCGGCCGCGACGCGACCCGCGAGGAGCTCGCCGAGGCGACCGGGCTGCCGGTGCAGCACGTCGACGAGGCGCTCTCCGCCGCGCAGGCGTCGGTCTCGCTGAACCAGAGCGTCGGCTCGGACGACGAGGGCGAGCTCGGAGACCTGTTCGCCGACCGCGAGGCGGCCGACCCGTTCGACGAGGCGGAGGAGTCGCTGCGCAAGCAGGGCGTCCGCAAGGCGCTCGACGCGCTCCCCGAGCGGGAGCGGCGCATCCTCGAGCTGCGCTTCGGCTTCGAGGGCGATCCGTGGACGCTCGAGGCGATCGGCGTCGAGCTCGGGCTCACGCGCGAGCGCGTTCGCCAGCTCGAGGGCCAGGCGCTCCAGCGTCTCGCTGCCCTGCGCGAGCTCGCCTCGGTCGCCGCGTAGCCGCGCCCGCCTGATCCGGGCAGCCGTCCTCCGCCGGCCGCCGCGCGCACAGCATTTCCTTCGGAGGAGCGGCGGGGCGGGAACCCACCGCATGGAGTCCCCACCCCGGCTTTCGCCGGCCAGTGCCCCCGCCGCATCGGGGCCGGCCGGCAAGATCGCTGTCCCGAAGCATGCGCGGATCAGGCCTGCTTGATCCATCCCCCGGTGGTTGGTTCACCGCCTCGCTTCACCCTGGCCGGAAGTCGGGGAGGCGTAGCCCGGCTAACCGGAGCCACGACGCGCTCGTCCAACCTCCTGAATACTCCCTGCCGCAGGTCAGGGCAGGGAACCACTTAGCAAAGGAGAGGATGTGAGGGGAACGTCGTTCAGGCTCCTCCTGCTTCTCGCCACGTTGCTGCTCGCTCTCGGCACGGCCGGGTGCGGCGGGGACGATGACGACGACGCCGGAGGAGACACCACAGGCGCCACGGAGACCGACGGCGGAGGCGAGGCCGGTGGGGACCTCGTCTTCGGTACCGCCGCCGACCCGGTGGTTCTCGACGGCGCGCTCGTCTCGGACGGCGAGTCGCTCCGCGCGATCGATCAGATCTACGAGTCGCTCGTCTCGCTCGTGCCGGGCACGACGGAGCTCGAGCCGGGCCTTGCGGAGAGCTGGGAGCTCTCCGAGGACGGGCTGGAGTACACGTTCACGCTCCGCGACGGTGTCACGTTCCATGACGGCGAGCCGTTCAACGCCGAGGCGGTCTGTTACAACTTCGACCGCTGGTACAACTTCACGGGCCCGCTCCAGAATCCGAGCGCGTCCTACTACTGGCAGACCGTTTTCGGAGGGTTCGCCGAGTACGACCCGGAGAGCGGCGCGCCGGAGGACAGCTTCTTCGAGAGCTGCGAAGCGCCCGACGAGGGCACGGCGGTCATCCGCCTGACGACGCCGTCGTCGGCCATCCTCGGAGCCCTCTCGCTCTCGAACTTCTCGATCGCCAGCCCGGCGGCGCTCGAGGAGTACGGCGCCAACGACGGGACCGTCGACGAGGAGGGCGTGTTCCAGCCGACGGGCACCTTCGGCACCGAGCATCCGATCGGCACCGGGCCGTTCAAGTTCGAGTCGTGGGAGCGGGGAACCCGCCTCACGCTCGTACGGAACGACGAGTACTGGGGCGAGCCGGCCCAGCTCGACTCGCTGGTCTTCACGCCCATCCCCGACAACGCGGCGCGCCTGCAGGCGCTCCAGTCCGGGGACATCCAGGGCTACGACCTCGTCGAGCCGCAGGACGTCCCGACGATCGAAGGTGACTCCGGTCTGCAGGTCCTCGACCGGCCGGCCTTCAACGTCGGCTACGTCGGGATCAACCAGGCGATTCCGCCGATGGACCAGCTCGAGGTTCGCCAGGCGATCGCCCACGGGCTGAACCGGCAGGAGGTCGTCGACAGCTTCTACGGCGGCCGCGGCGTCGTGGCGACGCAGTTCATGCCGCCCGAGGTGGTCGGCTACGCGGACGACGTCACCACCTACGAGTACGACCCCGAGTTGTCGAAGCAGCTGCTCCAGGACGCCGGGCTCACGCTCCCGGTGGAGATCGAGTTCTGGTATCCGTCCGACGTCTCCCGGCCGTACATGCCCGACCCGAAGCGGAACTTCGAGGCGTTCGCAGCGAGCCTCGATGGCGCCGGCTTCAAGGTCGTGCCGAAGACGGCACCGTGGAGCCCTGACTACCTGGGCAACGTCGACGAGGGCAACGCGCAGGTCTACCTGCTCGGGTGGACCGGCGACTTCGGCGATCCCGACAACTTCGTCGGGACGTTCTTCCAGACCGCCCAGCCGGCGTGGGGATTCGAGAATCAGGACATCTTCGACATCCTCAACGAGGCCGAGACGGAGACCGATCTCGATGCGCGCATCGGGCTGTACGAGGAGGCCAACCGCATGATCATGGACTTCCTCCCCGGCGTGCCGTACGTGAACACGTCGCCGGCGCTCGCCTTCCGGGCGGACGTCCAGGGGTACGTGCCGAGCCCGGTCTCGCTGGAGTCCTTCGCCCCAGTCACCATCGGGGAATAGCGGAGCAACGAGACTGAGATAGAGAGCCGGCGGACGACGACCTAGATGCTGCGTTTCGTCGTCCGTCGGCTCATCCTTCTGATCCCGATCCTGATCGGGCTCTCGATCCTGATCTTCCTCTACCTGCGCGCCCTTCCGGGCAGCCCCGCGGTCGCGCTCCTCGGCGAGCGCGCGACGCCGGAGACGATCGCGGCGATCGAGAACGAGTACGGCCTCGACGAGCCGATCTACGTCCAGTACTGGCGCTACACGAAGAACATCATCCTCGAGTTCGACCTGGGGACGAGCTCACAGACCAGGCAGGCGGTGACGGCGGAGCTGAGGCTGCGCTTCCCGGCCACCGTCGAGCTGGCGATCGGCGCGATGATCTTCGCGACCATCTTCGGCATACCCCTGGGTTTCATCGCGGCGAAGCGCTACGGGACGTGGATCGACCAGACGAGCCTGTTCGTGTCCCTGATCGGGATCTCGATCCCGATCTTCTTCCTCGCCATCATCCTCAAGTACATCTTCTCGGTGAGGCTCGGGTGGCTGCCCTCGGTGGGACGCCAGGACCCGCTCCTGGACGCCGAGCACCCGACGAACTTCTTCGTCCTCGACGCGATCATCACCCGCAACTGGGAGGCCTTCGTCGATTGCATCAGGCACCTGATCCTGCCTGCGATCGCCCTCGGGACGATCCCGCTCGCGATCATCGCGCGGATCACCCGCGCCTCCGTCCTCGACGTCCAGAACGAGGACTACGTCCGCACCGCGCGTGCCAAGGGCGTCTCGCCGCACACCGTCGACCGCCGCCACATCTTCCGGAACGCGCTGCTCCCGATCACGACGATCGTGGGCCTCCAGGTCGGGCTGCTGCTCTCGGGCGCCGTCCTCACGGAGAAGGTGTTCGCCTGGCCCGGCGTGGGCTCGTGGCTCGTGAACGCGATCGCGTTCCGCGACTACGCGGTCCTCCAGGGCGGGATCCTCTTCCTCGCGATCGTCTTCGTGCTGGTCAATCTCTTCGTCGACATCACATACGCGTACATCAACCCGAGGATCCGGCTCTCCTGATGTCGGTCGCTAGCCTTCGGCGTGCTCTCCACGCTCAAAGGCCGGGAGCCGGCCTATGAGCGTCGCCGAGTTCGAAGGCCGCCAGGTTCTCGAGCAGGCCCCGCAGGGTCTCTGGAGCGACGCCTGGAGGCGCGTGCGGCGCAATCCGAGCGCGATCGCAGGGTTCGTCCTGGTCGGCACCTTCCTCGTCATGGCGATCTTCGCCCCGCTGATCGCCCCGTACGGGCCGCGGGAGGTCGTCGCGCCGCTCACCGACGCGTTCGAGCGGCCGTCGGCGGATCACTGGGCCGGGCTCGACCAGCAGTCGCGTGACGAGTGGTCGCGGATCGTCTACGGGGCACGCTACTCGCTGATCATCGGGATCGTCGCCGTCGCCGTCGGCCTCTCGATCGGGCTCGTCCTCGGCGGCATCGCCGGCTACTTCGGCGGGACGATCGACTCCGTGATCATGCGCTGCATGGACGTCATGCTCTCGATCCCGAGCCTGCTCCTCGCGATCGGGATCGTCGCCGTCCTCGGGCCGGGCTTCTTCCAGATCATGATCGCCATCGGGATCGTGAACATCCCCATCTTCGCGCGGCTCCTGCGCGGCTCCGTGCTCGCGCAGAAGGAGAACGACTTCGTGCTGGCAGCGCGCGCCGTCGGGGTCCCGCGCCGGACGATCCTCTCCTCCCACATCCTCCCGAACGCGGTCTCGCCGGTGATCGTCCAGGGGACGCTCGCGATGGCCACGGCGATCATCGACGTCGCCGCGCTCGGCTTCCTCGGCCTCGGCCCGCCCGACCCGGGCACGCCGGAGTGGGGCACGATGCTCTCCGACGTGAACCGCTATTTCGTCAGCGGGCCGCACCTCGCCATCGCGCCGGGCATCGCCATCGTGCTCATCGTGCTCGGCTTCAACCTGATCGGCGACGCCCTGCGCGAGGCCCTCGACCCCAAGCTTCGCGGCCGATGATTTCCAGGCGCGAGCCGCTCCTGTCCGTCGAGGACCTGAGTGTCGAGTTCTGGACGAGCCGCGGCACGGTGTACGCCGTCAACGGGATCACCTTCGACATCGCCCCGGGCGAGACGCTCGGGATCGTGGGCGAGTCAGGCTGCGGGAAGAGCGTCACCGCGCTCGCGCTGCTCGGCATCCTCTCGCGCGCCGGCAGGGTGACTGCCGGAATGGCGATGTTCGAGGACCGCGACCTCCTCCAGCTCCCCGACGACGCGTTGCGCAAGATCCGTGGCCGCGACATCGCGATGATCTTCCAGGACCCGATGACCAGCCTGAACCCGGTGCTCACGGTCGGCCGGCAGATCCGCGAGGCGCTCGAGACCCACTTCGACATGGACAAGAATGAGGCGAACGCCCGCGCCGCCGAGCTGCTCGACCGCGTCGGCATCCCGAGCCCGAAGATGCGCCTGCGCGACTATCCGCATCAGTTCTCCGGCGGCATGCGCCAGCGCGCGATGATCGCCATGGCGCTGGCCTGCGAGCCGAAGCTGCTGATCGCCGACGAGCCGACGACCGCCCTCGACGTGACGATCCAGGCGCAGATCCTCGAGATCCTGCACGAGCTCGTCGTGGAGCAGGACACGGCGCTCATCCTCATCACCCACGATCTCGGCGTCGTCGCGGGGCACTGCGAGCGTGTGAACGTGATGTACGCCGGCACCTTCGTCGAAACCGGCTCGGCGACTCAGCTCTTCGCCCGCCCGCGCCACCCGTACACCCTCGGCCTGCTGCAGTCGATCCCACGCCTCGACGCGCGGCGGAAGGAGGCGCTGACGCCGATCGAGGGTGCGCCGCGCGACATGCTGCAGCCGCCGAGCGCGTGCCCGTTCCAGCCGCGGTGCCGCTACGAGGTCGAGCAGTCGCGCCTCGAGGTCCCGCAGCTCCGCGAGCTCGAGCCGGGGCATTTCGTCGCCTGCTTCAACCCGGTCCCGGCCGAGGAGTGGCAGAGGTCGAAGGCGGCCGCGGTTGGCTGAGTCGAACGGCGGCGGGCTCGTCACGGTCGAGAGCCTGCGCGTCTGGTTCCCCATCAAGAGCGGCCTGCTGCTCGACCGCCACGTCGGGGACATCAAGGCCGTCGACGGCGTGTCACTCGAGATCCAGCGGGGGGAGACGCTCGGGCTCGTGGGCGAGTCCGGCTGCGGGAAGTCGACGCTCGGCCGCGCGATCCTCCGGCTCTACGAGCCGACGGATGGGCGCATCCTGTTCGACGGCCAGGACATCAGCCACCTCGGCGAGGCCGCGCTGCGGCCGCTACGACGGCGGATGCAGATGATCTTCCAGGACCCGTTCGCGTCGCTGAACCCCCGGCACAGCGTGGGAAGGATCGTGAGCGAGCCGCTGAAGGTCCACGGAATCTCCAGCCGGCGTAAATCCGGCGCGCGCGTCCGCGAGCTCCTCGAGGTCGTCGGCCTCCCCGCCGACGCCGCCTCCCGCTACCCGCACGAATTCTCAGGCGGGCAGCGGCAGCGCATCGGCCTCGCGCGGGCGCTCGCGCTCAATCCGGACTTCATCGTCTGCGACGAGCCGGTCTCGGCGCTCGACGTCTCCATCCAGGCGCAGATCGTGAACCTCATGGAGTCGCTCCAGCGCGACTTCGACCTGACCTACCTGTTCATCGCCCACGACCTGGCCGTCGTCCGCCACATCTCCGACCGGATCGCGGTCATGTACCTCGGCCAGATCGTCGAGGTCTCGCCGGCGGAGGAGCTGTACGACAACCCGCTCCACCCGTACACGATCTCGCTCCTCTCGGCGGTGCCCATTCCCGACCCGGAGGTGGAGCGAGAGCGGGAGACGATCCTCCTCGTCGGCGACCTGCCGAGCCCGGCGAACCCGCCGCCCGGCTGCCGCTTCCACACGCGGTGCCCGTTCGTCCAGGACACGCGCTGCCGCGACGAGGAGCCGGTGTTGCGGAAGCTCGAGGGCAACCACTGGGCCGCGTGCCACTGGGCGGAGGAGATCAAGGCGGGCGCGATCCGGCCGCACGAGGTGGAGGCTGTGTTCGAAGAGCAGGCGGCGGCCGCCTACGAGCCGCCCATCGTCTAGAGGCCTGATGCGAAATGGGGCGGGCCGTGGCTGCCGCCTCAGACACGGCGGCAGGCCGCCCCGGCACCCTTACCCAGGCCTCCTGGCCTGGCCTGCGGGCGCCGGAACGCCCTGCCTTGGTCTGAGACGGCCCCACGACGCGCCAATTCCACATCAGGCCTCTAGCGGAGGAGTAGCAATGCCCTGCCCGAACTCGGCGGGCACGGGCGACCACTTCGAGACCGCCCGGCTGGAAGCGTTCAGCGACGGGGTCTTCGCGATCGCGATCACGCTGCTCGTGCTCGAGCTCTCGGTCCCGGCCGACCAGTTCGACGATCTCCTGGAGGGGATCCTCGAGCAGTGGCCCTCGTACCTCGCCTACCTCACGAGCTTCCTGACCATCGGCGGGGTCTGGCTCGTCCACCACGGCATCCTCAGGTGAATGCGGTACGCCCACGTGTGGTTCGTGCGCGTCAACCTGCTCCTTCTGCTCGTCGTCTCGTTCCTACCGTTTCCCACCAAGCTCATCGCGGAGGCGATCGAGAGCGCGAGCGCCGAGCGGGTTGCCGTCCTCTTCTACGGAGCGACGTTGCTCGCCATCTCCGCGATCGTCTCGGCGATGGGTCGGTACGTCGGAGCGCGCGAAAGCATTCGCGTCGAGGGAGTCACTGAGTCGGAGGTGCTGACGGTGGTCGCGCTGGCCGAGCCGAGCTTTGCTTTCTACGTGGTTCTGCTCGTGTCCGCGATCTTCGTTCCGCAGCTCGCCGCGTTCGGGCTGCTCGCGGTCGCCGCCGTCGCGGTGGCGCTTCCTCCCTGGCTCGTGAGCCGCCGCATGCGCCGCGTAGCCTGACCGGCGAGCTGGCTCGCTCCCTCTTTTTGGGGTGTTGTCCACAGGGAGGCCTGCCGATCCCCCCTGACGTGGACGCCGCAGAGCGCAAGAACATCCTGAGCAGATACCTGGATCACTCCCGCCGCTTCGACGAGGTGGCGGCCCGGCGCAACGGCCGGGATTCGAGCGCCGAGGTGATCCCGCTCAGCCCGCCGCTCCGCGAGCTCGAGCAGGAGCCGACCATGCGCGAGATCGAGGTGCTTCAACTGATCTCGGACGGCCTCGTGAACAGGGAGATCGGCCAGCGGCTCTTCCTCTCCGAGGAGACCGTCAAGTCGCACGTCCGCCACCTGCTCGCCAAGCTGCAGGCCCGCAGCCGAGCGCATGCGGTCGCCATCGGCTTCCGCCGCGGCCTGATCTCGTAACCAGGGCTAAACGAGCGCCCGGAAGACCCCTGCTTCACGAGTGAAGCAGCGAAGTCCTCCACAACTTCCACAGCCCTGTTGACAAATCCCTCATCGGAGGGATGTCGGCGACTGAGGAAAAACTAAGACTTCGGGAGGTTTGCTACCAGCCTCTCACAGTGCCAGCGACTGCGGCGAGCGACGCCAGCGAGGCAAGCACTGCCAGAAGTCGGCTTTGCCAATGGAGCATCAGGGACTCCTC
>Ga0256867_10001470_pt1 | contig 10014 bp, 10 predicted proteins | sample RVTome_15_FD_185939 | JGI IMG/M metagenome (GOLD analysis project Ga0256867, IMG submission 185939) | Soil microbial communities from uranium-contaminated site in the Upper Colorado River Basin, Wyoming, United States - RVT150D86 (HiSeq) ... | reverse complement strand
ACATCAAGCGTGTCGCTTTCGAGACCCGGCCGGTTAAGAGTGCGCGTCCCGCGGTTGGTACACAGCAGACGGTTACTGAGCCCCTGGCTGCAAAAGAACCCGTCGTGGCTGGTGGCAAGATCGATCGCCAGGAGATTGCGGCTATCGTCGACCGCTTCCTTGCCGGGAAGCGTTTTGAACCATCCACTTCACCACTGCCACCGCCCGTGATTGAGAGTGAAGCCGGAAGTATGTACACGGGTCCCGCGCCAAGAGAGGCAGAGAGTCGTGCTCCGGCGGGAAATGGATCAGAGCGTCAGGCCGAACCTGCGAGCAAGCCGGCCTCGTCATCGACTAACGGCGCGAAAGCCGTCGACTTTGTGAGTGAAGACGACGTGCGACGTGCGATTCAGAAGGGCGACAAGATCTACATCAACGCAAGAACGATAATTACACCCGCTGCACGCGATATTGGCGAGCCGGCGGAGGTGTTTGCCAAAATCTAGTACTTGGTACTTTGTGCTTGGTACTTTGTCAAAAACAAAGCACAAAGCACAAAGCTCATAGCTTCATGTTCTTAGCCAAAGTCGTAGGCACAGTCTGGTCGACCAAGAAGACGCCCGATCTCGAGGGCGTCAGGTTTTTGATTGTCCATCCTTACGATCTGGACAAAGAGCCGACGCGCAATATCGTTGTGGTTGCCGATCGACTTGGGGCCGGGACTGGCGAAATGGTCATGTGCGCGTTTGGCAAGGCAGCGAGGACCGCAATAGGGGATCAGGACATGTCGATTGAAGCTGCCGTTGTGGGTATCGTCGATCGCGTTGATATCAATGATACCTCGTCTGAGGAGATGCGCGAGGCTGCGCGAAGACTCGTGCAAGAGAACGGCAGACCGTGAGACATTGCCGATTTGCCTCGAATAAAATGACAACTGACAACTGACAACCGACAGCGGAACTGCATTCTATTACCCATCACCAACCACTCATTCCTATTCAATGGCCAATGAAGACCTGATTTATCGTATCACTCGAGCGGTTTACGACCGCTTGGGGAGTGTGGTTGACGATACGACTGTGGAGCAATTGGTCACTGATATTTACAATCAGGTAAAAAATGTTGGTAATAATGTTGGCTTGTCCACGGCGGTCGATAGAGACGCCGTAGCCGAGGGCTCGTCAGACCGGATGGTGATTTCGGTCTTCGGACTGGACCATCCGGGAATTGTCGCAGGCGTCTCACAGATTCTGGCCGAGGCCGGTTGCAGTATCATCGATATCAACCAAACTGTGGTTCAGGGTAAATTTGCGATGGTGATAATTGCCGACACGTCGCGCGCACGCGAAAGCACTACCGCTTTGAAGGATCGATTGCGACTCGAAGGCCAGACCCTTGGAGTTCGTATCTACGCACAGCGAGAAGATCTCTTCAACGCAATGCACCGGATATAGATGCGAATTGCGAATTGCGAACTATACCCAAGCACTTTTCGTTTACAAAATTCGCAATTCGAAATTCGCAATTTGAAATTTTTTATGTCTGATCCTGAAATTGCACGACGCTGTTCCACCTGTGGCGTCTCGGTGCGCCAACGCGCAATGTTTTGTCCTCAGTGTGGAAACCCGATCAGCCAGGCGTCAACGACAACGGAGAATTCGGTATTTGATACCATTATCGACAGCGCACCAACTGAAGCCTTGAGACCGGATCTGGCTGCGACTCAGCCTTTGAGTGCCGTGGTACCGCCGACAACACCTCAGAATGCACCAACCCAGGCCCTCGACTCAGTTCAGCATCCGTCAGGTCACAAAATTTTTGAGGACGGCGTGCGTGGTCGAGTGGAGAAGTTGCGAAAAGTTTCCAGCGTCGTGATCGATCAGGCAGCTTACGATCCAAGTTTGCGCTTCCTGCTGGTAGCGGCGGGATTGTTTCTTTTATTTCTCGTTCTGCTGATTCTCAGCAAAGTATTAGGATGAGTTTACGTTTAACCACGGATTAAACGGATAAACACAAATCAGATCCTTGTCATCAGTGTTTATCTGTGGCCTAAATCACAGTAATGGAATACACACAGGCCGAGATTCTTCAAACCGTCGCGATGACAGAAATGGAGCATCTCGACGTGCGCACGGTTACGCTTGGTCTTAGCTTGCTCGATTGCACCAGCGATTCGATGGCGGGAGTCGCTCAAAAGGCGGGCGACAAGATCCGCGCCGTTGCGGCTCGACTCGTACAAACAGTTGACGAGATTGGCGACGAGTTTGGAATCAGAGTCGCTAATAAACGCATTTCTGTGACGCCGGTGTCCTTGATCACAGAAGGTGCGCAGGGCGATCTCATACAACTCGCTCGAGCAATTGACGAGGCTGCGGGATCGGTGGGGGTCGATTTTATTGGCGGATACTCCGCGCTGGTCCAAAAAGGCACGACTCGTTCAGAGAATCGGTTTCTCGACTCCATTCCCGAAGCCCTGGCCTCCACCGAACGTTTGTGTTCTTCAGTGAACGCGGCAACGACGCGTGCCGGTATCAACATGGATGTTGTGGGCCAGGTTGGAAGAATAATAAAGGACGCGGCCGAGCGGACTCGCGATGAGGGCGGAGTGGCATGCGCAAAGTTTGTCTGTTTCGCCAATGCCGTTGAAGACAATCCTTTTATGGCGGGCGCGTTCCACGGTGTCAGCGAAGCCGAAGCAGTGATCAATATCGGCGTTTCCGGCCCGGGTGTGGTCCATCATGCAGTCAGGCACGCGGATCGAAATCTTCCCCTGCAGGAGCTTGCCGAGACGATAAAAATACTTTCGTTCAAGCTGGCGCGAGCAGGTGAGTTGGTTGGGCGTGAAGCCGCAAGACGATTGGGAATTCCGTTTGGCATTATCGATCTCTCGTTGGCGCCGACACCTGTTCCGGGCGACTCCGTTGCCAACATCCTCGAGGCAATGGGATTCGAGCGAGCGGGCACTCACGGAACCACCGCGGCGCTGGCGCTTCTGACTGATGCAGTCAAGAAAGGCGGCGCAATGGCCAGCGGCTCCGTCGGTGGCATGAGTGGAGCCTTCATTCCGGTGTCGGAAGATGCGGGGATGATCGAGGCCGCGCAGTTGGGCGCGTTATCGCTCGCAAAACTCGAAGCATGGACCAGTGTCTGCTCGGTAGGAATCGACATGGTTGCCGTTCCGGGTTCGACATCAGCGGAGACTATCGCTGCGATAATTGCCGATGAGATGGCTGTTGGAACAATGAACAACAAGACAACAGCGGTGCGAATCATTCCGGTGCCGAGCCGCGATGTCGGCGAAATGGTCGAGTTTGGGGGATTGTTGGGGAGTGCACCGATTATGCCGGTCTGCGCCTTTTCTTCCGCGGTCTTCATACGGCGAGGCGGGCGAATACCGGCGCCAATCCATTCATTGAGGAACTGAGACCCGTGATGCGCTTGAGCAGTTTTCCCGAAAAAGTGCAAATGGCGTCTTTGCGCCTTTGCGGGAAACTCATTTGTGACGGAGGGAGTTAATGCCGGAAGCACTGGGAATGATTGAATGTCGCGGCCTGGTGGCGATGATCGAAGCTGCCGACGCGATGGTCAAAGCCGCCAACGTTCGCCTGGTGGGCTGGGAAAAGATCGACGCTGGTCTCGTGACGGCAATCGTCCGTGGAGATGTTGCGGCTGTCCGTAGTGCTGTTGATGCGGGTGCCGCAGCCGGAAAGCGAGTGGGCGAGGTCGTAGCGACGCATGTGATTCCCCAACCACATTCCGACGTAGATCTCGGTTTGCCGGTTTTGCACACCGGCGAAACGACGCGCAAGAAGATCAGTGGTTCCGTCAGGCCCAAAGGCTGAGCACAAATTATTTGTCAATAATCAGGGTTTTCTGTTAGGAATCGCAGTGCCCGGCATTCTTACAGCAGGTGGTCGCGGCGTATTTTGACCTTCCATGCGCGCGAGGCGTCCAGTTCTAGTCAACGCGATTCGTTTCTCTGAATTAGAAGGTTGGTCCACCGAGACCTTGATCGAGCGATATGTCCCGTCCTGAGTCTTGTTGGTTGGATTGTATGAGATCACATACTGAGTTCGAAGATCCCTTACGATGTCAGCAGCGATTTGAGGTAGTTCAGCGACCGAATCAGGAAAGAAAGCCCGCCCGCCGGTTTCAGTGGCAAGCTTCTTGATCAAATTAACCGCTTTTTCACGCGGGCTCTTGCGAATGAGACCGGCTTCTTTGTCCAGCTCGCTTACGAAACCGATTACGAAGATCTGAACATCTTCCTCGCGCAAGCGAGCAAACAGTTGTTCCTGCTTGTAAAAACTATTTCGATCTTCGCCATCGGTGATGACGATCAGCGCGCGGCGTCTCCTGTCACCCTCATTGCCCTTTCGGTATTCCGAAACGTGCTCTGCTGAGAGATAAACCGCATCGATGATTGCCGTCTGACCACCCTCGACATAAAAGCTCTCAAGTCCATCCATCAGCAACTCTTTATTCGCGGTGAAATCCTGGACCGTTTCAATGTTGTCGCTGCTGATGAACCGCACAAGAAAAGTCTCATCGCCGGCCTTGTTGCTGTTGATGATGGTTTTCCCGGCGTCGATCACGCTTTGCAACTGTGACCGTAGTGAACCGGAAGTATCGACAGCGAGACCATAGCTGATGGGGACCTCTTCGCGCGTGAACGTCTCGATGGTTTGCCGTACTCCGTCTTCAAACACATGAAAGTCGCTGCGTGGCACGTCATTGATGGGCCGGTTATTACGATCGATGACGCGCACGTGAAGCTGGACCAGCTCGGCGTTGATTCGAATGATGTCTCCAGGATCGAGCAGTTCGGGTGGAGTAGGAGTCGGCGTCGGCTTCAGACGTGGCGGCGGTGGCGGCTCGCCCAGTGTTGGCGCAATGCGATCGGTTCCGGCCGGTCGCGTCGTTTGTGGAGCCGGCGTTGCAGTGGGTGCAGGTTGAGCTGGAGCGGTTGCCGCAGGCGTGGGCGTCGGGCTCGGGGTCTGAGTACTCCTGGGCCGATCCTGGCCACTGCCGGCAAGAACACTGGATCCAAAGATCAGTGTCGAAACGATTAAACCGCAGACTGCAAATACCCCGATGCGCCTCACATTCTGCTCACTAAACAATGCGGAAACTCCTCTCACCACCTGAGAATAACAGTCTTTTCAATTTGAATTCCTCTGTGCGGTCTCTGTGTTCTCCGTGTCTCTGTGGTAGTTGTTTTTCGAGGAAAGGCCACCACAGAGGCACAGAGAACACAGAGGTTGCACAGAAACAAACCCAGTCCGGCGCAGCCATGCACGCGAAACGCTCCGCGAACCCTGCAATCGGGGACGGGAGCGTCAATACCGGCATTTTCATCAAAACTACAATCGCGCGGGGCTGGGGCAAACAGCGTCGCTAAATGCTGCCACTGGACGCACACGTGAACAGATGCCTCGGAACTAGGCTTGAGTTGCCGAATGCCTACCCATGAAACTTCAGCGGACGCCAGTCGTGGCGTAGTAGCCTTCTCTAGATCTAACGAACAGCCGAGGGAGACCGCGCGGCGCCGTTACCTTAACCTTCACACGATGCCATTTGCCGTCATTCGCAAACGACTCCGGCTTATAGCCGATGGAGTATTGGTGCCGCAACTCCAGCGCGATCTGCTCAAAAATGTCGTCCATCTCCGCCGCGGACCGCGGAAAGAACGCCTTCCCTCCGGAAACGCCGGAAAGTTCATCGAGAACTCCCTGTCCCTCCATGCCCATAGCGCTGCCCGCGTCGCTGCCGCTCAAAATCCCGATTGCATAGAGGGTTACGTCGGACTCTTTCAACAACTTACGAACTTCGTTGAACGTGTACCGGGAATCGTTATCCTGGCCGTCACTAATTAGAAGGAGAGCGCGCTTGGGATGCGATCCACGCTGGACTTTCTCAACGCCGAGGTAGCAGGCGTCGTACAGTGCAGTCTGGCTCTTGGTTTCGACGAATGTAAGCTTATTCAGAATCGAATCGCCGTCGCGTGTTTTATCGAGCAGTAATTGAGCCCGCGAGTTGAAGGCAATCAGGAAATACTCATCGGAATCGTGGCTTGTCTGGATAAACTTGCTCAGAGCGTCGCGTGCGCGCTTTACCTTGTCGCCGCTCATTGAACCTGACAAGTCGAAAATAACTCCAACCGAAACCGGTGAATCGTCGTCGCTAAAGAAAGTGATCTCCTGTTGCTGCTTGTTATCAAAAACGGCAAACGCGCCCTTGCTCAGTCCTGATACATAACGCCCATAGGTATCGGTGACGGTTACTGTCAGCGTGATCAGGTCGGTGTTGGTGATTAACGAACGGTCATCCAGTTCGGTACCGAGCTTTTGCTTCGGCGCTGGTGAAGCAGTTTGAGAAGGTACGGATTTATCCTGAGCAGGAGCAGTGGATTTATCCTGGGCAGGTTCCTGACTCTGCACCGCCAGCGAAAAGACAAACGTGACAGCGATCAGCGAGATGGAAGCCGCCGTGATCTTCGTGGCGTAACGGGTCGGTAAATGCATGTCACCCCCGGGCTACAATTCGGCGATCAGTTTTTAAGTACCGGTCAGGGCTCGAAAGGGAACTGTCAACACAGATGCTCGTAAGGGAACGAGTGATGCCCGTACTTCAAAACCGGAGCATGAAAAATTCACGGGGAGACGGCCGCGCGCGTTTCATTTATTGCTGTGTTGGCTCGGTCATTCTAGGACAGGGGGGTCATTCGGCGCAAGATGGAAAACGCTGTCGGAGCAGTTTGACATGCCCGTTTTGATCTTGGGGCCGGGTCAGCCCGTAAGGAATTGATCATCGGGGCATTAGCCCGACCGTAAGGGAAGGCTCATGGCTTAGCGGCGCAAAAGGCAGAGCCCTCCCTACGGTCGGGCCAATGCCCCGACGGGTTGTTAAGAGGGCGGCCACGAGTGCCGCCCTACAAAACTGCTGCTTCCACTATGCTGGTCGGGAGATCCGTGGGAATAACTCTTAAGAGCCTGAACCCCGCCGCGGCGAGGAGCACCTCAAATTCTTTTTCCGTCCTCTCCTTGCCGCCAGTCATGACCAGCATGTTCAAGTCGATGAACTTCGAGAAGTGGGGCTCATCGCCTTCGGGCACGACGCAGTCAACCAGAATGAGCCGGCCGCTCGATGGCATCTGGTTCCGGCAGTTCCTCAGAATGGTGATGGCTTTTTCGTCGTCCCAATCATGAATGATCCATTTCATGACGTACGCACCACCGCCAGCCGGAACCGACTTGAAGAAGTCGCCACCTAATGTCTCACAGCGATCCGCAAGTCCGGCAGCTTCAATCCTGGACCGGGCGCCCTCAATGACTTCGGGAGCGTCAAACAGGACGCCCTTCAACTTCGGATTTTGTTTGAGAATTGAGGTTATCAGAGCGCCATGACCACCGCCGACGTCGACAACCTTGTCAAAGCCCGAAAAATCGTAGAGCGACATGATCGCCGCGTTCGCCGCCGCGGTCATTCCACTCATTGAGTCGTTGAAAACAGCCGCGTCCTCCGCATTCTGCTGAAAGTATTTCCAAATATCCATTCCGAAGAAGTGGTCAAAGGCGATTTCACCTGTCTTAACGCTCTCCATCAGGCTGCCCCAGGCGGGATAGTGCTCCTGCCCCAATTCCGAAACCGCAAACCAGCGCAGCGAGCCAGGGGCTTCAGTGACGAGCGTTTCCGATAAAGGCGTCAGTTCAAAACGCTCGCCTTCTGCTGTACGAACGACTCCGACACTCGCCAGCGCACGCAATATTCGAAATAGAGAAGGTGCATGCATTTTCGTAGCTGAAGCCAATTCCTCCGCAGTCTTGGGGCCTGACTTCAGAATGTCTGGGATGCCTAGCTTGGCGATAACGTAAACCGCTCGTGAGATCCAGAAGCCGCTGATAATCCGGAGCATTTGGGCGGGGGCTGGTTCTTGACTTATCTGTTTGTTTGCAGGTGCTGTCACAGTTGTCTCCTCAATAAACTAATCTAAGCAGCAACGCGTAAACTGTAAAGAAAAAGGGGCCACAGCTATTCAAGGATTTTCACGGATTATTCTTCAGATCTGTGTTAATCCGTGAAGATCTGTGGCCTTGACGCAACTTCCGGTTACCTTCAGCGTGATATACTTCCCGGTCATTTTCACGTCCGGTAATCCAAATTATGGCTGAGTTTATTTGTCGATTGGGAACCCCTGCTGGCGAGGTCGTGACGCGGACCGTCGAAGCCCCAGGCGTGCAGGAAGCGAGGGCGCGACTCGAGCGCGAGGGTTTTCGCGTCTTCAACGTTACTCCTCCTCGAACCACAGGTGTAAGCGCCTTAACGCGGTTTGGTCGCTCCGGAGCTCATCCTCGGGTCAAGGCAAACGACTTTCTGCTTTTCAATCAACAACTGGCGGCGCTGGTTCGAGCCGGCATCCCGATCCTCCAGGCGATCTCAATGCTCCGCAAGCGAGCCGCCTCATCACGACTGCGAACCGTGTTGAATGAAGTCGAAGAGCAGATTCGCGGTGGTGCGGCACTGTCGCAGGCGTTTGCCGCGCAGGGAGGAATTTTCCCGCGAATCTATACGGCTTCGATTCTCGCGGGTGAGCGCTCGGGCGCCCTCGATGAAGTGCTCAGTCGTTACGTCACTTACATGCGACGCAACGTCGCGCTGCGGCGGAAGATTCGCGGGGCATTGGCGTATCCAATGTTTTTGCTTTTTGCTTCGGCGTGCATGGTCACGTTTTTAACTGTCTATGTTGTGCCTCGGATGTCCGAACTTTTTTCGGGGTTCGGCAATGAGCTGCCAACCGTAACGCAGATAGTCGTTGGTTTGTCGCGATGGTTGTCGTCAAACGTGATCTGGTTTGGACCATTGATTATCGGCGGCTCTGTGCTGCTGTTCATATGGTCGCGCACGCCCGGCGGAAAACTTCAGATCAGTAAACTCATACTGAAGATCCCGCTCGCTGGAAGCCTCGCAGTGCAATTGTCGGTGGCGCAGGCAACTCGCTCGTTGGCGACGTTGCTGGCCGGCGGCATTACTTTGGTCGAATCGTGGGAGATCGCGTCCGAGTCAATCACCAATCTGGAATTGCGGCGTCGAAGCTCCTCGATCCTTCCGATGATTCGCGAGGGCCGATCATTTACTGAAAGCTTGGAATTTGCCGGCTGGATGCCTGCACTGGCTATCGACATGATCGGAATTGGTGAACGATCCGGCAGTTTGCGCGAGATGCTCGATGAAGTTGCAGTGTTCTACGACGCGGAGTCGGAAGTGCGACTGGAGCAGTTGACGACCACGCTCGAGCCTGCGATTCTTGTCGTCATGGGCGGTGTCGTAGTGACGATTCTGCTCGCGATTTACCTCCCGATCATCCAGTCAATTTCCAGCGGCGCCGGCGTAACCGGTCATCGTTAGTTTAGTGTTGCTGCCATTTTTATGAAGCAAATCTCAGAAAAGGAAGATTCGGTCATCGTTCCGCCTGGCGGCGAAATTGGCCAAAACGGCGAAGAACATCAGCCGCCTGAGATGAAGGCTGCGAGGGAACTCGCGCGCCGCTACCGGCTTCCCTTTGTCGATTTGCTTCCGCCGGATCGTGAATCGCCAATCGACTATCAACTGTTTACCGAAGTTCCGGTGGACTTGATGGTCCGGCATCAGTTTGTGCCGCTCAAACGAGACCAAAAAGGTCTGCACATCGCGATGGCGGATCCGACCGATCTCGAGCGGCTGGACGAACTTTCGAGCACGCTTCGTACTCGGGTTGTTCCTCACGTTGCCACGGCGGGCGCAGTCGAGGTCGTCCTGCGAAAAGGCGACACCACTCAGCGCGTCCTTCAGGAAGCCGCATCAGGCTTTCGCATTTCTCTTGTAAGAGAAACTGAGCACGGTGAGGAAGTACTCGATCTCGACCGTTTGGCGACCGACTCCGACATGTCGCCGATAATCAAACTCGTCGACACGATCATCTATAACGCGATGGAATCGCGCGCGTCCGATATTCACATTGAAACTCGCGACACGGAGGTTCAGGTCAAGTATCGAATC
>Ga0256867_10001469_pt1 | contig 10022 bp, 7 predicted proteins | sample RVTome_15_FD_185939 | JGI IMG/M metagenome (GOLD analysis project Ga0256867, IMG submission 185939) | Soil microbial communities from uranium-contaminated site in the Upper Colorado River Basin, Wyoming, United States - RVT150D86 (HiSeq) ... | reverse complement strand
GCTGCCACCAGAAAATCCTCCATGAGATCCTCGAGGAGCCCGGCGTCGAGTGCGGCGGCGGCACCGAAGATCGCGTATGCGATCGATCGTGGATAGGTGCTCTCGAACGAGATGACTGCCGACCTCATCGGCTCGATCACACGCTCGTCGGTGAGTCCGGAGGAAATGGCCTCCCCGAGCCCCCAGATAGCTCGCCCGTGGCAGTCGTCCGAACCGCGGAGCTCAACCCACTCTCCTGTGTCCGACATCCGATTGCGCCACCCGCCCGGCACCTCTCCGGCCAACACGAACTCCAGGTACGGACCTACCTCGGGGTGCTCGATGCCCGCCGTCGCGGCGCGGGCGAGAACCACCAATGCCCGGGCGTTGTCGTCGGTGGTGTAGCCGTGGGATGTGCGGGGTCGGTCGAACAACGCGTGCTCGTATAACCCATGAGAGCCCGTGAGGGCCGACACGTGGTCGAACACAGGCCGGATCGCCTGGTCGTTGATCGGTGGGGAATCCAAGCCGGTCATCGTCCGAAGGTTCCCAAATCTGGCTGATCACAAACCGACCGGCCAGCCGATCCGGCCTCGCTCAGCCGACCGTTGCCGTTCTCACCTCGGGCACGTTTCCACTCAGCCCAACGACGACATAGATCCAATCCCGGTCGAGCGCCCTGGCCAGATCGACCGGCGACATCTCGGCGGGTCCGCCGGGATGGGAGTGGAAGACGCCACCAATCTCCCAGCCCTTCGATTCCGCATCGACCAGGGCTTCATAGTGCTCCTGGGGAGGGATCGTGTAGGACTGAGGCGAGGCATCGTCGTTCCCCGTCGGGTAGATCCCGACCACCCGGTCCCCATCGAGCGCGAGAAGACCACAGCCCTCGTTGGGCAACGCGGAGAGGCAGTGGTCGACGATTTGGCGGCGGAGATCGTCAGGCAGAAACACGGCAGGTCGGGTCGTAGTCGACGATCTCGGGAAGACTGTCGGGATCGCCACACGAGGCGCAGCCCGGGTCTCTCTTCACCTTGACCACCGTGAAGTCCTGCTCCAATGCGTCATAGACCAACAGTCGCCCGGCCAGCGTGTCGCCGATGTCGAGCATGATCTTGATCGCCTCCATGGCCTGGATCGACCCGATGACTCCGGGGAGGACGCCGAGCACACCTGCCTCTGCGCAGGAGGGGGCCACTTCGGGCGGCGGCGCCTCACGGTGGACACATCGGTAGCACGGGCTCTCCCACGGCTGGAAGACCGAGACCTGGCCTTCGAAGCGGAAGATCGAGCCGTGAACCACGGGCACACTCAGATGCAACGAGGCGTCGTTCACCAGATAGCGAGTGGGGAAGTTGTCGCCACCATCGAGGATTACGTCGTAGCCGGACATGATGCGGAGGGCATTGTCAGCAGACAACCTCTCCCGGTGTGTCTCCACTTTGACGTCGGGATTCAAAGCGGTGAGGGTCTCAGCCGCCGAGTCGACCTTGGCGACTCCGATCCGGTCCATGTTGTGCAGAATCTGACGCTGCAAGTTCGAGGCGTCCACGACGTCGTCGTCGACGACCCCTATCGTGCCCACACCGGCGGCAGCGAGATAGAGGGCCGCCGGAGACCCGAGCCCACCGGCTCCCACCACCAGCGCACGCGACTCGAGGAGCCTCAACTGGCCCGCCTCACCGACTTCCGGAAGTCGGACGTGGCGGGCATATCGTGACTTCTGGTCCGCGGTCAACCCCGTGGGGGCGCCCCAGGGGTTCCCTGCGGCCTTCCACCCGTCGAAGCCACCGGCCATCGAGGCAACATTCTCGTAGCCCATCTCCAGCAGTGACGCCGCAGCGAGGGCGCTTCTCGACCCACCGGAGCAATAGAGGACGATCTCCGTTGAGCGGTCGGGGACCACAGACTCGATGTCGCGCTCTATCAACCCGCGCGGGAGGAAGCTTGCTCCAGGGACGGCTCCTTGGGAGTACTCATCGCTCTCCCGGACGTCGATGACGGTCACATGTTCGAGTCGCTCGTGAACCGCATTGGGGGTCATCTCCTTCACCCGTTCCTTGGCCGCGGCCACCAGGTCGCGATAGCGGCTCATTTGTGTGCGTAGGCCGGGTCGGGTGCTTCCGGATCGATCCCGTAGCGGTCCATGGCATCTTTGACCGCCTCCGGTTTCATCTTCCCCGAGCGGACCAGCCCCGACAGGGTCGCCATCACCACGTGGCCAGTGTCGGTCTCGAAGAAATGTCGGAGGGCCTGGCGGCTGTCGGAGCGCCCGTAGCCGTCGGTGCCCAGCACGAGGTAGTCGCGCGGCATCCACTTGGCCACCTGGTCGGGCACCGCCGTCATGAAGTCGGTCACGGCGACGATTGGCCCCGACGTCTCCTCCATGAGCTTGGTGACCAGGGGCACTCTCGGCTCCTCCCCGGGGTGGAGCCGGTTCCAACGCTCCACCTTCAAGGCCTGCTCCCGCAGTTTCTTGTAAGAGGTGGCCGACCACAGTTCGGCACCCACCCCGTAGTGCTCGGCGAGCTCCTGCTGGGCCTCACGGGCGGCGAGGTTGGCGGTACCCGAGAACAGGATCGCCACGTCCTGGCCCGTCCCTTCAGGTTGTGGCGCCCATCGATACAGACCGTCCATGATCCCCTGCTCCGATCCCTCGGGGCGGGGTGGCTGGGCATAGTTCTCGTTATAGAGGGTCAGGTAGTAGAAGATGTCGTCGGGATTCGGGCCGTACATCCGCTTGATTCCCCGCTGGACGATCGTCCCCACCTCATAGGCAAAGGCCGGGTCGTAGGCCTGGCAAACGGGGACCGTCGAGGCCAGGACCAAGCTGTGCCCGTCCTGGTGCTGGAGACCTTCGCCCGCCAGGGTGGTGCGACCGGCGGTGGCACCGAGGAGGAACCCTCGCACCCTTGCGTCACTTGCGTTCCAGATGAGGTCGCCGACGCGCTGGAAGCCGAACATCGAGTAGAAGATGAAGAACGGGATCATCGGTATGCCCCTGGTGGCGTATGACGTGCCGGCGGCGGTCCAGGAAGCCAGAGAGCCGGCTTCGGTGATCCCCTCCTCGAGAATCTGGCCGTCCTGGGCCTCGGCGTAGGAGAGCAACATCGAAGCGTCCACCGGCTCGTACAGTTGGCCTTTGGGGGCGTAGATCTTGAGCTCGCGAAACAGTGAGTCCATGCCGAATGTGCGGGCCTCGTCGGGGACGATCGGGACCACATGGGGGCCAAAGCCCTCCGATCGGGACAGTGAGCGAATGAGTCGGGTGAACGCCGAGGTCGTCGATGCCTCGACCTTTCCCGAGCCGGCCATCACCTCCTCGTACGCCTCATCGCCGGGCAACGTGAGCTCGAATTCAGGAGTCCGTCGCTCGGGTATCGGGCCTCCCAGCTCCTGGCGCCGGGCCATGAGGTAGTCGTACTCAGGTGTCCCCGGCCCGGGTCGGAAATAGGGCGGCTCCTTCTCGCCTTCCAGGGACTCCTCGGGGATTTCGTTCTCGAGATGGAGGGTCTTTCGGAGAGCGAGCAATTGCTTGTTCGTCAGCTCTTTGATCTGGTGGGTGGCGTTTCGACCTTCGACATCGGGCCCCAGTGTCCACCCTTTTATCGTCTTGGCCAGAATCACGGTGGGCTTGCCGTTGTCGAGCTCCGTCGCCACCTTGTAGGCGGCGTAGATCTTGCGGAAGTCGAGGCCACCGCGACGCAGGTTCCAGATCTCCTCGTCGCTCATGTCGGCCACGAGCTCCTTGGTGCGAGGATCCTTGCCGAAGAAGTGGTCGCGGACGTAGGCACCGTCTTCCGCCTTGTATCGCTGGTACTCGCCGTCGACGGTGTTGCTCATCACGTTGATGAGGGCCCCTTCGTCATCCTTGGCGAGGAGGTCGTCCCAGCCGCTGCCCCAGATCACCTTGATCACGTTCCAGCCGGCCCCCTTGAACACAGCTTCGAGCTCGGTGATTATCTGCCCGTTTCCGCGCACGGGCCCGTCGAGACGCTGCAGGTTGCAGTTGATGACCCAGATCAGGTTGTCGAGACCCTCCCGAGATGCCAGTGAGATCGAGCCGAGGGTCTCCGGCTCGTCGACCTCACCGTCGCCGATGAAACACCAGATCTTCGAGCTGGATGTGTCGTCGATCCCGCGATTCTGCAGATACTCGTTGAAGCGGGCGTGATAGATGGAGTTGATCGGTCCCAGCCCCATCGAGACGGTGGGAAACTCCCAGAAGTCGGGCATGAGCCTGGGGTGGGGATAGGACGACAGCCCGTGGCCCCCGATCTCGAACCGAAAGTTGTCGAGCTGCTTCTCGTCGAACCGGCCCTCGAGATAGGCCCGGGCATAAGTGCCTGGGGCAGCATGACCCTGGATGTAGATGTAGTCGCCGCCTCCGGGGGCGTCCTTGCCCCGGAAGAAGTGGTTGAAGCCGATCTCATAGAGAGTCGCCGACGAGGCGAATGTGGATAGATGGCCACCGATGCCTTTCTCGCGGTGGTTGGCCTTGACCACCATCACGGCGGCGTTCCAGCGTATGAAACGCCGGATGCGGCGTTCGATGTGCTCGTCGCCGGGGAACTCGGGCTGCTCCTCGAGCGGGATGGTGTTGACATACGGCGTTGTCACCGCGGCCGGGATCCCGAGCCGGGTCTCGTGGGCTCTCTCCAGCAGCTTGGCGAGGAGGAATCGCGCCCGCACCGTCCCGGACTCGCCGGACACGGCGTCGAGGGAATCGATCCACTCCTGGGTCTCAATTGGGTTCGTGTCGGGGAGCTGATGGACGTACTCGTCGCCGATCGTCTCTCCGAGATCGGATGGCATCTGCCCAGGTTAGTTAGCGCCCTGATCAGCGAGACTTGCTCGCCATAGCGCTACGCAGTCATCTCCTCCTCGAGTTGGGCTCGCAGCCAGGGCTCGACAACGGAGACGAACCGGACCGGGGAGTCGATTTGGGGGGTGTGTCCGGTGTCCTCCATCAGAACCAGTTTCCAATCGAGTCGCAGAGAGCAGAGCCACGCCACCGAGCTCGGGGAGACCACAGGATCGGCCATGCCTGTCACCACCAGCGTGGGTGCTTTGATCGCCCTGATCATCTCGATGAACCGTCGCCGGCGAACCAGGTGCCTGCGAATCGATTGGCCGGTCCGGGGCACGGCGTCTGCGGCCCAGGGCAGTCGACTGCGGGCCTCGGCGACGGCCACGAAAGACTCCACCATCTCGAGGGGCACCCGTCCCGGCTTGTGGGTGATCCGGTAGAGGAGGTCGTTGACCAGCTCTCTCGAGGTCATGGAGCTCACGATCTGACGATTGATCATCGGCCCGATTCCTGGCGTAGCTCCGATGAGCAGACGCCGGGCCATGGGCCAGTGGATGTGGGGATCCGGCAGACGAGGGGGAGTCGCAGGCGAGATGAGAACAAGGGCCTCGACGAGGTCCGGATACTGCGATGCGACCATCTCGGACAGCAGGCCTCCGAGAGAATTGCCGATGACCACGGCCCGCCCGCCCATCGCCTCGATGAACCCGGCGATTGCATGGCGATGAGTCTCCAGTGACCAGTCCTTGGCCGGCGGTGACAAGCCGAACCCGGGCAGGTCGAGTGCCACCACCCTGCCGACATCGACCAGCCGTGGGCCAATCGCGTCCCAATTGGCCAATGAGCCACCGAGCCCGTGCACTAGGACGAGCAATGGACCGGACCCGCCGTAGTCCTTCCAGTGGATCGTCGCCGCGCTCAGGTCGATGTAGTGAGCCATGGTGATGCGAGAGTATCGGTGCCTCTCCCATAAGCTGGGTGAGCGATGCAGGTCCTCCTGATCTCCACATATGAGCTGGGCCGCCAGCCCGTGCACCTGGCTTCACCCGCATCCTCCCTCGGTGAGGCGGGCCACGATGTGCGCACCGTGGACATCGCGGTAGAAGACCTGACCGATGAGATGGTGACGTGGGCCGATCGAGTTGCGATCTCGGTGCCGATGCACACCGCAACCAGAATCGCCGACCAGGTGGTGGCAGCGTTGTCGCGAAGTCGCCCCGGCCTCCCGGTCGCCCTGTACGGGCTGTATGCAGGAGTTGGCAGCGCAGAGGTCGATGCCCGTCTCGAAGGCGAGTACGAGCCTGCTCTCCTGGATTGGGCCTCGGGCAGATCGGTGGGGCTCATCCGTCATCTGGGACGCTCCGATTTCGGTGTGCCGAAGCGGGAGGGCCTACCGCCACTCGAGGACTATGCGCGTCTCGAGATTGGGGGGGCGACCCGTCTCGCTGGAGCTGTCGAGGCATCCCATGGATGCCGGCATCGGTGCCGGCACTGCCCCATACCGGCCGTCTACGACGGGCGGATCCGGGTGGTCCCCCCGACCAAAGTTGTCGCCGACATCTCCAACCTGGTCGAAGCCGGCGCCGAGCACATCACGTTCGGAGACGCCGACTTTCTCAACGCCCCGCCACACTCGCTTTCGATCATCGAGCAGGCCCACGCTGCCCATCCTGAAGTGACATTCGATGCCACCATCAAGGTGGAGCACCTCATCGACCACCGGGATCTCCTGCCAAGGCTGGCCGAGGCCAATCTCCTCTTCATCGTGTCGGCTTTCGAGAGCGTCGACGATGCCACCCTGGACATCCTCGACAAGGGCCACACCGTCGACGACATGGACCGCGCCATCGAACTGACGCGAACTGCCGGCATCCACATCAGGCCGACGTGGCTGCCGTTCCTACCTTGGACTGAGACGGCCGATATCGCCGACCTCTTCGCGTTTGTCGATGCCCACGACCTGACAGGCGCCACCGACCCTGTGCAGATGGCGATCAAGTTGCTCATCCCCAGAGGCTCTTTGCTCGAAGACCATCCGACCGTCACTCCACATCTCGACGGATACGACGAGGTGTCACTTTCGTGGCGATGGGAATTCGCCGATCCCGAGACAGCCGTGTTGCACAAGGAGTTGGAGAGCATCGCAGCCAACGCCAGCGACTGTGGCCAGGACACGGCATCGACACTCAATGAGATGAGGGAAGCCGTGGTCCGGATGTCGGGTGTTGCGTTGGGTCAGTTCCGTGACCACAGACCCACTCCTCGCCTGACCGAGAGCTGGTACTGCTGCGCTGAGCCGACTGCGAGTCAGACCGTGTCGCTGAAGATCGGTCCTCGTTAGAGTCGGTCTTCCCGTCAGGGAGCCTGTAACTGACCCAAGTCCTCAACGCGCGCAATCTCGTCAAACGATTCGGTGAGCTGACAGCCGTCAACGACGTCAGCTTCCAGATCGAGGAGGGCGAGACGTTCGGGCTGCTCGGCCCGAACGGGGCAGGAAAAACGACTTCGATCTCGATGATCGCCGGGCTCCTCGAGGCCGACGAGGGCTCGGTTGCCGTTGTCGGCGAGGCGATCACCACCGGGTCGACGAGAGGGAGGGCTGCGATCGGGCTGGTCCCCCAAGATCTCGCCATCTACCCGGACCTCAACGGTGAGGAGAACCTGGTGTTCTTTGGCCGCCTGTACGGGATGGGTGGCGACCCGCTGATGGGAAGGGTTGGCGAAGTGTTGGAGGTCGTGGGCCTGGCCGACCGCAAGGACGATCTGGTCAAGGAGTATTCCGGTGGGATGAAGCGCCGCCTCAATATAGGCATCGGCCTCCTTCACCGACCACGTCTTCTCATCCTCGACGAGCCGACGGTCGGCGTCGACCCCCAATCCCGTAACGCCATCCTCGAAGCCGTGGAGAGCCTGTCGCGGGAGGGGATGGCCGTCCTCTACACGACCCACTACATGGAGGAGGCCGAGCGTCTCTGCGACCGGGTGGCCATCATCGACGAAGGGGTGATCCAGGCAGAGGGAACTCGCCGAGAGTTGGTCTCCTTGGTGGGCGAGAAGGACCGGGTCGCCATAGAGGCGACCGGCAATCTGGATGCCGTCGCCGACACACTGCGGGCGATCGAAGGCGTGACCGACGCCTCTGCGACCGACCACAGGATCGATGTCCTCGTCACCGATGCCTCCTCGATCCTCCCCCGACTGCTGACGTCTGTCTCCGAAGCGGGCGGTTCGATCAGCGGTGTCGAGGTTCAGGAACCGAATCTCGAGGCGGTGTTCTTGCATCTGACCGGCAAGGCGCTGCGGGACTGAGCGTGGGCTCCGCATCGCGCATCGCGGGCAAGGACCTCAAGCTGCGGATGCGCGATCGTTCCGTCTTCATTCTCGGGATCCTGGCCCCGCTCGTTCTCGCCTACATCTTCTACCTGGTCTTCGGGCCGGCGGCGACCGGCCAGGGCCTGAGCCTGGCCTACGGCGCGGTGGACGAGGACGGCTCAGACATCTCCTCGGCGTTCCTGTCTGTGCTGGAGAATGCCGAGTCCGAAGGTGTTCTCGAGCTTCAGACCTTCACCGGACCGACCGAGGCGGCCGCCGCACTCGACGCGGGGGACATCGACGCATACTTCCTCCTTCCGGCCGGTCTGCAGCAGGCGGTGTTCACAAATCAGGAGACGACGATCGACGTCGTCGGTGACGTGGACCAGCCCACCTCGACCCAGATCGCAGCCTCTTTTGCCGAACAGTTCTCATCCGGAGTCGGTGCCAGCCAGGCGGCGGTGGCGGCCACAGCGTCGATCGCAGGTGTCCCGGTTACTCCGCAGTTCATATCCTCGCTCTCAGCCGACCCCGCCGCGGCAGGGATGTCTTTCACGCTCGTCGACCAGACCGCTGATACGAAACAGCTCGACGCCCCCACCTACTTCGCGGCGGGTATGGCCGTCTTCTTCCTCTTCTTCACGGTTCAATTTGGTGTGAACGGGCTGTTGGAGGAAGAACGGGAGGGCACTCTCGCCAGGCTGATGGCGGCGCCCATCACCCGTTCCGCTGTCATCGCCGGCAAAGGGATCCTCGCCTTTCTCCTCGGGGTCATCTCCATGACCGTGCTCATCGTGGCCACCACTCTCTTGATGGAAGCGAATTGGGGAGCTCCGCTTGGCGTAGCTCTATTGGTGATGGCCGGCGTGTTGTCCGCCGTAGGGATCATGGGTCTCGTCGCCTCGGTGGCCAAGACCCCCGAGGGCGCGGGCAACCTGGGGTCGATCATCGCCGTGATCCTCGGCATGCTCGGAGGCACCTTCTTCCCCATCGCGTCGAGTGGGGGGATTCTGACATCGCTCACGTACCTGACCCCTCACGCCTGGTTCATGCGCGGCCTGGCGTCACTCAGCTCAGGCGCTCCCTGGACAGCAGCTCTGCCCTCGGTGGGGGCGATTCTCATCTTCGCCCTGGTGACTGGGACGATCGCCTTCATCTCACTGCGTCGGAGGCTGACCAGGTGAAGGCAATCTCGATCGGTCTCGTGAACGTGAAGCGGATGATCCGGGAGCGGAGCAACATCTTCTTCGTCTTCATCTTCCCGATAGCTCTCGTTCTACTTATCGGTGTCCAGTTCGGGGGTGGGTTTGCCCCGGTCGTGGGAGTGCACCAGAGCGACGATGGGCAGCTGTCGGAGGCAATCGTCTCGTCTCTGCAGGACGACGACTCGATCGACGTGCGGGTCTTCGAGACGAGGAACGAGCTGACCACCGGGGTGGAGGAAGGCTCGGTGCAGGCGGGTGTCCTGCTCCCCGGAGGCATGGATGACACCGCCGCGGCCGGCGACTCGGCCGAGATCGGATTCATGGCCCGGACCGACGGGACGGGCGGCCAGCTGCAGAGCATCGTGGGCGCGGCTCTCTCCGAGATCATGGCCCCTGTCGGCGCGGCGCAGTTCGCCGCTCGGGAGACAGGCGCCCCCTTCTCGGATGCCCTCGAGGCGGCCGCGGGGATGAGTCGACAGACCAGCCCCATTCAGGTGGAAGTGAGTTCGACGGGGGAGGCGACCTTCCCCGACACCCTGGGACAGTTCGACCTGGGCGCCTCGTCACAGTTGGTGCTGTTCGTGTTCCTGACCGCCATGGCGGGCTCTTCAGCCTTGATACTCACCCGCCAGCTCGGGATCTCGAAACGGATGCTGTCGACGCCCACCCCGGTCCGCACGATCGTGGCAGGCGAATCGCTCGGCCGATTCAGCACG
>Ga0256867_10001468_pt1 | contig 10026 bp, 7 predicted proteins | sample RVTome_15_FD_185939 | JGI IMG/M metagenome (GOLD analysis project Ga0256867, IMG submission 185939) | Soil microbial communities from uranium-contaminated site in the Upper Colorado River Basin, Wyoming, United States - RVT150D86 (HiSeq) ... | reverse complement strand
CCCTGTCGGCCGGTCAACCCTCGCTCTGGTCCGGGCACCGGCTCCGTGTTCCGGAGCCGGACCTTGCTCTCGACCGCTCGATCTGGCGCGAGGCGGTGGTCGGCAAGCCGGTCCGGCGCGATCAGCGATGGGCGTCGAGCGGGAAGCGCGGCAGGGTCACGTCGCGGTGGATGTCGATCCCGAGCAGCAGGCCGAAGCCGATCAGGACGGTCATCATCGCGGTGCCGCCGTAGGAGATCAGCGGCAAGGGCACGCCGACAACCGGGATCAGGCCGGTGACCATGGCGATGTTGATCGCGACGTAGAGAAAGAACGTCAGCGTGATGCCCATGGCGAGCACGCGGGCGAACTGGCTGCGCGCGCGCAGGCCGAAGACGAAGCCGTAGGCGACCAGCACCAGGAACAGGCCAAGCAGGCCGAGCGCGCCGACCAGCCCCGCCTCCTCCGCCAGCATGGTGAACACGAAGTCGGTCTGCTTCTCGGGCAGGAAGCTGAGCTGACTCTGGGTGCCCTTGAGAAAACCCTTGCCCCAGAGCCCGCCCGAGCCCAGCGCGATCTTCGACTGGATGATGTGGTAGCCCGCGCCGAGCGGATCGCGCTCGGGGTCGAGAAAGGTCATCACCCGCTGCTTCTGATAATCGTGCAGCTGCTGCCAGAGGATCGGCAGCAGCGCGAGCACGGCGCCGATCACCAGCGCGAACTTCCACCAGCGCACACCGGCGAGGAACAGGAGCGCGCCACCGGAGGCGAGCAGCATGACCGCCGTGCCGAGGTCCGGCTGCTTGAGGACCAGAGCCGCCGGGGTCAGCACCATCATCACCGGCAGGACCAGATGCGCCGGCTGCGCCACGTCCTCGAGATAGCCGCCATGGAAATAGCGGGCGAGCGCCAGCACCAGCGCGATCTTCATGACCTCGGACGGCTGCAGCTGGAACAGGCCGAGATTGATCCAGCGTTGCGCGCCCATGCTGGTGTGGCCGGAGACCTCGACCGCGATCAGGCCGAAGAGCGCCGCAGCGTAGATCAGGTAGGCCCAGCGGAACCAGAAGCGCAGGTCGATCAGCGCGATCGTCACCATCAGGGCCAGGCCGATGCCGGAGCGGACGCCGTGCCGCCACGCCCAGGGCTCCTGCGACCCGCCGGCGGCCGAATACAGCATCCCGTAGCCGATCAGCGCGACCAGGGCTACGATACAGACGACCGGCCAGTTGAGGAGGCGCAGCTTCTCGAGCAGCGAGAGCTCCCCGGTCTTGAAGCGGGCGGCAAGCGCCATGGCGCTCACGCCGGATCGCCCCGCAGGCCCGGCGTCGGGGGCCGTTCCGCGGTCAGCGGCGGGCGAGCCCGGGTCGGGTCGAGCTCGATCGCCTTGGCGAGGATGTCGCGCGCGATCGGCGCCGCCGCCTGGCTGCCGCTGCCGCCGTGCTCGACGACCACCGCCACCGCGTAGCGCGGCTCGCGGTAGGGCGCGAAGGCGACGAACAGGGCGTGGTCGCGCTCCTCCCAGGACTTGTCCTCGTTCTTGCGCACGCCGGTCGCGCGTTCCGTGTGGCTGATCCGCCGGACCTGCGAGGTCCCGGTCTTGCCGGCCAGCGCCAGCTCCGGATGGCTCAGGCGGGCGTCGCGGGCGGTGCCGCGCTCGCTGTTGACCACGTCGTACATGCCCTGGCGAACGAATCGGAACGACCAGTCCGACACGCCGACCGAAGGCGGGGGCTCGCCCCCTGCCCCGCCATCGACGGCGGCACCGGCACGCACCAGTCGCGGCCGGATTGCGCGGCCGCCGTTGGCGATCCGCGCGGTCATCACCGCGAGCTGGAGCGGCGTCGCCTGCATGTAGCCCTGCCCGATGCCGACGATCAGGGTCTCGCCCAACTGCCAGGGCACGCCGCGGGTCGCCTGCTTCCACCCCCGATCCGGCACAAGACCCGGGCGCTCGCCCGGCAGGTCGATCTCGAGGGTCTGGCCGAGGCCGAACCGGCGCGCCATCTTGGCGATCGCGTCGACGCCGACGCGCCGGGCCAGGTCGTAGAAATAAACGTCGCAGGACTGGGCGAGCGCATCGACCAGCTTGAGCTGGCCGTGACCCCAGCGCTTCCAGCAGTGGAACCTGTGTCGGCCGAGCTGCATGAAGCCCGGGCAGTGGACCTCCTGGTCGGGGCCACCCACGCCGCCCTCGAGCGCCGCGAGCGCGACGACCATCTTGAACGTCGAGCCCGGCGGATACTGGCCGGCGATCGCCTTGTTGACCAGCGGCGTCCTGGGGTTGGTGGTGAGCTCGCGCCAGCTGTCGTTGCTCAGCCCGCTGGTGAAGCCGGCGGGATCGAAGCCCGGCACGGAGACCAGCGCCAGCACGTCGCCGCTATGGACGTCGAGGACCACGGCGGACGCGCTCAGCTCGCTGCTCAGCCGCTCGTGGACGTAGCGCTGCAGATCGAGATCGAGGGTCAGCATCAGGTCGTGGCCGGGCTCGCCGTCGTGCCGGTAGAGCTCCTTGATCTCGCGGCCGAGCGCGTTGACCTCGAAGCGGCTGAGACCGGCGCGGCCCCGGAGCGCCTGGTCGTAGACCTTCTCGATGCCGTTCTTGCCGGTCCGGAACTCCGGCAGCTCGAGCAGCGGGTCGCCGTTCAGCTCGCGCTCCGACACCGGCCCGACATAGCCCAGCACGTGCGCCGTGATCCGGGCCGCGGGGTAGTCGCGCAGCAGGCCGGCATCCAGGGCCACGCCGGGCAGATCGGGGGCATGGATCGCGATCCGCGAGACCTCGGTCCAGTTGAGATCGCCGCGCACCATGATCGGCACGAAGCGCCGCCGCCTTCCCGACTCGGCGATGACCTCCTCGATGCGCGCCTCCGGCAGGGGAATCAGCCGCGCGAGCGCGTCGAGGGTGGCGCGCATGTTCTCGGTCTGCTCGCGGATCACGAGCACGCGATATGTCGGGCTGTTGCGCGCCAACGTCACCCCGTGACGGTCGAAGATCCGCCCGCGCGCCGGCGGCAGCAGGCGATGATTGATGCGGTTCTCGTCGGCGAGCAGCGCGTACTCGTCGGCGCTGACCACCTGCAGGTAGTACAGCCGGCCGGCGAGCAGCCCAAACAGCCCGAGCTCGCCCACCCCGAGCAGCAGCGCGCGGCGCGAGAACATGCGCAGGCGATCGTTGTCACGATGCATGGATCAGTCTCGGGGTCTGGTTGTGGATCCGCCCGAGCAGCCAGCTCGCGGCGGGATAGAGCGCGATCGTCGCCAGCAGCTCGAGCAGCGCCGGCTGGATGGCGAACAGATGGCCCCACCACAGGCAGGACAGCAGCCAGCGGGCCGCTTCGACCGCGGGCGCGAGCAGCAGAAAGCAGAACCAGATGACCGGGAACGAGCGCGCCAGGAAGTAGCGCTGCTGCACGACCATGAGATTGCGCACCAGCAGGAAAACCAGCGAGCTCAGACCGAGCGGCAGGCCTGCCAGGCCGTCGTAGACCAGGCCGGTGACGAAGGTCGCGGTCGGCGTGAACAGGTCGGGCCGGTAGAGGCTCCAGAAGTAGACCGCGCAGAGCGTCACGAACGAGTTCAGGCCGGATGGCCCCGCGCCGACCAGCGGCGCGGCGTCGATCAGCACGGCGATCAGCGCGGTCGCGAACGGCACCAGGGCGCGCAGCTGCGCGTCGAGCTGGCGCAGCCAGGTCATCGCCGCGCCTCGATCGCCGGCACCGGCCCGGCCGCCGGCGCGGCCGCCGATGGCCCGCTCGCCAGGTGATCGGGCGGCAGGGGCGGGCCGTAGATCTCCTGCTGCAGCTCCTCGAGCTGCTCCGGCGGCAGCACCCGCGCGTACTCCAGCAGGCGCAGGTAGGCCAGGCGATCCCAGTCGACCAGCGGCGCGACCGCGACCTTGTGCTCGCCGATCCGGCTGACCACGCCGACCGCCAGACCCGGCGGCAGGACGCCGCCACGGCCCGAGGTGACCACGCGATCGCCGACCGAAAGGCGCGGGTTCAGCGGCAGGAACACCAGCCCCGGCTCGCGGCTGTTGTCGCCCGCCAGAATCGCCTGGTCGCGCGACGGCTCGACCATCACCGGGACGCGCGAGTTGAAGTCGGTCAGGAGCAGAACCCGTGCGCTGCGTCGGCCGACCTCGATCACCCGGCCGACCAGGCCGCGCTCGTTGACCGCCGCCATGCCCTTGGCGACGCCCTGGTCGGCGCCGGCGTTGACGATCACGGTCTGCACGAACGGACCGCCGGCATCCGCGACCACTCTGGCGGTGACCGCGGTCGGATGCTCGTCCTCGACCTCGGCGCTCAGCACCTGGCGCAACGCGGCGTTCTCCAGCGCGAGCTGGCGCGCGACGCTCTGCCATTCGAGCAGCCGTTCGTTCTGCTCGCGCAGGCGGACGTTCTCGGCCCGCAACGCGACCAGCTCGCCGACGGTCTCGGCCAGGCGGCGCGAGGCGCTGACCGGTCGCAGCACGACCTCCAGCGCCGGCGCCAGCGCATCGCTGATCCGGGTGTTGATCGCCTCGAGCAGGCGGAGGTCGGCCCTGCCGACGATCAGCAGAGCGAGCGAGGCGACGATCAGGGTGCCGAAGGCAAAGCGATCGACCAGCGCCTTCAGCGGCACCGTCAGGAATGACAGGGAGCGACCTTCGAGCTTCACCCGAACTCTCCGTCACGATCGAGCTGGCGGCGTAGACGTCGTCGGGCGGGCACCGCGGCAGCCTCCGGCCGGCGCTGGCGCGGGTCGCGCCAGGACCCGCTCGGCCGACGCAGGCGCACCGGGACCAACCGCAAGGGCAAGGGCCTCGGGGCGGCGCCTCAGTAGGCGGTGTGCAACACGTGACGCAGCGTCTTCATCTCCTCGAGGCAGCGGCCGGTGCCCAGCGCGACGCAGGTCAACGGCTCGTCCGCCAGGCTCACCGGCAGCCCGGTGGCGTGGCGGAGCACGAAATCGAGATTGCCGAGCAGCGAGCCGCCCCCGGTCAGCACGATCCCCTTGTCGACGATGTCTGCCGAGAGCTCCGGCGCGGTATGCTCGAGCGCCACCTTGACCGCCTCGATGATCGCGCTCACCGGCTCCGCCAGCGACTCCGCGACCTGGCGCTGGCTGATCACGATCTCCTTGGGCACGCCGTTCATCAGGTCGCGGCCCTTGATCTCGAGCACCCGGCCGTTGCCGTCCTCGGGCAGGCAGGCGGAGCCGATCTCCTTCTTGATCCGCTCGGCGGTCGACTCGCCGACCAGGAGATTGTGGTTGCGCCGGATGTAGCTGATGATCGCCTCGTCCATCTTGTTGCCGCCGACCCGGATCGAGCGCGCGTAGACGATCCCGCCGAGCGACAGGACCGCGACCTCGGTGGTGCCGCCGCCGATGTCGACCACCATCGAGCCGGTCGGCTCGGTCACCGGCAGGCCCGCGCCGATCGCCGCGGCCATCGGCTCCTCGATCAGGAAGACCCGCCGGGCGCCCGCGCTCTCCGCCGATTCCTGGATCGCGCGCCGCTCGACCGCGGTCGAGCCCGAGGGCACGCAGATGATCACCCGGGGGCTCGCGAAGCCGCGGCGGTTGTGCACCTTGCGGATGAAGTGCTTGATCATCTCCTCCGCGACCTCGAAGTCGGCGATCACGCCGTCGCGGAGCGGCCGGATCGCCTCGATGTTGCCGGGCGTGCGCCCGACCATCTGCTTGGCCTCCTCGCCGACCGCCAGCACCTGCTTGCGACCCCGGTTATTGGTGATGGCGACCACCGAGGGCTCGTCGAGAACGATGCCCTTGCCCTTGACGTAGACCAGCGTGTTGGCGGTGCCGAGGTCAATCGCCATGTCCGCAGACAACAGGCCGAGCAATCTCGAGAACATGCGTGCGCGTTCCCTGGCTAAGATCCAGCCCCAGAACGCGCGGGGCGGCCGCCCGGGACGGCGGATCCGCCGTCGCCGGTTGGCCGCCCTATGTCAACTGCCTCGGTCCCGGGGCAGCCGAGCCAAGGCGGTCACGCGGACAGGGCTGCTGGTGCTGTTTTTTCTCGTTTGACTAAAAGCTTGTTTAACGCCGTCACATAAGCACGCGCCGAAGCGAGAATTGTGTCGGTTTCGGCCGCCTGGCCGTTAACGGTTTTGCCATTTTCTTCCAGACGGACCGTGACTTCGGCCTGGGCATCGGTGCCCTCGGTGACTGCGTGAATCTGAAACAGGGGTAGCGTCGCCGTATGCGGGACCAGCTGCTTGATCGCATTGAAGGTGGCATCGACCGGGCCGTCGCCCTCGGCTTCGGCGGTGCGCGCGACGCCATCGACCTCGAGCACCAGACGCGCCATCGACTTCGGCCGCGAGCCGCAGCGGACGTCGAGCTCGACCACCTTGATCCGCTGGTCGGCGGTCAGGATCTCGTCGTCGACCAGCGCGATCAGATCCTCGTCGAAAATTTCTTTTTTCTTGTCGGCCAGCGCCTTGAAGCGGGCGAACGCCTCGGCGAGCGCGTTGTCGCCGAGCGCGTAGCCGAGCTCCGCCAGCTTCTTGCGGAAGGCGTGGCGGCCGGAATGCTTGCCCATCACCAGGCTCGAGCGCACCAGACCGACGTCCTCGGGGCGCATGATCTCGTAGGTCCCGGCGTCCTTCAGCATGCCGTCCTGATGGATCCCGGCCTCGTGGGCGAACGCGTTGGCGCCGACGATCGCCTTGTTGTTCTGCACCGCGAAGCCGGTCACCGCGCTGACCAGGCGCGAGGCGCGCGTGATGTGCTGGGTGACGATCCGACTCTGGTAGGGCAGCAGGTCCTGGCGGGTGCGGATCGCCATGACGATCTCTTCCATGGCGGCGTTGCCGGCGCGCTCGCCGATCCCGTTGACCGTGCACTCGATCTGCCGGGCGCCGGCCTCGACCGCGCGCAGCGAATTGGCGACCGCAAGACCCAGATCGTTGTGGCAGTGCACCGAGATCACCGCCTTGTCGATGTTCGGCACCCGGTTGCGGATCATCCGGATCAGATCGGCGAACTCCTCGGGGTAGGCGTAGCCGACCGTATCCGGGATGTTGATCGTGCTAGCGCCGCAGTCGATCGCGCTCTCGATGCACCGGCAGAGGAAATCGTGCTCCGAGCGCGAGCCGTCCTCACAGGACCACTCCACGTCGTCGCAGAGGCTGCGCGCGTGGGTGACGCTGTCGATCACCGCCTCGTGCACCTGGTCCGGGGTTTTCTGCAGCTTGACCCGCATGTGCAGGGGACTGGTGGCGATGAAGGTGTGGATGCGCTTCTGCTCGGCCGGCTCGAGCGCCTCGGCGGCGCGCTCGATGTCGGCGCGACTGGCGCGCGCGAGCGAGCAGACGACGCTGTTCTTGACCGTCTTGGCGACCTCGTTGACCGCCTGGAAGTCGCCGGGCGAGGCGATCGCGAAGCCCGCCTCGATCACGTCGACGCCCATTTCCTCGAGCAGCTGGGCGATCTTGACCTTCTCGGGCACGGTCATCGAGGCGCCGGGCGACTGCTCGCCGTCGCGCAGGGTGGTGTCGAAGATGATGATGCGGTCTGCGGCTGCGACTTGCTTGGCTTGATCGGCCGGCATGGCCCTGTCCCTTCTGGCGGATGGTCGACGCTTCGCTGGTACACGACTCCCCTGAACACGCGCTGAGCGGCAGCGGCTCAGGGGCAGCTAAGTCGAAGCTCCGTCGAAAGGAGAACCGCGCGGGCACGGTGGCGGCGAGCGCCGCTTGCCAACTCGCCGTGGCAAGCCGTCATAACCGTCGTCCCACACCCTCGGTTCACGTGCGCCTCTAGGGTCACCGGCCCACCTTGACGATCGGCCATCGCGCCCAGATACAAGACCATCGGCCGGTGTTTGTAAAGCCCGTTGCCTGCCGTCCGATCACCTGCAGGCGCGATCCGTCACGCCGAATCCAACCGGAGAGGGAGGTTCGCGATGCCCGTCTTCGAGCGCCACACGGCCCTCGGCGATGGCGCTCGCCGATCCGGTGCTTGGACGCGCGTTGCGCCACGCCTATGACATTCACGCCCTGCCGATCGCGAGTTGAGGCGCGCTCATCCAGCGGATCGTGCAGCGGCAGCGGTGCCAGGAGCAGAGGTCAGTGATGAAGAAAGCGCTGCAAAACGGTGGCCTGATCATCGCGTCGTTGGTGGTCACGCTGCTGATTGCCGAGGGCGTGTACGCTTTGGTCCGCGGCGGCGACCTGGATACGAGCCTGTCCTTCAAGGCGGTCGATCTCGTGACCCAGCGCATGCCGGGGCTGAAGGCGGACCAGGATTTCGAGGTCTACGCGCCGGTGATTACACACCAAGCAGCATTCGACGAGCTTCTGGATGCATTCAAGGCGGACGGGGTGGCTTTGGGCAATTCCCAATACGTTCAGCTCAGGACCGATCGGGCAGAATTGAACACCGTGGTTGATGGCTGCAAAGTGCAGAAAGGGAATCTCGACAAGGAAATGACCTATCTGCGCGCCGGTCTCTACGAACCATTCAGCCTGGTCACAGCCTTCTATGACTTCGGCAGCCAGCTAGATCCCGAAGTCGAGGCATTCATCGACCGGTATGGCACGCGCCGGATTCGCCACCGGACCAACGCTCAGGGTGAGCGGCTCACGCTGCCAGCCGTCGAGGCCGAGGACAAGGTGATCGTTGCCGGCGACAGTATCGCCAACGGGGCCATGCTCAACGACGAGGAAACCCTCGCGTCGCGATTGCAGAAGCTCGATCCCGCGCGCCAGTACGTCAACATCGGGATCGGCGGCGCCGATGCCGACGAGATCGCATGTGCGCTCGAGCGCGCGGCGCAGCGGTATCGCGGTCAGATCAGGGAGCTGATCTACATCTACTGCGAGAATGATTTCAAAGACGACAAACCGATGGGTCAGCCCGAGGACGTGATCTCTTGGCTTCAGCAGTATGCGACGGTCCAGGGAATCGATAAAGTGACCATTCTGTATGCGCCGTATATTTACAATGTCGTTCCGTATTTAACCCGGTTCCGAGGCTATCGGGGAGGTGACTTCGATAGTCATAAGAACGAGCGCGAGCGGTTGGTCCAATTGGCAAGCAAAGCCGGTTTCGACTGGGTCGACATGGCAGAGTTCGCCCTGCAGGAAGTCGAAATCATGGCCACCCAGTTTGCTGCCCTGACGCTGTTCGTGGACCACGCGCACTGGTCCCCGAGCGGCACGATGAAGATGGCCGAGTATCTCACCACAGAGCGGATTTCTGAGCTGCCGAGCCACGCGGTCTCAGCTCCGCAGCGCTCGAGCGGTCCGCTCGGCGCTACCGTGGGACATGCCGTAGCCGAAGACTGACGACAGGCGCGTGGCGACCAGGCCGTCCAGCTCCGCCACTTGCGCGTCCGAGAGATAGTCGCGGTAGCCGCCGACCTTGCCGCGGCGCACCTTGAAGGAGTCCGGGTTGCCGGCCTGGCCCGGGACGATGCGCCGGTCGGCGCTGCCGAAGGCCGCCCTCTGCTCCAGCTGCTTCATGTTATCGAAGGACGCGAACTCGACCGCGTCCTCGATCTCGGCGGACGTCGGCGCGGCGCCGAGGAAAGTAAGCACCCGCTCGAGATGGACCGCGGGCGCGGCGCGCAGATCCTCATAACGCACCAGCAGTCGCTGCTCGCTGCGCTCGAGCTCGCGCTTCCAGGAGTTCATGAAGTCGATCGCCCAATTGGCGCGAAAGCGCATGTAGTCGAACGGCGTCGGCGCGTCCTCGCCGTCGGCCTCGATCAGGTTCACGCCACGCCGCGCCGGGTTCGGCCGGTACTTGAGAGAATGATAGGACGATACCGCGGTATCGCGCGGATCGCGCACCAGCAGCACGAGCTTCTTGTCGGCGAAATCGATCTTGGAGTTGCGGTGGCCGGTATAGTCGCGGATGTAGTGGTCGTGGGTGAAGAAGACCTTGGGGATCTGCGCGTTCAGTTTGTTCAGATTCTTCAGGCCGAGCAGGCGCATCTCGTCGATGCCATATCGGGTCTGGTAGAACCGGGTCAGCATGGCGCGCAGCCAGGTGCGGCCGCTCTGCGGAAAGGACACGATAACGTAATCGGCC
>Ga0256867_10001467_pt1 | contig 10027 bp, 12 predicted proteins | sample RVTome_15_FD_185939 | JGI IMG/M metagenome (GOLD analysis project Ga0256867, IMG submission 185939) | Soil microbial communities from uranium-contaminated site in the Upper Colorado River Basin, Wyoming, United States - RVT150D86 (HiSeq) ... | reverse complement strand
CGATTACGCAGGTGCTACGACGCGTCCGGGTGGCGTTGCAGAAGGGTGCTTTGATGGCCTCCATGTGCAGGAGCCACCTTGCTTTTACTTTCTTGCATGCTTCCGCACATACTTATAAAACGTCGACCGCGGAATCCCAAGCGCTTTGCAGATATCCGTAACCGCAAGGCTTTTATTCTCATACATCTGTCTCGCCAGTTGCAGCTCAGTATGTTGATCCAGTGTGCTAACCCGAATATAGCCAATGCGTTATCCGTGCATAGTGACCTCCGGATGTGTCAAGTTAGAGTCTGTAATTTTGGGGCACCATTGTCAAGTAATGCAAAGAAGGACTCTATTCTGACAGGAAGAGGGCGATATCCTTGACGTCATGATAGGGTATACCCATAGCTGACAGATTTGAGGAAACAAGGCAGGAGTGGCTCGGACACGCGGATATTTCCACGACGCGCATGTATGACAAGCGCCAGCAGCATCACGAAGACCGCCCTACCTTTTTAGGGTATGGTGGTAGGACGACTTGGCTAGACGAATGGATTCAGACAGGAAATGTTGTGGATTTCGACATCCCGGATATTGCGCGTCACAAGGGTCATATCGTGCACTCTGGCTGTGGCGGAAAGCAGATTGTCCACGGGATGGTTGGGATAAACGGCGCACATACGTCCCCATTCTTCGGCTATCTCTTCGCTAATCGGAATAAAGCGGCCACGATAATCATTTCGCAGGGCGTTGAGAGCCTGTTCCAAACGCGCCGCTCGCCTCTCATCGTCCATCTGATTTCGGCGGCGAATCTGTTCAATGCCTCTGCGGATTTCCCCCATGGTGATGACGCTAATGAAAAGGTCGGTCTCTTCCGTGTCGTCAAACCATTGCAGGACACCGGAATTAGGGGTTCGCCTATTAATCTCTGAGACAATATTGGTGTCCAGCAGGTAGCTCATTAATCCCACTCGATGTCTGGCCGATCCGGCCCATTCACCCGCTTGAGATCGAGTCCTTCAAGCCCAAGAGAGCGCAATGCTTCCTTGAACCCTTTTTTGGGCGTCTGCATCCGTTCTTGCAACTCCTCAAAAACTTTGTTGAGGAGGGCGCCCACTGGCTCGCCCGTCTTCTGAGACAAGGCCACCAGCACGCCTTTTTGCTCCGGTGTGAGTTCGATCTTGTTTGTATCCATGAGCGTTTCTCCTGTCCTCATCAGTCTAATTGAGCAGGAGGGCAACGTCAAATTGTGTGTCGCCGTGTCCGTGATAAAACTCTGGAGTGTTGCCGGAATCTTCTTCCAGGACATCAAAACGGACACAGCAAGCGGGGATTTCAGGAGGGTTCACGAATGTACACATTTCGTAACTATCGGCGTCTGCAACCGTATGCCTAACAAATTCAAGACTCAACCTCGACATCGAGTGCAGCGCTAATCGTTCCTAAAATTCCTTATTCAGACAAATCGAGGGGCTGGGCAAAAAACCCCATGATGCGGCGCAGCGGCTTTGAGGCCGAAACGGATCGCATGACGCAAGCCGTAGAGTCGGGCAACCGCGAAGCGCTGGCCGGGCTGATTACGGATCAGGTGCTGGATGCCTTGTGCTTGGTTGGCCCGGTGGCCAAATGTCAGGAGCAACTCGCTGCGTATCGCGAGGCGGGGTTGACCTATCCGATTCTGGCGCCCCAGGCGGTTGGCGGCGAGGCGGTAACCACGGTGGCGCATCGTCTGATCACCGCGTTTGCGCCATAGGCCCATCGCCTTACGCCCAGCCCCCTGTGCCTTGCGCCAGCACCTTCCCTCTGGCGCGCGGTACGCGGCTCGCCGCCGACATCACGGGGTGACGGGCGTCGGCGCGGGGCTTGAAAAGCGCATTGGAAATGCTTATCCCCTGTCTTTCAACTGCGGGCATGTGTTGCTTTTTTTCCTTTTCTCCTTTCCCTAAGTTCATTCAGGTTGTTTCGGGGAAACTCGTAATCTTCCGGTGCAAAAGAAATTGATTTTTTCAACATCTGCTCAGCCTCATCAAACCTTCCCGCTTCAAGCAACGCATATCCAAAATCGTTTAGGTGTTTGTAATTATTCGGTTCTAAAGAATCTGCACATCTATGCTTTTCAACTGAATCCTCATAGCGCCCAAGTTTCCCTAGACAATATCCTGACCCAATCAAGTACAAAGCATCTTTCGGGTACGCTTTTTCAGCAGCAGAATACAAAGCAAGTGCATTTTCGTAGTCATCATTATCAATGAGAAAATCTCCTGCTTTATCAATGATAGTATTCAACTCGTCTTCATCTTCAGGCAGTTCTGTAAGCGTCATGAATAAGTTCATTGCTTCTTCTATATGCCCAGCCATATATTCAAGTGAGCCAACAGTCAGGATGGCCGGTGCATATAGAGGATCAATGGCAAGCGCAGTAATGCCAGGAGACCAATACGAGCTTCCAGGTTCATGCTCACCTGCATTTGTCATGGCATTGCTAAATAGCTCTGCAGCAATCTCCGAGTGATACTCCCAATCTGCTGCCATCCTCCGTTCTGATTTTGATTTTAAAGCATGTTCGGAGCGAATACCTAAAAGGTCTTTATCCTTTCTAACAAGAACAGAGAAGGGAAGTTTCTGAAATTTATCCATTCTGTCTTCATTTGATCTCCGGTTCAATATTTGTCTCCTAAACCTACTGTATATTCTGTTATAAATTCTATAGTGTAATTTCTCTGAACAACCACCAGATTTTATCTAGTGTCTATTCAGTTCATGACGATATCTCAGATGTTGTGATGTGAGAACTATCACTATTCTTTCTATTAACAAGGAGTTTCTGTAGTAACATGTTTTAGACATTCATCTATAGTCATTTTGAATGTTGGGTGCCATTGTCCTGTGTGCCTCATATAACTGTATTGAAACTTGTCATCACCCAGATATTCTAATCTTACAAACTTGTTTTCAAAAGATGATGGATAAGAATTCGGAGGGCACTGATATTTGACACAAAAGTAAAAATAGTTCCTGTACCATTTCGTATAGATATCAACAATATGATTGAATTTATGTTCTTCAGAAATAACTTCTAAATATTTTGGTTTGAGTATATTTTCCACAATTTCATTGCCCTTTTCTTTCAGATACTGCTTCATTTTTTCTGGAACTTTGGGCTTCGTTTTTGTGGGTTTCGGCAGACTATATACCCATGTCTTTTTCCGAGTTGCCATATTTTATCCTCCCATATATCTATTGTAGATCTCGACGTAACATCCGTGGTGGTATACACTTATGTGTGCAATGATGGTAGAAACGAGCCGACTCGTTGCGCTTTAATTGACAGTGAACTTGGGGGAGTGCTAAAAAGCGGAGGGATTAAGTGGCATCAACCATTTCTAGAGACCGGTTGCGGCTTCTAAGCGCCCGAAAAGGGAACGATTCCCTGTCCCTAGGTGAGGGTACAGAGGGCAGGGTTTCACCCATTCCCCTCAACTTTTAACACTCTCGTTAATCTCTAAGAGGTCCCAGGTAACATTAATCATAAACGAGCAAGGTGTAAAGGTAAATCATGCAGTCTAGACCGATTTCAGCAGCGCGTGCCCAAACGCTGTTAAGTCAGCGGGCGAAGCTTTTGACCGATGTTAGCAAAGCGCTGAACAGTGGTCCTCCCATTAACTGGCAGGCAGGCGACCGTGCCGCCTATACCGCGCAGCTTCGTGCCCTGGGCTTCCATCTCGTCACCAAAGGACAGGCACGTGCGCTCGGCCTCGACATTCCGCCCGGCACGCCGCCAGTGGGGCGCGGCGAGTTCGGCCCGCCGCTCTCCCAGTTCCTCGATCTCTACATCCTCGAAGTCCAGGCGACGGAGCCGGTGGAGGAGCCACCCCCAGAGGCGACCCAGGTTGCGGCAACACCCGCTAAGCCCAAGAGCACCCGGAAGAAAGTGAGGCGCGGCGTGCACCGTGCCACGGCTGTTCTTGAGGCCGAGGCCAAGCCCGAACCCAAGCCCACGGATAAGCATGCCAAGGTGCAGTGGCTCACGACGCTCGAAGCCGCTCATTACCTCGGCAAAACAACCAAGGCGATGCAGATGATGCGCTACCAGCATACCGGCCCGGCCTACCAGCGAAACGGAAACACCGTGAGGTATAAGTCCACTGACCTCGACGCGTGGCTTGCCACCAAGGCGTAAGGACGTCTGGTGTGACCTCAACAAGTCGCCACTCGCCGATCCGATCCGGATCATCACGGCAGGGGCGGCGGGTATTGATCTGTCCTGCGCCGCCTACCCCGTTTCATCACCTTGAGACGTCGGCATACAGCCGATGACATGGGGTTCAAAAGCGACGTGGATCGGTGGGTTACTCGCCGGTGTCGGACCAGCGGGAGCAGCCGTACAGTGATGGACATCGTTCCCTAGTCGGTCCTAAACTGAGGAGAACCCCGTGACCGTCAATTGGATGGGCCAAGCGGTGGAACTGAGAGCGAAACCTCGACCAAAAAAGACGGCGGCTCAAAGAGAGCCGACGACGATTAGCCCGTATAGAGTACACACGACAGGGCTGCCACTATGTCCGGCAGAACCTAGCGTCCTGTGGTGTGAACCGCACCGAGACCTTATGGTGACAGTTGTACTACGGGGGCTCTCGATCCCAATCCAGTCTGACCGAAGTAGATGCCTCAAAATAGGTCATAGGCCCCCTTTCCCGAGCATAAGATGGCAGTCGAAACGTGAGTCCGTAACGTCCGTCTCTCACTATACGTCCGCAACGCACCATCGCCGGTGACCGGTCTCACCCATCGCTTGTGAGTGCGATCACTGGACCCTGATTGCGTCTACGAGGCATCGAGGTGGCCTATCGCGTTTGTTGCGGAGGTGGGGCAAGCGTGTTGGATGCGGCGCGGGAGGACAAGCGAGCGGTTCAGCTTGCGTGTTGCCCTGCGAGCATGCCTACAAGGTAATGCTAGACTTGGCGGAATCGTCATCGGGAAAGGAGCTATCGCCTATGAGTGAGACACGATGTGACGGGCCAAGGCGTCAGTTCTGAGAATGTCGTCCGGATGGGGCGAGCTGGCTCGACATGCGGTTGCACATGGACCGGGAGGCGCTAGGGAAAACCCCGCGCTACGGTATTCCATCACTTGCCGTCCCGCCTTATTCCAACTTCTGGTGGATAAACGTGGCGTTTTTCCGGCTGGTGTCCTCCAGCAGGCGGGTCAAGCCGGGACGAATGGCGCTGGTGTAGTACTGCATGGCGGCCTCCTCGGTTGCAAAGACCTGGGGCTCCCGCCATTCGGTGGGCTCGCCGTGACCCGCCGCGTTATCCCACGTATGGACGATCACGATGAAGCCCTGAGTCTCGAGGTCGAACCGGACGCCCCCTTTCATGCGCAGGCTGGGGGTAAGGCCTGACAGCGGGGAGGCGGCTTGCGCCCCACAGCAAGACTTGTATTTCCGCCCTGATTCACAGGGACACGGCGCATTTCTTCCCACTTTACCCATGGTCGTCCTTTCCTACAATGGACCCGATCCGAACCGACCGACACGATACGATCAAACGGAGATGCTTGGTGCAGCCCCAAACTAACCGCAGGGCAGACCCCTTCCGGGCGCCCTCATCCTCTCCACAACAGGCGCTGGGGTGAAGTTGCCGATGGCACAAACCGCGCTCGATTTGTGCGACCACGGTTTCGGCAGACGTATGCGCCTTCTCCCCAATGTGGTGTCGGCGTGTCAAACGTCGACGAGCAAGACGTGCTCAGACGCTTATGCGGAGTCTGAGGTGTCGAGTTGCAGACCGGGTTCTTCACCCTCGGGCGGGTCCGCCAGCACGCCGAGCCAAACCTCATGCCCCTGGTAAACCCCTTCCAGAGACAAATGGGGGCCATCGTGGTTGTAGGGTCCTAAACCGTGCGCATACCCCTGCAGGCCCGTCACGTGGTCGAACGCGGCCAGCAGCTCATACAGATCCAGGGAAAAGCCAGTGATGACGATGGCGCCGTCATCTGCGCCACCGACGAGTTCGACCGGGGCGGGATAGACGACCCGTTCTCCGCCTCCCTGCTTTTCCCACTTCATGGGTCCCATCGGGCTGTGGGCTTCAATGTCATTGACCACAAGTTCAGCCAACGCTTCGATCCAGTCCGCCGAGCCCTGTGCCATGCGGGCGTCCTTCTTCTTCGTATGCTGATCAATCACAACCGGACACGTGCGCAAAGGCCTTTGCGGTGCGGACGGTGAATGTTGGCACACGGAATCATCACTGAGACCTCGAGAGGTTCACCGGATTTGCTTCAACTCTCGATTCACCTCCTCCACGTCAAACGCTTCCGGATCGAAGGCGTCTCCGACCCACTCCAGATACTCGTCATGCTCAGGGTGATCCGCGTCGCCGATCGCTTCCAAAAAGGTCCTATAGCCCCAGACACCGCCTATATCTTCTGGCGGACAATGCCGCTTCCCCGTTAGACAGCGTGGGTATCGCTCATTGGCCTCCGGCTCCAGGATTTTCTCTAGAACAATCTCATGGTCCCATCCGTCGCCGAAGTCATATTCGTAGATGCATTTGGCTTTCACGTTACGCACGATCTCCTTGAGCCGACTTCGTTTTTCGTTGACCATGTCGAAACCATACTCCGGATCGGGCTCGCCGTAGTACACCCCGTCAGCAATGAATTGGTGCAGATGCGAGTTCGTCCAACCCATCGCGATCTGGAGGATCTGGTGGAGTTTGTATAGGGTCGTGTCATCCTCGACTTGGAGGCGTCTCCAAATCGGGGGTTTGCTGTCTTTAAGCGTGATCTTCAGTTGGTAGATCATAGAAGTCGGGGTGGTTTTTTTGGCAGGCATGGTGATCCTCACATACGATCATCTACTAAGTTTATGCTTCAGCCGCCCATCTCCGGTCGGATTTTCCGACGGATGATGAGCACCAAACGGATACCGAGCTCAGCCGCTCCTATCGCGTCGGCTGGAGCGAGTGTTTGGCCAGAATGCCTTCACGAGAGTGGCTCGCCTGTCCATCGATTCCGATTGGTCCAGAATGGACATGCAGGACAAACCTGCCCCTCGGGATAGTCTTTGCCTTCCTCGTGCGGACAGCCCGTGATACGGTCTGCCATCACCACCGACTTGGCGGCGTGCTCCTGGATAAAGGCGAGAATGGCGTCACCAATCGTTCGGCTCTGCCGAACATCTTCCTCTTCGGACCACCAGCGCCTGAGGGGCTCCGCGTCTGCTCCCTCATACGCGACAATCCCCACCGCGACCTTCGTCGCCTGTTGATTGGTCGGCCCGTAGAACATCAGGGTGGCGATCGGATAACCGCGAAACCCTCTTCTGGCCCTCTTTGTTAGTGGTGACTGGCGTTTCATCCGCATAGCTTCCCCCGCCTCACATAAGAGTTTGAGTCCGCATCTTTTGTCTTCGACCGTTCCGATCCCCCTCTCCTTTCCAACCCTCAATACTATATCATGTACTCGGGTCTCCACACGGCTTTTACGGGTGATGAGTCCCAGACTACGAAGTCGGTTGCGACGCTCGCTCCTGCACAAAAACCCCCTTTTCGTGCAGGAGCGTGAGGAAGCTCAGGGTCGCGGCTCTTATTTTCTCGGGTCCGGATTCCATTTTCCGCTTTGCAACTGCTCGTATTTCTCGCGCAAGAACCGTTCGTGCATACCGGGGCCGAGGGCCGCTTCAAAAACCGCCGCCGCTAGCTTCCGTTTGCGCTTCTTGACGGCCCGATCAGCCAGGACGATGATGCGTTGCCACGCCCGTGTGCCCATTTCCTGAGCCAGCTCTTCGAACCGCTCGAAGCGGTCCTGCTCGGCCGCGATGTGTCCGAGCCATGTCAATGCTTTTTCAGCTTGATAGTCCAACTCGTCGTCTTGAAGTTCCTCGATCTGCTGCCGCAAGTAATCCATACAGAGATCACCCGCTTCAGACGTAAGCCGTTCGAAGTAGCCGTTCATCCGGTCGTAGGTGAGGCCATAGTCCTCCCAAATCACCAGCGTGAGCAGATCGTGGAAGAACACCGTTTCCTCGATGCCGGTCTCTTCGAGTGGAATGGCCAGGTAGTGGGCAAAGCCACCATGGAAGCTGTCGCCGAGACTACCATATGAATCGTCAGCGACCTCCATCAGCTCGATTATCACCGTCAGAAACGCCCGCAACATGGCTTGCGCTTGTGCATGCTGGTCGTCGACGAGTTCGCTGTCGGCGAGCTCCACGAACTGGTCGAGCTGGTCTGCGATGCGAGAGGATTGGCTCGCAGAAAACCAGCTGCGAGTTTGGAACCGTGAAGCGAGTTCTACAGCATAGGACGCCGGTGACACGGGGAAAGACGGCCAGAACCCACGCATGGCGTGGGCGTAACGGCGTTGTCGGGGGGTGTGGCGCATGGCCTCGGACCATTCCTGTTCGCGCGGTTCCCGCTTGAGCACCTGGTGTTGAGCGCGTCGCAACTCGGCGGGCGACGGATTGGCCTGCGCCACAATATCACGGAGAGCCACATCGGCTTGTTGCAGACGCCTCTGCAGATCCCGGATATGACTCAGCTTTCGCTCGGCCAAACGACTGGAAGCGCCCTTTTCCGACCGCAGATGCGCCACAAATCGATCCCAACTGCTTCCAAAGTTGGCGTTGGCCACCAGAACAAACCACAGATCCCAATAGGACAACGCCATCGTTTGTCCGGTCTCAGCAGTCAGCACGAAGGCAGGAGACGTTCCTACCGGCGTGGACTTCTTCGCCGTGGTGGGTCGAGTCGTTGGCGTAGAACGCTTACGTGGGGGCATCCATGCATCTCCTCTTGTGCGCTGAGATGACGAGTGGTTAGAAACACCTGGTCACAGGATCCTACAACGTGAGCACCCAATTTTCATGTGGCGTGTCGCCCCTCTCAAGGTAAGTGACCGAGAATGGCCAATAAACGGCCATCTAGGGCCATTGGGCACCTCCCTCCCCACTGGCTGAAACTCTGATCAATGCAGAGAACTCATTGCGATTGGGTTTGGTGCACGAATCGCCCAGCGGGACTTGATACCCCCAGCGGGACTTGATGCCCGTTGAACCGACCGTTATGTTTTGACATGACCAACCCGTTTCGGCTGCTTTTTCACCTGGCGCTGCGCCAAACCGAAGGTTTCCTTGGTTCTATTTTACGGCTGATGGGGGTGGACCTTCCCTGCCCCGATCACACGACCCTGTCGCGACGCAATGCCACGGTGGAAGTCAGGCGGCAAGTTGATCGTGCGCCCCAGGGGTCGGTCTGCGTGATCGTCGACAGCACCGGCTTGAAGGTGTGGGTCATGTTCTAGATCTGGATGTCGTGGGCTTATAACAGCAACCCGAATTCGTACCGATTGACAAACAAACCGATGACAATATCTGAGTTTATACCGATTTATGATATGATGCGCCTGTGACAACACCATACCGTAAACAGGAGGCATGTTTCATGGCGGGTGTTCGGTTCTTCGATGTGCAGTCTCGCCCGGTGGAAGTCCTCGATTTGACCAGCTTGACCCTCGACGAGTTTGAGCAGTTGGTGCCCCCCTTTGAGGCCGCCTTCCAAGCCCACATGGCGGTGTGGCGGCTCGATGGCAAACCTCGCACCTCACGCCAATTTAGCGTCTACAAGACTTGCCCCTTGCCCACCCCCGAAGATCGTTTGTTCTTCCTCCTGACTTATCTATAAGTTATTTGGAATACAAGAATTCCCAAATAACATGGATTATGTGGACTTCAACCGACTGAAATAAGGTGAGTTCCGCGCAATCTGCCAATATCTGCGTACCCCAGATGGAGGGCGAATTCCACATAATCAAGACCTACAGTCTCCAGGTGGTCCAGGGACGCCTGTTCGGGATGGGCCAGAGCAAAGCCAATCAGTGGATTCACGTCCTGTTGCCGGCTCTGCAAGTGGCCCTGCGCACCCTTGGCGATAGCCCGGCTCGCTCCCTTTCGGCTCTGGCGCAACGGCTGGGCAGGGATAGCCATTGTCACAGACGCAACTCGGTAAGCTCGATTCCTGCCCAACGGAGGATCTCCTGCACT
>Ga0256867_10001466_pt1 | contig 10027 bp, 7 predicted proteins | sample RVTome_15_FD_185939 | JGI IMG/M metagenome (GOLD analysis project Ga0256867, IMG submission 185939) | Soil microbial communities from uranium-contaminated site in the Upper Colorado River Basin, Wyoming, United States - RVT150D86 (HiSeq) ... | reverse complement strand
AGTACTGCTTCCAGGTGACCGGGACGGTGCGTAAACGCCCTGAGGGGACCGAGAACCCGGACCTGGCAACCGGTCTCGTCGAGATCGGTGCCGAGGCGGTCACGGTCCTCGCCCCTGCCAAGACCCTTCCCTTCATGATCGACGACCGCACTGAGGTCGACGAGAGAATCCGGCTCGAACACCGCTATCTCGACCTGCGCCGCCCCCGGATGGCGGCCAACCTGCGGGCCCGGTCCCGGGCCACGGCTGCCATACGCCGTACCCTCGACGACTTGGGCTTTCTCGAGGTGGAGACACCGACCCTCATCAACTCGACCCCCGAGGGCGCCCGCGACATGTTGGTCCCCTCTCGTCTCCGGCAGGGCGAGTTCTACGCATTGCCCCAGTCCCCGCAACTGTTCAAACAGCTCCTGATGATCTCCGGGGTGGAGCGCTACTTCCAGATCGCCCGCTGCTACCGCGACGAGGACTTCCGCGCCGACCGCCAGCTGGAATTCACCCAGCTCGACATGGAAGGCTCCTTCTGGGGGCGGGAGGAGGTCCTCACGGTGATCGAGGAGGTGCTGGCGGCGGTGGTCAGCGAGCTACGCGGCGAAGAGCTCGAGCTCCCACTTCCCCGATTGAGCTGGCACGAGGTCATGAACCGATTCGGAGTGGACAAACCCGACCTTCGCTTCGGGATGGAGATCGTCGACCTGACCGACCACCTCCAGGACACGACGTTCGGGGTCTTCAAGGGCGCCATCGAAGCCGCGGGGACGGTTCGTGGCATCAACACAGGCGGCAGGGAGTGGTCCCGCGCCCGGGCCGATGCGTTTGTGGATCGGGCCAAGGAGCTGGGCGCCGAGGGGCTCTTGTGGATGATCGTGGAGGACGACGGCTCGCTGCGCTCCCCGGTGGCCAAGTTCCTCACCGAAACCGAACGAGATGCGATCAAGAAGACGATGGGCGCAGCGCCCGGAGATGTCATCCTCATCGTCGCGGGGCGGTGGAAGACGACCGTCGAGGTCCTCGGTTCGCTGCGCAACGATTTGGGGCGACCCGAGGGTCATGACGAGCTCTCCCTTCTTTGGGTAGTCGACTTTCCCCTATTCGAGGAGGACGACGACGGCTCGATCACCTTCTCGCATCACCCGTTCACCTCGCCGGTGTCCATCGACGAGATGCGGGAGCATCCGGAGAGTGCGATATCGAACGCCTACGACGTCGTGCTCAACGGGGTAGAGCTCGGGTCCGGCTCGATCAGGATCCACGACCCGACGGTGCAACGACAGGTATTCGAGATACTCGGCATCGATGCCGACACCGCAGAGCGACGCTTCGGCTGGTTCCTCGAGGCCCTCGAGTACGGGACCCCGCCCCATGGGGGGTTCGCCTTCGGGATCGACCGTCTGGTCATGGTGCTGCAGGGTGAGACGTCGATCCGAGAGGTCATACCCTTTCCCAAGACCCAGACGGGCGCCGACCCGATGAGCGGGGCGCCGACATGGGTGGAGGAAGATCAACTCTCCGAGTTGGGAATCGGTTTGACCGCGGCGGCCGAGGCCCGTCGTGACGAAGAGGGAGCGGATCCGACGTGAAGAGTCAGGAGATCCGCCAGGCGTTCATCGACTTCTTCGAGGCCAGGGATCACATCTACCGGCCCTCGGCGTCGTTGATCCCGGTCGACCCCACCCTCTTGGTGACCAATGCGGGAATGGTCCCGTTCAAGCCTTACTTCCTCGGTGAGGAGGAACCGCCGTGGCTGCGGGCCGTCTCGGTCCAGAAATGTGTCCGGACGGTCGACATCGACATCATCGGGACCACGCAGCGTCATTTGTCGTTCTTCGAGATGCTGGGGAACTTCAGCTTTGGTGACTACTTCAAGGAGAAGGCGATTCCTTGGGGGTTCGAGTTCGTCACCGAGGCGCTTGGTCTCGACGCCGACCGACTCTGGTTCACCGTCCACGAGAGTGACGACGAGGCGGCGGACATCTGGATCGATGGTGTCGGTGTTGCGGCCGAGCGGGTGCAGCGCGGCGACAAGGACAACTTCTGGCAGATGGGAGTCCCCGGCCCATGTGGCCCCAGCTCGGAGATCTTCTACGACAAGGGCCCCGAGTTTGGCGAGCATGGGGGGCCCATCGGCGGCGACGAGGACCGCTACGTCGAGATCTGGAACCTGGTCTTCATGCAGAACATCCAGGACGAGCCCTATCACGTGGTAGGGGACCTCCCGGCCAAGAACATCGACACGGGGATGGGTCTCGACCGAATCGCCGCAGTCATGCAGGAGGTCGCTTCGGTCTTCGACATCGACACCACCCGTGAGGTCCTCCGCACTGCGGAGAGGTACACGAGACTCGAGTACGGAGCATCCGAGCGGGCAGACGTGTCACTGCGGATTCTGGCGGACCACGGCCGTACCGTCACCTTCCTGATCGGCGACGGTGTGGTCCCCTCCAACGATGGCCGGGGATACGTGCTGAGACGCGTTCTCCGCAGAGCGGTGCGGCACGGGTGGCAGTACGGAGGCGAGGGCCTGCTCGTCCCCAAACTCGCCGAGACGACAATCGATCTGATGGGAGAGGCGTATCCCGACCTCGTCGACAAAAGGGACTTCATCCTCGAGGTCGTCACCCTCGAGGAGGAGAAGTTCCGCAAGACCCTCGAGTCGGGTCACCAACTCCTCGACACCGAGTTGTCCCAGCGCCCGGGGCTGAGCGGGAGCGCCGCCTTCAAGCTCCACGACACCTTCGGGTTCCCCATCGACCTCACCAGGGAGATAGCCGCCGAGCGTGGGGTCGACATCGATCTCGAGGGCTTCGACACCGAGATGGAGGCCCAGCGACGCCGGGCCCGAGCCGCATGGAAGGGAGCAGAGGCGGTGGAGGCCGCAGAGGTGTATCGCTCCGTCCTCGAGGAGAGCGGGCTGACCGACTTCGTCGGCTACGACTTCGAGATATCCGACGGCGTCGTCCTCTCCATGGTGCGCGAGGGGGAGACGATTGCCCATGCCGAGGAGGGCCAGGACATCGAGATCTTTCTCGACAAGACGCCGTTCTACGCCGAGTCGGGCGGCCAGGTCGGAGACTCCGGGGTGATCGAGACCGTCACCGGGGTGGCCAGGGTCAACGACACCCAGCATGTGATTCAAGGTCTCCACGGGCACCGGGCCACTGTCACCAAAGGGCATCTGGAGACCGGACAGCCGGTCATCTCCTCGATCGACAGCCCCCGCCGGGAAGGCATCCGGAAGAGCCACACCGGGACCCACGTGCTCCATTGGGCGATCCGCGATGTTCTCGGTGACCACGCAAGCCAGGCCGGGTCATTGGTCGATGACGGGCGGCTGCGATTCGACTTCTCGCACTTCTCCCAGGTGCCGAGGGAGGAACTCGGGGAGATCGAATCCGAGATCAACAGCCGCCTCGTGGCCAACAGCCGGGTCACGACCACGGTGACCAGCAAGGAAGAGGCCGAGGAGATGGGGGCCATTGCCTTCTTCGGCGACAAGTACGGTGAGATCGTGAGGGTGGTCGAGGTGGGTGACTTCTCCACGGAGCTCTGCGGTGGCACCCACACTTCGACCTCAGGCCAGGTGGGGCCGCTCATGATCGTCTCCGAATCGTCCGTCGGCTCCAACCTGAGACGTATAGAAGCACTGACGGGGATGGCGGCATTCGACTATCTGGTATCGGTGCGAGGTGCCCTGGGAAGGACGGGCGAGCTCCTCAGGGCCCACCCCGATCAGGTTCCCCAGAAGGTGGAGGCTCTGCTGGAGAAGGTGAGCGGGCTAGAAGAACAGCTCGAGGCCATTGCCTCGCAGCGAAGGGGCTCGCTTGCGGAGGAGTTGGCGGAGAATCCGGAGATGGTCGGCGAAACCGCCCTGGTAGTGGGCGATGTCGGCGACCTCGGGGCCAACGAGTTGCGGGCAGTCGCTCTCGGTGTGCGCGATCGGATCGGCGGTCCGTGCCTGGTGGTCCTGGGGGCCTCCGACGGGAGCAAAGGAGCGCTGGTCGGGGTGGTGTCCAACGAGCTCGTGGAACGAGGGATCTCCGTCGGCGAGCTTCTCTCCGGTGGGGCGCGGATACTCGGCGGAGGAGGATCACTCGACCCCGAGCTCGCCCAGGCGGGCGGCCCGAGAGGTGACCAGTTGCAGACTGCTCTCGACACGGTGCGAGACGAGTCGGGACGCGCCTTGGCCGAGCTGTGAACCGTTACCTGGGCATCGACTACGGCACCCGGCGCATCGGTCTTGCCATTTCCGACCGTCTTGGCCTCACCGCCCGGCCACTCGAGGTGGTGGCCCGCAATGCGTTCCCCGAAGCGTTGCGCCGTATCGCCGATGAGTACGCCTTCGCCGGGGTCGTGGTTGGTTTACCCACCGGCCTCAGCGGGGAAGAGGGGTCATCGGCCAGCGCCGCGCGCGCACTCGGCGAGGAGATCGAAGAGTTGCTCGGTGTGACCGTGACCTATGTGGACGAGCGATTCACGTCGCGAATCGCCGAAGGTGCGTTGCTGGAGTCGGGCATGCGACGACGCGACCGGAAAGAAACGGTCGACAAGGTCGCAGCCGCCATCATCCTCCAGTCGTACCTCGACGCCCATCGCCGCGACCGGAACTCCACCGAATCGACCGACGTCCAACGACCTGACACCCAATGACATTCGAACCAATACCAGAAGAGCCAGGTTGGACCCGGATTCTCAAGGTGATCGGCGTCGGGGCCGCGATAGTCCTCGCCGGAGTCGTCGTGGTGGCCGGCGCCTCCTATCTGGGTCGCACGGTTGGCGATGCGCTGGGAGCGCCGGAGGCTGGTAACGGGCCGATCGACGTCGAACCGGGCCTCCCCGTCGAGATCGAGATCCCGCCCGGGTCCACCGGTCAGGACATCGGCGCCATCCTGGCCGCACGAGGTGTCGTCCGCTCGGCCCTCGAGTTCGAGGTCGCGGTGAGGAATGTGGACGCGGCGCAACGGTTGCAGGCGGGGACCTACAACATGACGACTCTGATGGACCCCGCAGACGTGGTCGCCCAACTCGTCTCGGGACCGGGGGCTGCGGTTTACCGGGTGACGGTCATCGAAGGCCTCCGCATCAACGAGATCCTCGTCTCGCTGGCCGAGAGCACCCCTCACACTTACGCCGACTATGAGACCGCCCTCCTCGACGGAAGCGTCACCACGTCTCTGGTCGACATGTCGGACAGCCCTGAGTTGACCGACTGGGAGGGCCTCATGTTCCCCGACACCTACGAGTTCTCCCAGACCGCGGAACCGGAGGCGATCCTGCAGAGGATGGCATCGACCATGGAGCAGAGGGTTGACTCAATCGACTGGACGGCATGGGAGGCATTGGGCTACACCGTCTACCAGGGTGTGGTCTTGGCGTCTCTCATCGAGACAGAGGTCCTCCTCGACGAGGAGCGCCCGATCGTGTCGAGCGTGGTACACAACCGGCTCGCGGAGGGGATGAGCCTCGAAATCGACGCCACCGTTCTCTATGCGCTGGGCACCCGTGACGTGGCCGACTTCGACCGCGAGATCGACTCCCCTTACAACACCTATCGTGTCGCCGGGCTGCCCCCGACCCCGATCGCCGCTCCGGGCAGGGCATCTCTCGAAGCCGCCGCGGCCCCCGACGAGACTCCCTACTTCTTCTACGTGCTCTCAGATCTCGAGGGTCACCATGCGTTCGCGGAGACTCTCGAAGAGCACAACAACAACGTGGCCCAGGCGCGTGAGGACGGGGTCTTGCCATAGGGGACTGGCAGACTCGGCCCATGGCTGGCTACCAGTTCGCCCTGCTCGGTGATCCTGTCGAGCACTCGCGCTCTCCTGAGATCCATCGTGTGCTGTTCGAACTGAGTGGGTTGGAGGGTGACTATCAGACAGTCAGGGCCGATCGAGCGGCTCTCAGCGAGGCTGTCTCCGATTTGCGTTCCGGTGTCTGGGACGGGCTGAACGTCACCATGCCCTTGAAGAGAGAGGCCGCCGGGATCGCCGACATCCTGGCACCCCAGGCGGAGAGGTCGGGCTCGGTGAACACCCTGGTCCGAGCTCTGTTTGGCGTCGAGGGTCACTCCACGGACGGCACGACATTCCTCGAGCTCGTCGCCGATGAGCGATTCGATGGCATCGACGGCCCCGTCTTCGTTCTGGGCGCCGGAGGGAGTTGTGCTGCCGTCTTGGCAGCCCTTGCCCAGGACCGTCGCGTTCACCTGGCGGCTCGCAACCGGGCCCAAGCCGAGGAGATGGCGCGCCGTTTCGGAGCCGAGGTCGTCTACTGGGGCGCCACCGTGGCCGACAGCTTGGTGATCAACACCACTCCGATCGGCATGGGGGGCGAGATGCTCCCCGACGGCGTCATCGAGGTGGCAGCCGGCCTGATCGACCTGCCATATGGGACAGAGACCACGCCGGCCATCGAGACGGCCCAACGTCTCGGGCGGCCGGTGGCAGATGGCCACGAGTTCCTCACCCGCCAGGCCATGGCGTCATTTGCTCTCTGGACGGGCACAGAGGTGGGTTTCGACCGACTGTGGGCGGCGCTGAGAAAGGTCTAAAGCCAAACTCACTCAGGGCCGATTCCCAATACAGCTTTGAAAAGGAGCTGAGGTGTCTCTTTCTGGGAATTTGGGCTTTGTGCCGATCGACGAGGTCTTGAGACTGCTGGCCAGGTCGAATCAGCAGGGCTCTGTGCATGTGACGGGCAATGGGGTCCGTGGGCGGGTGTTCGTGGGCAGGGGTGGCATCGATCTGGCCACGACCTCGGACGACGACGACCTGCAGCGGCATCTGAGCAACTCCGGGTACTGCGAGGAAAACACCCTTCGGCGGGTCAAGTCAGGGGAGACCACTCTCGCCGCGTTGGCGGAGAGCAACCACGCGATAGTCGAACTGCTCCGCGAGATTACCGTCGAGAGCCTCTACCAGATCGCCCACAAGGGTGACGAGTTCGAGGTCGAGGAGGGCGCCACCACCGCGTACGCCTCACCGAAGACATTCGATCTCGAGGCACTCATCGAAGACGCCGACAAACGGAAGAGGGACTGGGAGAAGGTCTCGGAGGTCATCCCTGATCTCACCGGTGCCATCAGCTTCCGTCGTGATCTCGGTGAGCGCGAGGAGGTCACCGTCAGGTTCGACGACTGGAAGGTGCTGAGCGAGATCGGAACCGGATCACCGGTGATCGAGATCGCAGACAGGTTGGGGACCACCGAGTTCTGGACTGCGAGCGTGGCCGCCAGGTTGGTCAACAACGACCTGGTCGTCCTCACTGGATCAGCCACCGCACCGACTGCAGAACAGCACCGGGTCGATGAGATCGGCTGGGCGCCCGTGGGCCCACAGGACGATGAAGAGGAGGCCCCCTTCGACGATTACCCCCGGTACGTCGATGAGCCCGTGGAGGCGATCACGCCAATGGGCGACCCGGACGTCGCCGCCGACGAGGTGCTCACCGGCGACAACGAGGTGGCCGACCCGGGGAGCTCCTGGTGGAAAGAGCCGAGTGACGACGAGGAGCCAACCGTCGACGACAGTCACGAGAAGACCCCCGAAGTAGTGGGGGAAGGTCTTTCGGAGATTCCCTCGGTGGGAGACGACGAGACCTCCGACGTGGAAGGGGACACCGAGGCGTTCCTGGAGAAGGTGTTCTCAGAGCTCGAGTCCACAGATGAATCCGAAACCGAAGAGGGTCACGGTCTGCTCCGGCGGCGCCGGATGGGCACCTTGCGGGACTTTTCCTCCGACTCGTAACCCCAGACCAGAGACTCCCTCTGGCTAACTTGCTCCGGCGGTGACATATGTCTTTGTCGGAGCAGTTGGCTTTCTCATGGGTCTTGGCGCCCACGACGTCGCCGTCCAGGCTCTCTCCGACGATGTCGCTCTGCGGCCTTTCGTCGGTTGCTGTCCGCACTGTGGGCACCACCGGGGCTGGCTCAACGTGAGCTGCCAGGTCTGTGGTCGCAGGGTGGCCCGGGAGCCGTTCGTCGCCATGGTTGGGGCGGCCCTCTCCGTCGGGTTCTTGCACACCGTGGGCTTCGGGTGGCTGCTGGCCCCATACCTGGCATTCGGGTTCATGTCGATCGCCCTGGTGGTCACCGATCTCGAGGCCTTTCGCATCGTCGATCGTCTCAACATCCGGGGAACCATCGCCGTTGGGCTCCTGTTGCTGGTCGCATCCGCTCTCTCCGGCGAGCTCGACTCCTATTCCCGCGCCTTGGGAGGCGCCGCCGCCTATTTCGCCGGGTCGTCGCTGCTTTTCATCGCGGTGAGGGGGAGGGGCTTTGGAGCAGGCGACGTCAAGCTGTCGGCCCAGCTCGGGTTGGTGACCGCCTATCTCGGGTGGGGCGTGCTGGGGTGGGCGGTGTTCGCCACTGCGGTCATCGGCGGGGTGATCGCCTTGTTGTTGATCCTGGCTGCGGGAGCCACCAGGAAGACCGAGCTCCCCTACGGGCCACCGATGATCCTGGGCGCCTGGGTATCCATATTGATGGTCGGGCTGGGAGCCATTCCGATTCCCCCGTAACCTGTCGACATGCTTCGCTTCCTCACGGCTGGAGAGTCTCACGGCCCCGGTCTGGTCACAATCGTGGAAGGTCTCCCCAAGGGCCTCGAGGTCGATGCCGGGGGACTGTCCGCCTCCCTGGCTCGTCGGCGTCATGGACACGGTCGAGGCCAGCGGATGTCGATCGAACAGGACGAGATCGAGATCCTCGGGGGTGTTCGCCACGGCCGCACCCTGGGATCGCCCGTGGCGGTCGTCATCCGCAACACCGAATGGCTCCGATGGGAGAAGGTGATGAGCCCGGCACCGGGCGACGCCGGCAGAGAGGTGACCCGCCCCCGCCCCGGTCACGCCGACCTCGCCGGGATGCTCAAGTACGAGACCGACGACGCTCGCGACATCCTGGAGAGGGCCTCGGCGCGGGAGACCGCGGCCCGGACCGTGGCCGGCCATCTCGCCAAGACCCTCCTCGCCGTCTGTGACGTTCAGGTCGTGAGCCACGTGGTGGCCATAGGTCCGGTGGTCGCCAAGTCATACACTCCAGGCCGCGATGACGAACCCAGGATCGACCGCGACCCGGTTCGCTGTCTCGATCCCCAGGCGTCCAAGGCGATGGTCGAGGCCATCGACCAAGCCAAAGATTCGAAAGACACTCTGGGTGGGATCTTCGAGGTGGTGGCCCATTCGGTGCCCGTCGGAATCGGCTCGCATGTGCAGTACGACCGTCGTCTCGACTATCAGCTGGCTGGGGCGGTGATGTCGATCCCGGCGATCAAGGGGGTGGAGATCGGGGACGGTTTCGAATTGGCCGCCGCACCGGGGTCGCAGGCCCACGATGAGATAGTCCGGATCGACGGGCAGGTCTCACGGGAGACGAACCGGGCGGGAGGCGTCGAGGGGGGCATGAGCAATGGCCAGCCGATCCGGGTGCGGGCGGCCATGAAGCCGATCTCGACACTGATGCAGCCGTTGCGCACCGTGGACATGGACTCCGGGGAGCCCGATCTAGCGGTTCGGGAGCGTTCCGACGTTTGCGCGGTGCCCGCCGCTTCGGTGGTCGGTGAGCAGATGGTGGCTTTCGTGCTTGCGAATGAGTTCACCAGGAAGTTCGGCGGTGACTCCGTCGGTGATTTCGCTGCGGCGGTCGATCACTACCGGGGCAGGGTCGCCGACCGCATCGGTCGGTGAGAATGTGGCTGATCGGGATGATGGGGTCGGGTAAGACCACCGTCGGCGAGGAGGTTGCCACCCGGGTCGGCTGGCCCTTCTACGACACCGACCGGATGATCACCGAGATGACCGGCAAGTCGATCTCCAGCATCTGGGCCGATGTGGGCGAGGCCGGTTTCCGCGTGCTGGAGAGACAGGCCGTGGCCGCCGTCCCCGCCTCCGAGTGCGTCGCCGCTGCAGGTGGAGGGTCGGTTCTGGATCCCGAGAACAGAGAGAAGATGGCCGACGGAGGGCCTGTGGTGTGGCTGCGGTGCGGCCCTCGCCAGCTGGCCTTCCGTGTCCAGCCAGGCAACGGGCGCCCCCT
>Ga0256867_10001465_pt1 | contig 10030 bp, 6 predicted proteins | sample RVTome_15_FD_185939 | JGI IMG/M metagenome (GOLD analysis project Ga0256867, IMG submission 185939) | Soil microbial communities from uranium-contaminated site in the Upper Colorado River Basin, Wyoming, United States - RVT150D86 (HiSeq) ... | reverse complement strand
GAGCGTGGCACGACGTGATCGAGGTTCTCGGCCGTGGACCCGCAGTACTGACAGGCCCACTCGTCGCGAGCGAACACCGCCCGGCGCGTGAGCGGCGCGTGGGGCCGGTAGGGCACGCGGACGTATCGCCGCAGGCGAACGACCGAGGGCGCCTCGAGCACCAGGTGCTCCGAGTGGAAGATCATGCCGTTGGAGAGCACGACCTCGGCCTTCTCTTTCAGCACGAGCACCACGGCACGGCGCGCCGGCACGACCGCCAGCGGCAGGTCGGTCGCGTTGAGGACGAGCGCACGTCCCATGACGGCAAGTCTACCGGCGGCTCGCCGCGCAAGAGGTCTCGACACGCCGAATCACAACGGTGTAATCTCTCGAGCGGCGACCGGGCCGCACGCGATGCCTGGAGTTGCGAAGGGGCCGCGCGGGGCGTCCGCGGATCCCGGCCCGGTCGCCGTCATCCATCGCGCCATCTGTCGCCGCCATCCTCCCGGTTCGTGGAGGCGCCGCCCCGCCCTCTGCCTTCCACGGCATCTGACGTACCATGGCCGGGTTGCCCTTTTCGGAGCCGCGCGGCGAGTCGGAGGTGCCGGGTTGGAGGTCGAGGAACGCTCCCAGGACTGGACACGGTTCGCCGCTCGGTTCCACGAGATCGAGGCCAACGTCGAACGGGTCGTGCGCGGCAAACACGCCGAGATCCGACTCGCACTCGTGGCGCTGATCGGCGAAGGACATCTGTTGATCGAGGACGTGCCGGGCGTCGGCAAGACGATGCTCGCGAAGTCGATCGCTCGGTCCATCGACTGCTCCTTCCGGCGCATCCAGTTCACTCCGGACCTGCTGCCCACCGACGTGACCGGCGTGAACGTGTTCAACCAGGAACAGCGCGACTTCGAGTTCAAGCCGGGAGCGATCTTCGCGAACATCGTGCTGGGCGACGAGATCAACCGCGCGTCGCCGAAGACGCAGTCGGCGCTGCTGGAATGCATGGAAGAGCGCCAGGTCACGATCGACACCGAGACCCACCCGCTGGGGACCCCGTTCATGGTGATCGCGACGCAGAACCCGATCGAGCACGAGGGAACGTATCCGCTGCCCGAGGCACAGCTCGACCGGTTCATGATGCGCCTGTCGATCGGTTACCCCAGCGCCGAGATCGAGGCGCAGATCCTCGATAGCCACACCACCGATGCACGCCCGCTCGAGGAGATCTCGGCGGTGAACGATGCCCCGGGTGTCGCCGAGATGATCGAGCAAGCGAGGCGGGTGCACGTGGCGCCCGCGCTCCGCCGCTACATCGTCGACATCGTCGAGGCAACCCGGCGTCACGGCGACGTCTACCTGGGCGCGAGCCCACGCGCGTCGCTGATGATCCTTCGAGCGGCGCGGGCCTTCGCGGCCGCCGACGAACGCGACTTCGTGATCCCCGACGACGTCAAGGCGCTGGCCGTGCCGGCGTTGGCGCACCGCATCATCGTGACGGCCGATGCCGTCATGACGGGTCGATCCACCGATGTGGTGCTCGAGGAGATCCTCGACGAGGTGCCGGTCCCGGTGGCGGAGAACCCCTGATGCCATCGGGCCGGGGGCTCGTCGTCTTCGGCGCCGGGTTGGCGATGTGGGTTGCGGCGCGGATCGTGGGCTCCTCGGGCATCGAGGTCGTCGGCATCGGCCTCGTGGCACTGCCGTTCCTTTCCGGCCTGTTCGTGCGGTGGGGGCGAACGAGGCTCCGCATCCGGCGCCGGCTCTCCGACGTCCGCGTGCCACCGGGCACCCGGGTGACGGTGCAGCTCGAGATCGAGAACGAGGCCCCCGTTCCATCGCCGTTCCTCCTGCTCGAGGACCGGCTGCCCGCCGATCTCGGCCGACCCGCGAGGATCGTGGTCTCGGGGCTCCCTGCCCGGAACCACGAGCGAGTCGCCTACGCGGTGCTGCCGCAGACGCGCGGACGTTACCGGCTCGGACCGCTCTCGGTCGACGTCACGGATCCCTTCGCGCTCACGCGCCAGCGTCTGGACTTCGATGAGATCGACGAGCTGCTCGTCACCCCGGAGATCGAGGATCTGTTCGCCGACCCCGACCAGGGTCTGGGACCGAACTGGGGGGCCGCGCGGGCTCGGCAGTTGTTCCGCACCGGCGAGGAGTACTACACGATGCGGCAATACCAGATCGGCGACGACCTGCGCCGCATCCACTGGCCCTCGGTGGCCCGCACCGGTGATCTGATGATCCGGCAGGACGAGTCGTCCAAGCGCGCCACGGGGCTCGTCTTCCTCGACAATCGAGGACATGCGCTGGGTCACTCCCGTTCACCGGCGTTCGAGCGAGCCGTGTCGGTGGCGGCCACGCTCGGGGTGCAGCTGGCCAGGAGAGGGTTCTCGCTCCGCCTCGGCACGACGGAAGCGCCGCCCGCGGGCGTGAGCGAGGAACGGCTGCTCGACGCGCTCGCCGGCATCTCACACGCCTCGGCGCGCTCGGTCGGCCCCTCGCTGGCACACCTTCGGACCGGCGCCTCGACCGAGACCTCCCTCGTGTACGTCGCCGCGCCGCCCGCACCGGGGGAGCTCCCCCCGTTGATCCGTGCCGGGGCCGGATTCGGCCCGAAGCTCGTGGTGCTCGTGCACCCCGTCGATCCGCTGAGCCTGCCACCGGGACGCGCCGCCCAGCTCGAGGGTCGCGCGACCCAGGCGACACTGGCCTTCGCCCGCGCCGGATGGGACTGCATCGTCTTGACCCCCTCGACCACCTTGAAGGAACGATGGCACGCACCCAGGGAACGTCCGCTCGCACGCAGCGTTTGACCGCCGGCGTCGCAACCGCGCTCGTCGCCGCGGCGTCGGCGGTCGCTCTCGGGCGGGTCTTCGAGGGCAACGGTCCGACCCTGCGCCTGCTCCTCGCCGGCGTGATCTCCGCCGTGATCGCCACAGTGCTGGAGCGCCGGAGCCTCGTGCTCGCCTCGATCGCGAGCCTCACCGGCTTCGCGATCGCGATCGGGCTGCTCGTCTTCCCCGACACGACGTGGTTCGGGCTCCCGACGGCCGAGACGCTTCGGGCCACGCTCGAGGCAGCGGCTCGCGTGGGCGACCAGGCGAGAGTGCAGGTCGCACCGGCGCCGCCCCTGCGGCCCTTGATGCTGGCGGGGCTGGCGGGAGTGTGGGCCGCGGTCTTCGCGGCGCACTCCCTGGCGTTCCGGGCAGGTAGCCCGCTGCTCGCGTTGATGCCGCCCGTCGCCCTGGTCGGGTTCGCCGATTCCGTGCTCGACGACGTGATCAGGCCGATCTTCGGTCTGCTGTTCCTGGGCGCCGCTGCCGCCATGCTGTTCGCCGACGGCCTCCGGCGCGTGCAGGGCTGGGGCCCAGTCTGGACCGGCCCCGGCCGGGCCGCCCGGATCGACGTCGCGGCCGGACGGGGCGCGAGGCGCGTCGCCGCAGGGGCCGTCATGGTCGCCGCTTTGGCCCCGATCGTCGTGCCGGGATTCGGGTCGCAGGGGGTGATCGACTTCTCCACCTCGGGCGATGACCGGCTCCGGGTCGACCCGCTCGTCTCGGTGCAGAACGGCCTCCAGCGCGACGAGCAGATCCCCTACTTCGAGGTCGAGGCCGACGTGGGGCGGTACTGGCGCCTCGTCGCCCTCCCGAACTTCGACGGCCGCGTCTGGAAGCCCGATGCCGATCCGGCGGTCCTGCCGGTGGTGCCGGGAGGAGAGCTCGTCTCCTCCGCGCCCGCCGACCGGACCGAGGAGACGGCCGAGGCGACGTTCACGACGACCGGTGAGCTCGATCTTCCCTGGCTCCCGATGCCCCACCCCCCGCGTTCCACCACGGCTCCGATCGAAGGCATGCGATGGGATCCCGAGGGCGGGTCGATCGCCATCGACGAGGGCCTCGACGAGGGGGTCACGTATTCCGTGACCGCCGACGTCGTCCAGCCGATGCCCGCCGAGCTGCGTGAGGAACAGCCGACCGCGACGCTGAGCGGTGCCCGGTACACGCTCGTGCCGCCCGGCCTGCCCGACGAGATAGGGGACGAAGCTGCGGAATGGACGCTCGGCACGGGCGCGAGCATGTACGACAAGGTCATCGCGATCCAGGAACGGCTCACCGACACCAGCGAGTTCACCTACGACGAAGACGTGCCCGCCTCTTCGAGCGATCGGGCGATGGTGGAGTTCCTGACCGTGACGAAGCGGGGCTTCTGCCAGCAGTTCGCGAGCACGATGGCCACGATGCTCCGCACCCTGAGCATCCCGTCGAGGCTGGCCGTGGGATTCACCCCGGGTGAGGTCAAGGGCTCCGGCGATCGCTTCACCGTCACGAACCACAACCTGCACGTCTGGGTCGAGGTGCTGTTCCCGTCCTACGGATGGGTGCCGTTCGAGCCGACCCCGAACCGCCAGAACCTGGTCGCCTATCCCTACCTCGACCCCGATGCCGAGCAGCCCTGCGTGAACGCCGCCGGCTCACCGTGCGGTCCGTCCGAGGGATCCGATCCGAGGGGACCGATCAACGACCTGGAGAACCCATTCGGCCTCACGGCGGCCGAGCGGGAGGACATCACCGGGCGGGGCCCGATCCGAGGTTCCGGACAGCCGCTGTTGATCGGCGTGGCGAACGCGGCCCCCGGGCCCGGTCTCCTCACGGCGCGCAACGTCGGGCTCGCCGGGCTCGTCGCGCTCGTCGTCGGGCTGGCCGTCGTTCCGCCGGCAAAGGCTTGGCGCCGCCGCCGGCGGCTCCGGCGGGCCGGGGCGGCCCCGCGCAGCCTGATCCTCGCCACCTACGACGTGTTCGCCGATCGCGCGGCCGACCTCGGACATCCGCGGCTGCCCGGTCAGACGCTCGAGGAGTACAAGCGGACCGTGGAGGCCACGGGATCGGTGCGCAACGGCGACCTCGCCCGGCTCACGCAGGTCACGACCGATGCGGCGTATGCCGCGAGGGATCTCGGCACGGCGGACGCAGAGGCCGCGACCCTGTCCTCCCACGCGGTGGTCAGGGAGATGCGGCGCCAGGCCGGCTGGGTGCAGCGCCTGACCGGGCCGTACCGACGGCGCTGACCGAGCGACGCAGCCCGGCCCGGATCTACCTGGTGCCGGTCACCGTTTGCGCGGCAGCCTCTCTCAGTGCTCGCACGAATCGCTCTCGGTCCTCGCGGAATTGCCGCACATCGGTCTCGACGCCGCTCGCGATGTCGTCGATCGCGACGAAGAAGGCCATCTGCCCCTCGCGGAGCGCGTCGACGACCTCGCCGTCGCGGCGGCAGATCTTGAAGATGCTCTGGCCGTCGGTGACGAGCTTCACCTCGGACAGGTGCCTGTCCATGCCAGCCTTGTCGTTGAGGAACTCCCACGATCGGCGGACCCGCTGCAGCGACATGCCGCCGTCGAGGAGCGACTTCACGACCCGTAGGGCGACCAGATCGCGGAACGCGTAGAGGCGCGGCACCCCGGGGCGGCCCCCGGTTCCCTGGACGGACGGTTGCACCAGCCCGATCTGGTCCCAGTACCTGAGCTGACGAGGCGTGCAGCCGGTGAACTTGCAGGCCTGGTGGGTGGTGAATCCCTCCATCCGGTTTGCGTGCCCCTTCGGTCTCGCGTTCCTTCGTCGATCTCGCCATCGGCACGGATCGCCGAAGGACGGCTCGGAGCACCGGCCGACGACTCGCGCCCAGGGGGAAGGGGAACTCGTTGTACAACAGTGCCGGGGAAGGCGGCAAGCCGTGAGGTCACGTTGGTCGCGGAACCATCCGAACGGGCTAGGGAGCGGAGCCCGCTCAGCCGTCGTCGGAGGACGCCGGCGGACGGAACCGTGACGCGAGCCGTCCGATGATGCCCGTGAACGACCCGCCGTCGGACTGCATCGCGCGGATCTGATCGCGGCCGAGCTGTCCGAGGTACCGGTAGATCAGCATTGCCGAGCCGATCATCGTGATGAAACCGACGGCGGCGATCCACGCGCTCACCACGAACAGCAGCAGGAGTACGCACCCGAGCACGAACGCGATCGCTGCGAGGCGGATGCGCCGGGCGAGGTGGGTGTACAGATCGGTACGACCCACCTGCTCGACGAGCTTCGGATCGTCCTCGGCGAGCCGTCGTTCGATCTCGTCGAGGATGCGCTGTTCGTGTTCGCTCAGGGGCATCCGGTTTCCTCCGGCGAGGGCTCCTTCGGTCCGTGGCGCGGTCCGTGGGGGTTCCCCCGACCCTTCGATTATAGGGAGGCTTCAGGACCTGGGAACCCAGGCGTTGGGTCGGGGTGGGTGTGTCGGGAGCGATCGAGCAACGACGCCGGTACCGCTGCACCGCGGCCGAAACGGTGCTCGATGCGGTCGACGGCCCGCTCGACGTCGCCCCAGCGCTCTCCGCGAAGCATGGCGAGCTGCTCCGCACCGGCGGGCACCAACCCGCTGGCCTGCACGCCGAGCAGGCGTACCCGGCGCCGTTCCCCCGGCAGGTTCCGGTAGAGCTCGGAGACCGTCTGGTAGAGGTCCGCACCCACGTCGGTCACATCGGCCAGGGTCTTCGACCGCGTGAGCGTGGTGAACGTGGCCAGCCGCACCTTCAACGTCACCGTGCGGGCCTGGTAGCCGTCGGCGCGAAGCCTCGAGGCGACCCGGCCCGAGAGCGCGAGCAGCTCGCGGAGCAGCGTCTCGTCGTCGTCGAGATCGTGCTCGAAGGTCTCCTCGTGACCGACCGACTTCGGCGCCTCGTAGGGCACCACGTCGCGAGCGTCGATGCCGTGGGAGAGCTGCGACAGATGCCGGGCGTGCTGCTCGCCGAGCAGGCGGGCGAGGATCGGCTCGGGCGTGCCCGCGATGTCGCCGATCTTCCGCACGCCCAGGCGCGAGAGCACCTCGTCGGTCTTCTCCCCCACACCCCACAGGCGCCCCACCGGCAACGGCTCGAGGAACGCGAGCACGCCGTCGGCCGGCACGACGAGTTCGCCGTCGGGTTTGCAGTGGTCGCTCGCGAGCTTGGCCACGAACTTCGTCGGCGCCACCCCGACCGAACACGTGACCCCCACCTCGCGTTCGACCTCGGACCTGATACGCGCCGCGATCTCACGCGGAGACCCGAACAGCATCGATGCCCCGCCCACGTCGAGGAAGGCCTCGTCGAGCGAGATGGGCTCGACGAGGGGGGTATGCGCGAGCAGCACCTCGCGGAAGCGGTTCGAATGGGCCTGATATGCCTCGAAGTCGGGGGGGACGAATATCCCGTCGGGGCAGAGCCTGCGAGCACGCACGGTCGGCATCGCCGAGTGCACCCCGTATGAACGGGCCTCGTAGGACGCCGAGCTCACGACACCGCGGCCCCCCACCCCGCCGACGATCACCGGCTTCCCGGCTAGCGTTGGGTCCTTCAGCACCTCGACCGAGGCGTAGAACGCGTCGAGGTCGGCGTGCAGGATAGGCTCGGCTGCTCGTTCGTTCGGCAGTGGCCCCGGTGTATCGGTCATGTCGTCATCATCCCGCGGAGCCGGGGCTCGCGTGCCAGAGGGTTCGCGGCCCGGCGCCGGGGACGGGAGCGTTCGGAGTCGAACCTCGAACCGCCTCACCGTTGAGCGCCTCGCGCAACCGGCCCTCGCCGCGCGCTCGATGCAGGACCGAGAGATCCCAGACCTCCTCGGCCACCACGCTCACCCCCCCGACCCCGGTACGGCGGAGCTCGCCCGCGACCGCGAGCGCGTATCCATGGAACACCGTCTTCGCGACCCTGGGCTGCACCGCCTCGAACACCGTGACCTCGACCGGCCCGGTCGCGTCGTCGAGCGTGAGGAAGATGATGCGCTGGCCGCTGCGGATCGCCGGGGTCTGCGAGGCCACCTTCACGCCGGCGACGATCACCCCCGAGCCACCGCGCGCGCGGCGCAGGTCCTTCGCCCGCGTCACCCCGAGGTCGGCGAGCAGCGGCTCGTAGAAGCTCACGATGTGCCGGGTGGCGTCGAGCCCCAGCACCTCAAGCTCGGCGCGCACGACCTCGGCGTCGGAGTAGTCCTTGAAACGATGGCCCTCGGTGGGATCGGCGCCCATCGTGAGGGTGAGCTGGTCGCCTTCCCGCTGGGGTTCTGCGGTCATCGCCGCGTACAGGTGTCGCCGGCGGGCCGGCTCGAGCGCGTCGAACGCGCCGGCGTGGGCGAGCGCCTCGGTCACCGGCCGGCTCACGGTCGTGCGCCGCATGAAGTCGCCCACGTCGCGGAACGCCCGGTCGGCGCGCGCCGTCAGGATCGATCGGATCTCGGCGTCGCTGGTGCCGTGCACGTCCTGGAAGCCGAGCCGGATGCCGAAGGAGGTGGTGTCGCCCTCGCTCGAGTGGGTCAGGCGTGTCGTGATCGTTCGATCCACGTGACTCGGCAAGGGCCTCCGTGTTCCGACCGCAGCCGCCAACAGGGAGGTCCCTGCCGAGTTGCCGCGAGCTTCCCCCGGCCGGTCGCCACTCTGCCGTGCACAGCCCGGCGAACCGCCCGGCACCGGCTCCACCACGTACTCCGGTTCGCTCGCGTTCACGTCGAGCGGCAGGATCGGGATGCCGTGGCGCCGCGCGTCGTCGAGGATCGTGCGACGCGGGTACATGCCGGGGTCGTGGGTGAGCAGGCCAGCGTACAGGTGCGCCGGATAGTGCGCCTTCAGCCAGGCGCTCTGGTAGGTCGGCACCGCGAACGCGGCCGCGTGCGCCTTGCAGAACCCGAACGATGCGAACTGCCTCACCGCGTGCCACACCTTCGCCGCCGCGTCGCGGTCGACGCCCCGAGCCACCGCGCGCTCCACGAAATCGGCCTCGAAGCCAGGCAACATCTCGTCGTGGTCGAGGTGGCGCCGGATGTGGTCGGCATAGGTCTCGGAGTAGCCGGCGAGCGCCGCGAGCGCCCGGATCACCTGCTCGTGGAAGACGATCACCCCGTAGGTCTCCTGCAGCGGCCCGCGCAAACCGGGGTGGATGTAGGTCGGACGCTCGAACGCCGACCGCCGCCGCAGGTACGGCGTGATCATGTCGGACTTCACAGGCCCGGGCCGGAACAGCGAGATGTCGACGATCAAGTCTTCCCAGCGGTCGGGCTGCAGCTTCTGCAGCAGCTCGCGCTGGCCGGGCGACTCGATCTGGAAACACCCGAGCGTGTCGGAGGCGCGGACGAGCTCGAACGTGGCGGGGTCGTCGAGCGCGATGCGGTCGAGGTCGAGCTTCTCCCCCGTGGTGCGCGCGATCTCGTCGAGCGCGTGGCGCATCGAGCTCAGCATGCGCACACCGAGGACGTCGAGCTTCAGGTAGCCGAGCAGCTCGACGTCGTCCTTGTCGGCCTGGATCATGCGATGGCCGTTCGCGCTGCGTTCCAGCGGCACCCGCTCGACCAGGTCGTGGCTCGCGAGCACGATGCCGCACGGGTGCAGCGCGATGTGCCGCGGGAACCCGCCGATCCTCTCGGCCACGCCGATCAAGCGCTCCATCTGCTCGAAGCGCAGGTTGATGCCCGCCAGCTCGGGCAGGCGGTCGATCGCCTCGCGCAGGTGCCCGGCCGAGATGTGCGGGAACGACGACGCGACGACGCCGACCTCGACCTCGGGCAGCCCGAGCGCCTTGCCCACCTCGCGGAGAGCCGAACGTGCCCGGTACGTGTCGATCATCGCGACGCACCCCGCGCGCTCGGTGCCGTGGCGGCCGAGGATCATGTCGTAGACGTCTTCTCGCCTCGCCGACTCGACATCGATGTCGATATCGGGCAGGTCCTTGCGCATCGGGTTCATGAACCGTTCGAACGACAGGTCGTGGCGGAGCGCGTCGACGTCGGAGATGCCCGTGAGGTAACACACGAGCGAGCCCGCCGCGCTCCCCCGGCACGCGGCTCTGATGCCCATCGCCTTCACGTCGGCGACGATGTCGGCCACGGTGAGGAAGTACGCCGCGAACCCCATGCGCCGGATCATCGAGAGCTCGTGGTGCAGCCGGTCGCGCAATCGCTCGTCGACGTGCATCTCGCGCTCGTACACACCTCGCCAACACCGCTCGGCGAGCACCGCATCGGCGCCACGGCCTTGCGGCGTCGGG
>Ga0256867_10001464_pt1 | contig 10032 bp, 10 predicted proteins | sample RVTome_15_FD_185939 | JGI IMG/M metagenome (GOLD analysis project Ga0256867, IMG submission 185939) | Soil microbial communities from uranium-contaminated site in the Upper Colorado River Basin, Wyoming, United States - RVT150D86 (HiSeq) ... | reverse complement strand
CGCTTGTCGCACGGCCTTGGCTGCGCGCCCGCGTCCCCTGGCACGCTGTCGGCCCGCGATGTCGATTCCGGCGGCGCCCGCTCGACGTCCTGGTAGAAACGAGACTCGACACAAGGAGGCAAGACATGCGCGTGATGGTTCTGGTGAAGGCGAGCGAGGAGTCCGAGGCCGGCGTCATGCCGAGCGAGGAGATCCTGAACGAGATGGGCAAGTTCAACGAGGAGCTCGTGCAGGCGGGCGTCCTGCTCGCGGGCGACGGGCTACACCCCAGCTCGAAGGGGAAGCGGGTCGCGTTCTCCGGGAAGGAGCGGACGGTCCTCGACGGACCCTTTGCCGAGACGAAGGAGCTGCTCGCCGGCTTCTGGATCTGGCAGGTCAAGTCCGTCGACGAGGCAGTCGAGTGGGTCAAGCGCTCCCCGTTCCAGGAGGGCGTCGTCGAGATCCGCCCGGTGTTCGAGCTTGAGGACTTCGGCGAAGCCGTCACGCCGGAGATCGCCGAGCGCGACGCGCGCCTGCGCGCCGAGGTGGCCGACCGGGCGTGAGCGTCCCTCGCCTTCGCCCGTGAGCGCCGCCGCGACCCGGCAGGCGATCGAGGCCGTCTGGCGGATCGAGTCCGCCCGGCTGATCGCCGTGCTGGCGCGGTACGTCCGGGACGTGGGGCTCGGCGAGGAGCTGGCGCAGGACGCGCTCGTCGCCGCCCTCGAGCAGTGGCCGGAGTCGGGCGTCCCGGACAACCCGGGCGCCTGGCTCACGGCCGTGGGCAAGCGGCGGGCCGTCGACGTCCTGCGCCGGCGCGAGGTGCTCGACCGCAAGCGGGACGAGCTCGGCCGGGAGCTGGTCGAGGGCGAGGAGCCCGACCTCGAAGCGGAGCTCGACGACGAGATCGGCGACGAGCTCCTGGCCCTCGTCTTCACCGCCTGCCACCCCGTGCTCTCGCGGGAGGCGCGCGTGGCGCTCACGCTCCGGGTCCTCGGCGGCCTCACGACCGACGAGATCGCCCGCGCCTTCCTCGTCCCCGAGGCAACGATCGCCCAGCGCATCGTCCGCGCCAAGCGGACGCTGGCGGCGACCGGAGTGCGGTTCGAGGTGCCGGCCGGGGACGAGCTGCAGGCCAGGCTCGCGTCCGTCCTCGAGGTGGTCTACCTGATCTTCAACGAGGGCTACGCGGCGACTGCGGGGGAGGCCTGGACGCGGCCCGAGCTCTGCGAGGAGGCCCTGCGTCTCGGCCGGATCCTCGCGGGGCTGCTGCCGGAGGAGCCCGAGGTGCACGGGCTCGCGGCGCTCATGGAGCTCCAGGCGTCGCGGCTGCGGGCGCGGATCGGCCCCGGCGGCGAGCCGGTCCTCCTGCTCGACCAGGACCGGTCGCGCTGGGACCGGCTCCTGATCGGCCTTGGCCTGGCGGAGCTGGCCCGCGCCGAGGCGCTCGGCGGCTCGCTCGGACCCTACGCGCTGCAGGCGGCGATCGCCGCCTGTCACGCCCGGGCGCTCAGGCCGGAGGATACGGACTGGGAGCGCATCGCCGCGCTCTACGACGCGCTGGCCCAGATCGCGCCCTCGCCGGTCGTGGAGCTGAACCGCGCGGTCGCGCACACGCAGGCCTTCGGCCCGGAGGAGGGCCTGGAGCTCGTGAACGAGCTCGTCGCCGACCGGTCGCTCTCGGGCTACCACCTGCTGCCCAGCGTTCGCGGCGACCTCCTGGCGAGGCTCGGGCGCCACGAGGAGGCGCGGGCCGAGTTCGAGCTCGCCGCCTCCCTGACCCGGAACGAGCGCGAGCGGGCGCTCCTCCTCGAGCGGGCGCGGCGATGAGTTTTTCCTCCGGGCGGCGTCCTACCTGTATATGGCTCCGCCCGAAACCGCGCCGGCGACCGAGGCCGGCTTCGCCGAGCTGGCCGAGCGGCATCGCCGCGAGCTCCAGGTGCACTGCTACCGGATGCTCGGCTCCTTCGAGGACTCCGAAGACCTGGTCCAGGAGACCCTCCTCCGCGCCTGGCGGAAGCGCGACACGTTCGCGGGCCGCTCGTCGTTCCGCGCCTGGCTCTACAAGATCGCCACGAACGCCTGCCTGGACGCCCTCGAGCGGCGGCCCCGGCCGCGGCCGGGCGGCGGCGGGCCGCTGACGGAGGTTCCGTGGCTCCAGCCCTACCCGGATCGGCTGCTCGAGGGGATCGCCCCGGACGAGGACTCGCCGGAGGCCGCTGTCGTCGCCAGGGAGACGATCGAGCTCGCGTTCATCGCCGCGATCCAGCTCCTGCCGCCCCGGCAGCGGGCGGTGCTGATCGCGCGCGACGTGCTCGGCTGGTCGGCAGCGGCGAGCGCTTCCCTCCTCGACCTGAGCGTGCCGGCCGCGAACAGCGCCCTCCAGCGCGCCCGCGCGACGCTGCGGCGGCATCTTCCCGCGCGCCGGCTGGAGTGGGCGCCGGGCTCGGATCCGAACGCGGAGGAGCGTGCGCTCCTGCAGCGCTACATGGACGCGTCCCAGCAGGGCGACGCGGCGGCGATGGTCGAGCTGCTGCGCGAGGATGCGCTCTTCGCTATGCCTCCGGAGCCGGTCTGGGTGATCGGCGCCGAGGCGATGGTCGCCTCCTGGGTCGGCGGGGGCTTCGGCTCCGACTCGTGGGGAAGGCTCAGGTGCGTGCCCACCCGGGCCAACGGGCAGCCGGCCGTGGCGAACTACCTGCTGAGCCCGGGCGAGTCGGCCTTCCGCCCCATGGCGCTGGACGTCCTGCGGATCGAGGAGGGGGCCTTGGCGGAGGTCATCGCGTTCGCGCTCGAGCCCTTCCTCGACGCCCTCGACCTGCCGCGCGCCCTTTGACCGGCGCCGGCCGCGGCCGCCGCTCCTTCCTCGGGAGCCCGGTCCCGCACGGCTTCCAGGTGCGCCGGATCGTCCTCGACTGCGGCGCCGAGCGGGCCTACGACGAGACCGAGTGGGTGGACGCGATCGTCCTCGTCGAGGACGGCGAGATCGAGCTCGAGTGCGTACGGGGGAGCCGCCACCGCTTCGGGCGCGGCGACGTCCTCTGGCTGGTCGGGCTACCCCTGCGGGTCCTTCGCTGCTTTGGAACGGGGCCGGCGGTGCTGCTCGCCGTGTCGCGGCCGGCCACCGATGAGTTTGCCGCGGCCCCGCCGTCTGAAAGAGAGTGACGGTGCGAGACGTTCTGAAAGGGGACACGATGATCCACGAGCCGAAGGAAGCGCGATGACCCTCACCGCACGAGGACGCTGGCTGGCGCTGTACGTCCTCTGCCTGGGCGACCTCATGATCGTCCTCGACGGGACGATCGTGAACGTCGCCCTGCCCACGATCAGGGACGACCTGGGCTTCTCGCAGACCTCGCTCGCGTGGATCGTGAACGCCTACCTGCTCACGTTCGGCGGCTTCCTGCTCCTGGGCGGGAGGCTGGGCGACCTCTTCGGCCAGCGGCGCATGTTCCTGATCGGGATCGGGCTCTTCACGGCGGCCTCGCTCGCCTGCGGCCTCTCGACCTCGCAGGGGCAGCTCGTCGCCGCCCGGGCCGTGCAGGGGCTCGGGGGCGCGCTCGTCGCCGCCGTGGCGCTCTCGCTCGTGATGACGCTCTTCACGGAGCAGGCCGACCGCGCGAAGGCGATGGGCATCTTCGGCTTCGTCCTCTCGGGCGGCGGCGTCGCCGGCGTCCTCCTCGGCGGCGTCCTCACCGACATCCTCTCCTGGCACTGGATCTTCTTCATCAACCTCCCGGTCGGCGCGCTCGTCTTCGCGCTCTCGCTGCGGCTCCTGCCCGAGGCGCCCGGCCTCGCCGGCGGGAAGCGGCTCGACCTCGCGGGCGCGCTCACGATCACGGGCGCGCTCATGCTCGCGGTCTACGCGATCGTGAACGGGAACGAGACCGGCTGGCTGACCGCGCAGACGCTCGGTCTCCTCGCCGGCGCGGTCCTGCTCCTCCTGGCCTTCCTCGTCGTCGAGTCCCGGGTCGCCTCGCCGCTCGTCCCGCTCGGCATCTTCCGAAACCGCGACGTCTCCTCCGCGAACTCGGTCGGGATCCTCATGGCCGCGGGGATGTTCGCGTACTTCTTCTTCTCGGCCCTCTACATGCAGCAGGTGCTGGACTACACGCCGCTCGAGGTCGGCCTCGCCTACCTGCCGTCGATGGTGATCTGGGGCACGTGCTCGCTCTACTCCGACCGGCTGGTGATGCGCTTCGGGATCAAGCCGCCGCTCCTCGCCGGGCTCTCGCTGATGGCGCTCTCGTTGCTCCTCTTCGCCCGGGCGCCCGTGGACGGGAGCTTCGCCCTGGACGTCCTGCCGGCGACCGTCGCCATCGGGCTCGGCGCCGGGATTGCCTTCAACCCCATCCTTCTCGCCGCCATGAGCGGGGTCGCGCCGCAGGAGGCCGGGCTCGCGTCCGGCGTCGTGAACACGTCGTTCATGATGGGCGGCGCGCTCGGGCTCGCCGTGCTCGCCAGTCTCGCGGCCGTCCGCACCGACAGGCTCGAGGGGGCGGGGGAGACGGTCGTCGCGGCGACGAACGGCGGCTACCACCTGGCGTTCCTGGTCGGCGCGCTCTTCCTCGTCGGGGCGGCGACGCTCGCCGGGGTGCTGCTGAAGGCGAAGGCCCCCAGCCCGCACGGCGAGGGTGAGCCGGCCCCAGAGGCCGCGTAGGCCCGCGCGCTGCTGGCAAGCTGACGCGGTGAGCGAGCAGCCCGCCATCCGCCTCCGCGGCGTCGTCAAGCGGTACGGCCCCATCACCGCCGTGAACGGGCTCGACCTGGACGTGCCCGTGGGCACCTGCGTCGGCCTGCTCGGCCCGAACGGCGCCGGGAAGTCGACGACGATGCGCCTCCTCACCGCGCAGGCGATCGCCGACGAGGGGGAGCTCGAGGTGCTCGGCTTCCGCCTGCCGGAGCAGTCGAAGGCCGCGCGCGCGCTCTGCGGCGTCGTTCCCCAGCTGGACAACCTCGACACGTCGCTGACGGTCGAGCAGAACCTGCTCGTCTTCGCGCACCTCTACCGGATCGGGCGCCACGACCGGCGCGCGGCGATCGAGCGGGCTCTCAACGTGGCGAACCTGGTCGACCGCCGCGACACGCGCGTGGACAAGCTCTCCGGCGGGATGCGCCGGCGCCTCCTGATCGCCCGCGCCCTCGTCCACCGGCCGCGGCTCGTCCTCCTCGACGAGCCCACCGTCGGCCTCGACCCTCAGGTCCGGCAGGAGCTGTGGGCCCTCATCGACCTGATGCGGGCGGAGGGGACGACGATCCTCATGTCCACGCACTACATCGAGGAGGCGCAGCGCCTCGCCGACACCGTGCTGATCATGTCCCACGGGAGCGCGGTCGCCGCCGGCCCGCCGGCGCAGCTCGTCGCCCGGCACGCCGGGCGCGAGGCCGTGGAGGTCTACGGCTCGCCGACGATGCTCGCCGAGGCCGAGGCTTCCGCGCGCGCCGCCGGCTTCGCCACCCGTCGCACCGGGACGAGCATCTCCGTCCTCGGGATCGAGGACGCCGACGGCCGTGCGCCCGAAGGCGAGCGGCGGCCGGCCAACCTCGAGGACGTCTTCGTCCTCCTCACCGGGGAGGAGATCGACTGATGGCCACGCGCTCCGCGGACGTGCCCCGCTCGACCCTCGGCCGTCTCGAGCGCCCGGCGATCACCGGCGTGCTCGTCCGCGAGATCGTCAACTTCTCCTCGTACTGGCGCGCGGCCAGCTTCTCCTCCACGGTCGAGCCGACCATCTACCTGCTGGCGTTCGGCTTCGGCTTCGGCTCGCTGGTCAGCCAGGTCGCCGGCTACGACTACATCGAGTTCATCGGGACGGGCATCGTCGCCACTGCCGTCCTCTTCTCGAGCGCGTTCCCCGCCATGTTCGGGACGTTCGTGAAGTACCAGTTCCAGCGCACGTACGACGCGATCCTCGCCGCCCCGGTCGACACCGAGGAGCTCGTCACCGCCGAGGCGCTCTGGATCTCGCTTCGCACGAGCGTGTTCGGCTGCATGCCAATGGTCGTAGCCATCTTCTTCGGGCTCGACCCGTCGTGGGGGATGCTGGCCGTGCCGGGGATCGCCTTCGTCGCCGGCTACGGCTGGGCGAACTTCGGCATCGCCATCGCCGGCTTCGCCAAGTCGATCGAGAACTTCAACTACGTCGTCAGCGCCGTCCTGACGCCGCTCTTCCTCGTCGCCGGGACGTTCTTCCCGATCGACACGCTCCCCGAGTGGGCCCAGGTGCTGGCGAACCTCAACCCGCTCTACCAGTGCGTCGAGCTCGTCCGCGGCGCGGTGTTCGGCTGGGACCCCTGGGTCGACTTCCTCCGGCTGGCGTTCCTGGTCGGCTTCGGCGTGCTCACCTGGCGCATCGCCATCCGGGCGATGACGCGCAAGCTCGTCGTCTAACTAGCGCTTCCTCGGCACGGCGTGCGCCGCGGCCAGGTCGAGGCCGATCGCCAGGATTAGCAGTCCCGCCCACCAGTTGACGGGGTCGAAGGTGAGCGGCTCGTTGTCGCCGATCACGTTCCAGACCAGCCAGATCGCGAACCAGAGCAGTGTCATCAAGCGCCTCCTCCAGACGTGTCTTCACCGCGACTCTGCCGGTCCGGGGAGACGCTGCCATCGGGAGCCTCCCGGTCGTCCCTGCGGGAAAGCCGCACCCGCGGGGACACCCTGGCAGTATCGACGGGGTGACCTTCCGGGGCCGCCGCGGCGGCGAGTGGTGGCGGCGCGCCGTCCTCTACGAGGTCTACCTCCGCAGCTTCGCCGACGGTGACGGCGACGGCGTCGGCGACCTCGCGGGCCTGCGCGCACGCCTGCCGTACCTGCGGGAGCTCGGCGTGGACGCCGTCTGGATCACGCCGTGGTATCCCTCCCCGTTCGCGGACGGCGGCTACGACGTGGCCGACTACCGCGACATCGACCCGGTGTTCGGGACGCTCGCCGCCGCCGACGCCCTCGTCGCCGAGGCGCACGCCCTGGGGATCCGCGTGCTCGCGGACATCGTCCCCAACCACACGTCCGCGGCCCACCCGTGGTTCGTCGAGGCGCTCGCGGCCGGTCCGGGCTCCCCGGCCCGCGGGCGCTACCTCTTCCGCGACGGCCGCGGCAACGGTTCGCTCCCTCCGAACGACTGGCGGAGCGCCTTCGGCGGGCCGGCCTGGACGCGGGCGACGGAGGCGGACGGGAGCCCGGGCCAGTGGTATCTGCACCTGTTCGCCCCCGAGCAGCCCGACCTCGACTGGGCGAACCGGGAGGTGCGGGAGGAGTTCGCGTCGATCCTCGGCTTCTGGTTCGACCGCGGGATCGACGGCTTCCGCATCGACGTCGCCCACGCGCTCGCCAAGGCCCGCGGCCTGCCCGACCTCGGCTACCCCGCGGACGGGAGGTCCGCCTGGGGCGCGATGATCCAGCCCTGGGAGGTGGAGAGCCACCCGCACTGGGACGTCGACGACGTGCACGAGATCTTCCAGGGCTGGCGCGCGGTGGCCGACGCCCACGGCGACCGGCTGCTCCTCGCCGAGGCGATCGTCGGCGTGCCGGAGCGGATCGCGCGCTACGTCGGGCCCGGCAGGCTCCAGGCGGCCTTCGGTTTTCCCTTCATGCACTCGCGGTGGGACGCGCGGGAGCTACGGAGCGTGATCGACGAGACGCTCGCCGCGTTCGGTGCCGCCGGCGCGCCGCCCGTCTGGCTCCTCTCGAGTCACGACGAGACGCGTCACGTCACCCGCTTCGGACGGTCCGAGACCGCCGTTCTCGGGCTCTTCGGCGAGACAGGAGAGCCGACGGACCTCGCGCTCGGAACCCGCCGCGCGCGTGCCGCCGCCCTGCTCGTGCTCGCGCTTCCCGGCATCGCCTGCCTCTACCAGGGCGAGGAGCTCGGCCTCGGGGAGGTGGAGGACCTGCCGCCGGAGGCACGCCGGGACCCGGCGTGGAGGCGCTCGGGCGGGACGGTGCGCGGCCGCGACGGCTGCCGCGTGCCGCTGCCGTGGTCGGGAGCGGAGCCGCCGTTCGGCTTCGGGCCCCCCGGCTCGACTCCCTGGCTTCCGCAGCCGGCTGCCTGGCGGGGTCTCACGGTCGAGGCCCAGGACGGCGATCCGGGCTCGCTGCTCGCCCTCTACCGGCGCGCGTTGCGGCTCCGCCGCTCCCACGAGGGCTTCGCCGGGGAGTCCTTCCGCTGGCTCGACGCCCCCGCCGGCGTCCTCCACTTCGAGCGCGGCCGCGGCCTGCGCTGCGCGGTGAACCTGGGCGGAAGACCCTTCGAGCTCCGCCAAGGCGACGTTCTGCTGGCGAGCGCCGAGCTCGGGCCCGGCGGCCTGCCTCCCGACGCCGCCGCGTACTCCACGGTCCCGAGCTAGGCGCCCAGCCCGGCGCGCACGCGCGGGGCGACCTCGGTGCCGAGCAGCTCGATCGCCCGCAGCGCCTGCTCGTGCGGCAGCGAGCCGACGCTGACCTGCGCCAGGAAGCGGTCGTGGCCGAAGAGCTCGTGCTCGAAGAGGATCTTCTCCGCGACCTCCTCGGGGCTGCCGACGGCGAGCGCGCCCCGGGGAGAGCGCAGCTCGTCGAACTCCCGCTGCCCGATCGGCGCCCAGCCGCGCTCACGGCCGACGGCGTTCATCATCCCCGTGTAGGCGGGGAAGAACTCCTGTGCGGCCCGCTCGGACGTCTCCGCGACGTAGGTGTGCGAGTTCAGGCCGAGCGCCGGTAGGGGCTCGCGGCCGGCCTGCTCGGCGGCCTCGCGGTGCATGCGGGCGAACGGCACGAAGCGCTCCGGCATCCCGCCGATGATGGCGAGCATCATCGGCAGCCCCAGCGTCCCGGCGCGGAGCGCGGACTCCGGCGTCCCGCCGACCGCGACCCAGACCGGCAGCGGCTCCTGCGCGGGTCGCGGGTAGACGCCCTGATCCTCGAGCGGCGCGCGGTGCCGCCCCGACCAGGTGATGCGAACGGACTCGCGCAGCCGCAGCAGGAGCTCGAGCTTCTCGGCGAAGAGCGAGTCGTAGTCGGCCAGGTCGTACCCGAAGAGCGGGAACGACTCGATGAACGATCCTCGCCCCACCATGATCTCCGCCCGCCCGCCCGAGAGGAGGTCGAGCGTCGCGAACTCCTCGAAGACGCGTACGGGGTCGTCCGAGCTCAGAACCGTGACCGTGCTCGTGAGGCGGAGCCGCTCGGTGCGGGCGGCGACGGCGGCGAGCACGACGGCCGGCGCGGAGACGGCGAAATCCGGCCGGTGGTGCTCGCCGACGCCGAAGACGTCGAGCCCGACCCGCTCGGCCAGCTCGGCCTCCTCGAGGACCTCCCGCAGCCGCTGCCCGGGATCGACCGGGTCGCCGCCGGGCGGCGGCCGCACGTCCGCGAAGGTCGAGACGCCGAGCTCCATCCGCGAATCTGTAGCGGACGGCCGCGCCGGGCGTCCGCTAGGAGTGCCCGAAGCGGACGTCCGGCAGGATGCGGTCGAGCCAGCGGGGGAGCGCCCAGGCGCGGCGCCCGAAGACGCGGAGCAGCGTGGGCACCAGCACGAGGCGGATCAGCATCGCGTCGAGCAGGACGGCGATGCCGAGGATGACGCCCATCTCCTTCGGCGGCAGCGGGCCCGAGAGGGCGAAGGTGAAGAAGACCGCGACCATGACCGCCGCGGCGGCGAAGATGACGCGGCCGGAGTGGGCCAGGCCGCCGACCACCGCCTCGCGCGGGTCGCCGCTCCGGTCGAAGTGCTCCTTCGCCGAGGAGAGCAGGAACACGGTGTAGTCCATCGAGATGGCGAAGATCATGGCGAAGAAGAAGACCGGCGCCCACGCGTCGAGGAACCCCTGGGACTCGAAGCCGAGCAGGCCCGTGAGCCGGCCGTCCTGGAAGATCAGCCGGCCCACGCCGAACGCGGCGCCGACGGCGAGGAGGTTCGTGAGGACGCCGAGGGCGGCGATCAGGGGAGCCTGGAGGGCGACGAGGAGGAGCAGGAAGCCGAGCACGAGCACCACGCCGATCACGAGCGGCGTCCGCTCGGCGAGCGCCGCCTCGAGATCGTGGTTCTCGGCGACGGCGCCGCCGACGAACACCGAGGCCGGCAG
>Ga0256867_10001463_pt1 | contig 10036 bp, 12 predicted proteins | sample RVTome_15_FD_185939 | JGI IMG/M metagenome (GOLD analysis project Ga0256867, IMG submission 185939) | Soil microbial communities from uranium-contaminated site in the Upper Colorado River Basin, Wyoming, United States - RVT150D86 (HiSeq) ... | reverse complement strand
AGACAGATATCCGCAAACATGCCGGCAAGTGACGACCAAATCCTTGTATTTCAAAATCAGATCTGGCTTTTAGGCAAAGACGGCGCATGGAGTACGAACGACGGCAACACGTGGCGCCAGGCAGCCACGGGCCGGCCATTTTCGGATCGACGAGGGTTCGGATCAGCAGTTTATGACGGAAAGATATGGATATTTGGAGGTCTCGGCTCGGAAAAAACGACGAACGAGGTCTGGTCATCTCAAGACGGCACCACCTGGCTAGAAACTGAGCGCGCCCCGTGGTTTCCACGCGGCGGGGAATACAGCACAGTCTTTGATGGAAAACTCTGGATCTACGGCGGCAAGACCGGAACGACTTACGACCAGGCCGATGATGTTTGGTTCATGTCGCGGAGGTAAGCCGGCAACCACTTAGTCCCGCTGTCAGAACGATAGCGATGGTAAGTTTAATAATGTCATGCTTTCCTCCAATCATTATTTGCTCTTTGTGCTTCTTTGTGGCTGCAACGCCGGTCTGTTCTTAAGAATCTTGACGAACGACGCAGAATGAAGCTCCGCCAGCGTCAACCCAGACAACTCGATAGCTTCCGCTTCAGTTATTGCACCGGAATTAACCGCGCGTAAGAAATAGTTGAGCAGGCCCTGGCCTGTTGCTGCATCGTCAAAGACGTCGCCGACCAGCGTCGCCTTTGCAGCCTTCTCGACAAAATTCTGCAATCGCTCGGAAGCAGCTTCCAGACTCTGGAGAAAGAATGCGTAAACCGCAGCGTAACGGGTGGGGAGTTGGGCTGGGTGGAGATCCCATCCCTGATAGAAAGCATTCGACAACGAATGCTGAATATGATTGTAGTGAAGTTTCCACGCTCGATGGACCACTTCCCGGTTTTCCTCGATCTGCTCCTGCGTCAGCGGCGCACCGCCTTCAGCGAAACGATGAGGAGCAACAGGCATGATGTTAGTCGCGCCGTCTGAAAGCCAGATGCCGGTGCCGGCAAATGAAACCTGCATCATGCTCTTCGCAAAATCACAAGCGGGATGCATCATGTGCTGGTGAGCAGCCGTGATGCTGCAGCCTGCGGTGTAGTCGTAAGTACCAAAGTGAGCGGAGACACAACGCCCCTCCGCGGCCGCAAGAAGAAGTGGGAGACTGATCTGTCCGCGTTGATTGATGATCGATTGCGGGGTTTCGATCATCATCTCAAACTTCAAACTTCCATCGGCCAGCCCTGTCTGCTTCTCGAGTTGGGTGAGCAGTCCTGCAAGCATCGACACCTGTTCCGGAATAGTGATTTTCGGTAGCGTCACCACGAAGTTCTCAGGCAAGCGGTCGTTATTAAGACCGACAAGAGTTGTGACAAAAATATCGAGGGTGCGAAAGCTTCGTGCGCGCAGTTCTTCGTTGAAAGGCTTGATGCGAATACCGATGAAAGGCGGCAGTGTCCCATTCTTACTTCCTTCAGCAGTTTCTGCCGCGGCCGAAACAGCGTGGCCATCCTCCTCATCGTCCGGCCGGTTTCCATAACCATCTTCAAAATCGATCCGAAAATCTTCAACCGGCTCGCGCTGAAGTTTCTCGAGCACTCTGCGATAAATGCTGTGTGCCAGCCATGCGGCTTTCTTCTCTTTGCGCGCCTGCTCGGGTTCGTTTCTTAGAAAGGAAACTAGTTCAGTGGCTTCGTCAAACGCTTCGGGCAGCTCGTCGGACCCAGGTAAATCGATGGCTCTGGCGAAGGTGAGAAAGTCAGGGGCAAACTGATCCAAAGAGCGTCGCGCGAGCGATCCCAGTCGCCTTGCGGAGTCGGATTTAAAGAGGTGCGCGCCTCCGTAAACGGTGTGTACTGGTTGGCGACGGCCCGTTTCACCAGGGTAGTGTTCAGTGAATTCTTCGTTTGCCTCTCGCAACCGGTTCGTCGGGTCAATCAGAGACTCGTCTGAAAGAGAAGATTTCATGGGTAACCTCGGAATGATTGTTGGAAATAGTCTAACAGAACCGGGCGCGGTAGCGCCGGGTCCACCTCACTCAATGAAGGCTTCATGTTGAATGATGACCCGGCGCTACCGCGCTCGGTTCTGTATTGACACGACGTGCTCAGCTTCGGTATGTTTCCTTGTGAGCCGTCCTCACGGGTTCAGCCCCGATTCTTCACCTTCAGTTGCAACAAAACAATCTTTGAGCTTGGGAGAAGTTTTATGAAAAACCTCGTGCTTGTTTTGGGCTGTGTTGTGGTCCTTCTCTTTACGGCGGCGGGAGTAAAGCCGCAGGAACAACCGGTAAAACACGGCGGCAAGATCGAAACGAAATACGACGGGTTTAACTACGAAACCGTCATGCGCCTCCGAAAAATGAAGGTTAACTGCGACGGTTTCAAAGACAAGTTCAAAGATGCTTGCGTGAGCATCGAAGTCACGTTGCATTGTCCGGGGACTCAACTCGTTTACGTTGACCACGTCACTTTGCAAGTTGTGTTCGAGAACAAAGATTGGGTCCACTTTCGCGCGCCGGATCAGAGGGATCTGTCCGTAGTGACCGATAGTGAAACTATGAGGTTTGGCAGAATGACTCCTGCGAGTAAAGCCAAACCGGGCTCATGGGATACGAAAGTGGAAATTCTGGAAGCAAAAATTCCCTACAAGGCATTCAAGAGAATTGCGCTTGCTCAGTCGGTCGAGATTCAGGTGGGCCGAAGTTCAGTAGAACTAAGAGAAAAGAATCTCTTGGCTTTGAAAGACTTGAACAACCGCGTGCTTACCACGAATAGTGCCGCTTCGAAATGATTTTTGTAGGGGCGGCCACGGAGTGCTGCCCCTGCAAAACCCCTCTACAGATCTTCTACAATTTCTTCCTCTGGTTGTCGTTCCTTCCGTTTGAATACCTTCGTTGACAACTCATAGATACGTTCCGACTCCCTCGTCAGCAACGGACCAAGCACCGCGAGAATTAACACATAAAGCGCAGCAAATGGTTGCAGCACCGGCAACAGCCCGCCGCTCTTCGCAAGGTTGGCCATGATGATCGAAAACTCCCCGCGTGAGACTATCGTCAATCCCACATTCAGCGATGGTCCAGTCGCGAGATTCGCACTTCGTCCCGCAAGCAACCCTGCCGCAACGTTTCCTACTAACGTAACCAACACTGCGCCAACCACGGGCCAGACCGCGCCTCCTAACGCAAACGGGTCGATCGTCAATCCGAAACCAAAGAAAAACAGCGCGCCGAAGAAATCGCGAAATGGAATTATCAAATGACCGATACGTTCACCGTGTTCTGTCTCAGCCAACACCAATCCCAATAGCAACGCGCCGATCGCTTCAGCAACGTGGATGGTTTCACCCAGACCTGCAAGCAAAAACAGGCATGCGAATAACACCAGCAGGAACACTTCGTTTGAGGAAATCCGAAACGCACGGTTCAGGAGTGGCGTCGCAAGCCGGCCAACCATGAGTAATCCCAGAATGAATGCCAAAGCAACGCCGGCTGAAGTAAGTACGCCTCCGATTGAGGTTGCGCCGCTTAGGACCATTCCGGAAACCAACGAAAGATAGACAGCCAGAAACACATCCTCAAACATGATGATGCCGAGGATCATCTCAGTTTCCGGATTCGCGGTGCGACGCAGATCAAAGAGAACTTTGGCAACAATCGCGCTCGACGAAATCGTCGTGATTCCTGCGGCCACTAAAACTTCCTTCAGTGGCCAACCAAGCAGTGCCGCGTATCCGAGACCGAGCGCGAAATTGATGCCTATGTAGATTGAGCCACCAACTACAATCGATCTTCCCGACTTGATCAGACGACTAACAGAAAACTCCAATCCGAGGTAGAAGAGGAGAAAGAGAACGCCGATACGTCCCATAAACTCGATTAGCGGAGCGCTTTCGATGAAGCGAAAATCGAGAGGGCCGACCTTTGGCGCGTGTGGACCAACGGCCATGCCCGCAAGAATAAGCAACGGAACGACTGAAAAGCGCAGTCGTGCTGAGACCAACGCGGCAACCGCGATGAGCGTCAAAGCGAGTCCTACTTCAAGGACCATATGCTCCATTCGCTAGTCGTCCTTTCCGCTGACCAGCAGTTTTTTGAGCTTTGCGTTACTGCGTCGATCGCCTGCGAGTATGAGAGTGGCTCCTTCGTTGAGCATCGTGCCGGCCTCAGGATTTGTGCGTGTCATTCGATTTGGCTCGATTATCGAAACGATTGAGGCGCTTGTTTTCGTCCGAACTTGTAACTCTTTGATTGTCTTCCCAGCCGCAGCCGCGCCTTCCGGAAGCGTGAACCACTCGAGAACAAGATCTTCAAGTACAACTTCTGTTGATGGCAGCGCTTTCGGAACGTACGTGAGGCCACCGATAATCCCTGCGATCTGGCGCGCCTCTCCATCAGTAAGCGTCAACACAGAGGTTGGGCGATCGAGGTTCTTCCTGCTGAAGTGGTAGAGTTCTCGGGTACCATCGTCGTGAATGACTATGGTCAAGCGGTCGCCGCTCAAGGTCTCCACTTGAAACTTCCGGCCCACGCCCGGAAGAATTGACTCGCTGATACTGGACATCGCTTTGCTCCTTTACTCTCAAGGCCTAAACGCACATTTGCCACAACTTAATCGCTTCCACCGGTCGCACCAACATCAGAATCTGCAACAACAGACTGTCGTGGATCCAGAGAATCAAAAACAGTTCCACCAGCACAAAGAGAATCAACGAACGACGAATCCCGAGCTGTCGCGCGACAAGAAAACCGGCCAGCGCACAAACAAGATCGCCGAATGAATTCACGATTGTGTCGCCTTGATAGCCAAGTGCCGCAGTTTCAGTACGATACTTATTAATAATAAAACTTGTGTTTTCAAAAACTTCCCAGGCGCCTTCCAATAGAAGCGCCAGCCAAAACTGCCAGGCCGGAGTCAACCGATTGAACAAGGGCGCAATCAACCAGAAGAACATGAAACCGTGGAGCACATGCGTAATACTATAGGGATCTAAAAGCTGTTGTGAATTATTTGAACTACACGTGTCGCTGGTCCAAATCTCGAAGTAGCCGCACGCGCAAAGGAACATTCGTCCCTGCGCTTGCAGCAGAACGATCATTAGCAGGAGGACCAGGCCTGCGGCCACGATCTGCAACACTCTGGTGCGATCTGTTTTTGTTGTCATTTGGGAAGGTCTTAACTTTGCGCCTTTGCGCCTTGCGGGAAAAATCCTGTTCAGAATGAAAAGAACATCGAAAGAAATTAACATACCGCAGACCACCCGAAACCTCTAAGATTCCCCGAGGTAGTGACCTGATTTGAATCTCTTCTCTGTGCAACCTCCGTGTTCTCTGTGTCTCTGTGGTGAATTGCTTACGAAAAAGGTCACCACAGAGACACAGAGAACACAGAGATTGCACAGAGATTGAAATCGGTGGGATAGCTATCAGACCGTAGGCATCACTGTTCTACCAGAGCTGAAGAATTTGAAGGTGATCCGGATTGGCTCAAAGATCTGACATTAAAGCTAAGAAACACCTCCGAGAAGACAATTACTTACATAGTACTGAATCTTCATTTTCCTGAAGTGACCAAAAACGGGTAGTGCTCTATTTGCTGTGTTGAGAGCACTACCTCCATTCCGCCAATCTGTTGTTCATGGCACTTGTGGCGTCTTGAACCACCGCTCGCTGTCTTATCCGGTTCGGATAAAATCTGCCTTGCCAAAAGGACTCAAGGCGCATCCGCCAGACTTGTTAATTTTGAATCTTCCCATTGGGGCTACGACGATTATGAGGGTCAGATCGACGATATGAATACCTTGGGTTATCAAATATTTTGCCAGACATTGCTCGAGAATTTTGAACTTGGGATCGAAAGGCCGTGCGATGAATCCAGTTCGAGTTGGACTTAACTCCTGATAGATAGAGGTTTGCGGATGCTATCACTAAACAAGCTAATAGCTCGGTTGGTTTGATTCTGACTGTGTTTTAGTGTCTCAACTTTCCACCGAATTCTAGCAATTGGTTTAGCGATTTGTTCAACTAGCTCTAGTGTTTCATTGGAGAGCCCTTTAGATTCTGGCCACTCAATCGAATAGACACCCCAAAGTCTGGCCCGGGTTATCAAAGGAACCGCCATGATAGTGTCAGTTTCATGGAAAAAATCAAGATACTCAGATTCAATGAAATTCTTTGTTGCTTCATTCCTCATGGGCCTGGCCAGATTATTCTTCTTGATATTTTTGATCCATACTGGTTTCTCATTCATTCTTCCAAAGAATGTCGATGATGTGAGGCCTAAGTATTTCTGCAAGTGTTTCGTTAATCAGTTGAATGACTTGGCGTGTCTGATCCTCAGTCATAAAATCTGGACTTAAACTTAACTTCTCGAGTTCTTCAATTAGAGTCACTTCGCTGTCCTCCTTATGGTGGGAAGGGTTTGGCTTGGCTGTCGGCTATGCGTTTCAGCGGCATCTAGAAGGAAGGGTTGGTAGCGCATAGTGGACAATCTTCGCAACTTTTTCCTGACCCCAACCGCAGAAATGCTCAGTTTCTTCAACCATTGCGAAAAGCGTCTAGGCCGGCATGTAGATTCAGACCTTGAGGTTAGTCGCGCGACCCTATCTTTGAATACTGAAGTTTAGTCTCTCCGCTTCTCGCCCAGCTTCGTTACACCGTATAACTTTGTCTTCACGCAAGCAAAGGCATCCTTAATGTCTCTTCTTACCAAAAACACGTTGTAGGAGAATGCGACAGCAAAGCTGGCGAGAAAAACGCCAACCGCCCAATATTGGGCGACGATTTGAAATTTCAATGGGCCGGTATTTTGTGACTGGCCCGGGAGCGGATCTTGAACCGTTGGGAAGGCAAAGGCCAAGAACGTCCATGCCGCCAGGACGGCCGGATAGATAAGACTGGCCGCAAGCGGTTCATTGATCAAGAGAGCGACTCCGGGAGGCCGGGTTGCAAATTGCCCGTTGCTGACGTTTAGGACGTTTTTTTCCAGTTCTTTTCCGACCTCTATCAGGCGAGCGCACTTCTTAATTCCGTAAAGTTCATAAAAGAACAGGCCAAGGGTAATGACGAGTCCGAACAAGCCTATAGGCTTAAAAAGATGCTGCATAGAGACGATCTTTGCTTGGTCAGTTATCAGAAGAAAGACTCCGGTTCCGGTCGCGAGCGGCAGAAATCCAAGCAGTTTCGCTCTAAAGTCGTCGATCGCGCGATAACTAGTGCAGAGTTGCTCATAAACTTTGAGTTGTTCGTCTTGTGGACTAGCCATGACAATCTCCGGGCGCGCGGATCTGATGCGATTGAAGACCTTCCAATTAGTATGTGCGGAGCGCCGAATTCGTTTTGGCAAAAAGAATGAGCTTCGGGCTAAAACAATGAGCGGGGCGAACGAGAAAAGAAGTGTGGTAGCCCACAGTGGACACTCTTCACAACTTGTTATTGACGCCACCGACAGAAATCCTCAGCTTCTCCAGCAGCTGAGAAGCGGTTTAGTTCGGCAAGTCGAAATCGACCTAACAGTGCAAAAGCAGGTATGAATTGATTTTGAATCGAGATGCAACCACGAGCAAAATTAAGGGTTTTGACATTTGTTGACATCTGGTTCCTTACGTCAACCGCAACTTTCTAATGTCCATGGCACACCGCGCTGCGGTTGGCTCTCACTTGCGGGCAGTCGCTACTACGACGCGCACGTGAAGCAACAAGGCGCGGTCCTTCGCGAATTCCTGCCACTTTGCGACTACCTCGCGCTCCAGCGAGCCGCGACGTTCGTCACCCACCTGCGCCACGGCGCCAGCGAGCGGGGTGCTCTGGACATACTGCCAAAGAAACTCCTCCGGCGCCGGGAGGCGTGGCGAATGAGATCAGTTGCCAGGGGCGCGCCAATCGCTGGAACAAAGAAACGCTCGTAGTTTAGCGGTCGATTTCCGCCGTAGGCTTCAGCGAAGCGTCCCTCGGCCATTCTCTACGCTCCTTCTTCTGCGATTCCCCACGGGCAATCAGTTCTGGTCGCCTCTCTGCCGCCTAACGAATAGGATTCTTTTCCGCAGTCTCGCCGCGTGTCAAGATGGAGTAATTCACAACTCCGAGAGGCGGCGAGCACTGCGGAAAGAATCAGTTGAACTAAACCGCGGGGCCATGATCGAGATTGAATATCACGGGTCGTGCATCGGAGTCGTGCTCATAAGAGTGGAACGCGAAGGAAAGACGTTGCTGGGCTTTCGTTGCTGAATTTCGTGTGCTCGAACTCGACGTGGCCATGGCCGGTTTTCGGAAAGAAGACGACGCGCGACTTGACTGCAATCTATGAATACTTGAGGTCAATTCCTTCTAGATCGCGCTGCTTGACCCCGCTCCCTAAAAACCCGAATCGGGTTTTGGAGGCTGGGCCGGACATTTCTGGAAGATCGAAACGTCCGGCCTAACTTCAAACAGCACAGTTGGGAGATCCACCACTCGACTCGGACTGGGTGGTATTCTCCCTTGAGGTTCCTACCGCCGGTTAACCCTGGCGGACTCGTTGATCGGCGATCGGCAATCAGGGAGTTGGCGGCATGATGCTCAATTCGGTTACAAACCTCGAGAGTCCGCGCTCAAGATGAGTCACGGTACCCGCGGGCATCTTTTGTTGTAGCTTACGTGCTTCTTCCAGTCCGAGTGACTGCACCAGGACGGGCCCTTTGTCGAGATCTGCAAAAGTGTCGCGCATCGTCAGCGTGACGTATTCATTGGCGTTGCCGCCAAAGACCGTCTCAGATACCAGGTAAGTAACTTTTGCCTGCATCATCGCTGGCGTGAAGGTAGTCTTCAGGAAGTTTTCGTAATCGGCGTTGCGACCCGGGGCTACATGGACTGAATGAATTACCGCCATTTTAGGTGGACCGGCAGGAGTAGGCGCATAACTCAGATCGGGGCGTGTCCGGACTATGAATCTGCGCACGCTGTTGACGAGGCTTGAGGCTTTGGTTTGCCAGGCAGTGACGGCCTGTGCGCCTCCCAAACCTTTCTCGAGAGCACTTGGGCCATCAAACTCGGCCAACTTGATCACGGGAGCAACGATCACGTACTCAAACGGATCGCCGGCGGCAGTTGTGTTCTGCCAAACCTCGCGCCATACCATGCCGCCTTTTTTCAGCGCGGGATTGGTGGTGTTCTTCATGAAATTGTGAAATTCGCTCTCCATTCCCGGCTTTACGCTAACGATAGTAATGGATAGAAACTGAGGGGTTGGTGCGGGTGCTGGAGTTTGGGCGAAACCTGTGTGTGCCTGCGCGCCACAGAGCGTGAGTGTGGTGATGCACAGAGCCTGAAGAATTCTCGTAGCGATGTGTCTCATGGTTATCCTTCTTTCTGGGGAAAAGGGTTCAACATGGAGAAAGGTTGACTGAAAGTTGAATTGAACGGCAGTTAAAGTCGACGGCGCAATAAGTAATAACGGAAGTACTTCACACGGTAGACCTAGACACGGGCGTCGGTCGGGGTTAACTCGTCTTGCCACTCGACACCGCTGTGTGGGCGAATGCTATAACAGTGCATTCAGTCGATCAAGGGGTTCGTTGCATTCTTGAAATTAGAGCGAGTCAGCGCAGCGGACGCGCAATTGCCGGTCAGGCGCTGAATATCCGCAGTGAATACTGGGGGCAATTAGATGTTTGGGCTTTTCATGTTTGCAGGAATCCCGCGCGGTCGCGGTAAAAACTAATAGAGAGGCAAACTGATGGGACGGAAACGAGTACGTCGCAAGCATTCAGTCACCGCACATCTTCAACCTATCGAATTGTTCAAGGCTGGTTCTTCTATCGATCTGGACATCTACGCCTCAAAGCAGAAACTTGGAACGTTAATGATCGGCAGAGGCTCACTCTTCTGGTATGGACGAAATCGACAGCTCAGAAAACGAATTCCGTGGACGCGATTCGCGGATATGATGGACGAATTAGCTTATGGCCCTAAGTGATAGCGAATGAATCCTGGCAAGGCTAAGGAATATGGCGCGCAACGATTCGACGCCTTGCCAGAGCCCCAACTGCAACGGCGCCAAAAGCCAAAGCGCCTACC
>Ga0256867_10001461_pt1 | contig 10040 bp, 8 predicted proteins | sample RVTome_15_FD_185939 | JGI IMG/M metagenome (GOLD analysis project Ga0256867, IMG submission 185939) | Soil microbial communities from uranium-contaminated site in the Upper Colorado River Basin, Wyoming, United States - RVT150D86 (HiSeq) ... | reverse complement strand
CGATCCCTTCGCGATGTCGAACGGCGAGCTGGAGCGGCTCACCCGGCGCTACACCTCGGGCATCATCGAGTTCCTGGGCCCCGACAAAGATGTGCCCGCGCCCGACGTCAACACCAACGAGCGGGTAATGGCCTGGGTGATGGACACCTACTCCATGCACCACCGGCACACCGTCACCGCCTGCGTCACCGGAAAGCCGGTGGAGATGGGCGGCTCGCTCGGCCGCCGCGAGGCGACCGGTCGCGGCTGCATGTTCGTGACCCGGGAGGCGCTGCTGCGCATGGGCCGGCCCGTCTCCGGTGCCCGCGTCGTGGTCCAGGGCTTCGGGAACGTCGGATCGATCAGCGCGGAGCTCATGGCGGAGCAGGGGATGAAGATCCTCGCGGTGAGCGACAAGGAGGGCGGGATCTTCAACCCGAAGGGCCTCGACCTTCCCGACATCCTTGCGCACGTCGCGAAACAGCAGCCCCTCAAGGCCTACAAGAACGCCGACCGGATCACCAACGAGGAGCTGCTGGCGCTGGAGTGTGACGTCCTGGTGCCCGCCGCGCTCGAGAACGTGATCACCGAGGACAACGCGGACAAGATCAGAGCCGCGATCATCTGCGAGGGCGCCAACGGACCCACGACCGCCGGGGCCGACGAGATCCTGCAGCAGAAGGGCATCTTCGTGATTCCGGACATCCTGGCCAATGCCGGGGGTGTCACGGTCAGTTATTTCGAGTGGGTCCAGGATCGCGGCGGATACTTCTGGGACGAAGAGACCGTGAACAGCCGCCTGGAGAAGATCATGGTCACCTCGTTCCGGGAAGTCGCGGAGCGGTCGGAGGCCCACAAGGTGAGCGTGCGGATCGCGGCCTACATGGTGGCCATCGATCGGGTCGCCAAGGTGCATCGCCTCCGGGGGATGTACGCGTGACCTCGTGATCGGTGAGCGGTGAGCGGTAGCGACCGTGGACACGACGCTACTGGCGGTCGGCAAGCTGCGGCCCGCCTACCGCGCCCTCTGCGACGAGTACCTTGCGCGGCTCCGCCGCTACGGTCCGATCGTCGAGCGGGAGGTGCGGGAGGCCTCGCGCTCTGCCACGCCCGCGCTGCAGCGGGGCGAGGAGGCGCGCCGGCTGGTCCAGGCCGTGCCCGGTCGCGCGCGGCTCGTGGCCCTGGACCGCACCGGCACCGCCTGGACGAGCGAGGAGCTGGCCCGGCGGCTCGAGCGATGGCGTGACGAAGCGCTGGATATCTGCCTCGTTATCGGGGGCGACTGGGGTCTCGATCCCGGACTGCTGGCGGGGGCGCGGTTCCGCTGGAGTCTCGGGCCCCTGACGCTGCCCCACCAGCTCGCGCGGGTGGTGGCGCTCGAGCAATGGTATCGCGCGTGGACCATCATCCGGGGTGAACCCTACCATCGGGGAGCCTAGGCTGGCCGACTGGTACGAGGAGTTCTTCGGGGAGGAGTACCTCCTCCTGTACCCGCACCGCGACGAGGAGGATGCGTCCCGGCTGGTGGGGCTCCTCGTCGCGCGCTGTCCGAGATGCTGGCGACGATTCGTCCGGGAGGATGGTTCGTGCTCGATTTCCTCAACGCCCGCCAGATCCGGCGGAACCTGGTGCGGCGGGAAACCGGCGCGGTGGACGGCACGCCGGTGACGATCCGCCGCTGGCTCGACGACGAGGGACGGCATGTGTTCAAGCAAATCGACGTGACGGGGCGCCGGCTGTTGGAGCGGGTCGGGCTCTTCGACGCCGCGGAGCTCGAGGCGATGCTGGCCGAACAAGGCTGCCGCGTCGTCCATCGCGCGGGTAATCATGACGGCGGCCCGCTCGGCCCAGACGCCCCGCGCGTACTCCTCGCCGGTCAGGTGCCGTGACGCTCCGCATCGTCGACACGCCGCTCCCCACGCCGGTCCCCGAGCTGACGCCGCGTACGGATCGGTGGCGGCCCGAGCTCGAGCCGGCGCTGGTCCCGGGGCCGGGAACCGCCGAAGCGATCGGGCGGCTCCGCGAACCCGGTGCCCTGCTGGTGACCACCGGGCAGCAACCGGGACTCTTCGTGGGCCCGGCCTATGTGATCTACAAGGCGCTCTCGGCCCGGGCACTCGCGCGGCGGCTCACCGCTCGCTGGGGCCGGCCCGTCGTGCCGCTGTACTGGGTTCCCGGCGATGATCATGACCTCGGCGAGGTCGCGAGCGCCTCATGGATCGCCGGCGACGGCGCGCTCCTCTCCGCCCGGCTCGCGGCCCGCCCGCCGGATGCCCCGCTCACGCCCCTGTGGCGTGAACCGCTTGGCGCGCAGGTCACCGGCCTCATCGCCACCCTGGAGGAGAGTCTCCCGGCCTCGAAGGACCGCGACCACATCGTCTCCTGGCTGCGCCGCCACTACCGGCCCGGCGCGAGCGTCGCGGGGGCATTCGCACACGCGTTGGCCGAGCTGCTGGGGCCGCTCGGCGTGCTCTGTCTCGACAGCACGCACCCCGCGGTCAAGACGGCGGCGCGGCCCCTGCTGCTCCGGGCGCTGGAGGAGGCCGCACCGCTCGAAGCCGAGCTCTCCGCCCGAGCCGACGAGCTCGACGCCATGGGGATTGAAGCCGGCGTAGCGATCGGTGACGGCGCCGCGCTGGTCTTCGTCGATGGCCCCCTCGGCCGCGATCGACTGGTCCGCGACGACGGAGGGTTCCAGCTCCGGCGCGGCCGCGAGCGGCTGAGCCTCGCGGAGATTACGCGGCTGTCGGAGGAAGATCCCGGCCGCCTGTCCCCAAACGTGCTGCTGCGGCCGGTCCTGGAGAGCGCGCTGCTTCCCACCGTCGCCTACGTGGCCGGCCCCGGCGAGCTCCGCTATCTCGAGCTGGCGCGGCCGATCTATCAGCGACTCGGCATCACACGCCAGGTTCCCGTCCCGCGCTGGTCGGGACTGGTCGTCGAGCCGCGGATCACACGCCTCCTCGACAAGCTCGGGGCCACCCTCGACGAGCTGGGCGAGCCCGGGGTCCTGGAGGGGCGCCTCGCCCGCGCAGCGCTGCCCCCGGAGACCGACGCGGCCTTCGCGACGCTTCGGGAGCTCGTCACCCGGGGATACGACCCGGTCATCCGGACCGCCACGGCGGTCGATCCGACCCTCGAGCGGCCGGCTACCGCGGCGAAGGGGCAGGCGCTCCACGCCATCGGAGCGCTCGAGAGGAAGCTCCTGCAGCACGCGCGCAAACGCGAGGCCACCGAGCTCGGTCAGGTCGCGCGCGCCCGTGCGTCGATCCGGCCGGGAGGGAGGCCGCAGGAGCGCGTCCTGACCCTCGCCGGGTTCCTGGCCCGCTACGGCACCGGCCTGCTCGACGACCTCGCATCGCACGTGGAGGGGTGGTACGCGCGGGCTCTTGAAGGGGCCCACGCGACCACCTAGACTCGTCTCATGTGGATCCTCGGGATCATTCTGCTGGTTGCCCTGATGATTCCCATCATCGGGATCCTGGTGGATTCTCCGATCGGGCGCGCCATCGGGCGGCGACTGGAGGGGCCCGAGCACACCACGCCTCAGCTCGCGGACCTGATCCGCAAAGTGGAAGTGCTCGAGAGCGAGGTTGAAGATCTCACCCAGGCGGTGGAAGGCCTGAAGGAAGAGAACCAGTTCTTCCAGCGGTTTCTCGAGGAAGGCGGCAGCCGGCCCCTGCCGCCTCCCCCGTCACCCTGACCGCCCCGCCGGCGAGTCGCGGCGCGGCGAGCTTCGTCGCCGCGGGCATTTTCCTCAGCCGGATCACCGGACTCGTCCGGCAGCGCGTCCTCTCGCACTTCCTCGGCCTCTCCGACGCGGCCGATGCCTTCTCGCAGGCGTTCCGGATCCCCAACATCCTCCAGAACATCCTCGGCGAGGGTGCGCTCTCCGCGTCGTTCATTCCGGTGTACTCCCGGCTGATCTCCGAAGGCAAACGGGACGAGGCGCGCCGGGTGGCCGGCGCGATCGCGGCGCTGCTCGCGCTGGTAGTCGCCGTGCTGGTGGCGCTCGGGATCACCACCGCGCCCTGGCTGGTCGACCTGCTCGCCCCGGGCTGGGACACCCCCAAGCGTGCGCTCACCGTGCGGCTCGTCCGGATTCTGTTCCCCGGCACCGGGTTGCTGGTGTGGTCGGCGTGGTGTCTGGGCATTCTCAACAGTCACCGGCGTTTCTTCCTGCCGTATTTCGCGCCGGTGGTGTGGAACGCCGCGATCATCGCCGCGACCCTGCTGGCACCGGCGGGTGCGTTCTCCGCGGAGATCGTCATCTGGACCGCCTGGGGGGCGGTCGCCGGCGCCCTCCTGCAGCTCACGGTGCAGCTTCCGTCGGCTCTCAAGGCGGCGGCGCCGCTGTTTCATGGGGCCGCATTCGAGGACGCCGGGGTCCGGACCGTGTTCCGGAGCTTCGGGCCGGCACTCCTGACCCGCGGCATCGTTCAGGTCAGCGCCTGGGTGGATGCCGTGCTCGCCAGCTTCCTCGGCACCGGGGCGGCGGCCGCGCTCGCCAATGCACAGCTTATCTACACCCTCCCGGTGTCGCTCTTCGGCTCGTCGGTCGCCGCGGCCGAGCTGCCGGCCCTGTCGGCCGAGGCGGGCGCCGCGCCGACGCTGCTGCGGGACCGGATCGACCGCGGGCTCCGGCAGGTTGCGTTCTTCGTGATCCCGTCGGCCGTGGCGATGATCACGCTGGGCCACGTGCTCGCCGGAGCCATATTTCAGACTGGCGCCTTCACCCGCGCCGACACCTACTATGTATGGGGAATCCTCGCAGGTTATTCGGTCGGACTGCTGGCAGGCACCCTGGGACGCCTTTTCGCGTCCGGCTGGTTCGCGCTTCATGACACCCGCGGGCCGCTCCGTTTTGCCTCGGTCCGGGTGGCACTCACGATCACGCTCGGCGTCCTTGCCGCGCTCCAGGGGCCGGCCCTTCTCGGGCTCGACCCCCGCTGGGGAACGGCCGGCATCACGACCGCCAGTGCCGTCGCCACCATGACGGAATTCTGGCTGCTGCGCCGTGGACTCGAGCGGAAGATCGGGCGGGTGCGCCTGCCAACGGGCCTACTCATGCGGCTCTGGGGCGCCGCCTTCGGGGGGTCGGCGGTGGGGTGGGGGATTCTCGTGGTCGTGGACGAGAAGATCGGGCCGCTGCTCCGGGCCGTCTTCGTCCTGGCGCCCTTCGCCGCGGTGTACTTCGGAGGAACGCTCCTGCTCGGAGTCGCGCAGGCCCGGGAGCTGCTTGGACGCCTCCAACACGGGCGATGACGGCCCTTCCGTCGGAAGCGCTGCAGCGCCGGCTCGACTCCCTGCCGGACGGCCCCGGCGTGTACCTCTGGAAAGACTCGGCCGGAAAAGTGCTCTACGTCGGGAAGGCCCGGAACCTTCGCGCCCGCGCGAAGAGCTACTACTCCGCCGACCACTCGACCAGCCCGAAGAATCAGCTGCTGGTCCGCCTCCTCGCCGACATCGATACCATCGTCGTGGCGAGCGAGGCGCAGTCGCTCCTGCTCGAGAACAATCTCATCAAGGAGTATCAGCCCCGGTTCAACGTCCGCCTGAAGGACGACAAGAGCTATCCCTCGATCGCGATCACGCTCCGGGACCCGTTTCCTCGCATTCTCGTGACCCGCCGGCGCGACATTCCCGGCGCCCGGTACTTCGGCCCGTACACCGACGTCGCCGAGATGCGGCGGGTGCTCCAGCTGGTCCGGCGGATCTTCACGGTGCGGAGCTGCGGTGACGATATTCCCAGGGAGCGCCGGGAGCGCCCCTGCCTGGACTTTCACATCGGGCGCTGCCGGGCGCCCTGCGTGGGCTGGGAGCACGAAGCGCCGTACCGCGCCATGATCGGGGAGGTCATCGGGTTTCTCGAGGGCAGGACCGCCGATGTCCGGGCCCGCATCCGGGACATGATGCAGCACGCGAGCGCGCGAGAGGACTACGAGCGCGCAAAGGACCTCCGGGATGCCCTGCGGTGGCTCGACCAGGTCGAGACACCCTCCACGATCGAGGCCGTCGGCACCGGCGACGCGGACGCGATCGGCTATGCGCGTGACGGCGACGACGCCGTGGCGGTACTGCTGCGGGTGCGCGACGGCCGCGTGCTGGCGCCGGACCCTCGATTCCTGGAGAACCTGGAAGAGGAGACGGACCCCGCGATTCTCGAGGCGTTTCTGGTGCGGTACTACGTTCCCCTCGAAGGACGCGTGGACCGCGTCATGCTTCCCTTCGCGCCCGCCGAGATGGCCGCTATCGAGACGCTGCTCCCCGGAACGAAGTGGACGGTGCCGACCCGCGGGATGGGACGGCGGTGGGTCGAGCTGGCGGAGCGCAATGCGCGGCACCTGCTCGAAGGGTTGCGCCTCGAGTCGTTCGAGGCCGACCAGCGTGCCGAGGATCCGGTCTATGCCCTGGGCCGTGATCTCGGGCTCGCGGTGGTGCCGCGCTTCATGGTGTGCGTGGATATTTCCACCAGCCAGGGGCGCGACACGGTCGGATCGCTCGTGGCGTTCGAGGGCGGGCGCCCGAGGAAACCGGAGTACCGCAAGTTCAAGATCACCTCCGCCGAGGGGCTGCAGGACGACTATGCCGCCATCCATGAGGTGATCATTCGCTACCTGACCCGGCGACGGGATGAGAGCAAGCCGATTCCGGATCTGGTCGTGATCGACGGCGGCAAGGGACAGCTCGGCGCAGCCCTGAGCGCAGCCCGCGGGTTGGGGTTCGACCGGATCCCCATGATCGGCCTGGCCAAGCGCGAGGAAGACATCTTCTTTCCCGATCGCAGCGAGCCCCTCCGGTTGCCGCGCCGGAGCTCGTCCTTGCGCCTGCTCCAACGTCTCCGCGACGAGGCTCACCGGTTCGGCGTGACCTACGGGCGGAAACGCCGGAAGGCCCGCACGATCACCTCGGCCCTGCTTGAGGTCCCCGGCATCGGGGCCACGCTGCGGCATCGCCTGCTCGAACGGTTCGGCAGTCTCGCGGGCGTGAAGAGCGCCTCTGCCGCCGAGATTGCGCAGCTTCCGGGATTCTCGCTGCCGCTCGCCGAGCGGGTGCTAGCCTACCTCCAGGAACACACCTGAATGGACTGGTTTCTCGTCTGCTCCGAGTGCGCCCGCGAGCGCGATGCCGCCGGTCTTCCCTCGGTCTGCGAGTGCGGCCGGCCCTGGCTGGTGCGGTACCGCGGGCGCACCCGTGGCCGGGCGCCGGGGTCGGGACTCTCCCGCGCGCACGGCCTCTGGCGGTACGCGACCTTTCTGCCCGTCTCGACCGATGAGGAGCCGGTCTCGCTCGGTGAGGGCGGCACGCCGCTCCTCGCGGTCCCGCGGCTCGGCGGGCACCTCGGCTTCTCCCGGCTCTTCGTCAAGGACGAAGGGACGAACCCGACGGGATCCTTCAAGGCGCGCGGTATCGCGGTGGCGGTCACCCGCGCCAGGCTCGCGGGCGCCGGCGCGTTCACCCTTCCCACCGCGGGAAACGCCGGTGTGGCGGCCGCCGCCTACGGCGCGCGGGCGGGCATTCCGGTGCGGGCGTACGCGCCTCGCTCGACGCCCGCGACGATCCTGTCCCAGATCGCCGCGTATGGCGGGGAGCTCATGCTCATCGACGGACACATCGGAGACTGCGGCAAGGCCAGCCGAGCCTGGGCCGCGGAGAGCGGTGCCTTCGACCTCTCGACCCTGCGTGAGCCCTATCGGATCGAGGGCAAGAAGACCATGGGACTCGAGCTTTCCGAACAGCTGGAATGGACGCTGCCCGATGCCATCCTGTACCCGACCGGCGGAGGCACCGGGCTCATCGGGATGTGGAAGGCGTTTCAGGAGCTGGTGGAAGCGGGCTGGGTCAGCGGACCCTTGCCGCGGATGTACACCGTGCAGGCGGAAGGCTGCGCTCCTGTGGTTCGGGGCTTCGAGCGGAATGCGGACGGGTGCGACCCGTGGCCGGATCCTCAGACTGTCGCCAGCGGTTTGCGAGTGCCGGCGCCGCTTGGCGACCGTCTCATGCTCAGGGCATTGCGAGAGAGTGGAGGAGGGGCGGTCGCGGTCTCGGACGGCGATCTCGTCGCTGCGGCGGAGCAGGGAAGTCGGCTCGAAGGCATCGACCTCTGCCCGGAGGGTGGGGCGGCGATAGCCGCGGCCCGGCTGCTCCTCGAGCGGGGTGTGCTGAATGCCGACGAGCGGGTCGTCCTTTTCAACACCGGGGCCGGCTGGCTCTATCGCGAGCCCGCGCAATTGCTTCGCTCCTGAGCCGGAGTGATATTTCACCTTCTATGCCGGATCGGATGGTCGCCATACTCGACCCCGCCGCTGGGGTCAGCGGCGACATGCTCCTCGGGGCCCTCGTTTCGGCGGGCGCCCCGCGGGACTGGCTGCACGGACTGCCTCGACGGCTCGGCCTCCACGGCGTCACCGTGGAGATCGAGGACGTGCTCCGGGCGGGGCTTCGCGCCACCAAGGTCACCGTGCGGGCGCCCGATGGCCGCTCCGAGGAGCCGGCCGACCTGGGGCTCGAGAGCGGCCACTCACACCCGTCTCCCGACCATCACGATCATCCCCACTCGCATCCAGATCATCACTCGGGGGGCCATTCCCACGGGCACCACACGCCTCACCGTCACGTGAGCGAGCTGCTCGAGATGATCGATCGCGCGGAGATCTCCCCGGAGACCCGGGCCCGCGCCCGCCGCACCCTCGAGCTCCTGGCCGAGGCGGAAGGACGGGTCCACGGCATGGCGCCGGATCGCGTCGCGCTGCACGAGGTGGGAGCCCTCGATGCGCTCGTGGACATGGTCGGAGTGATCGAGGGCTTCGAGCAGCTGGGCATCGATGACATTTACACGCTGCCCGTGGCGCTGGGTAACGGCTGGGTGCACGCCGCTCATGGCTTGCTGCCGGTGCCGGCGCCGGCCACGGGGTATCTCCTGGAGGGATTGCCCGTCCTGTCCGGTGGCCCGGTGAGTGGCGAGGCCACTACCCCCACCGGCGCCGCCCTGCTGAGGGTGCTGGCGTCGCCGGAGCCCCCGACCGGGTGGCGGGCGATTCGCACCGGCTGGGGCGCCGGAACCCGCGACCCCAAGGCGTATCCGAACGCGCTGCGGCTAGTCGTCGCGAGGACTGCGAACGAAGCCGCCACGGTGAGCGTGCTGGCAACCGACATCGACGATCTGAGCCCGGAATACCTGGAGCCGCTCCGGGAGGCCGTAACCGGCGCCGGAGCACTCGATGTCCAGATCTGGACCACTCAGGGGAAGAAGGGACGGATCGGATTTCGGCTCGAGGCGACGACCCCTCACGACCGGGAAGAGGCCGTGGCTGAAGCGATCTTCGCCCATAGCACGACCGCCGGAATCCGGCGCTGGAACGCGGAGCGCAGAACCCTGGACCGCCGGGAATGGACGCTTGCCCGGAACGCCGGAGCGCCGGTCCGCGTAAAGACGGTGGAGGCCCCAACCGGGCCCCGCAGCAAGCCGGAGTACGATGACATCGTGTCGGAGGCCCGCCGCAGCGGGCGGCCGGCGCATGACCTGGCCCGGGAGCTCGCCGGCGAGGCCGAGCGGCTGGTCCGCGCGACTTCGCCGCGAGCACCGGGTCTTACCACCGCACCAAAGGAGTCGGAATGACCATGCGTGCCCTTGTCACCTTCGCCTGCCTGACCGTTCTGGCGAGCGGTCGGCTCGCCGCCCAGAACCCTCTCCTGGCGGAAGCGCAGCCGGCGAAGTTCAGTCCGCCGCTCTGCCCGCTCAAGCCAAACAACAAGAGCGTGCAGAAGGCCGCCGACCAGCTCAAGAAGTCCCACGACGCGAAGACGCCGGCCGAGAAGCAGGCGCTGCTGAGCCAGGCAAAGCAGGGCCTGACCACGGCCATCAGCCAGGAATCGCAGCAGGCAAACCCTGCGGCCTGGTACTACCTGGCCCGCGCCGCGCTGCTCCAGGGCGACGCGCGGGGCGCCGACTCCGCGTTCACGAAGGCTCATGAGCTCAACAACTCCTGCGAGTTCGACATCAATCAGTACCGGCAGAACAGCTGGGCCGCCGTGGCCAACCCCGGCCTCGAGGCGATGCGCGC
>Ga0256867_10001459_pt1 | contig 10045 bp, 13 predicted proteins | sample RVTome_15_FD_185939 | JGI IMG/M metagenome (GOLD analysis project Ga0256867, IMG submission 185939) | Soil microbial communities from uranium-contaminated site in the Upper Colorado River Basin, Wyoming, United States - RVT150D86 (HiSeq) ... | reverse complement strand
CGTCAGCGCGACATCGACCGGCTTCGCCTCGCCCGTGGCCGCCGGTCTCCCGGAAACGGCCCCTGACCTGCCATTTTCTCCGGTCGGGCTGGCGGGATTTGAACCCACGACCCCTTGACCCCCAGTCTTCGGCATGCCGTCCGTCAGGATTCGCCGGAATACGTTTTCGCAGGTCAGACGGGGTGCGTGTATCCCCGCGAACGTCGGCGACAGCCCCCGAACGCTCCCTGGTTACTGCAGTCGTTACTGCAGTGCGGGCACGCGGCCCTCCTCCAGGTCGGTCCACCTCAGCCGCAATCAAGGCGGCCCCGCCCGGTGCGCGAACACCGGACGAGGCCTCGACCGATCACCCGCCCAAGACAGGAGATCGACCGTGACTGACACCTTTCCACCGCACGAGCCCGGCCGCCACGGCTGGGCCGAGCTCCTGACGCTGGTCGGCGAGATCCGCCGGCTCGCCTTCGGGACCCTGCCGCCCGTCGAGGCGCTCGGCCGCATCCGCGACGCGATCCGCGAGTACGACGGCGCCTGAACTCCCCGCACACCACGGCGGCCCGCCCCCCTGGTACGAGGGCGGGCCGTCGTGCTACTAAAGAACCCCCATCGTTCATTTCTTCGGCCAGCTGTTGCCACGGGTCGGAACCAGGTCTAGCTTGCGAAGGGGAGGGGCGACGGGGGGATCACCAACCGGCATCTGTCCGGTCGTCGGGGGAATGAAAGGCAGCGTAGGAGAGCGCGGACCGCCATGTGCACGGATGGCAGGCCCGATCGAATACGTCTCCGGTGGAGACGGTTGTTTCTTGACGCCATTCGGCGTCTTCGCAACACAGACACGTGCAACTTCTTAACAGGGGGAAGAGCATGAAACGACTCGTAATCGCACTGGCCGCCGTTATCGCACTGTTCGGGCTGACGGCAGCACCCGCATATGCGCAGAGCGGTCACTTCATCGAGAAAGGCGCCGGCGCGCCGGCGTGCACCGACGAAGGAACGACCGTTGAGTGCACCGGCAAGGTCGCCGGTCTCGGAGGGACGACGTTCGAGATCACGATCGAGGCGCCGGGCATCGCATCGGTCGAGTGCACTAACCCGGGCGGCAACGTCGCACCGGGACAGGACACCGCGGTCACCGTGGCAGGCACCACCGGCCCGCAGCCGACGCCGCGGAACGGTGCGTTCGTGTTCACCATCGAGACCGACGACCCGGAGCCTCTCCCGCCGACACCCACGTGCCCGAACAACCAATGGACACCTGACATCGTCGACGTGACGTTCACCACGGCCACCCTCACTCTGTTCGAGGACGGCGTGCAGACCGACCAGGTCATCGTCCCCGTCTCGTAGAAAGGACAGCCGCAGTGATGAGGGGTCGGGCTCTTTCCCACCCCTCATCACTGCACTCGTCGACCTCAACCGCGACGCGAGCGTGACCGCTGGCGAGGGCTGCAGGGGGAACCCGGCCCTCGCCAGCGGCGCCGGCGTCGAGCTTTCCCGCCCGGATCACCCGCAAAACGTGGCCGCTCGTTGGTCCGGGGGGCGGGCCGTCTCGTTGCCCTACGGCTCGTGTGGCGGCTCGTAGAGGGTCGTCCTGCAGGTGCGGCACCAGTACGTCCGATGGCCGGCGCGACCCTCGACGCATTGGCACGGATGCCAGCCCACGACGACGCTGCCCGCCACGAGCGGATGCCCGTTCGGGCAGGTCGCCGGGCGCGACTCGACGACGCCGACCATGCGGTGACGGTCTCACGTAGGCACGACACGTCGTCGAGACTGCCGATGCGTACGGTGTTCGCCGTGACCCAAGTCGGGACCGCCGAGATCGCGCTGGCCATCTCGATCGCGGTCGCCCTGTGGCAGTTCGTCAAGTACGTGCTGGAGGGTGGGCGCATGCGACTCGAGATCCGCCCCGGGGTTCTCACTAGCTGGGGCGCGCTCCTCACGGGCCCCAGGGCCGGGTGGACCAAGCACGGCGTTGAGCGACTCGGTCCACGCGGCCGCTATAACATCGAAGTCGCCGTGATCACCGTGGCGAACCTCGGCCGCACCGCCGTCACGGTGTCGGATGTCGGTCTCGACTTCGGACGCTCGCACTGGTGGACGCGTCACCGCCACAGTATCTCCGGGCAACCCGTGCCATTTGAGGGCTTGGCCTCGACGAGCCGCACAGCGCGACTCGACCCATTTGACGAACGCACCTACCTGTTCGAGGTGTGGTCACTGATCAATGCGGCACGCGAAGGGCGGACAGGAAAGGCGCTCCGCGTGCGGGCATCAGTACGGGTGGCCGGCAAGCGCCTCCGTCGACGGTCGTCGCGGCGCCGCGGCTGGCGAGTCGTGGAGGAACAGGATTCGTTGATTCGCGGTCACACGCAGACCCAGGCTGAGACCATCTACCGCATTGCATGGCGGCATCTTCGTCAGGACGGCGGCCCCGATGTTTACGCGTCAGTTGTCGCCGCAGTGGTCGAAGAGCTGCTCGAGGAGAACCCCAAGCCGACGAAGGACGAGCTCACGAAGGTGGTCGAGGAAGGGCTAGAGCACCGTGAGCCGTTCATGCCGCCGCAACTCATCGTCTACGACCTCCGCCGTGCCATTGATGCTTTCGCGAGCAATCAGCAGGCATGACGCTCCCCTTGCTGCTGCCGGTCGCTTCCAGTTGCGCTCCGGCCCCGGACCCCGCCTGCTCGCCGTCAGCCGGACCGCCTGATCTTCACCGGCTGAACAGCTTTCGCCGCTTCGCCTCGGCGGGCGGGTCGCCGGCGCCGTCGATCTGGTCGACCCGCCACAGCCCCGGCTGCCAGCAGTGCTCGACCGTCCAACGCAGCCGCAGAACCGCGCGAGACCGTCTTCAACTGCTCGCCCCCGTTCATGGCCGTGGCCCAGTTCCGGTACCGCCAGGCCAGCTTCGTCGCCCTGCCCGGCAGCACGTTCGGCAGCGTCGTGGCACGTCGGACCCGGCCCTAGTCGATCTCGACCCGCTCAACCCGGCCGCCGACCGGGTCAAGGCCAATCGTGCCAGTGAACGCGGCGGTCACGTCGACACGGACTTTGCGCTCGGCTAACCGCTGCCACGCGCTGTCGCCCGTCACGTGCACGTCGACCTCGACGCCGTTGTCACGCGGCCGCACCGCCGTTACTGCACCGACTGTGCGGCCGTCCCGGAAGTCATAACCGAGCTCCAATACGGTGGACAGCGCCTCACCCGGCATCGCAATATCGGTCCTGAACGACCTGCCGTCGCCAACGCGCGGGAGCTGGATGGTGGCGACACGGCGCCGGGGGTCCAGCCGCAGCACCCGGCCCCGTAGCTTCAGTTGAAGATCGCCCATCACGACACGTCATCGGGTCGGATGACGAACGAGTAGCCGGAGTCCACGCCGCGCATATAGTCCTCCATGCGGCGGCCGGCGAACTCCTTCTGTTCCGCGTCCTCGTCCGCGATCATGACCTCGAACGCTGACAGCCCATCGATGGCCGGCCGACCCGCCGGCCGCCGCGGGGCGCGCTCCGCCAACTCGGCCTCGCGCCGCTGCCGCGCCTCGCGCTGCCGCTCCTCGGCCGTGGCCCGCTCGGCGAACAGCCGACGAGCCGTGTCGCGACTCACGCAGCGCCGGCCGATGTCGTCGAGCACGACCTCCGCCTCGAGCTGGCGCGCCAACCCCTCGATGGCATCACGCGGCGTGGTGACGTACTGGCTACCCCAGCCGAACCCCTCAGCGGCCAACTCAGCCAGTGGGACCAACTCGGCCGGGTCGACCGGGGCGGCCTCGCCGACAGCCTCGGCGGCCTTTGTCACAACGGTGCTACTGAACATCACACTTTCTCCCTTGCGATCGGTTCCGATTCTTACTTTCCGGTGATGGTGGACGGCGGCGGCGCGCAGGTCGGACTCCAGCGCTGGTGAAGGGCCCCAACTTCGTCCAACCTTCGCTCGCACGGACTGATTCGACCGGCCTCGCGGCCGGGACCCGTGGGTGACGTTGACACGCCGCCGCCGTGAACGGTTTTTCTGGTGGGACAGGCATCGGACCATCGACTCCGACGCCTTTTACACACGCCGTTTTCCTCTGGGGGCGATCTTCGTCTCCGGACTGGATACGTCCCCAAATTGTCATCGGGGAGAGAAACGTTTCGGAGGGGCCGGTCCGACCACCCGTCTGCCTAAAAAGATCATGGTCACCACCTCGGGTTGGTGTAGTAGGTCGGGGTCACGCGCCGGCTGCGGCTCCCGTTGCACCTGCGGTGAGTGGCCCGCAGGTTGGCCAGGCTGAACGGGTCGCCGCCGAGGTACAGCGGCACAATGTGGTCGACGCAGGTCTCAGCGGGCGAGTTGCGCAGCGCGTCGGGCACGAGCGGCCGACCGCAGATCTGGCAGATCCCGCCGGCCGCGGCGATCACGGCAGCACGGGCGGCCCGCCAGCGCATGGTGTCGTTCCGGCCCGGTGGCTTGGCCATCAGCTCGACCCCTTGTGGTGTTCCCAGGCGGCCCATTTCAGTTCGTCGAGCCGGGGTGCGTCGTCGTCGATGCCGGGGTCGTTGAGCGGCAGCGGCTTGAAGTCGGCTCCGGTGAGCGGCCGACCGAGTCGAGTCTCGAGACACGGGATGCACAGCCAGCCACCGAGCGATGCCATGCCGGCGTCGGCCCACACCTGGTCGGTCACCATGTACCGGTGCCAGTCGCGGCCGCCGAGCGGGTTGAGGGGTACGACGTCGACGCCACAGTCGGCGCAGGGGATCGGCACCCAGCGCCGACGGAACCGTAACCACCTGATCCATCTGGTCACGTCGGTACCTCGCAGTTGGTGGCGTGGCCCTCGGAGTCGAGCGGCCAGGAGCAGTAGGGGCAGGTGTCGGTGGCGGCACGGTTTAGGTGGTCTGCCGACACGTCCGTCACAAGCGTCACATCGTGGCGTTCGCGCTGGTCAGACCGTGTGACGGATACAGAATTGCCTTCCGTCACATTGCCGTCACGGGCCTGACCTGCGGAGATACCGGGTTGTGACGCTTGTGACCCTTGTGACGGCGCGGTGCTCGGTTCGTGTACGTAGCGACGCCAGACGTCGACCAGGTCGCCCCGGCGGTATCCCTTGGCCGTCTCGTCGCCGGTACGGACGGTGTTGGACTTGATGCCATAGGGGCGAAGCATCTTCGCCAGGTCGCGGGCGGTGAACGGCTTGCCGTACCAGTCGCCCCACGGGCTCTCGTCGAGCGCGTTGAGCCGTCGCAAGATCACCGTGGTGGACAGGTGCGGGACCGGCTCGTCGAACAGATCGTTCGCCGTGGCGTCGTGGAACACGGCGTCCAGATCCGCGAGCAGCCGCTCACTTGCCGTCGCCTCGTCCGGCTCAACGGCCCCGGTCATCACCATGCACGCCTTGCGTGCCCGGTCCGGCCAGTCCGATCCGGCCGCGTCGCCGATGGCGACCAGTGGCTGCCATACGTCCGCCGGCCGGTCCTCCACGGGAAGGTCCGGGTCGGCGTCGCCGAGGTCGTCGAGGTGCCCGCGTACCCAGGCGTGCAGCCGGTCACGCAGCTCGTGCAGGGTCGGCACGACCCGCTTCGTCCGGTACTGCTGGACGGTCTCACCGGGTGCACGGCGCCGCATCGGCAGGACGATGGCCCGGTCCTCGATGGTGTCCGGGAAGTCGCCGATGCCGCCGATGACGGCCATAGCGAACGTCGGGCACGCCTCGCGGCTGCGCGTCGCCACGTCCCACCGGATGTACGGCCAGTCCCGCGAATGGCCGCTGTTGATGATGCCGCGTAAGTCCTCGGCCTTTTCCGACCGCTCACCCTTGCGGGTGGCAAACACGCTGTCCGCCTCGTCGAGTAGCAGGGTCGGCGGGTCGTGGGCGTCGATGCTACGGACCAGCGCAGCCGAGGAGATGTTCACCGTCCGGAGCACCTGGTGCGCCAGCCCGGAGATGATCTCTTGCAGCCGGGTCTTGCCGCACTGCTTCAACGGGCTCTTGATGACCAGCCGTGTCGCGTGCTCCCACACCGGCTGCGCGTGCGTCGCCGCCACGAACAGGGTGACGGCGTCGGCGTGTTCGGGAGAGGTGAACGCCACGAACCGCAGCAGCGTGACTCGCACCTCGTCGAGCAATGCCGCGCCGTCCTCGGCCAGCGGGTCCGGGTAGTCGGTGCCGTAGAAGCTCATCACCGCACCGCCTGCAGGTGGCCGCGGACCAGGCCGGTCGGCTCGGGCGCCCGGCGCCTGGGCTTGAGGTCGTCGGCCGACCACGGCTGTTCGGTGCGCTCGACGGCCTCATACGCCGCGGCGCGGGCCTGCACCACGTCGTACAGCCTGGGCCAGTCGTCGACGGCCTGGCGCACGTCGAGCCCGGCCATCCTGACCCGCCAGCGAGCGAGCAACTCGGACACGGCCAGCTCGTCGAGCAGGCGCGCCCGGACACGATCGGGCTCTCCGTCTTGCCGCCAGCACTCGGCGGCGACCACCACGGCGGCGAACCGGCGCGGGTCGACCGGGTCGAGCGCATCCCACTCCTCACTGCCATAGACCGGGATCTCGCCGCACGACCGGCCGAGGTCGAGCAGGCGGGCCACGAACTCGCGGCGGGTCACCGGAGACCACCTGCGATGAACGCAGCGAGCTGCTCCCGCTCGGCCTCCTCGTAGTCGATGGTGGCGTTCCACGCGTCGGCGTCCTCGACGAGGTCGTAGAGCCGTTCCTTGACCAGCCCCCGGAGCACAGGAGGGTCGAGCGCCTCGACCTCCACGGCATCTTTTTCTGCTAGCCCCACAAGACGACATGCGGCGGCGAACCGGTCGTAGCTGGAATCGTCGCGGTTGACGTCGTGTCGCTGGAGGTCGTGCTCGAGGATCTGCTCCGGGGTCACGGCGAGCCGCTCGAAGGTGAGGTCCACCTCACCGCGGGCGTACCGGTTGAGTCGCTCCTCAAGGCTGCGTGGAATCACAAGGCCGGACGGGTCCCAGTCGCCGATGTAGAGGATCGTCACCGGCTTGCCGATCCCGAGGTACTCCTGCGCCGACGAGTAGGCGAACTCCTTGCCGGCCTGACCCCGGCAGGAGAACAGGCCGACGCCGAGCGGGCGGGTCACGTCGTCGACGAGGCTGGCGGTCGAGTCCGACTCGGCCCACACCTCGACCCGGGTCGGCTGACTGGCCCACAGGTTGCGCCTGTACTCCTCGTGCATGCGGGCCATCGCGTCGTCCAGGTCCTCGTACATCGTCGCGATCCGCACGTAGCGGGTGGAGTCGACCAGCCATCCCCAGGGCAGCATCCCGGTCTCGCGCATGACGCCGAGGTTGCGGCACAGGTCGCTGTACGAGCGCCGACTCCCGCCGGTGTCCTTCTGCCACAGCCGGCCGATCCCGACGTAGTAGACCTGCCGGACCGAGCACGGTCGGTTGCGCTCGACGATGGCGTAGATGGCCTCACGGAACGCGACCATCTCGGTCTTGCTGCGCCGGGTTAAGATGCGTGTAGCCGTCTGCGCCGACTGCTCGGGAGCCGGTCCCCTCGGGGGCCGGCGTTCTCGTTGGCCCATCAGACCGGCTGCGCCTCGTGGTCCTGGTCGGCGCGAAGCTCATCGAGGAAGCGCCGCAGGGCGTCGGCCGGGATGATGCGCCGACGTCCGATCTTGACGCTCTCAAGCTCGCCGGTCGCGATCTTCTCGAAGACGGTGGTCCGGACGACGCCGAGGATCGGGCCGGCCTCCTCGACGCTGTAACCGAGCTTGTCCATTCGCTCGCTCCGTTCGTAGACAGCCGCTCAGGTCCGTAGTACGTTGAGCGCGTCTTAACGTTGACGCACTGGAGCAGGCAGGAGCAAGTACGTTGGACCTACGTTTTCGTCCTACGGTCTGGCCTGGCGAGCCAGTGCCGGTGCCGCGGGTGACTGGAATCCCGGATGTCCGGCGCCACAAGGACTGGTTCTTGCTGGACCTGCGCGGCGACATGGTGGACGTCCCTCCTGAGGTCTATCTGCGCGAGTTCAGGGACACGCCCGCAGGCGACCTGGATGCGCTGGCTGCCCTGTGCTCGCTCGGTCTGATCCGGACCCTGAACACCGCAGCGGCCTACCGCGACCTTCCGCTGTGGACGAGCGAGCAATGGCATGGCGCACTCGCTGACATATCGAGGCTGCTGCCCGAGGACGCCCACTGGTATGGCGACGAGGCCGAACGCCACGAGGTCTGGAAGGGACAGCACGGCTTCCCCGTTCACCCGGCCGAGGTCGCGATCCGGGTCCGCTGCGTGCAACGCGCGACGGACCACCTGATCGCCTACCGCAACGGCGAGCCGGTCCAGCAGGCCTGGCGCGACTGCGAGAACGAATACGAGGCATGGCACCGCTTCACGGACATCACCGGCGCCGCGCTCGAGGAGTTCCACGTCCGCGTCGAGGTGCCGACCGAGCAGCAGCCCATCGAGGAGTTCACGATCGGCGGCGTCTACACGACGCTCTACTCCATCGCGATGCTCCAGCTCGTCAACGACCTCGCGGAGGAAGTGCCCTATCTGCGCTGCGCCAATGAGACCTGCGGGCGGCTGTTCGTCCGCCAGCGCGGTCGGACCACGTACGGCGGCAACCGGATGCGCGGCGTCATGTACTGCTCGAACACATGCGCCCGGGCGCAGTACCAGCGAGAGAAGCGCCGCCGCGACCGGGCGGCGAGGAAGGGCTTGGCGGGATGAGCAGGCGACGCGCCAACGGTGAGGGCAGCATCTACCGTCGAGCCAGCGACGGCCGCTGGGTAGGTGCGCTCACGTACGTAGACGACACGGGCAGACGTCGGCAGCGCGTTATCGCCTCCGGGCGGCGGCGCGCCGAAGTCGCTGGCAAGGTCGAGCAGGCACGGCAACGTCTCGCGGCCGACGAGCCGGTCAAGGACGCCCGGGTGACTATGGCCGTATTCGTCGACGATTGGATCCGCAAGGCGCTGCCGGCGAGCAACCGGAAGCCGACCACTCAGGCGAACTACGCCACGATCGCCCGCACCCACGTCTCGCCCGCGCCTTTCGGCACACTCACGATGAACAGATTGCGGCCGAGCGACCTGGAGGCGTTGCTGGTCGCCAAGCGCAGGGCCGGGCTGTCGCCCTCGACGGTGCGCACGATCTACACCGTCGCCCGGTCTGTCTTGGACATCGCAGTACGGGATGGGCTCGTGCGCCGCAACATCGCCTCGGCCGTGAAGCGACCCGCTGTGAAGCGGACCGACGCTCGCTACCTCACCGCCGAGGAAGCGGGCAGATTGCTCGCGGCCGCGCGGGACGAGCGGCTCTGCCCGCTGGTGATCCTGCTACTTGGCACCGGTCTACGCAGGGGTGAGGCGCTCGGCCTGCACTGGCGAGACGTCGACATCGCGGCCGGTGTCCTGCGAGTGCGGTGGACGATCGCCCGGATTGGCGGCGAGCTTGTGTTCACCGAGCCGAAGACGGAACGCTCCCGGCGGTTCGTCTCGCTGCCCGCGCCCGTTGTCGACGCGCTCAAACGGCACCGGACAGCACTGGCGGCCGAGAAGCTGGCGGCCGTCATCTGGCAGCCGTGGCTCGACCACGACGACCTCGTATTTCCCACGCAGGTCGGCACGCCGACCGACCCGCGGAACGCACTTCGCGCGTTTTCAGCAATCGCCGAGCGCGCCGGGCTGACCGGCGTCACGCTTCACACACTGAGGCACAGTGCGGCATCCGCGCTCATTGCCTCCGGTGCGCACGTGAAGGTCGTACAGGAGATGCTCGGGCACTCCTCGTACGGCATCACGGCTGACATCTACAGCCATGTGAACGTCGAGCAGCAGCGCGAGGCTGCCGACCGGCTCGGGGAGGCGTTCCCATGGTGAGTGCCGTTACTACACCCGTTACTACACGGTCCGATCTCTGCGACCAACTCAGAGTGGCCGCGAGCCTGTCACCTGCACTTTTACTGTCGGGCTGGCGGGATTTGAACCCACGACCCCTTGACCCCCAGTCAAGTGCGCTACCAAACTGCGCCACAGCCCGTCGCTGACGGAGTCTACATACCCGCGCCGAAGTTCCGCCGGAGCGCGGCCGA
>Ga0256867_10001458_pt1 | contig 10047 bp, 7 predicted proteins | sample RVTome_15_FD_185939 | JGI IMG/M metagenome (GOLD analysis project Ga0256867, IMG submission 185939) | Soil microbial communities from uranium-contaminated site in the Upper Colorado River Basin, Wyoming, United States - RVT150D86 (HiSeq) ... | reverse complement strand
CCGGGATAAGGACCTCCGTGGGTTGTGACTGCATCTTGGTGGATACAGCCACCATACGCTGGTCTTTATGGGCTGGCAAGGCCCTCCCGCTTATCCCGAACTGAGGTTAACTAGGTATCCCCTGTCGTGCTGAAAATATCTCAAAATGTGCGGCAGATCACACCGCCTATAGGGTAGGTGCTATATCTACTTTTAGAACACTATCTATCATGGAATTTGAAGGTGACAAGATTCGCCACATGCCTAAGATCTGGCATGTGGGATTAGCCATGAAAGCGTTCGGGTGGGTCTAGTCTTCAGTGGGCTCGACTTGGACTCATGTCAGTTCAAGTTCGAGCTCGTCAAGTAAGCCCTTCGCCTCGATTAAATCGGTCGTGTCAAATCCCTCAGTAAACCACCCATATACAGGAGCCAGCAGGTCGTAGGCATCCTGGCGCTTGGCCTGGGACTGCCACAGGCGGGCCAGACTCATGGCGGTGCGGAGTTCCCAGGCTTTGGCTTGCTGGTGGCGGGCAACGGTGAGAGCCTGAAAAAAACACCCCTCGGCAGACTGCCTGGCTGGCGCTTCGCCGACTTTGTCTGCCGGCGCACCGAGCTCCACTTGCGCCAAGAGGTCGCCTCGGAGGCGATATGCCTCCGCCTCTGCCCAATGATCGTCGTTCGTCTTCATAATCCCTAATGCCGTGTCCAGAGCTTGTAGCCCCGCCTCAATCTGACCACTGCGGCTATACAGAGTTGCCTGACAGATCAGCAAAGCGGGTTGTACAAGCGCTGCCCCAAAACGATGAGAGGCTGCCAATCCCTCATTAATCAGTGTAATACCTTGTTGATCCTGGCCCTTCATGCCCAGGACCCAACCATGCAGACAAGTGCCAAAGACACTATAAAACGGGAGATCGTACTCTGCGGCCAGGGCTAATAATGCTTCCGTACACTCCTGCGTGACTGAGACCTCTCGGTAAAATTGATATAGGCACGCGCGACCCCAATGGGCATAGATGAGGTTGAACGGGTGCATGAGTTTGTGCGCCAAGGCCAGGGCCTCATGGCTGTACTGCTGGGCTTGAGTGGGATAACCCAAAAAAGCGAGTGTCAAAGCCAAATAGGTGAGGCAGACGACACCAGGGTCCTGGAGTGGCGGACGGCCACTGGGTTCCGAAGCCGCATCGAGTTGAAGACCCTGTTCGAGATGCGCTTTGGCCTCAACAAATTCACCCATATGGAAAGAGATTTGACCCAGAGTTTGGCAGACGCGCAAGAGTTGATAAAGGGACTGCCCCGGCAGTTGGGCGATATGGAGCGCCTGCTCCGACATGGCCCGGGCAGCGGCTAGATTCCCCCGCGTGACATAATAGGCTTGCAATCCCAAGAGAGCTCGGAAGTGCTGCTGTGGGTCGTCCACTTGCTGGCACAGCTCTCGGGCACGCGAGTATACCTGCTCAACCTCCGGCGCTGCATAGCCTCTAGTTGCAGTCAGCGAGGTCCCGAGGGACAGATACAGAGCAATCTCATGCTGGAGGCGCGTGGCGCCATTTGGCAGGAGGGCCAGCGCTTCGACTCCCTTGTAGAGGAGCTCAAGGACTTCTTGGTGAGCATGACGCCGCATCGCATTGGCCCCGGCTTGACGCAGATACTGAATGGCCCGTAAGCCATCGCGAGCCCGCAGGAAGTGGGTGGACAATTCAGCCGCAATCTCTGCGGCTTGATCACCATAACTCGTCTCTTTTTGCACCCCAATCTGGTGGTGCCAGCGCGCCTTACGGCTTGCGGGTAACCGGTTGTAGACCACTTCCTGATAGAGGGCATGGATGAACGTGTAACTCACCGCGAGCGTCCCGTCGGGCCACACCTCAGTGTCGTGCGCCTCGATAAATTGTCGGCGTTGCACCAACGCCTCAAACCGGCTTTCTACCGATTCGATATCACCCAATACACACGCCGCCACGGCCGGAGCCGTAAACGTTTTCCCGACCACACTCGCGGCTTGAAGCAGGTCTTGATCTTCGAGTTCAAGCCGCTCAAGTTGTTGCTCGATAAGCACTCGAATGCTCTCCGGTGTCTCAATATCGATCGCGGTAAGCTCCTCCGCGCCATCCACTTGTGCCACCCCTGCATGCGAGGCATCAGCCTGTGCCAAAGCCTCTACGATGGTCACCAGGAAAAAGGGATTGCCACCGGTGCGTTGACGAAGGGTGACGGGAAGGTTTTCCGGCAGTGAGGTTGAGGTGAACTGCTGCTCGAGATAAGCTGCAATCTCGCGCTCGGTAAAATAGGGCAAGGCTAATTCGGTGCACTGGCCATGACGCTGAAGCTCTTGCATGACGCGGCGTATTGGATGATCCTGGATGAGGGTGTCAACCGGGCGATAGGTGCCTAGAATGAGCAGACGCGCCCCATCACGCCGTCGGGCAACATAGCCGAGCCAGTCAACCGTGGACGCATCACTCCAGTGCAAGTCCTCTAAGACTAAAATCAGTGGCTGATCGAGGGTTAACGTCTCCACCGTATCGACCAGCTCCCGAAGCATGCGCTGCCGAGTCACCATACCTTGAAGTCCCTGCCATTTCTCCAGGTCTTCCGGGTGACCCAGTGCAGGGAAATGCATGAGCCAACTCGGGGCCTGACGTCTCAACACCTCCACCAAGGAGTCGCCGCTCTTGCCGCGGGCCAGACGGCCCAGCGCGTCCAACAGAGGCAAATACGCTTCGCCTGCCCCGTAGTGGTCAATACATTGGCCTCGAGCTTGCCACAGCGGCCGGCTAGAGACGACTTGTGACACAAAGGCATCGACAAGCGTGGTTTTGCCAATGCCGGGTTCGCCGGTAATCGACACCAGCTGTCGTTCGCCCTGACAGGCCTTCTCAAAATGCGCGTGCAACCGGGCCAACTCGGCCTCACGGCCAATGATTGGCGATCGGACCTCAAGGTCCTCCGTGTGTATCTGCGGTTGCCAGACCTCAGACAGAGCCGTAAACGTTGGCATTGGCGGCACGACAGATGTCACGGGCGCGATGAACCGATAGCCCCGACCGCGCACGGTTGAGATGTATTGGGGCGTTCTCGCGGTTTCCCCCAGTAGCTGGCGAATGAGGCCCATATTGGTTTTCAGCACCCCTTCAGTTACCGAGGTCTCGGGCCAAACGGCATCGAGAAGCGCTTCTTTGCTGACCACTTGTCCAGCATGAGTCACCAGATGGATCAGCAGCGCCATGGGTTTAGGCGAGAGCTCGACCAGCTCGTCACCCCGCCACAAGCAGCCCGCTGCCGCATCGAGCCGAAATGAACCAAAGCACCATTGGAGCGGCGTTGACATGCCGTACTCCTCTCGCTGGATTGGGCCTTTAGCCAACCGACCATGACCTAAATATGACCTGATTTTGACCTCGTTTTGACGACACAGCCACTTGCCAGCCGTAAAGTCAATCACATGATATTGAGGACTGCCACACATCGTGTGGATCGTCATCAAGGTCCCAAGTGTAGCACAGAGGAGTCAAGCTAATACAGCTTCCACCTCAAGGCGCACTTGTTGTCCAATTTGCCGCGGACACTGACGTTGCGGCGAGCGCATTGTAGGGCGAGTTGAGCACATCGTCTCCCATCAGACGGCTCCGTTCGAGTCATTGGAAGGGCTTGTGACGGTCATGACCCACATGCTGGGGCAAGTGTTGTGCTTAGGTGGTGAGTGATCCGCTCTACCTTATGCCAGAGAGAGGAATTAAGCATCATGGTAACCAGCACACTTGTTTTACAACCTCCCGGCTTGTCCAGTGCATCACCTGTCTCGGAAACAGATCACCCTTCGATGACCTCTCCAGATGATGAGGCAGAACTCCTCAGTCGAATCGCCATGCAGGAGACCCAGGCGTTTGACACGCTCTATGCCTGCTATGCCCCGCGGGTGCGAGGCTATCTCTCCCGCGGCCCCTGCCCGCCCAATCTCATCGACGAAGTGCTCCAGGACGTCATGCTGGTGCTGTGGCAGCATGCTTCACGGGTCCCCCCTGGCGTGCTGCTCATAGCCTGGCTTTGTGGAGTGGCGCGTCACAAAGCTCACAAGGCATTGGCATGCGTCTCTGCTCCTCCTGTTTCTCAAACGATGCATGAGGGCATTGATCATGACGAACCCGAAGCCGCGTATTTACGCCGGGAACACGTACGCGCCCTGACTCGCGCTCTGGCTACCCTGCCACTTGGTGAACGGACAGCGCTCGAGTTGCTGGTCTACCAGGGCTGTTCCTATCAGGAGATTGCCACTATGACAGGCGATCCCGTGAGCACGGTGCGCACCCGGGTGTCGCGAGCCCGTCAACGTCTGCGAACTCGCGCCGCCACGTTGGACAGTGGCATAGCTTCGCCATCATGACGCACGCTTACCCGGATGGCTACGCCATGCTCGGCGGCCGTGAGGAACTGGCGCGAAGTGCAGCAACACCTTCCGTCCTCCAGCACCTCCGGCCTTTGTGTGATCGGGATCACATTTTGGGACGTTCGCCGTAAAACCGGAGATTGCTAGATAGGAGCCCAGCACGAGCGGAGAATGAAAGATACGCCATCCTGGTCTTACAAAGATGAAAGCAGTGGAGGGAGCCATGAGGTGGCTCCCCCCGACAGGCCGACCTCGGTGCAGGTGTCGACCTGCCGCACATCTTTTGCGGTCCTGCTGCCCACAATGGTCTTTAGCCTCTATATATGCCGAGAGGAGCACAGATGCCTACCACCAACGAATACATCCGTTCCGGCGGGCTTACCCGTCAATTCCTTCTCCACATCCCTGCGAATCTGCTCCCGCAGCCCAGGGTGGTCATCCACCTCCATGGCGGCGAAGGGACCGGTAAGCAATCCCTGGCGCTTTGGAAAAAGTGGGAGGAGCACGGCGTCATCCTCATCATGCCATACGGCGAGGCGCCTGGGAAGCCCTCGCGCTGGGTGGCCATCGGGAATGGGGGCTCCCAGCAGCGGGACCCCATCGATGAGGACTTCCTGCTCCAACTCCCCCTGCTGGCCCAATCGCGACACGGCGCTGCCACGACGATGCTCACCGGGTTCTCGTCTGGCGGCGGGATGGTGCATCATATGCACGCGTTCCATGCGGACAAATTCGACTGCTTCGTGCCGATGAGTAAGGGCCTGGGCAGGGGGCTCCTCAGCATCACCCCGCCTGCGCTGCGGCCCGTGAGGCTGGTGTTCGGGACGGCCGACGACAATTACGCCGACGACGGCGCAGATGGGACGATCGACGCCGCATCCACGTTCGCCTCCTACCTGGGCAGGATCCCCGGAGCGAGCCATACGCGGCACCGCGAGGCAGGGACGGCGACGACCGCGATCACGCTGGCCTACACCGGTGCGGTCTGGATGGAGTACGCCCGGGTGCATCCCATGCCGCACCGGGTCCCCAAGGACGAGCTCGGCGATCCGTGGGACGGAGTAGACCAGGCGATCCGGTTCGGGAGTGAGGCAGCTGGGATTCGACACCTGTGAGCAAGGAGTGCTATCCGAGGCATGCTCGCTGGCAATCCCAGAGGCAAACCCCCGCCATGACCTCCGTTACGCCAGTACATCATTAAAGAAGTTGACTTTTTTGCGAGGGCAAAACCTGCAATACCTTGAAAAATAAGGATAGCATTCTCGAAACAGCCTTAAAAATCCAGTCGGATTAATGATGCATAGACGTAAACCAGGCGTTGGCGGGGTTTGTCCAGAGGCACACACCGTTAAATACTAAAAATGTTGATATGGCTGAGTATCTCCTATGATCACCGATTCAGTTACGAATCGGATCGGAGATTGTCAGCTCGCGATTGATGTTTGCGGTGCTACGAACTGCTAGAAACTGAGCGACCTCTGTAGCACTACCCCAGAAAGCTTTGCGCTGCAGAAAGAGTGCAGCCTTGCGACGTCGCCACTTATGTTAAGGAGGAAACGACTGTGAAACGATATCTCTCCGTTCTCTTTTTTCTTGGAATGTGGACGACAACAGTCTACGCTGTGTGTCCGGTGGGCGCGCCCGGGCCGGCCGGCGCGTGCGGCAATGCAGAGTTCGATAGCTGCACCGTGAACGTGAACGGTGTAGCCCGGAATTATTGTATTCATGTCCCCTCTCACCCGACGACCAACCTGCCAGTGCTCATGGCCTTCCACGGTCACAATCAACACGCACGTGACCAAGTTGAAGTCTGGGACAAGCATACCGAGCAGGGCATCGTCCTTGTGGCGCCGGAGGCACTTCTCAGCGAAAACGTGCGCCCGGATGGCACGATAGCATGCGAACGAAGTTGGCGCGCCATCGGCAGCGCTATTGCCACCTGGGCAGACTTCACGGTGGCAAGCACGTGCCCTATGGCGATCGCGACCGATCAAAAAGCTGACCTCGACTTTGTCAACGACCTCACGCAGGGCATCCAGAATACCTTGTCGGTATCCCGTTTTTATGCGACGGGTTTTTCCAATGGTGCGGGGTTTATCTATCAATTGTATATCACCAATCCGTTGGCGCAGCGATTCGCCGCGTTTGCCGCCGTTTCAAACACCATAAACGACAAGCAGAAAGCCGCCGCGGTCGTTGGTGGGGCAGCAGGATATACCGCCAATACGGAGACCGCCAAGCCATTGCTGTTTGCTATTGGCACCGCTGACAAGGTGGACGCACCCGTTCACTCGATCTACGAGAATGCCAGCAGCTGTACTTTTGCGACCAACTGTACCCCCCTAGGGGCGGGTTTCGACTGTGCGGATGTGGTCAAACAGGCCGTGTATTGCTGGAAAGAAGCCACGATTTGGGGGGGAAGCTCACACAAACTGCTGACAAATCGCGCCGCCAACATTGCGTGGTTTGTTGAGCGTAATAGAAGTAACTCCAATCCTATTATCTCCCTGTATCCCAATTTAGGGTCCTATGGACGTGTTTCCGCAGAAGTCCCTGTGGATACCACTATGGTCCTGCGGCAGGATTTTCTGCCCCTAGGAGATAATGCCGCCCCCTTCTCGGCAATCACCGTTGTCGACGGCGGTCACGTCCATCCCGGTAAGGATGGAGATTACCCGCCGTGCACGAATTGCGATATCGATATCACTGAACAAATTCTGCAGTTTTGGCGCGCCTATGCCGGTTTCCGAAACCTGTGGAAGTGATGGAGCCCCAGAAGGACCGCAGTGAATACTGCGGAGCCGGTACAATCTGAGGCCCCACGAGCTGTCCATTGTGGAACACAACCAAAGGAGAACAATATGTCCACCAGCGGCAAACCAAACATCCTGTTGATTATCGCCGATGATCTGGGCGCCGACAGCGTACTGGTCACCGACCGCAGCCCGCAACGCAGGATGTTCGTAATGACGGACGCCGGCGGGCCGATGATTCTCGGGGAACTGGAGTACCTGAGTATCATGCTGCGGAACGGCCTCTACTTTGACCAGGCCTGGGCCCAGCCGGCCTGCTCGCCCACCCGCGGCTCGCTCTACACCGGTACCTGGCCCTGGCGCAATGGAGTGGGCTGGCCGGCGTCGCCACAGCTGGACCCAATGATCGTGGAGACCCTTCCCGAGCTGCTCGAGCCGGAGGGCTACGAATGCGGTCTCTTCGGCAAATGGCATCTCGGCGATGCTGCCGGTTACCGGCCCACGGATCATGGCTGGGACCGCTTCATCGGCACGCTCGAAGGAGTCGTAAACCCAACCCAGCCGCCTCCCGTGCCACCAGAAGACTACGAGAACTGGCCAAAGCGTGACTCTGACACAGGCTATACCCTGGTTGCGAACAGCACGGTTTACGCGACACGCGAGACGGTCGAAGACGCCGGAGCCTGGATCAGCTCGGCGTCGATGAACAACACGCCCTGGTTCGCGACGATTGCGTTTCACACGCCTCACGATCCGTTTCACCAGCCGCCGTTCGGATTTCAAATGCCCGGTGGCATCACGCCGACCACCGACGACGACATGTTCAATGCCATGGTGCAGAACATGGACGCCAACATCGGCCGCCTGCTCGGCTCGGGGGCCGGACCGGCCATGACGTCGATTGCTCAGGCCGAGCTGGAGAACTCTGTGATCATCTTTCTGGGCGACAACGGCTCTCCGTCGACCATCGCCACGGAGGAACCGAAAGCCACCATCTACGAGGGCGGCGTGCGAGTTCCGATGATCGTGGCCGCCGGCAACTCCGTCGCCGCCGAAATGAACGGAACGACGGCGGCACCGCGCTTTCTCGCCCGGGGCAAGCTTGGCATAACGACTCCGCGCCTGGTGCACGCCGTCGATCTCTATGAGACCATCACGGAAATCGCCGGCGTGACGTCGACATTACCAACTCCTATGGACTCCGTCAGCCTGTGGCAATACCCCTCCCGGCCAGGAAATCAGCCGCCAGCGCGGCAGTTCAATTTCTCGCAATACTATCGGGGCAACCAACAGAACGGCGAACAGGGCGCAACGATCCGAAACCTCGACTTCAAGCTGAACTGCGTGCGCGTCGTCTCGGCCGGCACCGCCACCTGGACCTGGTCGTTCTTCGAATACTTGGGCAACGAGGTGCCAGGTCTCGAAGACAGCACCGCCAATGACATCTTCATCACCGCGCGTGATGATCTTCGTGCCGGCATCTCGAATCCCAGATCCGACAACCTGAACGCGCTGGTCGAGGAGCTGATCAACTCGGGTAACTACGCAATCAACGATCTCGGCACGGCCTGGGACGACCCGCGATGAGGTCAGGCACGCGGCGGAGCTTTGACGCGCAAGGGGCGAAACCGTCGAGTCGATGGCGATGGTGAGGTCCTTGAGCAGTTGGCGATGATGATCGGTTTCAAAACCGTCAGGTGAGAAGGCTTCGGGTGCAAGACGGCACACATACGTCACCATGGTCAGTGCGATGGTGATCCTGCTAAACATTTTCTGTGGCCTCCTCTATCTCTGGGGGCCAGCGATACGCTCAGGCAGCAGGCCCTACGGATGGATTGATGTCTTCGTTGCCGGGTTTTTTGTGTTCGGTTTGGGATTCGCTTGGTACGGACGGTATCAACTCATTGTTGGGCATCATTCCACGGAAGCGGTGATGGCAAAATGGCAAACTGTTTTCAAACACTTTCAGAGCATGACGGTCCGTATCAACGCTTGCGTGCAACGCACGGAAGTGGAGATGAAACCTTAAATATGCGGTGTTTTCCGCTGTCAAAACGGAAGAGTCGCCATGACTGGTTTGTCAAGGCAAGGTTGTCCTCGCGATGTGGGGGGCACTGCGCATAGATAATACAGGTAATTCCCCTGCGCCGCCTTCCGCAGCGGCACGTCGCGGGCTTCGTTGATCAGCATGGCCGTGCCGTCCGTCGCGCCTTTATCCCTCACCTACCTCGTGCGCAGGGAGCGGGGTGCCCACGCGACCGGAGGCGGGGACATGTCCCACTCCACCCTGACGCGTAGCATCCCTGCCACCGCACCGGCAACAAGCCGTCTGTGCCCTGATTGCCCGGCTCGCTGAGGCAGTCTAACCCCGCCATCATCGGCACGATCCGATCTATCCCATGCCGTAACGTCCCCGCGTCACGAGGCGTCCCTGTCCGGGTGATGACCTGTCAGACATCTCATGGGGTCAAAACATAGGGCATCCTATGTCCGGAGGCGGTGGGGGCAAGCAAAATTTCGGTTCCTCCGCGCGCGGCCCCTCCAAAATTTCACTTGGCCCCCACCGCCTTGCCGTCCATGCGCGTCTGCCCGGTTTTAACCCCAACCTAAGGAGATGAATTGACAGATACCACCACCAAAGCACCTGCCTATCTCGTTTACATGGTACGCGACGGCAAGGAGGACGACCAGGGCTACTGGATGAAAGTCGGAGCGGCATTCCGCCATAAGGACGGCAAGGGCATCAACATTGTCCTGGACGCGCTGCCCATCGATGGCCGCCTGATCGTGCGCCAGTACGAGCCGAAGAAGAAGCAGTCCACACTCTAACGCACGTACTAACCCCGGCGGGCTGTCACGGCAGTGCGTCGGTAACCTGCGGCTTTGGTGCATAAATCCCCCCGCTAACCTTGATACCCGCTAAAC
>Ga0256867_10001456_pt1 | contig 10050 bp, 7 predicted proteins | sample RVTome_15_FD_185939 | JGI IMG/M metagenome (GOLD analysis project Ga0256867, IMG submission 185939) | Soil microbial communities from uranium-contaminated site in the Upper Colorado River Basin, Wyoming, United States - RVT150D86 (HiSeq) ... | reverse complement strand
GCCGGTCAGCGTGGGCAGACCGAGCGACGCGGGCTCCAGCAGGTTATGGCCGCCGATCGGCACCAGGCTTCCGGCGACGAACGCGACGTCGGCGGCGGCGTAGAACATCGTCAGCTCACCCATCGTGTCCCCCAGCATCACGGAGTCCGACGGAGCGACCAGCGCGCCGGACGAGCGGTACGCCGCTCGCTCGCCGCGCCTGGTCAGCAAATCACGCACCGAATCGAAGCGGTTCGGATGTCGCGGCACCAGCACCAGCAATGCGTCGGCAAAGCGCCGCCGTACCTGCTGGTGCGCTTCGAGCACGAGCTGTTCCTCGCCTTCATGCGTGCTGCCGGCCACCCACACCATCCGGTTCGGCGCATTCTGCTCGCGCCAGCGACGCCCGCGCACCGCGGCGTCGTGCGGCGGTTCGAAATCGAACTTGATGTTGCCGGCGACGTGAGTGCGCTCGGCCGGCGCGCCGATCGAACAGAACCGCTCGGCATCCGCCGAGCTCTGGGCGGCGATGACGATGCCATTGGAGAGCGCCTGGCGGAAGAGCGGCACGAGGCGCCGGTACCAGCCGATGGACCGAGGCGACATGCGCGCGCTTGCGAGCACGAGCGGCACGCTGCGGCGGCCGCATTCGGCATAGAGATTCGGCCACAATTCGGTTTCGAGAATGATCGCGAGCCGCGGCCGCACCCGGTCGAAGAAGCGCCTGACCGAACCCGGCAGGTCAAATGGCACGTACCGAAGCGTCACGCTGTCGCCGAAAAGCTGGCGGGCGCGCGCGCGCCCGGTCGGCGTCACGGTCGTAATCACAAGCCGATGGCCGGGATGGCGCTTCATGAGATGCCGCACCAGCGGCTCGGCAGCCTGCACTTCGCCGACGGAGACTGCGTGGATCCAGATGCCTTCGCCATCGAGCGGGGCGCCGAACCCGAATCGCTCGCCGAGCCCTTCGCGATAGCTGGAATCCCGAATTCCGCGCCATACCTGCAGCAGTAGCGCAACCGGCGCAGCGAAATAAATCAATACGTTGTAGAGCAGGCGCATCGGCTGTCAGCCGTCGTGCGCGATTCGCAGCAGCGCGAATCCGCCCTGCCACTCGGCACGGGCGACGCCGATCTTTGCGAGGCTGCGCGCGAGCCGCGCGAGCGCCCGTTCGCGCCAGGCTCCGGGCGCACGTTCGCGCCCTCGGTCGAAGTCGAGTACCCAGACCTTGCCGTCCGGATCGAGCAGGATGTTCTGCGCGTTCAGGTCGGCATGATGCACGCCCATGTCGTGGAAACGGCGCAGACAGCGGCCGATCGCCGCCCAGCGCGCATCGTTCATCGCGCCGGCCGATATCAGTTCCGACAGCGAACGGACACCGACAATGCGCACCGTGATCAGTTCCGCGACGTAGGCCAGGAACGCGCGCCGGTATATGGCGGCAACCGGCACCGGCACAGGCAGGCCCCGGCGCCGCATTGAATCGAGCAGACGGAGCTCCCGGAACGACCGCGTACGCTCCTCGCCGCAATAGAGGTAGTGCTCGCGCGAAACGAGCGCCGGAACGCCGCCGCGGAGATAACGGCGCAGGGCCCAGTGGTAGCGGCCGTCATCGATGAAGTGAATGGAGCCACGCCCGCCGGCATGCTCGGTCAGCGCGTCTCGGGCGCGCCAGCGCGCGCGGTCAAAGAGCTGCGGCCCGGGCGTGTCGACGAGTTCGGGATCAAACAGGATCGCGCCGCGGTCGATTGCGAGCCGCTGAAACATCGCCGGTCAGCGCTTCAGCACGAACTCGGCGCTGCAATACGGGCAACGGGCCGTGCCCGTCTGCTCGATCGGCAGGTAGACGCGCGGATGGCTGTTCCACAGCGTCATCCCGGGCATCGGGCAGGCAAGCGGCAGGTCGGCGGTCGTGACCTCGTAGCGGTTTTTTGCGTTCGGCTGGATCACCGGCGGATTATAACGGCGCCGGGTCGGCTCCCGCGACCATGACCCGCTCCCAGACCTTCGAGACATCCGCCCGCAGCCGGGCGAAGGGTGCTTCGTCGACCAGCGCCGGGCGCTGCTCGAGCGACAGGTGGTGCGCGGCCTCGCGATACCGGCGGTAGGCGTCCACCAGCCGGTCGATGACCCGGTGATCGACGAGCGCCGCGGAGCCTACCGACTCCAGATGGCGGATCGTGTCCGCGAATTCCGCCAGCGCCGGCTGCTCCCGTACATGGCGCAGAACCCAGTACTGCGCCAGGAATTCGATGTCGGCGATGCCGCCGCGATCCTGTTTGAGGTCGAAGCTGCCGTGGCGCGGGCGTGCGTGTTCCGCGCGCATGCGCTCGCGCATGGCGACGATGTCGCCGCGCAGTGATTGGAGTCGGACCGAAGTGACCAGCACGTCGCGCCGCACCCGTTCGAACTCGGCGCCGACCGCGACGTCGCCCGCAACCCAGCGCGAATGCAGCAGCGCCTGATGCTCCCAGGTCCATGCCTGATTCCGCTGGTATTCCTCGAAGGCCCGCATGGGCGTGAAGGCCAGTCCGCCCTTGCCGGACGGCCGCAGTCGTACGTCCACCTCGTAGAGACGTCCGGCCGGCGTATGCACGGTCAGCAGATGCACGAGCCGCTGCGCCAGGCGCAGGAAGAACAGTTCGTTGTCCACGACCTTCGGGCCCGTGGTCTGCTGTCCTTCCCCCTCCGAGTCCTGCAGGAAAACGAGGTCCAGGTCCGAGCCGTAGCCGAGCTCCATGCCGCCGAGCTTTCCGTAGCCCGCGATCGCGACGCGTACGATGCGCATGCCCGCTGCGCAGGCGCAGCGCGGCTCGCCATGCACCACGGCCGTCTGCCGCCACGCGAGCGCCAGTGCTTGCTCCACGATCAGTTCCGCGACGTCCGTCAATCGGTCGCTGACCTGCATCAGCGGCAGCCGACCGGTCAGGTCGAGCGTCGCAATACGAAACATCGACGCGCGTCGGAAATGCCTGAGCGCATCCACCTGGAGTTCCGCGTCTTCGCCGGCGTGTCCGAGCCGTGCTGCGAGCTCGCGTTCGAACTGGCCGCGATCCGGCAGGGTCTCGAATACGCGCGAATCGAGCAGCTCGTCGAGCAGCAGCGGGTGCGCCGCGACCTGGCGGGCAAGGTACTCGCCCATTCCGCAGATCCGGACCAGGCGCGCGAGAGCCGCCGGATTCTCGTTCAGCAGCGCAAGGTAAGCCGTGCGCCCGCCGATCGCTTCGATGATCCGCAGCAACCGCGCGAGCACCGCCTGTCCGGCAACGCCCCTGCCGCCGGCGGTTACCGCGATTACGCAGATCATCCGCGGGAGCAGCGTCGCGAGCCGGCGTCGGCCGTGTTCATCCAGCCGCCGGTGGTATCCGGACTGCCGGAGCTCGAGCAGCATGCGCGCCGCCTCCTCCGCATTGTCGAATCCGAGCCTCCCGACATCCTGGACAATGCGGTCGAAAACGGGTTCGGCGGACCACAGTGCATCCAGTGCCGGAGCCGTTGTTGCGTCACCGCGGGCTCCCGGTCCCAGCACGGCATCGCTGAACCACGACGTTACGCGGCTGCGCTTCGCCTCGAGCGCCTGCAGGAATGATTCGGTGTCCGCGAATCCCATCGACCCGGCCAGCCGCCCGCGCGCCTCGTCCGATTCGGGCAGCGCATGCGTCTGCTCGTCGGCGGCCATCTGCAGGCGGTTCTCGACCCGTCGCAGGAATTCGTACGCGTCGCGCAGCCCGGCGACCGCCGCGCCCGGCAGCAGCTTGGCGCCTTCGAGCCGCGGCAGTACGGCGAGCAGCGACGGCTCCTGCAGCCGTGGCTCGGAGCCGCCGCGAATGAGCTGCTGGGCCTGCACGATGAATTCGATCTCGCGGATGCCGCCCGGCCCGAGCTTGATGTTGTCCTGCAGATCGCGGCGCACGACTTCGCGCGCAATCATCGCTTTCATTCCGCGCAGGCTCTCGTACACGCCGAAATCGAGGTAGCGGCGGTACACGAATGGCCGCACGACGGCATCGTAGAGTTCGCGATAGCGCTCCACGGCGGTGATGGCGCGCGCCTTTACATACGCGTAGCGCTCCCAGTCGCGGCCATGCTGCTGCAGATAGCCTTCGAATGCCGCAAAGTTCGTGACCAGCGGTCCCGGCTCTCCGAATGGCCGCAGGCGCATGTCCACCCGGTAAACGAATCCCTCCGGCGTGCGCGCGTCGAGCAGCCGGATCAGCGTCTGGCCCAGTCTCGTGAAGTAGTCCTCGTTGGCGACGGCCTTGCGGCCGTCGGTCTCGCCATTCTCCGGGTACAGAAAAATGAGATCGATGTCCGACGAAAAATTGAGTTCGCGCCCGCCCAGCTTGCCCATGCCGAGAACGATGAGTTCCTGACTCTCTCCGGACGGCGCACGCGGCACGCCGTACCGAGGGTCGAGCAGGCGTGTCGCAAAGGCGAGCGCGGCGGTGATCGCCGCATCCGCCAGCTCCGACAGCTCGTCCAGCACTTCCGGCAGCGGCGCGTGGCCTTCAAGGTCCCGCCAGGCAATGCGAACCAGTTCGCGGCGGCGCAGCTTCCGCAGTGCATCCATGAACCGGGATTCGTCGGGCTCGTCCGCCAGGAGCGCGTTTGCCTGCTCGCGAATCGCGCCGGACGGCCGCGGGCGCGCGGGCTCGCCCGCGGCCAGCGACTCCAGCAATCCGGGATCGCGGGCGCAGGCGTCGGCGACGAACCCGCTGTAACGAAGAATTTCCGGATCGATGAAGTTCCCCTTGAGCCGTTCGGCGGCGCGAGCCCGACCGCGATTCTAGTAGGATCGACGACGGGCACGGAGGGCGCATGATCAGGGCATGGCAGATACTGACCGGCCTCGCGGCTGGCATCGCGCTGGGTGCGGTCTGGGACTGGGCCGGCTGGCCTGCCATGGCGCAGACCGTTGCGGGCGCGGAGGCCATCGGCGGCCTGTGGCTCGATGCGCTCAAGATGACGATCGTGCCGCTGGTATTCGCGCTGATCGTCAGCGGCATCGTTTCGACGACCCATGCGGCCGCAGCCGGCAGGGTCACCGGGCGTTCCATTCTGCTGTTTGCGCTCCTGTTGCCTGTGGGCGCAGCGGTCAGCGCCCTCGTGACTCCCTTTTTGCTGGCGTTGTGGCCGATTCCCGAGCAGGCGGCCGCAGCTCTCGTTGCCGCGACCCCGCCTGCCGGCGTAATCCCCGCGGCCGCGACCGGTCCATTCGACTTCATCCGCGCATTCATCGCGCCGAACGTGATCGAGGCCGCAGCCGGCGGCGCGATGCTCGCGCTCGCCGTTTTCGCGCTGATCTTCGGATTTGCGATCACGCGCATCGAGCCTGCGCGGCAGGCCGGCCTGCGGACGTTCTTCGAGGCCATCGCGGAGGCGATGCTCGTGATCGTGGGCTGGGTGCTGCTGGTCGCGCCGATCGGCGTGTTCGCACTGGCTTTTGTCGTCGGGGCGCAGACCGGATTCGATTCGCTCGGTGCGTTCGGGCACTACGTCGCGATCGTATCGTTGACGCTGATTGTGATTACCCTGCTCGCTTACCCGCTCGCCGTTTTCGGCGGACGCATCCGCCTTGGCGCCTTCGCGCGCGCCATGATCCCGGCACAGAGCGTCGCGATCAGCACGCAGTCGTCACTGGCTTCCCTGCCGGCGATGATCGATGCGGCCCGCGGACCGCTCGCGCAGCCGCCGCAGGTCGTCGGCATCACGCTGCCGCTCGCGGTGTCGCTTTTTCGCTTTACGAGCCCGGCGGGCAACATGGCCGTCGCGATCTACCTCGCCGGCCTCCATGGCATCGATCTGTCTTTCTGGCAGCTTGCCGCGGGCGTCGTCGTCGCGGCAATCGTGTCGGTCGCCGCAGTCGGCATCGCGAGTGCCGTGACGTTCTTTGCGCTGATGGCGCCGATCTGCCTGGCGATGGGTGTTCCCATCGAGTTGCTCGCGCTGCTGATCGCAGTGGAAACGATCCCCGACATCTTCCGCACGATCGGCAACGTGACGGCCGACGTCGCCGTCACCACCGTGATCGGCGGTCGTTCATAGCGGTGCCGCCGGAACCGCCGGCCGCGCCTTTGCCACCGCCTCGTCGAGCATCCGCACGAGCGCGTCGCGCTCGTAGGTATAGGCGTGGCCCTCGTTCAGCTCCACGAGTTCCTGGACGGCTTTCCGGATCGTGATCTCGCCTTCGTAAGCGTTCGGCACCACCAGGTATCGCCGCTTCGGTTCGGGCTCGAATAGCGCGAGCATTACCGCTGCCGCGACTTCATCCGGCGACTTGTACACCGAACGGTCGGTCAGGCGCGATACGCCGGAGCGTCTGGCGGCGGACTTGCCGATCTCTGAATTGTAATTGCCGGGCTCGACCAGGCTGACCCTGACGCCCTGAGGCTCCATCTGCAGCGCCAGCGAATCCGCGAAAGCTTCGACCGCGTGCTTGCTCATGCTGTATACGCCAAGATCGCGCGCAGACAGGATTCCGGATATCGAACTGATGGTCGTGATCCGGCCTTTACCGGCGACGATCAGCGGCGTGAATGCCTTCGTCACGCGCCAGGGACCGTAGACATTCACCTGCATGACGAAGTCGAAGTCTTCTTCCGACGTATCGGAGAAAGGCCCCGTGATCGCGACCCCCGCATTGTTGACGAGTCCATGAAGACCGCGCCCGGCCGCCGTCACGGCCTCGACTGCCGCGGCAATCTCTTCGGGCTTGGTGACGTCGAGCCGGAGCGCTTGCACGTTCTCGATCGCGTTCAGCTCCGCGAGGTCACGATCCTTGCGCGCTCCGGCATAGACGAAGTAACCGTCGGCGGCGAGCCGTTCGGTGATCTTGCGGCCGATGCCGGTGCTGGCGCCGGTCACCAGCACCGCTTTCTGCGACTCGCCCGGCGGCGGTTCGGCATGGAGTATGGAGCTGCAAAGCAGCATGGACAGGACGACCGGGAAAGCGATTCTCATGAGACGGCTCCGGTACGGTGGCTGATTGCGGGATGCCGCAAATGCTACAGGAAAGAAAAAGCCCGGGAGTCGCCTCCCGGGCCCTTGGTTTCAACCGTAAAGCCTTGCGGCCTTACATGTCCATGCCGCCCATGCCGCCCATGCCGCCGCCACCCATCGGCGGATGGTCGTGCTCCTCCTTCGGAGCCTCGGCCACCATCACCTCGGTCGTCAGCAGCAGGCCGGCGACGGATGCGGCGTTCTGGAGCGCCAGGCGCGTCACCTTGGTCGGGTCCAGGATGCCCATGTCGATCATGTCGCCGTACTCGCCGGTCGCGGCGTTGTAGCCAAAGCTGCCCTTGCCCTCGCGCACCTTGGCGAGCACGACCGAACCGTCTTCGCCGGCATTCTGCACGATCTGGCGCAGCGGCTCCTCGATGGAGCGCGACAGGATGCGAATGCCGACGTTTTGGTCCTCATTGGCGCCGGTGAGCTTGTCGAGCAACTTCTGTACCCGAACAAATGCGACGCCACCGCCCGGGACCACGCCTTCTTCGACCGCGGCGCGGGTCGCATGCAGCGCGTCCTCGAGACGGGCCTTTTTCTCTTTCATCTCGATCTCGGTGGCCGCGCCGACCTTGATCACGGCAACGCCGCCGGAGAGCTTGGCAACGCGCTCCTGCAGCTTTTCCTTGTCATAGTCGGACGTCGCTTCCTCGATCTGCCGGCGGATCTGCTCGACCCTGCCCTTGATGTCGGCGGACTTGCCGGCGCCGTCGATGATCGTCGTGTTTTCCTTCTCGGCGACGATCTTCTTGGCCTTGCCGAGGTCGTTCAGCGTCGCCTTTTCGAGCGACAAGCCGACTTCCTCGGCGATCACGGTGCCGCCGGTCAGGATTGCGATGTCCTTCAGCATTTCCTTGCGGCGGTCGCCGAAGCCCGGCGCCTTCACCGCGCACACCTTGACGATGCCGCGGATCGTGTTGACGACGAGCGTCGCGAGCGCCTCGCCCTCGACGTCCTCGGCGACGACCAGCAGCGGCTTGCCGGCCTTGGCGATGCTTTCGAGCAGCGGCAGCATCTCGCGGATGTTCGAGATCTTCTTGTCGTACAGCAGCACGTACGGGCTCTCGAGCTCGCTGGTCTGGTTCTGGGCATTGTTGATGAAATACGGCGACAGGTAGCCGCGATCGAACTGCATGCCCTCGACGACCTCGAGTTCGTTTTCGAGACCCGAGCCTTCTTCGACCGTGATCACGCCTTCCTTGCCGACCTTCTCCATTGCCTCGGCAATCTTCTTGCCGATGGCCTCGTCGCTGTTCGCCGAGATCGTGCCGACCTGGGCGATCGCTTTTGAGTCCTTGCAGGGCTTGGAGAGCTTCTTCAACTCCTCGACCGCCGCGGTCACGGCCAGGTCGACGCCACGCTTGACGTCCATCGGGTTGATGCCCGACGCGACGGCCTTCATGCCCTCGCGGATGATCGCCTGTGCGAGCAGGGTCGCCGTGGTCGTGCCGTCGCCGGCCTCATCGGAAGTCGACGATGCGACTTCCTTGACCATCTGCGCGCCCATGTTCTCGAACTTGTCCTTGAGCTCGATCTCTTTCGCGACCGAGACGCCATCCTTCGTGATGGTCGGCGCGCCGAAGCTCTTCTCGAGCACGGCATTGCGGCCCTTCGGGCCGAGCGTCGCTTTGACGGCATTCGCGAGCAGGTTGACGCCGCGGACCAGGCGGGTGCGCGCGTCGTCGCTGAATCTGACTTCCTTGGCTGCCATGATTGCAATGTCCTCTGGATTACTTTTCGATAACGGCCACGACGTCTTCCTCGCGCATCACGAGGAGCTCGTCGCCGTCGACCTTGATTTCGGTTCCGCTGTATTTGCCGAACAGGATCTTGTCGCCGACTTTCAGGTCGAGCGGACGGACATTGCCGTTTTCCAGGATCTTGCCCTTGCCGACCGCGATGATCTTGCCGCGGATCGGTTTTTCGGCCGCGGTGTCGGGGATGACGATGCCACCGGGCGACTTGCGCTCTTCTTCTTCGCGCTTGACCATCACGCGATCATGAAGCGGACGGATCTTCATGTGTCTTCTCTCCTTATCATGTTGTTAGCACTCTCAACGAGCGGCTGCTAATGATAGGGCCGACTATTTTAAATACAAGCTCGACGGGCCATCCTGGCAGGATTTATTTCAACTTGTTGATATCCAAGACTTTTAATGAAACCGGGCGCAAGTCCGAGACAAGTTGGCGGCCGGCCGCTAACCTCTCGCCCCCATGAATCACTTCCGCACGGCTCTGGGCGCGATCTTTCTGGCCGTATCCGCGGGGGCCACGGCGCAGGGCTTGCTCGGGCCGGCCAGCAACCAGGATCAGTTCCTGCCGGTCGACGAGGCATTCGTACTGACCGCGACCCCCGACGGCGGCGGGCAAATCGCGCTCGACTGGCAGGTGGCGCCCGGCTATTACCTTTATCGCCACCGCGTCAACGTGAAGACCGCCACCCCCGGCTTCGCGCTGGGCGAAGTCTCGATGCCGGACGGCAGGAAGAAGACCGATGAGTTTTTCGGCGACGTCGAGGTCTACTACGACACGCTGAACGCAACCGTGCCGGTCAGCCGTCCGGCCGATGCGTCTTCGCTCGAAATATCGGTCGGCTACCAGGGCTGTGCGGACGCCGGGCTCTGCTACCCGCCGGTCACGAAGACCATCGCCATCGAAATGCCGCCGCCAGGTACGCCGGCGCAGGCGGAAGCGCCGGGCATGGTCGCCGAACAGGACCGGCTCGCTACCCTGATCGCCGACGGCGGCCTGCTCGTTGTCATGGCCATTTTCTTCGGCTCCGGCCTGCTGCTCGCCTTCACGCCCTGTGTGCTGCCGATGATCCCGATCCTGTCAGGCATCATCGCGGGCCAGGGCGCGGCCGCCACGCCGCGGCGCTCCTTCATGCTGTCGGTCGTCTACGTGCTCGGCATGGCGCTGACCTACACGATCGCGGGCGCCGCCTTCGCGGCCGCGGGCCAGCAGGCCCAGGCGTTCTTCCAGCAGCCCTGGATCATCATCGCGTTCGCGGCACTCTTCGTCGTGCTCGCGCTCGCCATGTTCGGCCTGTTCGACCTTCGGATTCCG
>Ga0256867_10001455_pt1 | contig 10053 bp, 6 predicted proteins | sample RVTome_15_FD_185939 | JGI IMG/M metagenome (GOLD analysis project Ga0256867, IMG submission 185939) | Soil microbial communities from uranium-contaminated site in the Upper Colorado River Basin, Wyoming, United States - RVT150D86 (HiSeq) ... | reverse complement strand
CCTGATGACAACTTCTTCCTTAAGTGGTTCTACCGGCGCCGACTCCTCGGCCGGGTCGGACTCGGGCTTGGACATCATTCAGCGGCGGATGATGCCTGTTCCTCCTCGCCTTCCTCTTGGGCCGGTGCGGGCTCGGCCAGGCCGAGCCGGCGTTTACGCTCTTCCAGTTGCAGATCAAGCTCAGCGCTGCCCAGGGCCTCATCCATCTGGGTATCGAGCCGGCTGGCGTACATCTCACTGTGGGCACTGGCTTTGTCCAGCCGGGACCGGATGGATTCGCCTAGCCGGGCCATGTCAGCATCACCCACACCGGCCAGATCATCCAGGCTCTTGATGGCTCTGACCGTAGCTTCTTTCGATTTGGCCAGACGCATTAACGCTTCCAGCTCTTTCTGCTCCTGGCGAATGGTGGTAAGCCTGGCCTGCAGCTTGAGGCGAGCATTGAGCAGGGCATCGTACTCACGCTGCTGCCGTACCCACTGCTCGTGGTACTGTTCCTGCAAACGGCGCGTAGAATTCATCTCGTTCTGAGATGCTCTGGCCAGGTCAGTTTTACCCTGCATGAGCAATGTATCAATGTTACGGTCGAGTTGATCTGCTTTTTTCTTGTACTCTTGATACTTGCGTTCCAGTGTTTTAACCTCGCCGCCAACAGTAGCGGCCGCATCCTCCAGTTCGTCCAGGTTCTGCTCGGCGTCGCGAATGTACTGCTTCATGACGGCCACCGAATTGGTTTCCAGCGCCTTATCGACCATTGCGTGCAAATTGGCCTGGATCAGCGTTTGTGTTTTCTCCAGCAATGATGCCATGTATCTATCTCCTTTATGGGATTATCAGGTGTGAACAGGTAAAATAATAGTAAAGGTACAGCCACTATCCGGATCGTTCTCCATTTCAACACGACCGCCGTGTAAACCAGCATAGCCTTTCACAATACTCAGGCTAGGTGTGTAATCCGGCCATTCAAACAACTCTAGATCATCTTCGGCGAGAATCGATAAGAATTGTTCTACTTTATCTTCACTTAACGCCGTCGGGAAACGAGCGGAAAGGTGAACTTCATTGTCCGTCGAGCTGACAGAAAGATAAATATCCTTTTGTATGGGCGAAATACAGCATTTGGTTCCGACTTCAATCAGCCGCCGCAGGCTGTCGGAAATCATCGACGTATCGCCATAGACGAGAGGGAGTTGCGGATTAGCAGTGCAGTGAACGTGGAAACCTTTGGCTTCCAACATATCGTCGTGCCGTTGGCTTACTTCTGTCAGCAGCAAGCTAATGTTCGTGATAGGTTGAGCGCGCAGCGAATAGGCGGTCATCGCCTCGCCGGTCTTTAATTCGGCCAGCGAGATAAAGTCTTCAATCAATCGCGTTAAACGCACGCTACCGGCCTGAATGCCACGTAGGGAGCTTTTTAGTTCTTCATCTGTTTGCGCGTTGCCTAACGCCTGGCCCAGCTCTTCTGAATAGCGCGAGACTGAAGCTAATGGTACTCTAAAGTCCGGAGTGACCAAATTAAGAATGCTTTTCTTGAGGGCGTTAAAGTTTTGCGCCTGTGTACCTTGCGCCTGGAAGTAGCGATCAAGTTGCTTGACAACGAGACCAAGTAGTTCGTCGCTGTCGTAGGGCTTTGTCACGTATTCTTCAACACCCTGTAAAAAACCTTCGTGTAGATCGTGTCTTTCACCCCTGGCCGTGAGAAAGATGAAAGGAATGTGGAACCACTCGGGATTTTGCCGTACCTGTCGCAAGAATTCATATCCATCCATCTGAGGCATCATAATGTCGGAAATGATGAGATCGGGCACGTGTTTTTCCAGGGCTTCCAGACCGGCTTTGCCGTTAACGGCCGTGAGAACGTTTAGTTGATACTTTTCGTCCAGGGTTTTAAGAAGATCTTCCAGACCAGCCAACAGGAACCTGTCATCTTCCACGGCCAGGACAGTCGCCTGTTTGCGGCCGTCGCCGTTTGCCAGGGAGATGGCGGCGTGTTCAGACTCGCCGGTATAGATGGGTAAAATGACGGTAAACTTGCTGCCGCCGCCCTCCTGGCTTTCTACCTCAATGCGACCCTGGTGTAAGTCGATCAATCCCTTGACAATGGTGAGACCAGCCCCCGTGCCCTGTTGTTCAACTAACCCTCGATTGTATTGAAAGAATAGATCGAAGAGCTGTCCCTGTATGTGGGGCGGTATGCCTTTCCCCTCATCCTGGATCGTTACCTGGACCTCCTGGTCCTTTTGTTGGACGGAAACGTGGACGTTGCCGCCCTGTTTTTGATGACTGTGAGTGAACTTCACGGCGTTGTCGAGCAAACGCTCAAAAATGTTGCGCACGCTGGCCTCGTCGCCAAACACGGCCGGCAGGTGGGCCGGCGCCGCATAATGGACCAGGATCCCCTGTTGGTTCCCCTGCCTCTGGTAAGCCTGAACGACCGTTTCAAGCACTTCGCCAAGATTGTTAATGGGATGAGCGTGGCGGTTGTAAGTGGCCCGGGCCTCTCCACTGCGCAGTTCGATAAGCAGAATAAAATCCTCGACCAGTTTGGTTAAGCGAACACAGCCGGCCTGAATACCGCGTAAGTACTCCTGGTAATTATGGCCCTCGGTAAACATGTCGAGGCTTTCAGCCAGCATTTCGTAATAGGCTGTCACGTAAGTGAGCGGAGTTCTAAACTCGTGATTAAGAACTTGCAGAATGTTCTTTTTCAGGTTCTCGACGTTCTGCTGGCGCGCCAAACGCAACTTCAAAGCTCTGTTGAGCTGAGTGCCGATAAGCTCCAGAAAATCGCCCGTGTTAAACGGCTTGGTGATGTAGAGATCGGCGCCAGTCAGGCGACCCCGGCGATAATCTTGCTTTTCGCCCTTGGCGGTCAAGAAAACGAAAGGAATGTGGATCCAGGCTGGATTCTGGCGCACCTTTTCCAGAAATTGAAAGCCATCCATCTGGGGCATCATGATGTCTGAGACGATCAAATCTGGCGCGTGCCTGGCCATTACTTCAAGAGCGGCTTTGCCATTACCGGCAGCAAAGACGCGAATCTTGTAACCGATATCGGCCATTTCTAGCAGGTCTTTCATCCCATCCAGCATGGATGGATCGTCTTCAACTAACAAGATTGATACTGCTTGTTCCATTGTTCCAGTATAGCATAATGCGCAGGCAATGGGTTGCCGTTGGCTATGATTTTCGTACTAACTAATCGATCGCCTGGAACGTTTAACTGCTGCGTAAGCGTCGCGCCACGAACACGGTTCCGATGAGAGCCAGGGCAATGAGGATGGCGCTCCACGTATCAATACCTGTTTCCGGCAGCGATGTGTCATCGCCGTCTATGGTGCCGGTAGCGCCGGTGATAGGTGTTGGCGTCTCATCTACTGCCGGTGTTTCAAGGGCACTGGTGCCGTCCACTTCCGGCGCCGTTGTTTCCTCTGGTGTTTCCTCGCCGGCATCAATGACGGCTGTATTAGTGGGCGTGGGGGTATCGGGTTCGGGTGTGGGAGTACTGGTTGCCGTTGGCTCTGGTGTGTCGGTTGGAAGAGCCGCTTCTGTCTCCAGAGCCGCAATCGTCTGAGTAACGGCCTGATTGGTAACGGCGATAATCGCGTTTTGCGTTTCTATGGCCGCAACTTCGGACGCTCGCTCGGCCGCCGAACGGCCGGACAGCAAAAAGGCCAACCCGCAGATTGCCGCCAGAATAAATATTGTGGTTAAAGCAGCAGCAGCAATCAGAAATGGACGTCGATTTGATTCCTCTTCTTCAATGATGAATTCGTCTGTCATGTTTTCCTCCCTTCAGGTAAAAGTGCCTTGGCGCAGGATAGCGTAAACTATTTAAGACTAAGTGATTATGTCAAGATTCGCACTGGGTATAAAAACCACGTGACCGTCTGCTAACCGGACATCGACGCCGTGCGCTCTCGTGTGAATGGGTGTCATCTGAGCGTGCCTATAGACGCGAACGACCTGGCCTACCTGGCTGCTGTACGGCGGTCGCAAAATACGGACCGTTTGTCCCACGGCAATAGGTTTGTTTAGCGGCGGCGCTTCTACACCAGGCCCCGCTTCCAGAGGAATGATGATTTCCGGTCGGTTACCCGAATGATCCTGGAGCTGACCAAAAAGAGACGCTTCCCGGCCCTCAGATGCCTGTAGCAGTTGAAAAATAGGCTGGGCCATGCTTTGGTCCCCAATTCCGTCCGTTAGTATAACGGGGAATGAGAACGAGGCGGCCATCTGGCAAATAGTGGCGGGCATGCTGCCGGCAATCAAGCCGCGCACGTTGCCTTCCTCGGCTCTGGCCAGGATGTCTACCCGATCGATTTTGCCGGTAACGAGGATGCGGCCGGCTGTCTCGCCATTCAGCCCGTTCACGTTAAGAGGGTCATGGGCAGTTTCTGAAGCTATCTTTATCGTCCCATATCCTTCCTGTCCTGAACCCCACATTGCCTGGATGAGCGAACCGGTTGTTTCGATAACGACGCCCCGGTCAACCGCTATTGAACTGACAACGCGGCCTTTGAGCATAGCGCGCAGTTCGAGCCAATCCAACGTTTGCTTCAGGATGATACGGCCGTTGCTCACGTCGGCTACCACACCGTCAACAGGGGAAGTAACGGTCTTGCGACCCAAAAATTGCTTTTTTTCGGCTAAAATCATTCCCTGTTCTACGATCGTTCCTTCGTCCACCAGTAAATATTGGGGCAGATCCTCAGGCGCGACGTTCAATTGATCGCTGGCAGGCAATAAGTAGATATCGGTCTCCAGCGCCGTCCGGGCCACAACCTGCATGGGCGCAACATCCTGACCAACGCGGACGACCACTTCACCGTTCTGAGGCAACAGGCGTTCCCGCCTGATACGGGTCAGCGACTGGACAACGGTTGAACGGGTAAAGTACTTCATAATTGGCTAGGCTCCCATATCCCAGAGCCACTGGCGTATCTGGTTCCGCCGCGCGGTCTCATCTTGAGGCAGAGAAAGCGGCCGGCCGCGGGCGTCTACAACCAATCCGACCGCGCCCTGACGTAGCGTTACTGTTTTTCCCTGGCCTGGTCCAAAGCCAATGTCAAAGCGTCGAGCCGGTTGTAAAGAGACCTCGACCGGTTGTGCTGTCCCTAGCGGCACCACGGCTATTTCGCCATAGCCAACGTCCACCTTCAGCGCGCCGGGGTTTACGGTAACGTTAAGCACTTCCTGACCGGGCTGGCCGGGACCGGTGGGTACGACGACCCAGCCCAGATCGAGTAGGGTACCGGCTTCCAGCGCCTGGACGACAGCGAGCGGTTCTCGCCTGGCAAGGGTACCCAGCGCCGGTAGCAAGCCGTACCTGTCCAGCGCCACCGAAAAAATCCCAACAGGCTGTAACGCATCCAACAATATGAGCAGGGCCTGTCCCGGCCGAGGAGCATTAGCCAGGGTTGCGCCGCGAGCGAGCAGCAAGCGAAAAGGAGAAGCCCCGTTCTGGCCCACTCTGTCCAGGTCAGCGGCGGCTTCGGTTGCTACCTGGCGGATGACCTGGCGAGCAATAGCGTGTTCCAGCCGCAATTCGGCTTCGGTCATAGGTATTGTTTGTGGATGGACGGACTTATTAACAATAAAATCGCGGATAACCTCTTGGCCAATCTCATAGGATAGCCAATGGGCAATGGCCGCCGGCTCGACTTTGTCCAACAAGTTGACGACGGGCCTGCCCATACCCAAATCGGTGCGAACCGTCAGATTAACAGAGTCGGCTGTGGCCGTCACCAGCGTCACGCTATTACTACCCAGGTCAACACCCAGCACCCGTCCCTGGTGTAAGGCAGCAAAATAGGCGACGATATCGGCAAAGGCGCGCGCTGTTGGCGTGGGTGACTGATTGCTCCATTCGTTGACTTCGTGAATACCGGGCAACGACTTGAGTTTGACGTCCTGGTAGAGCCGGCTGATGACCTCGGCAGCGTCGTCAATCTGCTCCGTCTCCAGGGTAGGGCGCACGTTGTCGGCTACTCTGACGACGGCCCGATCGCCGATCAGGGCGCCCACCTGCTGGCGTAGGTGACGATTGCCGGCGAAAACAACCTGGGGGCGTTTGGTTTCGGCCAGGGCGCCCAGTCCCAGATTTACCATCTCGGCCATTTCCAGCAGCCGTTTTTCAGCGCCGCCGTCGGTGCCACCGGTTAAAAAGATGAGATCTGGCTGCTTCTCGATCAGGGCGGCAACCTGGGCCCGTTCGTTGCGTCTATCGCTCAAACTGAAACAATCAATTTCCTGAGTATAGGACGTCGTTAGGGCACGGCGGGCGCTGTTGATACTGACGTCGTCAAAGAGGCCTACTAACAAAGTGCGCAGAGGCGGGGCAGCGCTGGCGACAACGATGAAGTGATCGACGCCGGAGCCGTCGCGCCGGGCGGGTTTTATGAGCGTACCGCGCTCGTTAAGCAAGGGACGGCCGGTTCGCTGGCTGATGTGGGTAATGGCCTGCTGGAGGCCGAGAACGACGTCGGACCAGGGAGCCGCAACAGTGGTAGGTGTGGTGGCTCGGGCAATCAGGCGGTAAACGCCGTCAACCACGTCAAACAAGACGACGGTTGTATTCGTGGCGCCACAATCGGCGACGAGAAAGGAGGCTTGGGATGTAGGTTGTTCCGAAGCAGTCGTGGTCATGGCGGAAGTACCGGCGGGATCTGCAGAAATTGGCTTAGAAAGTAGCCGAACCGATCGATTAAAAGAATCAAGCTGGTATTGAGGACGCCGGCGAAGAGGGAGCCAAAGGTAATCATGAGCACGGCGCGGCCGATAGTGGCCAGGCCACGCTGCCAGAGAGGCTGTACCCACTCACCGGTGTGGTTGATACGGCCGGTAAACTGAAAGGTTAGCAGGGTACAAATGGTGAAGATGGCAACTAGCAATCCCCGGAGTGGCGTCTGCGTATAAACGGCCGTTACCTGCGGCCAGAGCGTACCGGTGATGGCACCGGTTAAGGCCACGGCGGCGCCGATGCCAATCAACAGCGCCATGGAGCCGTTGGCCAGCCAGCCGACGTGGCGCACGCGCTTGAGTAAGAGCAGGAGGGCAAAAAAAACGGGCACGAGCCAGGCCAGCGTATCGGGGTTAGCGGGGTTTTGGCGAATTTGTTGGTAGATAGGCACCATTACCTGCTGCAAAACGACTATGGCGGCGTAGGTAGCGCTGACACCGACCAAAATGTGAACAGCTAACCGGTAAAGGGGATTGTCGCCTACCAGGTAGCTGTAGACAAAAAGGGTCAGGATAAAGCCAATAAGCAGGCCGGTTACTTGGTTCATGCTATGTTCTTGTCTGCTGTGTCGATCGTTTAGATACAGTACCGCTGATGCCGTAGATCAAGCTGCCAATCAGCAAGAGGGCGGCGGCGACGAGCTGGGCCAGCGGCTGCACGGCGAAGGGTCGTCGGCCGTCGCCGGCCAGGCCCGGACCAAATCTCTCTTCATAAACAGTGTCGGCTGTTGTGCCTGCCAGTACAGCCTCTAATTGACCGGTAGCTACGTAAGGGGCGGCAACCGGAGCCAGCGCCTGGGTAATTGCAACCACAATCGGAATCTCGCTATTTGTGCCGACCTGCTCAACCCAGTTAACGAGCGTATTGCGCTCGCCGGTAAGGACAATGATCAAGGCGACGTCAGAAAGTGCCGGCTGTATCGCAACATGTTGCGCCCATCCGGGAACCGTTTCACAGGTAATCTGATGGGAGAGACAGTTGCCTAGCTGGCGCAAACCGACGGCTTCTCCGGCCAGGTATCCCAAATCCTGGCGAGGGACAGCTTGAGTGCTGGCGGCGACGGCCGTGCCAGCAGCATATTGGCTAACTGTCAGAACGGCGCTGCCGTTAGCCTCGAGCTGGGCCAATAGCAGGTTGGCGTGAGGCGTTAATTCGCCGGCCAGTGCGGGCGTATAATCAAAAGCGACGAGCACAGGCCTGCCAGCGGCGGCTTCAACGACGGTGTACACGGACTCAACGCTAGCCGGCGCAGGGGCGGTTGGCGAACCGCCCATACCTATTACCAAATCCGGTACCAGCAGACCAAGCAGGATAGTAGCGATTAAAATGCCTGCCAGCAGCAGGCGAAGCCAGAGTGAAGCGGTGAGCGGTGAAAGGCCCCGGGCTGTTTTGGGCATAACGGCTGTGGCTGACCCTGGTTCACTTCGCGCCAGTTGCCGTAGGAGGGTAACTTGCTCTTGCTGCGCCGGCGTAGGCGACAGGGTGGTGACCAGGTGGTCAAAAGCAGATTCCGTACGCGGCTTCAGAATCACCGGTTCAATTGCAACGACGCCCTGCATTCCGGCCAGCGGCCCGCTAGTTGGCGCGGCCTCCTTCGGTTCCTCCGGCTCGCCGGCAAGTGGAGATTGGGCAACTGGAGGCTGGGTGAGTAAGTCACGTGGTTTTAAGGCTTGCACCCAATCGGGAATGTCAGCCCTTGCCAGCGTTTGTTCCAGGGGCACGGCCGGTGGTAAATCGCCCAGTATGTTGTCCCATTCCTGGCCCGCGGGGATGTCACTGGTTTCGTACCCTTCAGGTAGGTCTACAAGCCAATCGGGTATATCGGAACCCTCTTCGGCCGGTGTTGATGTCGTTTCAGAAATCGGTAGATCCTGCAGCCACTCTGGTAGTTCAGCGCCCGCCAGTTCCTCAGGAATGTCTTGCAGCGGTTCGGGCAGCGGCGAAGTGGAGGAAAGGGCGCTGGGGAGGGAGCTGCCAAGCAGGCTAGAGTTGGGTCTCAGGCTGGCTATCCACTCAGGGAGGTCCTCGCTGGGCAGCAGAGGCTCTTCGCGAAGCTCGTCTTCGACGCCACTTTCTGGCGGCTGGCTGGAAACGGGGGGACCAAGATGTTCTAACCAGTCCGGTAACTCCTCCTCCACTAATGGATCGTCTTGGCTGAAGGAATCGGTTACCAGCCAGTTGTCGGCGGGATCGGCCGTCGTGGCCGACGAGGTCGTGGGCTCTGGCTCAGATGGCTCAGCGGTGGTGGCTCCATCGATGGTGGGGATGTCCTCTGGATATTGCCCTTCAGGCTGTTCCTCTGTATCAATCGCTTGCCTGGCTGTGGCTGCATCACTGTCAAAGGCGGCCAATTCGTCCAGCCAACCCAGGTCAGCGGCGGGAGCCCGCTGCTCTGGCTCCGCGGTGGCTTCGTCACCAACTTGGCTCGTTTCGCCAGGTTCAGCCGCTAGCCAATCGTCACTCTCTTCGTCCTCAAGCGTAGGCCCGCCACTTGCCGCCAGCCACGCCAGTTCAGATTCCGTGGTTATTGGCTCGGCGGCAAACAGGTCGTCGAACTCCTTATCTGTTTCGTCGGCGGCCACGAGTGTATCGTCCTCGGCGGCGCCATCGGCCAGCCAATCAGGCAGCAGCTCGGCCACGTCGCCCTCAGGTGGGCTGGCGTCGGCAGCATCAGTAGCCTCGGGCATTGGGCTAGCCGCAGCCGTTTCCTCAAAAAGAATGTTGGCCTCTCCCTCTTCTTCGCCAGCGTCAACATCGCCGGCCTCGCCAAGCTGATCCAGGTCGGCCAGCCAGTCGGCTAATTCAGCCTCGCCGGCCGCTTTGGCGGTGGTAGGGTCGGTATCGGGGTCAAGGTCAGGCTCGGTGAGCCAGCCGGTTAAACCGCTGGCGCTGTCCGCCAACTCGCTATCACTGTCACTGGCTCCGTCCTCCGCTTCTACCAGCCAATCTGTAAGGCCGGCAGCGCCGGCGCTGCCGGCCTCATCCGGGTCGGCAAAGGCGTCGGGATCCGTTAACCAGTCGGTCAAACCACTACGGCCGGCAGCTTCGCCGGCAGGCGGTGATTGAGCCAAAGCATCGGGCTCCGCCAACCAGTCGGTTAAATCTTGGTCGTCGGCTTGGCCTGGGCTTTCGGGCAGGGGTCGAGCATCATCTACAGGTTCTGGTTCGGCCGGCGGCTCGAAAGTGGCCGGATCATCGCTATCATCAGGCGCCCTTCGGCTATCGGCATGCGGTACAATATCAGGAAAAGAAGCAGCTTCGGCCAGCCAATCCGGCAAATTAGCCTGGCTGGCGTCGAAAGGTTCGTCCGG
>Ga0256867_10001454_pt1 | contig 10055 bp, 11 predicted proteins | sample RVTome_15_FD_185939 | JGI IMG/M metagenome (GOLD analysis project Ga0256867, IMG submission 185939) | Soil microbial communities from uranium-contaminated site in the Upper Colorado River Basin, Wyoming, United States - RVT150D86 (HiSeq) ... | reverse complement strand
ATATTTAATTTTTACTGATAGGGCTTATTTCGAGAATGCAAAGGATAAAACTTGAGCTCAACTTAATGCTCTACATTCAAAATTCAAGATTGTCCTATCAAGACTGTCCTATCAATTTTCAGATTTAAACTGCATTAACATTAACAATACAAAATCTATTTAAATTACCTATGCACTATAGACTTTATTTGAAGAAGATAAGAAAAAGATCAGAAAGCGTCCAGGTTCAGTCAGCAAATGACGATCTCTCTGATAGTTCTGCGATAAAGATGTATATCAAAAGCGTAAGTTCAATGAATAAATCAACGGCACGTGAATATTATTTCAGATTGGTTACCTTTCAGAAATTTATACAGAATGAGTATGACATTAGTTTAGACAACCTAATAAGAAAGCTTAGAATAGGATCCGAAGATCCTTACGATGTTCTGAGCGGATATGTAGTACATCTTCAAAATAATTTTGCAATATCAGCAGCTACATCAAAATTACGGATAATAACGGCTAAAAATTTCCTTGAATATAATGATGTAGACATAAGTCCAAGGAAGTTTAGGTTTAAGGTAAAGATCCCCAAAGTAGTCAGAAAAGCCAAAAAAGCTATTGATAAAGAGGATATAAGAGAGATACTGAATGCTTGTTCAGATATCAGGTTAAAAACTTATGTTACGTTATTGGCAGCAGGCGGATTTAGAGCAGCCGAAGCTTTGTCTATAAGAGTAGAGGATTTAGATTTTGAAGGTGATCCTGCTAAGGTTTTTGTAAGAGGAGAATATACAAAGACAAGAACTGATAGGTACGTATTCCTAACTAATGAAGTAGTACAACAGCTCAGAAGATGGTTTGAGTACAAATATCGTAAGAGAAGAATATGCTATCAAGATAGTAATCACAAGAAGACAATCACGGAATATAGAACTCCTGAACGAAGAGATAGTGATCTGATTTTTGCACTACGCCAACATAGCGAAAAATCTGAACCCCATATGTTATATTACGATCTAGCAAATTCTTTTGGAAAAACTCTTGACAGGATTGGTAAAGGAAAGAGAGAGAATAATTCCAATAATTACAACCGAAGACAAATAACATTGCATAGTTTCCGACGATTTGTAAAAACTACAATATCTGATCTTGGGTACCAGGACTTTTCTGAGTATTTTATTGGACACTCAGGTTCTAGCTACTGGACAAAGAAGGAATCAGAAAAAGCACAGATCTTTAAAAGGATAGAACCGTATCTAACCTTTCTTGACTATGAAGAACTTGAGAGAAAGGGTGCAGATATTGCGTCGCAACTTGAAGAGAAAGATAGAATGATTCAAAACATGATGCGCAAGCAGGAACAGTTTGAGCAGCTAATTCAATCACTTATAGATTCAGGCCAACTGCAGCTATTGAATAACCAACAGATCTCATAAAAAGCCTTGCAGAGACAGGTGCGATATTATAATTTCTAGACTGAGACGCCCTTTTTATGGAGTTTCGATTTATCCTATCAGGCATGATTATTGCAATAATCTTTACCTTTAGTTCTGGCGATACATAGGAAATGAAGAGCGAGGCCAGTGGATTTGAGCCTATTTGGTTTGCTTGTATATTGAGGATTCACGTCTACGTCAATCAATCCGAAAGACTGCATTTGAAGAATCTAAATTCATACGTGAAATTGGAACTGCGGAAATGGAGCATGAAATAGAGAGAAAAGTGGTGCATCTATTCAATAAGCTTAAGCATGTCATGATAGAGGATTACTGATACGGATATCTTCTCATTTTGAGTCTAATCAATATTGACCACCTTCTAATCTGCAAATGATTTTGCGAATGTTTTCACACCGTATTATGAAGCAGCAATAACAGTACATTGATTTGAATAAAAAAATGATTGCCTCCATCTAAAATTTTAATCGAGCTCATTTCAATACTAGGCTGATACAGTCAATTGCAAGAAATAGCATTCCAATATCACATGATACCACTCAGTAGCAAATGCTTAATCATAGTAGTACTGATAATATACGAATGATGAACAAAAAGCAAAAGGAAGCTCTTGTCTTGGCATTAGCGGAAAGAGGTAAGACTTACAGAGAGATTGCAAAAGAGGCTGGGGTCAGTCCAAACACGATTAAGGCAGTGCTGAGTAAAGCCGGATTAGACCAGAATACTTCAATGGCCTCTAGAGTCTTCGAATTTTACTCTCAACAAAAGACCCCATCATCCTTAGAAGCGGCTATTAAGCTAGATCTAGAGTCTGATAAAGCAATACGTTATCATCAGGAATATTTCATGTTACTAGGATGTACCGAATTTACTAAGATTTACCTCCAGATCAAGGATAACCCTTGGCCATATGTGAACCTTGCCAGACTAGTTCATAATGCGAGAATGGATGATGGTGAAATAACTGAGCTACTTAAGATCGCAAGTGGACATCTTCCTTTAGTTAGATTAGAATATGATAGAGTCAAGGCTGAATTATATTCATGGAAAGCTGAATTAAGTAATGTAGTCCGAATCTATCAACAATTCGTCGATAGCAACATTGCGTTAAAAAAGAGAGGAAATGAGCTTCGGCAGACCACCGATGAATTAGAGGCCAAAAAGGCTGAATTGCAAAAGCCCAAGCTCAACGAGCCTTTACCAGAATCTGTTGATATTCGGGTGTTTTGATACCTTCTTTAGATAATATTTTCCTCAATTTATTGAATATCATATTTTTCCTCCCAATTTGATATCATCCTCTCATAAATCTGATAGTAAATCTTACTGCAAGGCTTCCAGTTAGAGGAATACCAAGGGTAGCTATTACTACTTCTGCCGGAACATTGCCATTACTATCAAATCCAGGAATTTGCTGTGTCGCGTTTGCAAGCGTTGTGAGTGTATCCTCTGAGATTACTTGCAATCTATCCCTGTTTATATTAGCGATTTGTTGATACTGTAGATACGCTAGAGCAGCTAAGAAAAACCCGGCAATTATAGCTACTATTTTGATAATCTTCTTTAAGGCGTAACCTATGAGAATGCCGCCAAAAAAGCCTCCAACAGTTACCGCCAAATTCTCATTCAGATTCAAACTTTTTCGCCTGCAAATATATATGCGTCAGCAGCAAAGATGTGAATGCAGCTGCTGGCTGCGAAGGCTTTGCAGACACAGATGAAGACAACAAGCTCTTCATTCCATTTTACAACATACCATTTCTTGGAAGTCAATTAACTGGCTACCATCCAGATGTTTTTGCTTTCTTTACACTGTGATCGTCTGATTCTTTTATTTGCCCAGGCTTCGAAGCCTGTGAACTGCGTAGAAATATTAAAATAACATACGCTGCTGTCTAAACTCCATCTATTTACTTTAATATATCATGTCAGATACTCGCACACTGGTCGTACTACATGTAAGCAGAATTAGGCTATTCTTATGATGACTAATTCGCAGGAAACAAAAGAAAAGAAAAACGTCGCCCTGACAAACGACTCGTGTTGTGATGACTCATGTTGTGGTGGCCCTTCAGCCCGGTTTGAGAGTGAGGAAGGAGGGTGCTGCTAAGGAGGGACCAACCAGCTAGATTTTTTTGATGGAATGTGAGGTACTCGTAATAATAAGTTACATGTTACCACTTTTTCTATTATTGACTGCCGAGTTACTTAGCTTGCATTCATCATGGCTGCAGCCGCAGTCTACACAAGTTATTTTCATATGCTTATTGCCTGGCCTACTTGAAACTATACTGTTTCTGAGTGGAGATAACATGACCGGTGGAAACATGACTGGCGTCATGAGCGATCTATTCCACCTAATACTTTCATGAATTATTGAAGTACGATACTGCCTAAACATTGTCATTTTAGGATGACAAACTGAACGCGGCTCGTATCGCTTTTTTAGAATCATATCATAACTTATGAGGTTTACGGAGCATTGGAAAAATGGAAGGTGATGTATCAAATTGGATTGTGCCAAGCAGTTCGAATCCATGCCGTTTGTAAAGTGGAATATTTTGTGGGTTTGATGACTCAAGATAAGCATATGCATAATCTTGATCACATTTAGCTAGTGCATGATGCAATAATGCGGAGCCGAATCCTTTTCCATGATAAAATGGATCAACTCCAAGAAGCGGCAAGTACCAATGAGGTTCTTTAGGATGATAGCTATCCATTTTGTTGAATATCTTTGGGCCGTACTTCTTTGCATCATCTGATCCGGTACTTTGCAGTAATACAATCAATTGCTCCACATCAGGATGAACATTTGGCGGAAGCCAGAGAGCTGCACCAGAACAGCTTCCAACGTAGTGTGCGCTTCCATACGCAAATGCTTTTCCTCCAAAAGCCTTGACAAAGCTAGAGAAATGTAAAAGATATTGATGTGGATCTGGCCATACCCAACGTGTGGCAGGATCGGCTACGAAAGCTAACTTTAATACATCAATAACACCAACTTCATCCGATTCTTTAGCAATTTTAACAATTGGTAATGTCATAAAAATGTCCCTCATTTTCTATAGGGTTTGTAATGTTTAAAGTTTATTTCATTGTACAAGTCATGATATGAATTTCTAAATATTAGGAAGGTATGACACTCAAGGTCAGTCAGGCTGCCCACAATTGATTAAATTCAGCTCCAAAGGGCTCGTCGTCCTTATCGGTTAGCCAAATTGTGTTCGCATACTGCTGCAAGATGGCGATTCGGGTTCGTGTTGTGATTGTAGTTTTCATCTACTAACTACCAATAGCCGAAGGCATCAGTGTCAGTATTACTACAGCTAATATTTCTGAATTCACCAGCAAATCAATTCAGTGAATCAACTAGAAACTGTAGTCTGAAGAAGACTACAGTTAGCACAACAGCATGGTTTCATAGATTGCATGAATATATACGTGATGTATGCTCCAATTCTATTAGCAAATTCAAAAATACACTGTTCGTTTGAGCTATCGGAGTTAAACTCTGTCTTGCAAAAATGAGGCGAAGGACTTGGGCCTTTTGTCTTGGTTTCTAGTATTCCTACGGGTGTAGTATAAAAAAGAGAGTGTGGTGAAAGATGATCGGCTTCATCACGTGTTCGAAAGGGAAGTGCCAATGTGCCACTATGATAGTCCATTCTCGATGCGAACCAGTATATGTTGGTTAGATCTGAGTTTGTTGGATAATACTTATGATTATGTTCAAAAATCATAAGTAGAGTCGTAGAATTGGGAGTGTACCGATAGTCTAGCCATATCGAGTATTAATCAAAAACCATATTACATATCCTATCCTGGAAAATTATAAAAAAGGAAAGCAGTTTTTATTTATGACGAATTAGTGCCTATTTTCTCTTTTTACAACAATGCCTCCAGTTCGATCTTTTACTTCGTAGCGCTGAAGCATATAACTTCATTGTTTAGCTTTACTGAACCTGAATTATCCGCATATTTCGTTACTGCTTGAGTAACAGCATGCCATATCTCTTCCTTTCTCTTTGGAGACTGATCAGCTAGCAACGCATGTGCAGGAGCTAATATTGCTTGATGAAAGTGAGTATATTGTTCTGGCGAACTATAAGTGAAAATTACGTTTGTTCTTTCAACGGCAATATCTTTGAATCCGGTGTCGGATAACGCAGTTTCAGTAATTCTTTGGTCAGCTAAACTAAATGGTCCAGGAATACCACTAGGTGGTGATGGTTTTTGAGTCTCTCGAAGAACAGTATTCATGACTACAGAAAGGAAAGGAACCTTATCTGGCGAAGCCCAGACGGCGGCTGCCAAGCGACCTTCGTCTACCAATGACGTGTGAATATTAGATAAACCGGCTTTCAGATCTGGCAGATATATCAATCCCCATCTGCAGAGTGCCGCATCAAACTTTGAAGTGGGAAGGTCTATTGTTTCCGCATCACCCTCTTTGAATTCAATGATATCTTGCAGGCCAAGAGAAGCAGCTCTTTGCTTTGCAATGGATAACATTTGAGGCGCTATGTCTGTAGCCAAGACATGACCGCCGATACCATTGCTAACTTTCTTTGCTGCGGTAATTGCCGGTTCTCCAATGCCAGTAGCAATATCAAGAACTTTGGAACTTGAGTTTATCTTTGCAAGTTCGAGTAAATGATCACTTAGCCTCTGAGCATCCTTTTCGAAGGTCTGCCACCATTCTTGCCATCCAACAGCTACACTGTTCCAGCTCTGACGTTGAGTTTCTTTGTATTGTCTTTGGATTTCGATCACTTTTGATAACATTTTTTCTTGTATCATAGTACTTGTTTACTGAGGAAACTATTTAAGTTAGCAAGAGAAGCTAGATAAAGTAGGGGTAAAAATGGAAACTAAAGCGATATCTAAAAAATCAATTGCAGCGACAAGTGCTAAAAAGGCCCTTCCTGTTTTTAACGAATCCTGTATTTTCGATGGTTATGAACCTGAGCAGGTTATGAACGAAACTAAGAAACTGAGGGAGTTAATCACCAAAAGAGGAACACTTGAAATTTTAATACCACTGTGTTGTACCACAGATCCAGTTAGATATATTAAGTTCAGAAAATCTATGAAGGGATTCAGTAGCAAAACACTAGCCGCAAGGCTCAAACAGCTAGATAAAAATGGTATTCTTGAAAGGAAAGCATATAATGAGATACCCCCAAGAGTAGAGTATCGCCTTACTCGCAAAGGACAAGAGCTTGTAGACTCAGTGATAGGTCTTTTACAATGGATGCGGAAGTGGTCTCGTTTCGATTAGAGTAACTTATGGTCGTCCTACCACTTATATGTAGATTAAAAACCTTATAGATATCATTCTGTATTACACAAATTACACAAGTTAGATAGGCTCTCTAATGATTACTTTTGCTCGCTCCTTAATCTGGTTCAAAATATCGTCTTTATTAGAAGAATCTATAATCTTACCTACTATATTAACTGGAGAGTATGCCAGTATTTTCCCGTTCTTACTAATGGGAGTTGGTCCATAAAATAAACACATTGCATTCCCTTCAGGCCAGTAGGCAACATCCAATTCATTAACTTCTGTCTTTGCTTCGCTGCTTCTGTCTTCTTCTTCGACAGCTATCGTAGTTCGATCCGTATAGAGCTCCTCTCTCCACTTGTTGATGCTGATTTCAATTGGCAAATTCTCAAGTATTGCTTTGAAAGTTTTTAGGGAAAGCGCATCATCTAATTCTATTCTAACATTCTTATCATCTAGATCTGGAAATACAATATCAACATACTTTTTCATAGCATCATATTGACCAATGGTAACTTATATACTCAGATGCATTGAATAATAGCGATTTTTACCAGGAGCATAGATCGTGCTCGTTTCGATACTAGACTGATACAGAAAATTACAACAAATAACGTGCTATTATCACATGATACCACACAGTAGCAAAAGCTAAATCATAGAAAGTACAAATGGTATAGCGTAGGTACTTAGTCTAGATGCATATAAACTCGAGCTAATTTCTACTTTTGACCTTCACATCACTTAGTATCCTTGTCTCCATTATACTGAACAAAAATCACTAGTTGTGGTACCCGCATACTAGTCAGTTATGTAAGTGTATTGTTATTTATCTTACAAAGCTTGTATGTAGTATGAGATGGGTTACCGCATCTTGCATTGTTTGGATTTTATGAAGGCGGTGTCATCGGGTATCTTTAATCAATTAAGGTCTCACTTGCGGAGGTGGTGGTACACACCAATCACGGTAGAGAAGGTCGTATGCCGGGCCTTGAGGGCATGAGAGACTAAAATTATTAGATGGATACTCCTTAATACACTCTCTAAACTCATATTCTCCAGCAGCTTCTAATATACACCGTATAACTCTCTCTTTAATGCAGTCTAAGTCAACACAATTATTATTAGAAGCACTTACTTGCGGTACCGCAACAGCAGTCGCTAAAAGAAATAATCCAACAGTACTACTTATAATGCTAATAATGATTGCGCTCTTTTTCTCCATCTTCATTAGTGATGCCAACTACTACAACCTCCCTTGGTCTGTTGCCCTTTCACATACACTCTTTTGTATTTCCTTCTACAGACATACATCCAGAAGTTATTTGGTACAGTATGGATATTCAGGCTTTACAAAACCATCTTCATCGCAGAGATCTCCAACAGTCTTACAAAATGCTGTATTGTTTGTCATAAGACAATATCATTCATCAATTAAATCTTGTATTTATCCAAGAAATATTCAAGGAGCTGTTGTTGAAGACTGATGAAGTATCTTTCACGTTCTAAACTCTTATCATTGAATATCGAAAGTTGATTATCTTCAGACAAATGACTCATTGGTCTAAGAATCAACTTCATATCCTCTATTGAAGGTCTATAACTCAAGAGTCGTCTTAGACTATCATCAGTAGACCAATACGTACCTTGTTCTTTGCTTACCTTGAGTTTTCCAATTGTAAGTCTTAGCCTTTCTCTGTATTGTCTTTCTTCCTTGGGTATACTAGCATCATCATCTATGTCTTCTGCTTTTTCATGAAGATAGTCGATCATTTCATAGCCTCTCTATTCTATCATTATAAGGAGCTTATGCTACGAGTGAAAGCATCAATGGTATAAGCGATATTTGTTAGTAGCCGGTGCCTACTACAACATCAGCCAATAAAGATAATATTTTATAAAAACATTAAGTCAAAAGAAAGTAGTAGGTCAGGAGTGAAGACTAGGTAATAGTTTGTTCGTCAGGTCGGTCTCTTCTTCTAGTCACTCAAATAAGCCACTATGTATATGAGGGGTATTATTCGCGACCAGAGATGCTTGCTAGTATTTTCTGGTCTCTCTTTAGATGTTCCATCAGGACTTCTCTTATGAGATTGCACGCCCTAATGATCTTGTGGTTGGAAATACTATAGTAGACGTTTACTCCATCTTTTCTTGCAATAACAACACCTCTCTGCCGGAGAATAGATAGGTGCTGAGAGAGGTGTGCCTGCCTTATGCCAAGCTTCTTAGCCAGAGCTCCGACCGTCATCTCGCTATCTTGCAGCTCGTTTATGATCTTGAGCCTCACAGCATTCGACAGTGTCTTGCACACTTCAGCATGGAGCTCAAAAAGCCTTTCCTGTTTCATAGGTCACCTCTTATATTCATTATATTCATATATTTGAATATAAGCAATAGATATGCCGGTCATTAGAAAGTGAGCACCCTGTCTGATTCTTCAACGAGCTTGAGCATATCCTTCATTGTAGAGATTGGACAAACATCAAATTGCATCTGACGTGACTTGATACACGTGCCACAAGCAAGCATGTGGCCGCTCAACTGGTTAAACTTTTCAAGCTGTTCCTTAACGTTGAATTTCTCGCTCTTGATGTTTTCAATTTCCACTCCTTGACCAAGAAGAAATACCTTGACTTCATGCTCTTCAAGTAGAGCAGTATTTGCAAACCTCAAAGCATTCCACACCAGCTCAGGGTCGGTGTTACTAAAAATAATTCCTATCTTCATATATGATTATGCCACCAGCCTCCTTGTCCAATAGTCTCCCCATGCATCCTTTCTCTCTCTCAATTCTTTACTTGGCATTTGCATATTTATCACAGGTTTTGGCGACGAATAGAAGCTACCTGAACCATATGCAGCCTTTCCAGACCCTGTTTCAATGAAACACTCTCCAAATCCGTCCCAGCTTCTAGTTTCTGTTCCGAGGATTGAAGAGGCTATGTTACTTGCTACTATTTCCGCCTGGCCGAATGCAAACGTGGCAGCCTTTGGAAGCATCGTTCCCAATTGAAGTTTTACAGCGGCTACATCTCCTATGGCGTAAACTTTGTCGTGCTTTGTCTGCATTTTCTTTAGGTCTACCGGAACCCATCCTGATGCATCGGCAAGACCACTCTCCCTGACAACTTTTGGACTTGTATGCGGGGGCACTGCGATAAGCAGATCGTATTTTTCTCTGAGACCATTCTCAAATACAACCTGCTTTGAACCGCCTTCAATCGACGATACCTTTGTGTTATTGTGAAAGCCTATCCCTCTTTCACTCAGCATAGAAACAACGGCATTGCCAACGACAGGCCCTGCTACAGGCATTGGCA
>Ga0256867_10001453_pt1 | contig 10056 bp, 5 predicted proteins | sample RVTome_15_FD_185939 | JGI IMG/M metagenome (GOLD analysis project Ga0256867, IMG submission 185939) | Soil microbial communities from uranium-contaminated site in the Upper Colorado River Basin, Wyoming, United States - RVT150D86 (HiSeq) ... | reverse complement strand
CAAAGGACCGACGCTCCGGGCCAGCAACAGCGCCGTCGCCGCCACCAGGCCGTTGGCGAGGGCGAGGACGATCAGGCCTCGCGTCATGCCCAGGACCGGCATGAGCACGAAGGCCATGAGCAGGGCTCCCCCCGCCGCTCCCAGGGCGTTGACCGAGTAGAGCCGGGAGGCCTCCCGGCCCACGTGCTGCAGCCGGTCGGTGGCGTGCCGCACCAGCGCCGGATACGTGCCGCCCATCAGGGTGGTGGGGACCAGCAGCAGGAGGCCCGCGATCAGGGCCTTGGCCCAGAGGGCCTGGCCGGCGCTCACCCGTTCGGGAGCGAAGCTCACGAGTCCGCCGTAGAGCGCAGCCCCCCACTCGCTCAGCCGGGGGTAGACGAGCGCGTAGAGCCCGACGCCGGCCTCGAGGAGCGCGAAAAGACGCAGGGGGCTCCTCACCCGGTCGGCCAGCCGCCCGAGGAGGGCGCTCCCGAGAGCGAGTCCGCCCATGAATGAGGCGAGGACGGTGGCGTAGGAGTAGGCGCTCACCCCGATGAAGCCGAGGAGGTATCGGCTCCAGAGGACCTGGTAGCCGAGGCCCACGGCACCGGAGACCAGAAAGAGGAACAGGATCAGGCGCTCGGCCACGGAAACGAAGGCTACCACCCCGAACGCCACCGGCCGAGCCCGTTCGGGACGATCACCAGCCGTCGGTCTCGCCCCAGGAAGAGCCACCGGGAGGGACCGGATCCAGCCGCGCCGCTCCTCGCGTCGCGTGGCGAGGACATCGGGGGCGAGGTGGGGGCGCCGTGACCATCGGTCGCCGGGATCAGGGAACGCGCAGCCGGGGCAGGTAGCGGCCGGTCCGCTCCCTGTAGTCGAGGTAGCGGTCGCCGAATGCCTCGACCAGTCGCGCCTCCTCCAGGGGAGTGCGCCGGAGCAGAAGGAGAAGACCGGGGACGAGCCACGCGAGGGGCCACCACAGGCCGGTCAGCAGAGCGAGCGCGACGCTCAGCAGGGTGCCGGTCGTGTAGAGCGGGTGGCGGACGAAGCGGTAGGGGCCGTGGGTGACCAGGGTGTGCCCGTGGCGGGTCGCGTGCGACGGAGAGATGTTGAGCCCGATGCTCCGGAAGATCCACACGAGGAGCGGCAGCATGGCAATCCCCGCGGCGCCGGCGAGCCACCGCACCGCAGGAGGGAGCGGGATACGGGCCCAGCCCACCCACGGGGGGTGCACGAGGTAGGCGACGACGGGGAGAAGGGCGGCCAGGCCGACGGCACGGAGGGCGATCAGGAGGCCGGCGCTTGCGCCCTCCTTCAGGGTCCCGCCCGCGCGCTCCGCCCGCCGGCGGTAGAAGCCGCTGATCGCCAGCGCGGCCCCGAGAAACACGGCGGCCAGAAGCCGAAAGGGCCCTTCGTCGCTCATTGTCGCATCGGCCAAGCCTGGTCTCTCCCCCGGCCGGTCTCCGGCGACGAGGTCCGCCGACACGAGGCCGCGTGGAGCCGGAGATCGTGCCGGGCGCTCCGCGACGCGCACTATGAGCCCCCGAGCGCCTCCAAGTCAACGAGGGCGAAAGGGGGAGGGGAAGCGCTGTGGGACTCGGTCCCTGTCGCTCCCGCGGGACGGGATCGACAGGGACCGCTGGCTTCCGTCGCAGTAGACTGGCGACAGGAGGTCGCCATGCGCCTGCCATCCCTCGCCGGGTGTCTCCTCGCGCTCGCCGCGGGAGTGGACGGCTCGGCTCCGGCCACGTCCTCTCCTGCGGATGAGCGTCGCTTCGACGTCGTCGTCTACGGCGGGACGTCGGCGGGAGTGATCGCCGGCATCCAGGCCCGCCGGATGGGGCGAAGCGTCGTGCTCCTCGAGCCGGGACAGCACCTGGGCGGCCTCTCGTCGGGAGGGCTCGGCAACACAGACATCGGCAACAAGGGGGCGATCGGCGGCCTCGCCCGCACGTTCTACGAGAGGGTGGCGCGACACTACGAGCGACCCGAGGCCTGGGTGCACGAGACGCGGGAGGAGTACCGGGCCCGCTCCCGGATCGACAACCAGGGGCACGAACGGCCCGACCCCCTCGTCGAGCGGACCGGCGTCCCGACGATGTGGGTCTTCGAGCCGTCGGTCGCGGAGGGCATCTTCCGGGCGATGGCCGAGGAGGCCGGGCTGAGCGTCCACTTCGGGCAGAGGCTGGATCTCGACGGCGGCGTCGAGAAGGAGGGGACGACGCTCGTGTCGGTTCGGATGGAGAGCGGGCGCGTCTACGCGGGCCGTGTCTTCATCGACGCGTCGTACGAGGGCGACCTCATGGCGAATGCGGGGGTCTCCTACGCCGTCGGACGCGAGGGCAACGACGTCTACGGCGAGACCCTGAACGGCGTGCAGACGAACAACGCCACCAACCACCAGTTCCAGGTGCGGGTCGATCCCTACCGCGTGCCCGGGCAGCCCGAGAGCGGCCTGCTGCCCGGGCTCCACGCCGGCGGCCCCGGCGCCGAGGGCTCGGGCGACCGCCGCGTGCAGGCCTACAATTTCCGCCTCACCCTCACCGACGCCCCGGCCAACCGACTGCCCATCCCGCGGCCGGAAGGCTACGACCCCCTGCGCTACGAGCTGCTGCGTCGCTACATCGAGCGAGGCGTCTTCGACGCGCTGGAGCTCAACAGCCCGATGCCCAACCGCAAGACCGACGTGAACAACCACGGCGCCTTCTCGTCCGACCACATCGGGGCCAACGACGACTACCCGGACAGCGACTGGCCGACGCGGGAGAGGATCTTCCGGGACCACGTGTCGTACGTGATGGGCCTCTGGCACTTCCTCCAGACCGACCCGCGGCTCCCCGGGGAGGTGCGCTCCGCCGCCGGCCGGTGGGGGCTGTGCCGCGACGAGTTCGCCGACAACGGCCACTGGCCGCACCAGATGTACGTCCGCGAGGCGCGGCGCATGGTGAACGACCACGTCATGACCGAGCACCACTGCCGCGGCGACCGCCGGGCCGAGGACGCGGTGGGCCTCGCCGCCTACGGCATGGACTCCCACAACACCCAGCGCTACGTCGCTGAGGGGGCGGCGCGCAACGAGGGGAACGTGGAGGTCGGGGTACCAGGACCGTACCCCGTTTCCTACCGATCGATCGTGCCGCGGCGGAGCGAGGCCACGAACCTGCTGGTGCCGGTGGCTCTTGCCGCGAGCCACATCGCCTACGGCTCGATCCGCATGGAGCCCGTCTTCATGATGCTCGGGCAGTCCGCGGCCACGGCGGCGAGCCTGGCCCTGGACGGGCGCGGCGTCGTTCAGGACGTCCGCTACGAGGCTCTTCGGGAGCGGCTGCTGTCCGACGGTCAGATCCTCGAGTGACAGGGCCGCGGGCCGATCGTTCGTTCATCGACCCCCCCACCTATCCTCCCCCACGTAGGGGGGAGGGACACCGGGACACTCCTCCGCTCGGCTACTCCCGGCTCCAGAGCGGGACCCGGCCCGGGGTCCACGGCGCCCCGGCCTCCTCGGCGCGCGTCTCGAACGACGCCAGGTCCCCCTCGACCAGGGTCCGAAGCCGGCCGAGCACATAGGCGAAGGCCTCGGCGGCGATCTCGTAGGCGCGGCGCTGCGTCTTCGTGATGCCCCCGGTGGTGGTGAACGCCATCTCGACGACCCGCTGGACGCGGGCGTCGATGGAAGGAGGCGACGGCTCTTCACGCTCTGACAGGACCTCGTCGCCCTTCAGCGCGACCTTCAGCTCGCGCAGTCGTGACTCGAGGCCGTCGAGCTCCTCGAGCCAGGAGGCTTCGGCGGCCGTCGTGTCGAGCAGCCCCCGCCGCAGGTGGGCGATCCGCTTCTCCGCCTCGCCGACGGCCTCGCTCGCTCCCATCACCGCGCGCTGCAGCCGGGCCAGGCGCCGGTGGAAGGCCTCGGCGTCGGCGCGGTCGGGCTCGGGCAGGCTGGCGGCTCCCAGGACCTCGGTGGTGAAGCGGAGAGGACCGGCGAGCGGCGAAAGCTCGCCGCGCACGCGCCGGGCCAGCTCCACGGTATAGGTGCCCGGCGCCGCGAAGGGCCCCCGGGGAACGGGCCGCCACGGGTTGTACTCCTCCGGCTCCGACAGGTCGACCGGCCAGACCGGCGGATACCGCAGGTCCCAGGCCACCCGGTGGAAGCCCGCCTCCACGGGGCCCGTGATGCGCCGCACCACCCGGCCGTCGGCGTCGCGCACCGTGAGGATGACCTGCGGCTCCTCCTCGGCGTCCTCGGCGCGCACGACCTCCCAGCCCGGGTATGGGTTGTCCCCGCCCTTCTCCGCGGCCTCCTTCTCGCGGTCGCGGCGCTCCTTGCGCATCGTCTTCAGCTCCTCGTTGAGGTAGTAGGTGAAGACGGCGCCGAAAGGCGGGTTCTCCGCGGCGTAGTACGCGTCGCCCATGAACGCCTTCCCGGGCAGGCTCAACGGCCTGGCCGGCTCGTAGACGAACGCGCCGCGGGGCTCGAAGAGGAGCGCTTCTTTCTGCAGCTCGGCCCGGGAGACGCCGCGTAGCGGAGAGTAGTCGTCGAGGACGTAGAAGCCGCGGCCGAACGTGGCGAGGACGAGGTCGTTCTCGCGACGCTGGATCTCCACGTCGCGCACCGCGATCGTCGGCATCCCGCCGGTCAGCTCGATCCACTGGCCGCCGCCGTCGAGGGTGAAGTAGACGCCGAACTCGGTGCCGACGAACAGCAGGTCGGCCCTCACGTGGTCCTCGGCCACCGCGTACGTGGAGCCGCGCTCGGACAGGTCGCCGCCGATCGGCTTCCAGCTCCGGCCGCGGTCCGCGCTCTTGAGCAGGTAGGGCTCGAAGTCGCCCATCTTGTGGTTGTTGAAGGACGCGTACACCGTGTCGGCGTCGTGGAGCGACGCCTTCAGGTCGTAGACGTAGGTCCGGTCCGGCACGCCCGGGAACGACTCGATGCGGCGCCACGTCCGGCCGCCGTCCTCGGTGACCTGGACGAGACCGTCGTCGGTGCCCGCGTAGAGCAGTCCCTCCACGAGGGGCGACTCGCTGAGCGCGACGACGTTGCCGTAGGGCGAGGTGAAGCGGTTCTTGTTGATGGCGTCGATGCTCCAGACCCGCCCCATCACCTTGAGCCGGTTGCGGTCGATCTGCCGGGTGAGGTCGGGGCTGACCGGCGTCCAGCTCTCGCCGCGGTCGTCGCTGCGGAACACCCGCTGCGCGGCGAAGTAGAGGCGGGTGGGCGAGTGGGGGCTGATGAGCAGCGCCGCGTCCCAGTTCCAGCGCAGGGGGTCTTCGCCCGACTCCGGCTGCGGCTGGACGTCGACGATCTCGCCGGTCCGGCGGTCGTGGCGGACGAGGTTCCCGTACTGCGACTGCGAGTACACGATGTCGGGGTTGCCCGGCTCGACCGCCGGCTCGAAGCCGTCCCCGCCCACGGTGACGAACCAGTCCTCGTTGCGGATCCCGTGCGCCGTCCGCGTGCGCGAGGGGCCGCCGAGCGTGTTGTTGTCCTGGGTCCCGCCGTAGACGTGGTAGAAGGGCTCCGCGTCGTCGACCGCCACCTTGTAGAACTGCGTCACGGGCAGGTTCGGCTTGAAGTGCCACGTGGCCCCTCGGTCCCAGCTCTCGTACAGGCCCCCGTCGCAGCCCGCGATCAGGTGGTCGGCGTCCTTCGGATCGATCCACAGCGAGTGGTTGTCCACGTGCTTGGCCTTCTCGTCGACCCGGCGAAACGTCCGGCCTCCGTCCTCGGTGACCTGCAGCCAGGTGTCCATGGAGTAGACGCGGTCGGCGTCGTGCGGATCGGGCACCAGCTCGACGTAGTAGTTCCCGCTGGTGACGTGGTCGGAGCGCTTCTCCCAGCTCGCCCCCGCGTCCGCCGAGCGATAGAAGCCGCCCTTCTCCTCGGCCTCGACCATCGCGTAGACGACGTCGGGCTCCACGGGCGACACCGCCAGACCGATGCGCCCCTTGTCTCCCTCGGGCAAGCCCTTGGAGAGCTTCGTCCAGCTCGCCCCGGCGTCCCTCGACTTGTGGATCGCCGACTCCGGCCCGCCGCCGAGATAGGTCCACACGTGGCGGCGGCGCTGGTGGGTCGCCGCATACAGCACGTCGGGGTTGCGCGGGTCGAGCCACGCGTCGGTCACCCCCGTGTGCTCCGAGGTCTCCAGCACCCGGGACCAGGTCTTGCCGCCGTCGGTGGTCTTGTACAGGCCGCGGTCGCCCCCCGCCCTCCACAGTGGACCCTGGGCCGCCACGTAGACGACGTCCGAGTCGCGGGGATCGACCAGGACCTTCGCGACGTGCTCGGACTCCTTCAGCCCGACGTTCTCCCAGCTCCGGCCACCGTCGACCGACTTGTAGACGCCGTCGCCGTAGGCGACCGAGCGCTGGTTGTTGTTCTCCCCGGTCCCGACCCAGACCACGTTGGGGTCGTTCGGGTCGATGGTCACGCAGCCGATCGAGTACGAGCCCGCTTCGTCGAAGATCGGCTCGAACGTCGTCCCGGCATTCGTCGTCTTCCACACGCCGCCCGAGGACACCGCGACGTACCACGTGGCGGGGTCGTCGGCCCGGACCGCCACCTCGCTGATGCGTCCCGAGGTGAGGGCCGGCCCCAGGCTGCGCAGCTTCAGGCCGGCGAAGGTCTTCGCCGAGAGCAGGTCGGCCTCCTTCTCGTCGTCGGGCTCGTCGGCCGGCGCGGCGGCCGCGAGAAGCAGAAGGCACGGGACGAGGACGGCGGCAGTTCGCAAGGTCATGTCGGGCTCTCCACGTTCATGGATGGACCGGCGATCGAAGCGGCCCCGAGCTTACGGCAAGACGAGGCCTCTCGCAGCGGGGTCGCCCAGGCGCAGCCGAACCGTGTTCAGGGATCTCCCGCACCACGGTCCGAGGTCGTGAGCATCATGCGCCCGAGAGCCTTCGAGAGCCGCTGCCACTCGTCGGTCACGGCCGCTTGCCCGCCCAGGCGCGGTCAGGCGGGCTTCGGCGTCCGTAGCGCCCGTTGTTCTCCGACTGGCCCCACTTCGAGAGCGCCCGCAGCTCCAGCCGAGGCGGAGCGGCTCGAAGGCGCCCCCCTCGACCCGGAGGGCATCGACTCCATCCGCGGCAGCTGCGTCGGGCTACGGCGTGAGTCCGACCGGCGCCCCCGTCCGCGCCGAGGCGTAGAGTGCCTCGACGACCTCGACGCTCCGCCGTCCCTCGCGGCCGTCGCAGACAGGAGGGCGTCCCGTCTCGAGCGCCTCCAGGAAGTCCTCGAAGATTCGCGCGTGCGGAGCCGCGTCGGAGACGAGCGGTGAGGAGGCGCTCTCGCCCGTGACGGCCGGGGCGGAGACGTCGAAGGGCTCGGTCCCCGGCCGCAGGTCGGCCGCCACGACGCGGTCGTGCTCGACGACGATCGTGCCCTGCTCGCCGGAGACCTCCAACCGCCGCTTGTAGCCCGGGAACGCGGCGGTCGTGGCCTCGTACGTCGCGAGCGCCCCGCACGCCATCTCGAGCAGCGCCACCGCCGTGTCCTCCACCTCGATCGCGTGAGATGCGGTGCGGGTGAGGCCGTGGACGCGGCGGACGTCGCCGAGCAGATGGAGCAGCAGGTCCAGGGTGTGGATGCCCTGGTTCATGACCGCGCCGCCGCCGTCTTCGACCCAGGTACCGCGCCAGCGCGAGCTGGAGTAGTACTCGGTCGCCCGGTACCACTTGACGTGGGCCGTCGCGAGGTGGACGCGCCCCAGCCCACGCCGCGCGAGGAAGGCCTTGAGGCGCACGAAGTCCGGCTGGAGCCGGTCCTGGAAGAAGACGCCGAGCCGCGTGCCGGAGACCTCGAGCGCGGCCAGGACGGCATCGACCTCGGCGGTCGACAACGCGAGCGGCTTCTCGGCGAGCACGTGGAGGCCGGCGCGTGCACACGCGAGCGCCTGCTCGGCGTGGCGGCCCGAGGGACTGCCGATCGCGACCACGTCGAGCGGCCGGTGCTTCAGGAAAGGCGCGAGGTCCTCGTAGGCGGCGGCGGCGTGGCGCTCGGCCAGACGCGCCACCTTCCCGCGGTTCTCGCCACAGACAGCCACCACCTCCGCCCCGGAGACGGCGTCCACCGCTCGGGCGTGCGTGTCGCTGATGCCGCCCCCGCCCAGGATGCCGACGCTCCACGTCTTCATGAGTGTGTGGGGCGGGGTCGAGAGAAGCCCTGCGTCGCGACGAGGGCGACGGCAAAGGCGGCGACCAGGACGACGATCAGGCTGCCGACGTTGAAGAGGCCCGTCTCCGGATACCAGACGATCGAATAGCCGAGAGCGCCGGGCAGCAGCGCGTAGTAGACGAAGGGAACGAGGGTCAGGCGGATCACCGCCCCCTCGCGGCCCAGCAGGCCCACCACCGCCGAGGCCGCCACCACGTTGTGGACGCAGATCATGTTCCCGGCCGCGCCTCCGACCGCCTGGAGCGCGACGATCCAGGTCGGGTCGACGCCGATCCGCTCTCCGACGCCGAACTGGAACAGCGAGAACATCATGTTGCTGACGGTGTTGCTCCCCGCCACGAAGGCGCCCAGGCCCCCGATGAAAGGGGCGAACAGCGGCCAGGCGGGGCCCGCGAGCGCGGCCACTCCGTCGGCGAGCGCGATCGGCATGCGGTCGTAGCCCGCGGCGCCCCCCTCGCTGTTCACGAAGACCTGGACCATCGGCACGGTGAAGACGAGGGCGACGGAGGCCCGGGCCGTGGTCCGCAGCGCGCTCGTCCAGGCCCGGGCGTACGAGCCGCGGTCGAGCCGATGGAGAAAGAAGGTCGCGAGCGACACCACGAGGAAGACCGTTCCCGGCAGGAAGAGAGGCTGGACCCGGGCCGAGATCTCCGTGCCGAGGATGCGGGGCACCTCGATGCTCCACGCCTGAAGCCACGTCGAGAACGGCAGGAAGCGCAGGCGCGTCAGGGCCAGCAGCGCCCCCACGAGGACGTAGGGCAGCCACGACCGGACGGCGCCCATCCGGGGGCGGCCGCCATCGTCGGCGACCTCGATCGAGCCGGTCCAGTGCGCGGGCCAGCGCTCCCTCGCCTCGAAGCGCCAGGCCTCCTCGGGCCGCGGCATCAGGAAGCCGCGGCGCGCCGCCGGGACCACGACGGCGAGCCCGATCAGGCTCCCGAGCAGCGAGGGGAACTCCGGGCCCAGCAGGAGCGCCGCAGCGAGATACGGCACGGTCATGGCGAAGGCCGCGAAGAGGGCGAACCTCCAGATGCGCAGGCCCGCGGCGAAGGACCGCTCGGGTCCGAAGAAGCGCGTCATGAAGGACGTCACCAGCAGCGGCACCAGCGTCCCCGCGACCATGTGGAGCACCGCCACCTTGGCGCCGATCATCGCCAGGAACAGCCTCCACTCGTCGTAACCGCGGCTCGCGGCCAGGGCCCGGACGGACGCGTCCGCCGAGAGGCCGGTGTCGACCCCGACGAGGATCGGAGTCCCCGCGGCGCCGAAGGACACCGGCGTGCTCTGGATCAGCATCCCGGCCATGACCGCGGCGAGACCGGGGAAGCCGAGCCCCACGAGCAGCGGCACCGCCACCGCGGCGGGGGTGCCGAAGCCGGCCGCCCCCTCGATGAAGGAGCCGAACAGCCAGGCGACGATCACGACCTGCACGCGGCGGTCGGGGGTGATGTCGGTGAAGCCCTCGCGGATCGTGCGCAGGGCGCCGCTCTCGTGAAGGGTGCGGAGCAGCAGGATGGCGCCGAAGATGATGTAGAGCAGCGTCGCCGTCACGATCAGGCCGTTGAGGGTGGCGGCGGCGGCCTGGACCACGGGGACCTGCCACACGAGCAGCGCCAGCCCGACCGTCGCGACGTAGCAGATCGGCATGGCGCGGCTCGCCGGCCAGCGCAGGACGACCAGGAAAAGCGCCACGACCGCGATCGGCACCAGCGCGAGCAGCGCCAGCCAGCCCGTGCTCATCGAGAAGCCACCCCGTCACGAGCCGAAGCCGCGGCTCCGCGCCCCGACGACGGGCCGTCGTCGGAGGCCGCTGAGCCCCCCGCTCCCCCTGGCGCAGAGGCTACCCGAACGGGAGCGCTTCGCCAACCAATCCGCAGAGCCCGAGTCAGCTCACCTGACAGCCG
>Ga0256867_10001449_pt1 | contig 10063 bp, 12 predicted proteins | sample RVTome_15_FD_185939 | JGI IMG/M metagenome (GOLD analysis project Ga0256867, IMG submission 185939) | Soil microbial communities from uranium-contaminated site in the Upper Colorado River Basin, Wyoming, United States - RVT150D86 (HiSeq) ... | reverse complement strand
AAAACGTCCCCAGGGTAATCGACGGCAGGGCGAGTCGCCACAGCCCCTCACCGAGATTTTCCCAGGGGTGGACATAGCCCATGGTGGGAAACCAGCGCAAGGTCACTGCAAAGAGCCAGATGAGCAAGATCCCTTTCCAGAAGCTCGGCATCGAATACCCCACAATGGCGAACCCCATAGAGCCATAGTCGAGCGGGGAATCGCGTTTGACTGCGGCTAGCACGCCTGAGGGCAAGGCAATCAGGATGCCGACGATCAACGTTCCGATCACCAGTGAAAGGGTGGGCAGAAAGGCGTCATAGAGCAGGGTGCTCACCGGCGTATGATTGATGTACGAATAGCCAAAATCTCCAGAGAGGACGTTGCGTATCCAGATGAGATATTGCACGACAAGGGGCTTGTCGAGCCCCAACTCGGTACGCAGCCGTTGATGCGCCTCGGGTGAGTATTCGTCACCCAGCATGATGACAATGGGATCTCCGGGAATCCACCGCATCATGGAGAAGACCAGCATCGACACGATGCCAAGCACCACGACCGATTGGCCAATGCGGCGTAGAATAAAACCGTACATCGCCGTCTCCCAGCGCCCGCGGCGGCGCGCTGTGCCTACCCTCTTCTGCGGGGAGCGGCCAGTATATAGAGTGAGGTCTAGCCTGTCAACCGGTCGCTACGCTGGCCCCAGGGCTATGCTATGCCAGCTATGCTTTAGCCTGAGCCGCGGTGAGGCACGTTGTGTGCCAGAATTCTAGCCAGGCGAGGTATTGTGCCAGGTCTGGCGGGCACTGGTTGTGATAACTCTTTATTTGAGGTAAGCCACTGGTTTGACCAGTGCGACTTGCACAGCTTTGAGCGTTCCGGGAGTAGAGTTCTCCCCGAGTGGCTTGATGAGTCCGTACGAGGAGAACTCGATGTCACAAACCTATCAGAGTCTGGCGCATTCCAGGTGGGACTGCAAATACCACATCGTGTTTGTACCCAAGGGTCGTAAGAAGGAGCTCTATGGCAAGGTTCGGAAGTTTTTGGGACCGGTGTTTCATGAATTGGCCAATCAACGCCGGAGTCAGATTCTTGAAGGCCACATGGTGCAGGATCATGTGCATATGCTAATCCGGATTCCGCCGAAGTATTCGGTTGCGGAAGGGGTCGGCTATATCAAAGGAAAGTCGGCGATTGCGGTGGCCCGTCAGTTTGGTGGCCGCAAACGCAACTTCAACGGCGAAGCCTTTTGGGCCAGAGGCTATGCGGTGTCCACGGTTGGGTTTGAAGAAGATCAGATTCGCCGGTATATCCGGGACCAACAACAGCTCGATGCGCAGGGTAAGGATGAAGATGGCGACTTCTAAGAGTCGCTCGGCACGTTAACCTGGCAGCCCTTGGGGCTGCTCACCACCGTCAAGCCTCCCGCTCTGCGGGAGCGTCATGACTTGGCAAGCTCTGAGGCAGGAATGGTCGCGGCAATATCCGCCAAGACCTCAGCAATTGGACGGATACCGGGCGCTGCGGTGCGATTTTCTTCGGCAGGATACACGAGGACGCGCAATTTCTGGCCAGCAAAGTCGGGTATTTGCGCGGTAATCTCTGCCCAGGTTCCTTCGAGTTCAAGCAGTGGAGTAGTCATAATATTCCTCCTGCCCGTATTGTATCACAGCAGAACGCATTGTTTCAGCCATGCAGGGATAGCACAAGTTTGGAGGATGGTAGCAGCCGAACGCTGGCGCTCAGCCGGTTGTTGGGCGGCCTGCACGAAAGGCAAGTCCTCTCCGGAGTTACTCGCCTATTGCCGTAGTCGTCTTTCCGGCCCGCAGGGCTTGGAAGTAGCGCTCCCACTGATCGCGCACCTCGGCTTCAGTGAGGCCGAGATCATAGGCCGGCGAATCGATCGGCTGCGCGCTGTGCACGCGCACCAGAACGACCTCGCGAATCGCGCTCACCCGGGAACCAAGCTCCTTGTAGAAGGCGATCACTTGGTCATAGAGGGCTCCGGATTCGAGCACGGCGGCAACACCCTTGAAGCGGTAGCCCTTGCGGAGGAACGGATCAACGACGTTCACCTCCACGGTGGCGTTCTGGCGGAGATTCGCGAGGGTGCCCGGGGAGCGGATGTTGGCAAAGACGAGGTGGTCGTCGTCCCAGACGGCCGTTGTGCCCTTAGGCGAGAGATTCGGTGTCCCGTCGGGGCAGACCGTGGCGACGAAGCCAAGGCGTTGCTCTCCGACGACGCGCTTCATATCATCAGTCAAAAGTCCCATCGATTGACCTCCATCGAGGGTGCGTAGTCGTGTTCTTAATGCTCTTGTCCGCAGGCCCAACAGCCCATTGGGCTAGTTATTTGGAACCGATCCACAGCGCCACACGCCCCTCTTGCTGTTTCGCAGCGAGGTTCCCTGTCGCAGGAATGCCTGCTCGCTGGAGCGCAGCGAAGACCTCATTCGCGCCTCGGGTGGCGGTTCGCACTTCACGGAAATGACGACGCCGTGAACAGGCACCGAGAACATGGACTGGTTGACACCGTTCACTCTCCACCCTGCGGTCTCAAGCGTGGATTTCAAGCTAGTGGCGAACTGAAACGCTTCCTGGTCGCCCATGACGGCGCTGACCTCAACTTCTTGTGCTGGCGTACTGCGCAGAGCGTCAATAAATGGCTCGGCGTTGGGCATCTGTCAGTGTGCATGGCGCTGTGCGCTGTTCCAAGGTGCCAGCTCGCGCCTTGACCTACTCAAGATCGCGACGCAGCTGCGCCAGCTCTTCGAACGGCTCCAGACGCCGCTAGAGGGTCTCGTTACCAGCCACCAGTTTGTCGACGTTCGCGCGAAGCGAACCCTCGCGCTCGACCGCGGCACTGTCCTTCGCGTCCTGCGCGACCCTCCCATAGTAGTAGGCGCCGAATCCGCTGAGCCCGGTCAGGACTATCCCGATCACGACTGCAACCTGACTCAGCGTCTGAAGGGTCTCAGGGCTCATCTGCGTTGTTAGACTCTTGCATGTTGTTCACGTCGAGCGCCACGCAGCCGGCAGGCTTCGGACGCTCCCGCTCGGGATCATGCAACCGGTTGAGGTCGAACCAGCTCGGCTCACCGATCTGGTCGCCGAGTTCGAGTTCCTGGTCGATGGTGAGCGGCGCCTCGACCCGATCACGATCCCCTCGTTTGGGCTTCATCTGCCTTCCTCCTGTTGCCGAACGCTAGCGGTGAGCGGCGGCTCACCCGCGACGATGCCGCAGAAGCCAAAAAAACCTGCGAGGTGGGCCGTCCGCTCCACTGGCTTGTTCAGCACGGTGGGCACCATCACAGTGTTTCCCATTTGTCTCGATCGATATGGGCCTGCCGCAATATTCTCGCCAAGAGCTCCCGGCCAATGTCTCCTCGATGGGGATTGGGGATCCAGAGGGTGAGGTCTCCTTTGACCATAAACTGGTGTTTGCCCCCGGAATACGGCCCCTCAAACCCTATCTGCTGGAGAGAGCGAATCAAGTCGCGTCGTTTGATGGGACCAAACCGAGGCACTACGCAACTTCCTTCACTGTGAGTTCGATACCATCAATCACAGGGAGGGGCAGATTTTTATAGATACGAAAGAGGAGCCATTCCTCTAGGACTTCGACTAGTTGTTCGCGGCAGTCTTCGAGGGTGGTGGCGTTGGCGTATACCCCATTACAGACTGGGATTTCGCCATAGAACGACCTATCGTCTGAGAGAATTTCATAGGAGGCATGGCGTAGAGCAGCCTGGATATACTTCGTGAGCATGGCCGGTATCCTCCGGGCAATCCCAACACGGGAACCCTCACGGCGGTTGTGACCTCTATGCCTGTCAGTATAGCAAATGCGGTAATGCCCACGGTGGAAAGAGGTATCACACCATCAGCGAACCGCACAGGAAGCTTGGTCAGACACCTTCCCTTACCGAATCAGATTCGCAAAGTGACAAAGCTCAAAAGAGACAAATGGCTAGGGACCCTTCCTGGAGCCGAACCCCGGGCCTGAGCCGCGAGCTTTTAGCGAGTCGGCTCCAGGCCCTTGTTAGACCTCGTGCGAGCGCGAACCAGTCGCACTTCGAGATGGCAGCCCACCGCCTCGGCATACTTCCGTAAGGTGGCTAGGGATGGCGAATGCTGGCCACTACTCAGCGACGCTTCCAAGCGCGTCACGGCGGGGGGCTTGGTGCCCATGCGCTCCGCAACTTGCGCCTGGGTGAGCCCAGCGTCCTGGCGCGCCTGCAACATCTGGCGCAAGATGTCAAATTCCGGACCGCATGCCTCATAGGCGGCGTGCACCGCTGGATTTTGCAAGGCTTTGTGCTTCAATTCATCGTGGGTCATTCCGTATTACCTCTTGTAATCGCCTCTTGGCAATGCCCAGTTCGCGTTTGGGGGTCTTCTGGGATTTCTTGATAAAGACATGGAGCATGACAATGCGTCTGTGCACGACGGTGCAGTAGAGCGCTCTGGCAATCCCTTCCTGCCCTTTGACACGGAGCTCAAAAAGCCCTTCCCCCATGGCGCGCGTGTGCGGCATGCCCAGGTTAGGGCCAAACTCGTTCATCAGATCGGTGAGCCGCAAATAGCGGGCGAGGAGGCGGGCAGGTAAACGCAGGACCGCTTGCTCTACAGTTGAGTTGTAGTATTCGATATGCCATGTCATGCAGCAAAGATAACATATTTGTTACGCCAAGGCTATACAAGGTTTTTGAGGTCTAACGCTCCGGTTGCAGCGGCGGCGCGCAGCGCCGTCCGCTGCAACCGGTTGATAATGTATGAGGCCTCCCCCTCAGCCTACCACCGTGGTAGGCTGAGCTTGGAAAAAAGTCACTCGCTAAAGAGAAGGAGACCTCAATGCGATTCTACACCCATCAACACCCGTTTTACTGCGGAATCGACCTGCATGCCCGTTCCATGTACGTCTGCATCTTGAGCCACAATGGGGAAATCGTGCTGCACCGCAATATGAAAGCGGCTCCGGAACCCTTCCTCAGGGCTGTCGCCCCCTATCGGGAGGGGCTCGTGGTGGCCGTGGAATGTATCTTCACCTGGTATGGGCTCGCCGATCTCTGTGCTCAACAAGGCATTCCCTTCGTCTTGGGACATACCCTCTCTATGAAAGCCATCCAGGGTGGCAAGGCCAAAAATGACAAGATCGATTCGCAAAAGATTGCCGCCTTGCTGCGTGGCGGCATGCTGCCACAGGCCTATGTCTATCCGGCTGAGAGGCGCGCCACCCGCGACCTGCTCAGACGCCGCACCCACCTGATGCGCAAACGCGCCGAACTCTTGGCGCATGGGCAACATACCCACAGCCCGTATCACTTACCCGACATCGGCAAGAAAATTGCCTACCAGGCCAACCGTGAGGGAGTGGCCGAGCGCTTTGAGGCGGCGGCGGTGCAAAAGACCATCGCGGTCGACCTGGCCCTCATCACCTATTACGATGAACTGCTCAAGGACCTCGGACTCTATCTCCTCAAAACGGCCAAAAAGCACGAGGCCCACACCCTGTACCTGTTGCAAACCATACCCGGCATCGGCAAAATCTTGAGCCTCGTGCTGCTCTATGAAATCCATGATATCCGCCGCTTTCCCAGCGTGCAGGACTTCGCCTCGTACTCCCGCCTGGTCAAATGCAGCAAGGAATCGGGTGGCAAACGCTTGGGGACTTCCGGCAAGAAAATCGGCAATGCTCACCTCAAGTGGGCCTTTTCTGAAGCCGCCACCTTATGTCTCCGCAATAACCCTGAAGGTCAGAAGCTGCTAGCACGTCTGGAGAAAAAGCATGATAAGGGTAAAGCGCTGAGCATCCTGGCTCATAAACTCGGTCGAGCCGTCTATTCTATGCTCAAGCGTCAAACGGCCTTTGATATGGACCTCTTTCTACAGTCCTAAGGGAGGTGCGCCCTTTAACGGCGCAGGAGATTACTTCATAGAAGTTGCGCTTGGACAATGGCGTAAGGGCCACGCAACAGGCGTAGCGGCTTGGCAAGCCGTTGGGTCTGAAGCTTGCGGACAAAAGTTCGGCTTCTGCTAACCCGAAAGCGGATGACCGACCAGCCCTGTGTCCTATGGTGACGAGAGAAACCTGTGTTAAAACGTCGTGAGGACTAACAGGTGAAACGGGTTGTCACACCTGGCCCAAAATGGGAGGGTGGTGGGTGCGCTGGTCTCCCTCCAGCTCATGTTGTCCCAGATACCACCCGGCGTAGAGCAGGCACCTAAGGGACACGATCAGCTCCTGCGTTGGAACTGGGGAACTCCAAAACCGTTTGACCCACCTCGGTGGGACGCGAAAATGCTAGCGTACGGGACGGAGGGCGGAGGCGGCGTAGTAGCCAAACGCCGGGCTGTAATGGCCTGGACACGGTGAAGGACCGCCAGGGTAAGCCTGTCAAAATGGAAGTCAACGGATGTGGAGAGGAAAGCAGATGATGGCCCTTAGAGGCTGGTGCACCTCTCAGTCGTCATGGTGAATCCGCCCTTTCAGAGTCCACGGGCCCAACCGGAAAGCGGAGTGCGCGGAAACGTGCCTGCTCCGTTTGGAGCGGGGGAAAGGCTGCAAAGCCCTACCTATCGCTACCAGAGCGCGTGAGCCCGACGCCTAACTCGACGTTGAAGGGATGAGCCTGAAGCGAGCACACCGTGTCTCCAAATGGACTGCGTCTTGGAACGCCAAGGTGTGCCTAGGCCCTGACGCCCTGAGCCCAAGGCGGTTGATTCGACACGCGCTCTGGCTCCCTCATAGACGGTGATCGTCGCATCCGGTTGCGTGTGCGGCCCCTCCCCCGAGCCTGAGCCTAACTGGCGAGTCCAGGACACTCAGCCAGGCTTTTGAATAGGACGGTATGAGGGTACGGAATCATTTCTAGGTCGCAGGGAATAACCGCCACGCGGCTCTGCCATCGTCACGCCAGTCACGCCAGTGATGATAGAACCTCAATAAGTGTTGGGTGCAGCCACTTGGGTTGGCGCCCAAAGACGGAAATCAAGTCAGAGCACAAGACCGAGGGCTGACAACGCCGGAACCCGGAAAGCGGAAAAAAAGAAAAAAAACCGCTCATAGGGGTAGTTTGTCTCTTGACAAGGGGAGCCCTCATAAGTGTTAGCTGGCACCGAACCCGCAGCCTGATTCGATCCGTCGGCGTTGGGTAACGATCACTCCACGCGCTCGATATCCGCGAGTTTCCAGCTGCGATCGAAGTAGGGTTCGGTCGGGGCGTACAAACGGAAGTAGGTGAACCATCCTTTCCCGGGAATCGTCGGAATCCAGTTCTTCTCCTTGCCTCTAGGAGCGGTCGGACCGAAGTAGATGTCGACCGAGCCATCTGCATTCTTCACCAGATCCATGCGCGACGAGCGGTCGGCGATCTCTTCCTTGTTATCGATGAAGCAGCGGGATTCGTTGTCGTAGGCCGTCACCGACCAGAACTGTTTGGCAGGCACATCTGCCCCCACCCGCAGACGATAGTTCTTGCCGCCGTCGAGCCAGTTACCGTCCTGGTCCTTGGTGGCTTCGAGATAGGTCTGCCCCACGCCCGGCACCTTGGTGGCCATGGCCTTGCCTGCGGTCACTGCCTCGTAAAACCACGACGCGTACTCGTCCAGCGGCACGGAAAACTCTGGCTCCACGCCAGGCTCAAACCCCAGAGAGATCTCCCAGCGCCGGTCCGGCCAGATAGCGGCATTCACGAATCGCTTCTGGTAGGCGTTCGCACGCGCCATCGCCTCGCCGACCAGCGCCGCCTCGGTCAGGAGCTCGTTCTGCCGTGCATCTGGCTTGAAGGCCTTACCTTTCTCGATGCCCAGCGGCTTGAGCATTGCCATCATGAAGCGGTCGCGCTCGCGAACGGGCTCCTGGTCGATGGTTGCGGCCAGTAATTCCCAATAGGCCATGCCGCGTGGCTGGGTCCCGCTCCAGGGCTTGCCGCCGGGGGAAACGTACCGGGTGAGCGGCGGCGCAGCGCGCTGGCTGTACGGGTAGATGCGGAACTTGTCGAGCAGCGCCTTGCCGGCCTGCGGATCGGGGGTGAGTACGCGAAAGCCGATGAAGACACTGACCGTCGGTGACCGCACCACGCGGTACCCCGCCGCCTTCGGAGCCTCCTGCCCCGGGCCGAGCACGAGGATCTGGTCGCCCATCGCCTTGTCGGGCCCGGCCTCGCCGAAATCGCCGTCGCCGACACCGAGTTGCCACATGTCGCTGATGCCGCCGGCAGTCGGCCCCGGGGGGATCTCGATGACCAGTGGCCCGGTGCGCCCGAGATTCGGGAAGCCGATGATGTACGGCGTGGTGGCATTGGCCGTCAACAGGCCGAGCTTGTCGCGGTAGCTGTTGTACACGACCAGATCGGTGTCCTTGGCCCCGAACACCTGATCATGCTCGTGCTGCCATTGGGCAAAGCCCATCAGCGGCAGCGACCAGAGGTAGACCTGCGTCGCGCGCTGGAAGTCCATCTGGTCGAAAAGCGTCTTGACGGTCGCTGGCGATGGATAGCCGCGCTCGAACTCGAGTCTGCCGATGCGGGTGTCGGTACTCGCCAGCGCGGCCCCAGTCGCTGCGGCGCCTACCGTCTTGCCTGCACCGGCCCGCACCAACTCGGGATGCTTCCAGCGGCCATCGAGCACCTCGGGCTTGGGCAGGTAGATGCGCAGGATAGCGTAGAAGGGGCCGGCCGGTGCGGGCAACCAGTTCGGCTCCAGCGCCGCACCCGGCGAGCCCTTTTGCAGGTAGAGCGTCACCGAGCCGTCCTGATCGGCCTTGAACGCATTCGCCATGGGCGAGTTGATCAGGTACCGCTGGAGCGGGTTCTCGAGCAGCAGCTTGGTCTTGCCGTCGTACATCGTGAGCGACCAAAAAGCGTTGGCCGGCGGCAGCTGCCCTTTTTCGAAGCGCAATGTGTAGCGGTTGCTCGCGGCATCCAGGGGCTTGCCTTCGCTATCGCTGAAGTAGTTCGGATAGACAGCCTCTTCCTTGGTGTTGCCGTAGATGCCCAGGTGGGCCGCGACAAAGCGCCGCAGGTAGTCGCCGTTCATGAACGTGCGGTCACCGAAGATGTCGCTTTGCGAGAATTCACCTGCAATCATTCGCGCCCGTCGATCCGTCTCATCGTTCCATGCGGCCGCGATGGCTTGATCCACGGCCTTGGCGGTATCGGGAGCGAGCTTCGCGGAATCGAACGACAGCCCCGCACCAATGCCCAGCGTGGCGAAGCGCTCGCGCATCGCCTTTTCCGAAGGATGGGTCGGACAGAACTGGAGCAGGAAGTTCAGGTACGGAAACATCGCCGAGGTCTTGGTCATGCCCGCGACCGGCTTGGGCCAGTTAATGACCGGCGCCGCCGCCGGAGCAGGGGTGCCCAGGTACTGGCTCAGCGTTCGCACTTTGTACTGCGCCTGAACAGCCTGGACGTTCTTCAGGTCGGCGGGGTTGAACATCTGGGTGCGAAACAGTGCGTAGGCGATCTGGGTTTCCGAAACAATGATCGCCTTGATGCCATTGGGCTTCGCGCCCCGCCAGTCGGGTCCCGCGATGAGGAAGTCACCACCCTCGTTGCCATAATTGCGTGTGCCGAGGTAACCGAAGTTGTGGGTGTACAGGTCGATCAGCTGTGCGCTGTAGTAGCGGCCCTTATCAATCCTGGGCATGGTGATGACCAGAGGCTCGGCGCGCAGATCCATCCAGACGTAGGAGTAAGGTGTGTCGGAGTTCGGAGTGACGAACTGCGTGTCCTGCGGCGTCGCGACTCGCGACGAGTGACCGATGCTGTTGAACGTCGCCTTGAAGTCAGGCCCCGCGCGGTCCACTGCCTGTTTGTAGAGCGTCTCGTAGCCGGCCACTATCGGAAACCCGTAGATGAACGCCTCTTTGGCAACCGCGCCTGCCGACTGCGTTTGTGCGCTTGCATGTGGGACGACGAAAATGGCAGCAATCGCCATGATTGCCGAACCCAAGAACAGTCTGAGATTCATAAGTATTCCTTCAAGTATTGCCGCCCAAGGTGCGTCTGCTTGAGCCAGCTAACTTTGTATTGTTGGGTAGGCACGACACATCGCTGTGTCGCGCCCCCCTTTAGAACCG
>Ga0256867_10001447_pt1 | contig 10073 bp, 3 predicted proteins | sample RVTome_15_FD_185939 | JGI IMG/M metagenome (GOLD analysis project Ga0256867, IMG submission 185939) | Soil microbial communities from uranium-contaminated site in the Upper Colorado River Basin, Wyoming, United States - RVT150D86 (HiSeq) ... | reverse complement strand
TCGATCGCAAGCGCAAGTTCCTCGCGTCGGTGTTCCTCCGCGCCCTGGGGCTCCGCGGCGCCAACGAGATCCTGCGGGCCTTCTACACCGTGGACGATCTGCTGCTGAAGACCGGCCGGGTCCTCTGGAAGATCTCCGACTCGCTGGTCGGGCGCCGCTCGGCGATCGAGTTCCCGATCCCGGGCTCCGAGCTGGCGCTGCACGCCGGCAAGAAGATCCGGCGCGACCAGGTCGAGGCGCTCCGGCGCGCGGGCGTCGCCGGGGTCGAGCTGGTGGACGCCGAGCGCGAGGGCGCGTTCGCGGCGGGCGACGTGATCGATCCGTCCACCGGCGAGGTGATTCTCGAGGCCAACGAGGAGCTCTCCGAGCGCGTCATCGCGATGGCGCAGGAGAAGAACGTCGAGCGGATCGAGGTGTTCTTCCCCGAGAAGGACGAGATCGGCCCGGTGCTCTCGCAGACGCTGAAGAAGGATCCGATCCAGAAGCACGAAGAGGCGCTGATCGAGATCTACCGGCGGCTGCGGCCGGGCGATCCGCCGACGCTCGACAGCTCGCGGACGCTGTTCGAGAACATGTTCTTCAACCCGCAGAAGTACGACTTCTCGCGCGTCGGCCGGCTCAAGCTGAACACGAAGCTGAAGCTGGCGACCTCGCTCGACGAGAAGGTGCTGCACCCGAAGGACTTCTACGAGGTCATCAAGTACCTGCTGAAGCTGCGGAAGAACCCGAATCTGATCGACGACATCGACCACCTCGGCAACCGCCGGGTCCGGTCGGTCGGCGAGCTGCTCGAGAACCAGTTCCGGATCGGCCTGGTCCGCATGGAGCGGGCGATCAAGGAAAAGATGTCGGTCTACCAGGAAATGGCGACCGCCATGCCGCACGACCTGATCAACGCGAAGCCGGTGATGGCCGCGATTCGCGAGTTCTTCGGGTCGTCGCAGCTGTCGCAGTTCATGGATCAGACCAACCCGCTGTCGGAGGTCACGCACAAGCGGCGACTCTCCGCGCTGGGGCCGGGCGGCCTGTCGCGCGAGCGCGCCGGGTTCGAGGTGCGCGACGTGCACCCGACGCACTACGGGCGCATCTGCCCGATCGAGACGCCGGAAGGGCCGAACATCGGCCTGATCTCGTCGCTGTCGTCGTACGCGCGGATCAACGACTTCGGGTTCATCGAGTCGCCGTACCGCAAGGTGAAGGACGGCTACGTCATCGACTACGTGATCGTGACCAACGCCGGCGGCAATCCGAAGTACAAGGTGGGCGACATCGTCGAAGCCGACGATCTGGTCGGCGCCGACGGCCGATCGAAGAAGAAGGGCGTCGAGTTCGTGCCCCACTGCTTCTATCTGTCGGCGTGGGAAGAGGACCAGTACATCATCGCGCAGGCCAACGTGGAGATTGACGACCAGGGCGCGCTCGTCGGCGAGCGCGTCAACGCGCGTCAGGCCGGCGACTTCATCCTGGCGCCGCGCCAGAAGGTCCACTACATCGACGTCTCGCCGAAGCAGCTCGTGTCGGTGGCGGCCTCGCTCATCCCGTTCCTCGAGAACGACGATGCGAACCGCGCGCTGATGGGGTCGAACATGCAGCGCCAGGCGGTGCCGCTGCTGCAGGCGCGGTCGCCGTTCGTCGGCACCGGCATGGAGTACATCACCGCGCGCGACTCGGGCGCCGTCGTCGTGGCGCGCCGCTCGGGCGTCGTGGACTACGTGGACAGCAAGCGTCTCGTCGTCCGCGTCGAGAGCGGCGACACCGAGGGGCTGTCGCGCGAGATGGGCGCGGACATCTACAACCTGACGAAGTTCAAGCGCTCGAACCAGAACACGTGCATCAACCAGCGGCCGATCGTCCGCGTCGGGCAGCGCGTCACCAAGGGGCAGGTGCTGGGCGACGGGCCGTGCACCGAGCTCGGCGAGCTGGCGCTCGGCCGCAACGTGCTGGTCGCGTTCATGCCGTGGCGCGGCTACAACTTCGAGGACGCGATCCTCGTCTCCGAGCGGCTCGTGAAGGACGACTACTACACGTCGATCCACATCGAGGAGTTCGAGATCGAGGCGCGCGACACGAAGCTCGGGCCGGAGGAGATCACGCGCGATATCCCGAACGTGTCCGAGACCTACCTCCGCGATCTCGACGAGAGCGGCATCATCCGCATCGGCGCCTACGTCAAGCCCGGCGACATCCTCGTCGGCAAGGTGACGCCGAAGGGGGAGACGCAGCTCACGCCGGAAGAGAAGCTGCTGCGCGCGATCTTCGGCGAGAAGGCCGGCGACGTGAAGGACGCGTCGCTCACCTGCCCGCCCGGCATCGAGGGGATCGTCGTCGGCGTCCGCATCTTCTCGCGCAAGGGGATCGAGAAGGACGACCGCGCCAAGCAGATCGAGCAGGACGAGCTCGACCTGATGGAGAAGAACCTCCAGGACGAGATCCGCATCCTCCACGAGGAAACCAAGAAGCGGCTCGTCCAGCTGCTGAACGGCCGGACGCTGCGGACCGACCTGTTCGACGCCGACGGCCGCGATCGCGTGCTGCGCAAGGGCATGGCGCTGACCCCGGAGCTGATGGCCGACGTGCCGTTCGCGACGCTCGTGCGCGCGCGCATCGAGACCGACGACCTCGGCTTCGAGGACGAGCTCCGGCAGATGGAGGACCGGACGGCGCAGCGCACGGACGTCATCCAGCGCGAGTTCGAGGACAAGAAGGAGAAGATCCGCCGCGGCGACGAGCTGCCGCCGGGCGTCATCAAGCTCGTGAAGGTGTACGTCGCGATGAAGCGCAAGCTGTCGGTCGGCGACAAGATGGCCGGCCGCCACGGCAACAAGGGCGTCATCGCGCGCATCCTGCCCGAGGAGGACATGCCGTACCTGCCGGACGGTACGCCCGTCGAGATCGTCCTCAATCCGCTCGGCGTGCCGTCGCGCATGAACGTCGGGCAGATTCTCGAGACGCACCTCGGCTGGGCCGCGCATGCGCTCGGGCTCTACTTCGCGACGCCGGTCTTCGACGGCGCGACCGAGGCGGAGATCAAGAAGTGGCTCGAGGAGGCCGGCCTGCCCAGGGGCGGCAAGACGTGCCTCCACGACGGCATGACCGGCGAGGCGTTCGAGCAGGACGTGACGGTGGGCTACATCTACATGCTCAAGCTGTCGCACCTGGTCGACGACAAGATCCACGCGCGCTCGATCGGGCCGTACTCGCTGATCACGCAGCAGCCGCTCGGCGGCAAGGCGCAGTTCGGCGGCCAGCGGTTCGGCGAGATGGAGGTCTGGGCGCTCGAGGCCTACGGCGCGGCGCACATCCTCCAGGAGCTGCTCACGGCCAAGTCGGACGACGTGACCGGCCGCGCGAAGATCTACGAGGCGATCGTCAAGGGCGACGCGTCGTTCCAGCCGGGCCTGCCGGAGTCGTTCAACGTCCTCATCCGCGAGCTGCAGGCGCTGTGCCTCGATATCGAGCTGATGAAGACGAAGCCGCGCGTCGTCGCGGAGCCCGTGCCCGCCGCTGGAGGCGAGCCGGCGGTGACCGAAGCGGTGGTCGGGGAATTGACGCGATAGGTACCGGCTTCTGGCTTCTAACTTCTAACTGGACAAGGATCACATGAGACCTGTTCTGCACGACAAGAGCCAGCTCACGGCGGATTTCGATGCGATCCGCATCAGCCTGGCGTCGCCCGATCGGATCCTCCAGTGGTCGCACGGCGAGGTGACCAAGCCGGAGACGATCAACTACCGCACCTTCAAGCCGGAGCGCGACGGGCTGTTCTGCGCCAAGATCTTCGGCCCCGTCACCGACTGGGAGTGCCTCTGCGGCAAGTACAAGCGCATGAAGCACCGCGGCGTGATCTGCGACAAGTGCGGCGTCGAGGTGACGCAGGCCAAGGTGCGCCGCGAGCGGCTGGGCCACATTCAGCTGGCGACGCCCGTGAGCCATGTGTGGTTCTTCAAGGGGCTGCCGAGCCGCATCGGCCATCTCCTCGATCTGTCGCTCCGCGATCTCGAGCGCATCCTGTACTTCGAGGCCTACGTCGTCATCGATCCGGGCGACTCGGATCTCAAGGACAAGCAGCTGCTCACCGAGGAGCAGTACCGCCAGGAGCGCGAGCGCTGGGGCGTGAAGTTCAAGGCGCAGATGGGCGCCGAGGCGATCAAGGAGATGCTCCGCCGCGTCAACGTCGAGCGGCTGGCCGAGGAGCTCCGCGAGAAGATGCGCCACGAGACGTCGGCGCAGAAGAAGCTGAAGCACGCCAAGCGCCTGAAGGTGGTCGACGCGTTCCGCCGGTCCAACAACAAGCCGGAGTGGATGATCCTGGACGTCATCCCCGTGATTCCGCCGGAACTGCGCCCCCTGGTGCCGCTCGACGGCGGCCGCTTCGCGACGTCGGACCTGAACGATCTGTACCGCCGCGTCATCAACCGCAACAACCGGTTGAAGAAGCTGATCGAGCTGAAGGCGCCGGACGTCATCATCCGCAACGAGAAGCGCATGCTGCAGGAAGCGGTGGACGCGCTGTTCGACAACGGCCGCCGCGGCCGCGTGCTGCGCGGCGCGAACAACCGTCCGCTGAAGTCGCTGTCCGACACGCTCAAGGGCAAGCAGGGCCGGTTCCGGCAGAACCTGCTCGGCAAGCGCGTCGACTACTCGGGCCGCTCGGTCATCGTCGTCGGCCCGGAGCTGAAGCTGCACCAGTGCGGGCTGCCCAAGAAGATGGCGCTCGAGCTGTTCAAGCCGTTCATCTACAACAAGCTCGAAGAGCGCGGCCTGGTCAGCACGATCAAGCAGGCGAAGGAGATGGTCGAGCAGCAGCGGTCCGAGGTGTGGGACATCCTCGAGGAGGTCATCCGCGAGCATCCGGTCCTGCTCAACCGCGCGCCGACGCTCCATCGCCTGGGCATCCAGGCATTCGAGCCGGTGCTGGTGGAAGGCAAGGCGATCCGCATCCACCCGCTCGTCTGCACCGCGTTCAACGCGGACTTCGACGGCGACCAGATGGCGGTGCACATTCCGCTCTCGCCCGAGGCGCAGATCGAAGCGTCGGTGCTGATGATGTCGTCGAACAACATCCTCTCGCCGGCGTCGGGGCAGCCGATCGCGATTCCGTCGCAGGACATCGTGCTCGGGTGCTACTACCTGACGAAGTCGAAGACCAACGCGAAGGGCGAAGGCCGCGCGTTCGCGTCGATCGACGACGTGCTGCTGGCGCTGGAGGCGACGGAAGTCGAGACGCTGTCGCCGATCCGGCTGCGGTACACGGGACGGCTGATCGACCTCACGGTCGCGCGCGATTCGCAGGACATCATCGATGCGCCGGAGCAGACGGTGGACGCGCGCATCATCAACACGACCGTCGGCCGCGTCATCTTCAACAACGCGCTGCCGGTGGAGATGCCGTTCGTCAACGGGCTGCTGAAGAAGAAGGGGCTGCAGCAGGCGGTGCGCTACTGCTACCTGAATCTCGGCCTCGAGAAGACGGTCGAGATGCTCGACAGCCTCAAGCACCTCGGCTTCACCTACGCCACGCAGTCGGGTCTGTCGATCGGCATCGACGACCTGATCATCCCGGAGAAGAAGCCGGAGATCGTCGCCGCCGCGCGCGACGAGGTGATCAAGGTCGAAGGGCAGTACCAGGACGGCGCGATCACCAACGGCGAGCGCTACAACAAGGTCATCGCCATCTGGTCGGAGGTCACCGAGAAGATCGCCGACGAGATGTTCGGCGAGATGGAGGCGCTGGATCGATCGGGCAAGAACTTCAACCCGGTCTACATCATGGCGGACTCCGGCGCGCGCGGCAGCAAGCAGCAGATCCGGCAGCTCGCCGGCATGCGCGGCCTGATGGCCAAGCCGTCGGGCGAGATCATCGAGACGCCGATCACGTCGAACTTCCGTGAAGGCCTCACGGTGCTGCAGTACTTCATCTCCACGCACGGCGCCCGCAAAGGGCTGGCGGACACGGCGCTGAAGACGGCCGACTCCGGGTACCTCACGCGGCGTCTGGTGGACGTGGCGCAGGACGTGATCATCTCGGAAGGCGACTGCGGCACGCTCGACGGCATCGAGGCGCGGCCGATCGTCGACTCCGGCGGCGAGATCGTCGAGCGGCTGAGCGACCGCATCATCGGCCGCGTGGCGCTCGAGGCGGTCTTCGATCCGGCGTCGGGAGAGGCGATCGTCCCGGCCGGCGGGGAGGTCGACGAGACGCTGGCGGACAAGGTCGAGGACCTGGGCCTCGAGCGGGCGAAGATCCGCTCGGTGCTGACGTGCGCGTCGCGCCGCGGCGTGTGCACGAAGTGCTACGGCCGCGACCTCGCCACGGGACGCCTGGTCGAACTGGGCATGGCGGTGGGCGTCATCGCCGCGCAGTCGATCGGCGAGCCCGGCACGCAGCTCACGATGCGGACGTTCCACATCGGCGGCACGGCGTCGCGCGTGGCGGAGCAGTCCACGCTCGAGTCGCGCCACAAGGGCACGGTGCGCTTCGAAGGGCTCCAGGCCGTGGAAGGGCAGGTGGCCGACAAGGTCGCCGGCGCGCCGCTCATCGTCATGAACCGCAGCGGCTCGATCAACATCGTGGACGACAAGGGCGTCGTCCGCGAGCGCTACGCGGTGGTCTACGGCGCGCACCTGAAGGTGCGCGACGGGCAGCAGGTCGAGAAGGGGCAGACCCTGGTCGAATGGGATCCGTACACGTTCTCGATCCTGACCGAGGGCAGCGGCACCGTGCGCTTCAAGGACATCATCGACAAGGTGACCGTCCATGAAGACGTGGACGAGGTCACGGGCCTGTCGCGGCTGATCATCGTCGACTCGCCGGACGAGAAGAAGCAGCCGGCGATCGAGCTCGTCGCCGCCGACGGGAAGGTGATCTACAAGTACCACATGCCGTCGAACGCGCACCTGATGGTGACCAACAGCGAGGCGGTGTTCGCCGGCGACGTGCTCGCGAAGATCCCGCGCGAGACCACGAAGACGAAGGACATCACCGGCGGTCTGCCGCGCGTGGTGGAGCTGTTCGAGGCGCGCAAGCCGCGCGAGACGGCGGTGATCTCCGAGATCGACGGCACCGTCCGCCACGGCGGCATCGTCAAGGGGCTCCGCAAGATCCTCGTCGTCCCCGACGACGGGGCGGATGTGCGCGAGTACTCACTGCCGCGCGGCGTGCACGTCAACGTGCAGGAAGGCGACCGCGTCCGCGCGGGTGAGCCGCTGATGGACGGCCCGCGCAACCCGCACGACATCCTGGCGGTGCTCGGCGAGAAGGAGCTGCAGAGCTATCTCGTCAACGAGATCCAGGAGGTCTACCGGCTCCAGGGCGTCGGCATCAACGACAAGCACATCGAGGTGATCGTCCGGCAGATGATGCGGTGGGTGAAGGTCGAGGAGGTGGGCGACACCGAGTTCCTGATCGAGGAGCAGGTGGACAAGTTCCGCTTCCACGAAGAGAACGAGCGCGTGCTCGCGCAGGGCGGGATCCCGGCGAAGGGCCGGCCGCTGCTGCTCGGGATCACGAAGGCGTCGCTGTCGACCGACTCGTTCATCTCGGCCGCGTCGTTCCAGGAGACGACGCGCGTGCTGACCGAGGCGTCGATCTCGGGCAAGGTGGATTATCTGCGCGGGCTCAAGGAGAACGTGACGATGGGCCGCCTGATCCCGGCGGGGACGGGCTTCGAGTGGTACCGCCACGTGAAGATCCCGCTCGACCAGCCGCCGCCACCGCCGCCCGAGGAGCTCGAGCAGCAGCGCGATATGGATGATTATGCGGATGCTGACTTCGGGACGTTCCGCGACGATATGGAGTAGCGCAACGTACGTAGGGCGGGCCGGGTTGTGGCCCGCCGGTAATTGCGTTTGATATCGGGCGCGCCGGTTCTCGCCGGCGCGCCCGTTCTGTTGTCATGTGACTCTGTGGACAGCGCGCGCCGACAATGAGCATCGTTGGCGCGGCCTCGGCCGTTTTCGCTTGGCGGCGCGTGGAATTCATGCGTATCCTTGGGGCCTCCGCCGCTTCATCGTTTCAACGCTGCGTCGCGGGGGCCATCGGCAACAGGGTACCGTGTTAGCGCGGCGACCCGGGCACCTCCGTCACTGGTGAGAAGCTTGCCGAGCCGCTGCGCGCTCGCAAGCCAGTAGTTCGACTGAGGGCGTCCAAGCCAGGTCGGGGGCCGCGTCCTGCTATTGGGCAGGAATGACGAGTCACTCCATGAGTGCATATCTTCAGGACCTCGGCAGAGATTTCCGGTACGCATCGCGATCGCTCTCGAGGACGCCTGGCTTTACCGCCGCCGCCGTTCTGATCGTAGTGGCTCCTACAGATCTCGTGACATTTGGCTGTGTCGTGCTCGTGATTATCGTCGCGGCGGTACTGGCGGCTATGCTGTCGTCCCGAGACGCCGGCCGCACAGACCCGTCACATCTGCTGCGTTGCGAGTGAGCGGCCTGCTGGTCCGCACAGTCGCGTGTCACCTCAGCTACTGTCCGCGGAAGAAGACCGTGGCGTAAGCGTTCGACAAACCCCCGCCTTGCGCGCAGCGCGTCAGCGCCTCACGCTGGGCGGTCGCCAGCAGCGCTTTCGGCGTGGCCGCCCCGCGGCGGCCTTCGGCTGTTCGAGCCAGGCGCGGAGGAACGTCAATCGTGGCCATCGTGGGCAGACCGACGAGGGAACAAGGAACCGAAGACAACATACGTCGCATGGCGCCGACTCGCGCAGGTCGGCGAGAGGAAAAACGATGCCGCTCTATCTGTCAAAGTTCAGCTATACCCCGGAAACGTGGGCCAGGCTGGTCGGCAAGCCAGAAGATCGCCGGCAGGCCGCACAGTCGTACATCGAGTCAGTGGGCGGGAAGCTCCATGGGTTCTGGTATGCCTTCGGCACGCACGACGGCTACAGCCTCTGGGAAGCCCCCGACAACGTGTCCATGGCCGCGGTGGCGCTGGCGATTAGTGCCGGCGGGGCGCTCAGCGCGTTCGAGACGACGGTCCTCTTGACCGTCGACGAGACGATGGATGCCCTGCGCAAGGCCGGACAAGTCAAGTACCGCGAGCCCGGCGCCTAGCGGCCGCTGATCCGGCGGGGACGGGCGTCGAGTGGTACCGCCCCGTGCGGATCACGCTCGCGCGTGCTGCGTGCGTCGCGAAACGTTATGCCGAACCTCATTGAACAGGGCGTCATCGCCGCCGCCACGCCGGCCTCCATTCGCGCGACGCTGCAACGATCGGCCCCACGCACCGTCGCCGAGTGGCGCGAACTTCGCCGCGCATGGTCTCACGCCCTCCGCTCGCATCCGGCGCACGACGTGATTCGACTCGCGACCGCGCTCGTCGATGACGGCTTCTGGGGGCGGGTCACCGCATATGAGCTGGTTGCGGACCATCCCGGTGCCAGGACGGCGCTTACGCCGGCGTCAATCCGCCGCCTTGGAAGGGGACTCGCCGACTGGGCCAGCGTCGACACCTTTGCCTGCTGTCTGGCCGGGCCTGCCTGGCGGGATGGCCGCCTGCCGACACGCCAGATCCATGCCTGGCTGCGGTCGAAGAACCGATGGGAGCGTCGCGCGGCGGTCGTGTGTACGGTCGCGCTCAACGTCCGGGCGCGCGGCGGCCGGGGCGACGCCGCCCGCACGCTCGACGTCTGTCGCCGCGTGGTCACCGATTCCGACGACATGGTCGTGAAGGCGCTCTCCTGGGCGCTCAGATCACTCGTCGCATGGGACCGCGAGGCCGTGATGTCGTTCCTCGCGGCACACGAGCACGCGCTGCCGGGTCGGGTCAAGCGGGAGGTCGGGACGAAGCTGCGAACCGGCCGCAAGAACTGACGCCACCCGGAGCAAACTCGGCGCGGGCAAGCCGCCGTTGCCGCTTGACGCGACCCAGCGCGATCGGGCGTGGGCCGCGTCGCTCGCAACGTCGGTCGGGCCGGAACGACGCGCCACAAAGCTGGAAACGCTCTCTAGGTGCTCAGGAACTCGACGACCACCAGCCGGCGCCCCTTCTTGTCGAACAGGTCCTGCGCCGTGACGTTGAAGCTGTCCACGTTGCTGCTGAGCCAGAACGAGTTGGCCCAGTTCCCCGACCGG
>Ga0256867_10001446_pt1 | contig 10075 bp, 8 predicted proteins | sample RVTome_15_FD_185939 | JGI IMG/M metagenome (GOLD analysis project Ga0256867, IMG submission 185939) | Soil microbial communities from uranium-contaminated site in the Upper Colorado River Basin, Wyoming, United States - RVT150D86 (HiSeq) ... | reverse complement strand
ATCCTCCTATTGAGTTGTCGGGCGGCGCCCTTCGAACCGACCAATACGGAGAGAGCGCCTCCACAATAACAAGAGGATACTCCATGTTGGGGTCGAAACCGAGTCCTTCTACAATCTCTGGTACCAGTCTGTCCTTTCAGTGACCCCCGTTGGTTTCATTGACCCCCGATCGTTCATCGACTCCCCGATCCTCCCCCACGTAGGGGGGAGGGCTATCCCCTCCCCACGTAGGGGGAGGGGAAGCCCTGTGGGCTCGGTCCCTGTCGCTCCCATGGATGGGATCGACAGGGACCGACGGCTCCAGCTTCTCCGTCTGTTCCCCTATCGCCTCGCCACTGGCTTCAGGACATGAAGCGCTCGACGTCGGCGAGGTCGTGGACGAGCCGGGCCGGGGGGAGGCTCTCGAGGAACCTCCGCCCGTAGGCCTTGTGGACGAGCCGGCTGTCGAGAACGGCGAGGATGCCGGTGTCGGAGGCGGAGCGGATGAGCCGGCCCAGGCCCTGCTTCAGCATCAGGATCGCCACCGGCACCTGGTACTCGCCGAAGGGGTTTCCTCCTTGCGCTCGCAGCCGCTCGATTCGGGCGGCCACGACCGGGTCGCCCGGCGAGGCGAAGGGGAGCTTGTCCACGATCACGCACGACAGCTGCGGGCCGGCGACGTCGACGCCTTGCCAGAAGGACGTCGTGGCGAGAAGCACGGCGTTGGGCGTCTCGCGGAACATCTCGAGAAGCGCCGGCCGGGGCGCCTCCCCCTGGATGAAGACCGGGTACTCGACGCGGCCCGCGATGCGCTCCGCGACGGCGTTCATGTTGGCGTAGGAGGTGAAGAGCACGAACGCCCGCCCCCGCGAGACCCCGAGGAGGCGTACGACCTCCTCCGCGGCGTGGTCCACGAACCGCGGCGAGGGCGGCTCCGGGATCCGCCGCGGGACGTAGAGGACCGCCTGCTCGGGGTAGTGGAAGGGCGAGGGCAGGAGGAGCTCCTCGGTCGCCTCGATCCCGAGGCGGTCCTTCACGTACGCGAAGCCGCCGTCGACGGCGAGCGTCGCCGAGGTCAGGACCGCGGCGCGCACGCGGTCGAACAGAAGCTCCTTGAGGCGCTCCGAAACGTCGATCGGCGTCGCCCGCAGGAAGACGCCGCGGCCGCGGGTCTCGACGAAGTAGACGTGCGAGTCGTCCTCGGCCTTGAAGAGGAAGGCGAGCTCGGAGGCGAGCGCGACGGCGCGAGCGGCGAGGCCCGAGAGCGGCTCGGGCCGGTCGGGGACGGCGAGGAGCGCGGTGCGCAGGCCCTCGAGCCGCTGGAGGAGAGCGAGCGCCTCCTCGGTGGCGTGCTCGACGACCCAGTTGGGAGCGAGGCGGGTCGAGGGAGCGCGGGCGAGGCGCCGGAACAGCCTCTCCCCCCGCGCCCGCAGCCCTTCGACCTCGGCCCGGATCTCGCGGCCGTCGAGCTCGGCGGCCTTGAGCTCGCGCTCCACGTCGCGGGCGAGCTCCTCGACGCGGTACGACGAGACCTGCACGCCGAAGTACTGGGTGGCCACGTCCTCGAGCAGGTGCGCCTCGTCGAGGATCACGCTGTCGTAGGGCGGGATCACCTGCCCGTAGCTGCCGTCCTTGACCGCGAGGTCCGCGCACAGGAGATGGTGGTTCACCACCACGAGGTCGGCCTCGAGGGCGCGCTGGCGCATGCGGGTCACCCAGCAGGCGTCGAACAGCGAGCACGACTGCCCGATGCAGTTCTCGCTCGCCGCCGAGATCTCGCGCCAGAAGTCGACCGAGTCGGGAAGGTCCGCGACCTCGGCGCGGTCGCCGGTCCCGGTTCCCGGCGCCCACCGCTCGACGGCGCGGAAGAGCGGGATCTCGTCCGGTCGCCGGAAGCTGCCCGCCTTCCCGAAGGAGGAGAAGCGGAGGAGGCAGAGGTAGTTCCCGCGGCCCTTCATGACGGCGACCGAGAGGTCGCGGCCCAGGGCCCGGGCCAGGATCGGGATGTCCTTCTGGACGAGCTGCTCCTGGAGGTTCTTCGTGCCCGTCGAGACCACCACGCGCCGGCCGAGGTCGACCGCGGGAAGGAGATAGGCGAGGGTCTTGCCCGTGCCGGTGCCGGCTTCGGCGAGGAGCAGGCCCCCGTCGCGCAGGACCGCGTCCACGGCCCCGGAGAACCTCTCCTGGGCCGGCCGCTCCTCGTAGCCGGAGAGCACCCGGGCCAGGCGGCCGTCGCGGCCGAAGAAGGAGTCGCGACGAAGGGCCTGAGCCATCGCGCCATCTTAAGCCGAGGGACGCTTCGGACAGGTCACGTCACTCCGGACGCAGGCACCGGGCGGTCGGGCGCCCGCACCGGGATCCCGGTCCGCGGCTCGGACCGGTCGGTGCCGAGGACGGCCGGCGCACCCGCGCCTCGCCCGCCCGCAACCCGCGCGCGCTTACTTCTTCCAGAAGCCCGGCGTGAGCACGACCAGCAGCGTGTAGAACTCGAGACGCCCCGCGATCATGCACACGCCCAGCACCCACTTCGACAGGTCGGGGAGGTGCGCGTAGCTCTCGGCCGGACCCACGCTGCCGAACCCGGGGCCGATGTTGAACATGCAGGCAACGACGGCGACGATCGAGGTCAGCAGGTCCACGCCCTGGGCGGCGAGCAGCAGGCTGCCCAGGGCGAGCACCACGAGCGAGAGGTAGATGAGGCTGAGCAGGCTCTGGACCGTTCCCTCGGGCACGACGTTCCCGCCGAGGCGCACCGTGAAGACGCCGTGACGCTCGACCATCCGCCGGAACTCCCGGCCCACGACCCGGGTCAGCAGGACGACCCGCGCGATCTTGATCCCCCCCGCCGTAGAGCCCGTGCAGCCGCCCACGAACATCAGGCCGATGAGTATGACGTGGGCGAGCGGGTACCACAGCTCGAAGTCCTCGCTCGCGAACCCGGTCGTGGTGAGAATGCTCGACACCTGGAACGCCGCGGCCCGGATCGCCCGCTCCGGCTCGTAGCCGTTGTGCCAGACGAGCGTCGGCACCACGAGAGCCGTCGCCGCCAGCGCCAGCAGCAGGTACGCCCGGACCTCGAAGTCGGTGAAGAAGCCCCCCGCGCGCCTCTCCACGAACAGGCGGTAGTGCTGCACGAAGCTGATCCCGGCGACGAGCATGAAGACGATGACGATCCACTCCACGGCGGGGCTGTGGAAGCCGGCGATGCTCGCCGTGCGTGTGGAGTAGCCGCCGGTGCCGAGCGTCGAGAACGAGTGGCAGAGGGCCTCGAACCAGGTGAGCCCCGCCACGCGCAGGGCCACCACCTCGGCCGCGGTGAAGGCCACGTACAGCTTCCACAGGGCGATCGCGGTCTCGGCGATGCGGGGCTTCAGCTTCTCGGACTTCGCCCCCGAGAACTCGGCCCGGTAGAGCTGCATGCCCCCGTGGCCGACGAGGGGAAGGATCGCGATGCCGAGGAGGACGATGCCCATGCCCCCGAGCCAGTGGCTGAAGCACCGCCAGAGCTGGATCGGCTGGGGCAGCACCTCCACGTGGGTGAGGATCGTCGCTCCCGTCGTGGTGAATCCCGAGGCCGCCTCGAAGAAGGCGTCGGTCACCCCGGTGAAGTAGCCCGACCACAGGAAGGGAAGCGACCCGAACGCGGCCGCCGCGAACCAGGCGAGGATCACGAACATCAGCGCCTCGCGCTGGCGCAGCTCCCGCTCCGGCCGCGGCAGGGCCGCGCGCAGCGAGCCGCCGACCGCCGCGGTCAAGAAGGCGGAGAAGACGAGCGGTCGCACCCCGCCGTGGCCCCCGAGCGCCCCCCACGCGATCGGGAAGGCCATCGTCGCGGCGATGGCGAGGAGGAACTGCCCGAGGATGAAGCCCAGGGCATCCCAGCGGATGAGCACCGCTCAGGCCCTTCCCGACTCCACCAGGAACGCCCGCTCGAGCTCCGGCACCACGCTCTCGAGAGCGAAGAAGAGGACGCGGTCGCCGGCCCCGATCTCGACGTCGCCGCGGGGCACGATCACCTCCCCGTCCGGGCGGACGATCGCCCCCACGATCGAGCCCCGGGGGAACCGGAGGTCCTTGAGCGGACGGCCCACGTACTTCGACTGCTCGGTCGCGACCAGCTCGATGGCTTCGGCCTCCTCCTCGCGGAAGGTGGTGACGGAGAGCACCCGGCCCTTGCGCACGAACTGGAGGATCCGGTCCACCGCGGCCAGCCGGGGGCTCACCGTCGTGTGCACGCCGAGGCGGTGGGCGAGCGGCAGGTAGTTCAGCCGGTTGATGAGGGCCACGACCTTGCGGGCTCCGAGGCGGCGCGCGAGCAGGGACGCGATGATGTTGTCCTCGTCGTCGCTGGTGAGGGCGAGGAAGGCGTCCACGCCCTCGATGTTCTCCTCCTCGAGGATCCTCTGGTCGGTGCCGTCGGCGTGGAGGACCACCGTCCGGCTCAGGATCTCGGCGATGCGGGCCGAGCGCTTCGCGTCCTTCTCGAACAGCTTCACCGCCACGCCCTTGGCCTCGAGAAGCTCGGCGCACGTGATGCCGAGCTGCTTGCCGCCGAGGATGAAGACCCGCTCGAGGTCGCGCCGCGCCTCGAGCCCCATGAAGGCGATCACGTCGTGCAGGTTGTCCTTCGTGGCCACGGTGTAGACGTGGTCGCCGACCCTCAGCTCGACCGCCCCGTGGGGAATGATCACCTGGGACCCGCGGAAGATGAGCGCGACGAGCGAGTTCTCGGGAGGGCCGTCCTTCTGAAGGTCCACGAGCGTCCGTCCCGCGAGCCGCGAGCCGCGCTCGACCTGCAGACCGAACAGCCGCACCTGCCGGTCCGCGAACTCGTGGATGTCGGACACTCCCGGGAGGCGGATGACCCGCATGATCTTCTCGGCGAGGTCGCGCTCGGGATGGATCACGAGGTCGATCTTGATGCCCGACTCGGCGGCCACGCGCTTCCAGTCGTCCACCTCGTGGGTGCGGATCCGCGCGACCTTCGTCCGGGCCTTCGACTCGACCTGGGCGATCATGCAGGCGAGAACGTTGACCTCGTCGACGTCGGTGACCGCGATGATCATCTCGGCGTCGCGGATGCCGGCCCTCTGGAGGCCGCGGACCCGGGAGGCGCTCCCCTGGACGACGCGGGCGTCGAGCATCGCCTCGAGCTCCGCGCAGCGCTCGGGGTTGGGGTCGATGATCGTCACCTCGTTGCCCTCGCGGATCAGGCGGCGCGCGGTCAGCGCGCCGACCTGCCCGCCCCCGCAGATGAGGACGCGCATCGCCGCGAGGTTAGCTCAGGTGGGCCGGCACCGCCACCGCGGCAGCGCAGCCCAAGCCATGCCCCTCTCCTCCCGCGCGGCACCAGCCGACGGTCGCGAGCTCGGGCTCAGGCGCGGACGAGGGCCCTCTCGTACGACTCGAGGCGGGTCGCGTAGAGCGGGAAGCGGGCGCACAGCTTCTGGACGTCCCGGCGAACCGCGGCGAGCTCGGTTTCGTTGTCGACGCTGCCGAGCGCGCGCGAGATGAGCCGGCCGATCTCCTCCATCTCCGGCTCCTTCATCCCGCGGGTGGTGAGGGCGGGAGTGCCGATCCGGATGCCGGAGGCGACCATCGGCGAGTTGGTGTCGAAGGGGATCGTGTTCTTGTTGACGGTGATCCCGGCCCGGTCGAGCGCCTTCTCCGCGACCTTGCCGGTGATCCCCTTGGCGAACACGTCCACGAGCATCAGGTGGTTGTCGGTGCCGCCCGACACGAGGCGCCAGCCCTCGCCGGCGAGGGTAGAGGCGAGGGTCTTCGCGTTGGCCACGATCTGCTTCTGGTAGGCGGCGAAATCGGGCGAGAGCGCCTCCTTGAGGGCCACCGCCTTGGCCGCGATCACGTGCATGAGGGGACCGCCCTGGACGCCCGGAAAGAGCGCCTTGTCGACGTCCTTCGCCCACGCCTCCTTGCACAGGATGAGCCCGCCACGGGGCCCGCGGAGCGTCTTGTGCGTGGTCGTGGTCACGAACTCGCAGTGCGGGACGGGGCTCGGGTGCAGCCCGACGGCGACGAGGCCCGCGACGTGGGCGATGTCGGCCATGACGAGCGCCCCGGAGGCGTCGGCGGCCTTGCGTGCCGCGGCAAAGTCGATCACGCGCGGGTAGGCCGAGGCGCCGACCACCACCACCTTCGGCCGGTGCTCGGCGACGAGCCGGGCGAGCTCGTCGTAGTCGATCTGCTCGTCCTCCCGGCGCACGCCGTAGGGCACGACCTTGAAGTACTTGCCCGAGAAGTTCAGCGGGTGGCCGTGCGTGAGGTGGCCGCCGTGGGAGAGGTTCATCCCGAGGATGGTCTCGCCGGGGGCGAGGGTCGCCATGTAGACGGCGGTGTTGGCCTGGGCCCCCGAGTGAGGCTGCACGTTGGCGTGATCGGCCCCGAAGAGCTGCTTCGCGCGCAGGATGGCGAGCGTCTCGGCGACGTCCACGAACTCGCAGCCGCCGTAGTAGCGACGGCCGGGGTAGCCCTCGGCGTACTTGTTCGTGAGCACGGTGCCCATGGCCTCGAGCACGGCCTCCGAGACGAAGTTCTCCGAGGCGATCATCTCGAGCTGGCTGCCCTGGCGGAGGGTCTCGTTGCGGATCGCCTCCGCGACCTCGGGGTCGACGCGGGCAAGGTTCTCCATCGGCTTCACCTCGTCTGGGCCTTCTCGGTCTTCTCGACTTCGATCTTCCCGACGCGCCGAGCGTGCCGTCCGCCTTCGAAGGGGGTCGTGAGCCAGATCCCCAGGATGCGCAGGGCGAGGGCGTGGTCGAGCGAGCGCCCCCCCAGCGCCAGCACGTTGGCGTCGTTGTGCTGGCGGCTCAGTCGAGCCGTCGCCTCGTCGTAGGCGACGGCCGCCCGCACGCCCGGGTGACGGTTCGCCGCGATCGAGACCCCGATGCCGGTGCCGCACGCGACGACTCCTCGCGAGAATCGCCCCGAGGCCACCGCCTCGGCGACACGGTGGGCGAAGTCGGGGTAGTCGACCGGCTCCTCCGAATCCGCCCCCACGTCGTCCCACGGCACGCCGAGGCGGTCGAGCTCCGCCTCCAGCTTCTGCTTGAGGGCGAAGCCGGCGTGATCGGATCCGAGGACGACGGGGTCGGCCATGTGCAGGGTCGCGGGTTCCGCGAGGCCCAAGTATAGCTCGGGCATCGGCCCGAGCCGACGGGAGGCGTCCTCCGCGCGCGCCGGCGCTCCACGGGACGACTCCGCCTCCCTCGGTCTGCGGCAGACCTCAGCCGGCCGCGGCCGACGGTGGGGGCCCGCCCCGGGCGGGCGCCGAAGCCAGGAGTGGCAGTCGGCGATCCGCCAGCGACTCCGCGAGCCGCTGGTGGACCGAGGCGTCGAGCAGGTAGAACCGCCGGTCGTCCTCCTCGACGGACACCGCCAGCCCGCGCGTCTCGAGAAGAAGGACGAGCTGTCTCTCTCCGGGACTCAGGACGAGCGGGTCGAGCCGGCCGAGACCCCGCCGGCCGGGCTCGAGCTTACGAAGGAGCTCCCTCGCGAAGACCTGCTCGTCCGCCGCGTCCAGCGCCGCTCCCGCCCGCAGCCACCGCTCCTCGGGAGCGCCGAGCACGTACGGGCCCGAGGCCCAGGCGAGCAGGAAGACGACGAGGTCGATGAACGCGGCGAGGGCGAAGGCGACCACGTGCCGGCTGCTCGGAGCGGAGAGAAGCTCGGCGAACGCGACGACCAGGTCCTCCTGGGCCGTGGCCGAGCGGTCGACGTAGCCGGAGTACTCGGGAACCTCCGGCCTCCGGATCCCGGCGTGGAGCGTGTCGCTCACCTCGCTCCAGGGGATGGCGTCGTAGACCTCCCGGAACGCGCGGAGCTGCTCCGCCGTGGGATCGTGCGGCTCGAGGCCGGAGCGGAAGGCGACGAGCGCCTGCTCCGACCTCCGCAGTCGCGCCACCGTCTGCCGGGCCAGCGCGGCGTGCCGATCGAAGGCCGTGTAACGAAGCCCGGGTCCCGTGCCCTCGGGGTAGGCGCTGCTGTAGCTCGTCGCCTCGCGGGCCACGGCCTCCCGCACGCGCGCGAGATACGGGTCCGCGTCCTGGGCCCGGGAGACGTAGCCGTGCGCCTTCTCGGCCGCCGTCATCTCCTCGAGGGCCAGCACGTGCTTCTCGCCCTCGGCGACCGCCTCGGCCAGAAGCTCCCGCGCGCGGCCCGCGGCCGAGCCGAGCGCGTCGTAGAGGCTCCGGCGGACGTGCGCGGGCCGCTCGCGGGAGGCGAACCAGGTGTGGAGGGCCACGTAGGAGAAGGCGATCGAGACCGTGGCCGTCGCCGCGTAGACCGCGACCAGGACCCCTCGCCGGCCCTGCGCCACGCCGGCGAGCCACGCCACGAGGACGAGAGCGGACTGGATGCCGAGCGACGCGAGGAACGAGACCCAGGGCGAGAGGTAGAGCGCCATTCCCTGCTGCGTCGTGTACCAGGACACGATCGAGAGAAGGACGCTGGAGACGAATAGGCCGGCCACGAGAGGACGGCCCGCCGGGACGGCGACGGCGCGCGACGGTCTCATCGTTCCGAGCAGGGGGATACGGCCGGCCCGGCCTTCACCCCGTCGCCGACGCCGTCACGGCCGGGGGCTTGATCTCGGTCCGGCACGACGGGCAGTAGGCCCAATCGGGCTTCAACGGATAGCGACAGGTGGCGCAGAACGACGCCGAGAGGTCGCGGCCGCAGTGCGGGCAGTAGGCACCCCCGTTCACCTCGCGGCCGCAGCCGGGGCACACGAGCGTCCGGGCGTCCTCGGGGCGGGCGATGAGGTAGACGACCAGCCCGATCAGCGAGGAGATCACGGTGAGAAAGGCGAACAGGGTGGCCCGCTGCACGCCTCTTTCCCGCGCGTCGACGTAGACCCACGTCGGAAGGAGGATCCACAGGAACACGAACGCCACCGCCGCGATGGCGCCGGCGCCGGCGCCGATCACCTCGAGCCGCTCGTCCGGACGGTAGTGCTCCCGCTCGGGCACCGACCGCCTCACGTAGAGGCTGCCGAGCGCCACGCCGTCGGGGGTCGCGAGGGGAGCGGAGAGGACGAAGCTGCCCTCGGAGCGGTCCGCGTGACGGTCCAGGGCCTCCCAGAGCTCCGCGCTCTCCTCGTCCGAGGCGTCCTCCGACAGGTCCCGCAGCAGCAGGGTCTCGCCGCCCTCGTCGAGGTGGCCGAGGAAGAAGGACTGCCGGTCGAAGAAGACCCCCTCCTTCAACCTCGGCGTGATCTCGCGGTCGTAGATCGCGTTGAGGCGGCTGAACGACTCGCGGGGGACCCCGAAGAGGAACTCGCCCTGCGTTCCCATGGCCCAGACCGCCATCGGGCCGCTCTCGTACTCCTCGAAGTAGCGGGACTCGACCTCGTTCACCAGTGTCGGGTTGACGGGGAGCGCGTCGATCTTGCCCGCGAGCTCGTCGAGGTCGCTCCGCGTCTGCGCGAGGATCTCGGAGCGTCGCTCCTTCTGGAGCGCCTCCCACCGCTTCCGGTCGGCGCGCTCGCTGACCAGCGATACCGCCACCGCGAAGAGCGCGACGGCGAGAACGACGCCGGTCCACAGGGCCATCCGGCTGATCAGCTTCTTCTTGGCCGTCATGAGGGCCTCCGCTGCGACTCGAGGATGAGGACGGGGGCGAGCGCCAGGGTGACGAGCGCGCCCGCGAGGAAGAAGACCAGGGCGGCGGCGACGCCGCCCTCGTGGACGGCGACGACGCCAAAGGCGACCGCCGCGAGGCTGGGCAGGAGGGGCCGCACGCCACGGTCGCGCGTCGCGCGCGCCGGCCGCAGGCCCTCGACGCGGGCGAGGACCCGATCGAGGCCGTCGGCCGGAGGGGCGTCGTCGGGTCCGGAAGCGAGGGCCTGCTCGAGCCAGCCGAGGTCGGCGAGGAGAGCTCCGCACTCGCCGCATCCGGCGGCGTGCGCGGCCACGGCCGGGCGCCTCTGCTCCTCCAGCTCTCCGAAATGGAGCTCGAGGAGCTCGCCGGGCGTCGGGTGGCTCATCGGGAGCGCCCCTGCCTTCGGCCGACCGCGTGGCGCAGGGCGGCGACGGCCCGGTGGAATCGCGACTTCAGCGTCCCCTGCGGGGCGCCCGTC
>Ga0256867_10001444_pt1 | contig 10086 bp, 10 predicted proteins | sample RVTome_15_FD_185939 | JGI IMG/M metagenome (GOLD analysis project Ga0256867, IMG submission 185939) | Soil microbial communities from uranium-contaminated site in the Upper Colorado River Basin, Wyoming, United States - RVT150D86 (HiSeq) ... | reverse complement strand
TGGGACGCGCGAACGCTCGAGTGGCGCACGACCTCGCCCCCGCCCGCGCACAACTTCGACACCATCCCGCCCGTCTTCGGGCGCGACAGCTTCTGGCGCGAGAAGCACGGCGACAGCCGCGGTCGCAAGCCGGCGCCGCTGCCCGCGGTCCCCGACCCGCACGGCATCCACGTGCCCTCGCCGTCGTTCTGGCCGATCCTGACGGCGGCCGGCCTCACCCTCGCCGCAGCCGGGGCGCTCATCCACCTCGCCGTCGTCGTGGCCGGCGCCGCGATCCTCGTGGCCGCCGCCTGGGCCTTCGCCCTCGAGCACCATCGCAATGCTGCCCACGCCGACCAGACTGGGAACCTGGGGGTCGACCACCGCAAGCTCGCGATGTGGGTGTTCATCGGCTCCGAGTGCCTGCTCTTCGGCACGCTGATCGCCACCTACCTGGCCTACAAGGGCCGCAGCGTGATCGGGCCCCACCCGGCCGAGATCCTCAACGTCCCGCTCACGACCATCTCCACCTTCGACCTGCTGATGTCGTCCCTGCTCATGGTCCTGGCCCTGGCCGCCGTCCAGCGGGGCGACCGTCGGCAAGCCCGGCTGTGGCTGCTGGGCACCGCGTTCTTCGGCCTGGTCTTCCTCGGCTTCCAGGTCTGGGAGTTCGCCGAGTTCGTGCACGCGGGCCTCACCCTGCAGCAGAACCTCTTCGGCTCGACGTTCTTCGTCCTGACCGGCTTCCACGGCGGCCACGTCGCGCTCGGGATCGCGCTCCTGCTGACGCTGTGGATCCTGGAGCGACGCGGCCAGCTCACCACCCGGGACGCGATCAAGGTCGAGGTCGTGGGTCTCTACTGGCACTTCGTCGACGTCGTCTGGATCGTCATCTTCACGGTGGTCTATCTGGTGCCATGAGCGCGCACACGCCGCCGGCGCCACCCGTCCACGAGCACGCCTCGGTCCGGACCTACGTGCGGGTCGCGGTCGTGCTCACCCTGGTGACGGCGCTCGAGGTCGGCGTGACCTACATCCGCCTGCTCACCCCGATCATCGTGCCGCTGCTCCTGTCGATGTCGGCGGCGAAGTTCGCGCTGGTGGCGATGTACTTCATGCACCTGCGTTACGATCCGCGCCCGCTGTCGGCGGTGTTCGTGGGGCCGCTGCTCATGGCGACCGCCCTGGCGGTCGCGCTCATGACCGTCACCGGGGCCTTCCTCGTCTTCGGGCGCTGAGGCCGTGACTACCGCCCCACCGCCATTTTCGTGGACGGGCGGATCGATCCACCCGGAGGTGATCCTGGCCAGCGGCCTGCTGGCGGCGGCGTGGGCGGGCGCCTGGTATGCACGCGGCGGCCGGCCGCGCCCCGGCCAGGCCGCGCGCTTCCTGGGGGGGCTGCTGGCGCTCCTGCTGGCCCTGAACGGGCCGCTCCACGATCTCAGCGACTGGTACCTCTTCAGCGCGCACATGGTCCAGCACCTCGTGCTCACGCTGGTGGTGCCGCCCCTGCTGCTGACAGGCTTGCCGGCCTGGATGCTCGACGCGGCGCTGCGACCCGTGATGGCCCGTTCCGCCGGGGCCGCCCTCGTCCGGACGCTGACCCGGCCGCTGCCGGCGTTCGCGGTGTACGCCGCGGCGCTCGTGGTGTGGCACCTTCCCGGTCCCTACAACACTGCGCTGGAGATCCACGGCTGGCACGTCGTCGAGCACCTGGTGCTGCTGGTGGCGGCGACGCTCGGCTGGTGGCCCATCGTGTCCCCGTCGCGGCTGGCGCCCGCGCTCCCGTACGCCGCCCAGCTCCTCTACCTGTTCGCGTTCGGCATGCCGATGACGGTCGTGGCCGCGATGATCACCGGGGCCGAGCGCGTGCTCTATCCCTTCTACGCCACGGCACCCCGGCTCTTCGACCTCACACCGCTCGCAGACCAGCGGCTGGGCGGCGTGATCATGTGGGTACCCTCCGGTCTGATCCCGCTCGCCGCGTTCACCGTCGTGTTCTTCCGCTGGGCCGCCGCCGAGGCCGACGAGGCGGCCTAGCGTCCATGTTGCGTGGCACCCCCCTTGCATTCCTCCCCGACACCGGCTCACAACGGCAGGGAAGGAGACCAGTGATGCAGGGCTCTTCGAACACACCGTCCGTCAAGGTGCAGTTCGTGCCGGTCGGTCGCAATCGCCGCGAATGGATGTGGAAGGCGCGCGACGAGGACAGCAACACGATCTCCATCTCCGGCCAGCGCTTCGAGTCGCTGACGGACGCCGTGCGCGACGCGCGCACACAGATCCTGGGCCACGGGGACGGCGATCGACCACCGGCGGCGTAAGCCGCGCGCGTAAATTCTCCAATCCGCCCGATCTTTCTCGGCCTGCCCAGGGCCGCCTGCTATCATAGACTGGCCATTTGACATGAATATCTGCGTGGTCGGGACGGGCTACGTCGGGCTGGTGACCGGGGCCGTGTTCGCCGATCTTGGCAACGACGTCCTCTGCGTCGACAATGACGCGGCGAAAGTCGCCGATCTCGACGCCGGGCGCATGCCCATCTACGAGCCCGGCCTCGAGGAGATGGTCGCCCGCAACGTCGCCGACGGGCGCCTCGCCTTCACCACCGACCTCCCGACCGCCGTCCGGCGGTCGGTCATCGTCTTCATCACCGTGGGGACGCCCCCCAAGCCCGACGGGCAGACGGACCTCAGTGCCGTGGAGGACGTCGCCCGGGTGATCGCGCAGGCGATGGAGCGGTACACGGTGGTGGTCAACAAGTCCACCGTGCCCGTCGGCACCGGCAACCTCGTGCGGGAAGTCATCGAGAAGAACCAGGTCCGGCCGGTGCCCTTCGACGTCGTCTCCAATCCCGAGTTCCTCCGCGAGGGCTCTGCCATCGAGGACACGCTACGGCCCGACCGGATCGTCATCGGAGCGCCCACGCAGCAGGTCGCGATGTCGCTGCTGGAACTGTACGCGCCGCTCGAGCGGCCCATGATCATCACCGACGTGCCGTCGGCGGAGATGATCAAGTACGCCTCCAACGCGTTCCTGTCGACCAAGATCTCGTTCATCAACGCCATCGCCAACATCTGCGAGCTGGCCGGCGCCGACGTCACCCAGGTGATGAAGGGCATGGGCCTCGATGCGCGGATCGGGGCGTCGTTCCTGTCGGCCGGGCTCGGGTACGGGGGCTCCTGCTTCCCCAAGGACACCGACTCCCTGGTGCACACGGCGTCGGCCCTCGGCTACGATTTCTCCCTGCTGCGGGCAGTGGTGGGGATCAACCGCGAACGCGCCAGCCACTTCGTGGCCCTCATGGCCCGGACGCTGGACCCTCTGGCCGGGCGCACGGTGGCCGTGCTGGGGCTGGCATTCAAGCCCAACACCGACGACATGCGGGAGGCGAAATCCCTCGAAGTCATCGAGCGGCTGCTGGAACGGGGCGCTGCCGTGCGCGTCTACGATCCGGTCGCGATGCCGCCGGCTCGCCGCCTGCTGCCGGCCACCGTCACGTACTTCGAGTCCCCCTACGAGGCGGCCACGGGCGCCGACGCGGTCGCGCTCGTCACCGAGTGGAACGAGTTCAAGTTCCTGAACCTCGAGCGCCTGCGCACCGCCATGCGGCGGCCGGTGGTGTTCGACGGCCGCAACGTCTGGGAGCCGGAGCGGATGCGACGACTCGGCTTCGAGTATCACTCGATCGGTCGCAAGTCCGTCGTGCCGTCCCACCCCTGACCCCGTCCAGCCGGGACGATCCGGAGCGCGCGCAATGCGGGTGGTGGTGACGGGAGCGGCCGGGTTCATCGGGTCCCACCTGTGCGAGTTCTTGCTGAGCCAACACTGTGACGTCGTCGGCATCGACAACTTCGTCACGGGCTCGCCGGCCAACCTCAACTCCTTCTGGACCGACGGCCGGTTCATCTTCGTGAAGCGCGACGTCACCGAGTACATCCACGTCGACGGTCCCGTCGACTGGGTGCTGCATTTCGCCAGCCCCGCCTCGCCACGTGACTATCTCGAGCTCCCCATCCAGACCCTGAAGGTCGGCGCTCTCGGCACCCACAACGCGCTCGGTCTGGCCAAGGAAAAGGGTGCGGGATTCCTGCTGGCCTCGACGTCGGAGGTCTACGGCGATCCCCTCGTGCACCCCCAGCGCGAGGACTACTGGGGCAATGTGAACCCGGTCGGGCCGCGGGGCGTGTACGATGAGGCCAAGCGCTTCGCCGAGGCCATGACCATGGCCTACCACCGCTTTCACGGCATCGACACGCGCATCGTTCGCATCTTCAACACCCACGGCCCCCGGATGCGTCTGAACGACGGCCGCGCGATCCCGGCCTTCATGACGCAGGCGCTGACCAACGCCCCGCTCACCGTCTTCGGCGATGGCTCGCAAACGCGCTCGTTCCAGTACATCTCGGATCTCGTGAACGGCGTGTGGGCGCTGATGGCACGCGGAGGCAGCGATCCCGTGAACATCGGCAACCCCCAGGAGGTCACGCTGATCGACCTGGCCAAGCGCATCATCCGGCTGGCCGCCTCCCGGAGCGACATCGTCTTCCACGCCCTTCCGGAGGACGACCCCAAGGTCCGGCAGCCGGACATCGGGCGGGCCCGCGCCACCCTCGGCTGGGAGCCCCGGGTCGACACCGACGAGGGATTGCGGCTGACGCTCGAATGGTTTCGCCAGCAGGTGCGCGGCTGAGCCCGACGGCGCCGCGGGAGATGAAGGCATGATCGACGAGGAGCTCCGGAGCATCCTGGTCTGCCCGGCCTGCAAGGGCGATCTCCTGTTCGAGGAGACGCGCATCATCTGCCCGGCCTGCCGCCGGGCCTACCCGATCCGTGACGGGATTCCGGTGATGCTGATCAACGAGGCGGAGCCCTGGTCGCCGGCCCCATAACGCCGGCCACCCAGGCCGTCATCCTGGCCGGGGGCCAGGGCACGCGACTGCGTCCGCTGACGCTCGAGCGGCCGAAGCCGGTCTTCCCGATGCTCGGCCGGCCGTTCCTCGCCTACCAGCTCGCCCTCCTGCGCGAGCACGGCGTCACCGACGTGATCCTCGCCTGCTCCTACCGGGTCGACGATGTCCGTCAGGCCCTGGGCGATGGCGAGCGCCTGGGCGTGCGGCTACGCTACGTCGTCGAGACCGAGCCCCTCGGCACCGGCGGCGGCGTCCGTAATGCCGCCGACCTCGCCCGGGGCACGGTCTTCGTGCTCAACGGTGACGTGCTCACCGACGCCGATCTCACCGCCATGCGACGCTGGCACGAGTCGCGCGGCTCCCGCACGACGATCTTCCTCGTGCCGGTCGCCGATCCGCGCGCCTATGGCCTGGTCGAGTGCGACGACCGGGGCCGGCTCACCCGGTTCCGCGAGAAGCCAGACGCTGCCGAGACGCTCACGACGAACACGATCAACGCCGGGGTCTACCTGATCGACGCCACCCTGCTCGCCCGCATCCCGGCCGGGCAGGTCGTGTCGATCGAGCGCGAGTTCTTTCCCGCCCTGATCGCCGACGGCGTCCCCTGCTTCGGCTGGACCGGGGCGGCTCCGACCTACTGGCGCGACATCGGCAGCCCCGCCGCGTACCGCGCAGCCCAAGCCGATCTGCTCACCGGCCGGATCCGATCTTCGCTACGCCCGGCCGGCACGCTCCGCGACGGCTCCTGGCTGGCGCCCACCGCCCGCCTGGCGGCGGGCGCTCACGTGGCCGCCCCGTCGGTGATCGGCGAGCGGGTCGACCTGGGCGCCCGCGTCCGGGTCGGCCCGCTGACGGTCGTCGGCGACGACTCGAGGATCGAGGACGATGCCCGCGTCGAAGGCGCGATCCTCTGGGAGCGCGTCCGCGTCGGCCGCGGCGCCACCCTCCGAGACTGCATCGTCCCCTCCGACGCGACCATCGGCCCCCACGCCGACCTCGGCCCCGGCGTCGTCCTCGAGCCCCGAGCCACCATTCCCCCCTACGCCAGGCTCCCGGCTGACTCGAGTCGCGCGCCGTGATGCAGCGTCCGCGCCGGCCGGGCGGCCCGACGCGGCGTGCTAGACTGAATCGCGATGAGTCTCGCCCGCATTCGCAACTTCTCGATCGTCGCCCACATCGATCACGGCAAGTCCACCCTGGCCGATCGTTTGCTGGCCCTCACCGGCACGATGGACGCGAAGAAGGCCGTCGACCAGGTGCTGGACTCGATGGACCTGGAGCGCGAGCGCGGGATCACCATCAAGGCCCACACGGTGCGTCTGCTCTACCGCGCCCGCGACGGCCACGAATACACGCTGAACCTCATCGACACGCCCGGCCACGTCGACTTCTCCTACGAGGTCTCGCGCGCGCTGGCCGCCTGCGAGGGGGCGGTGCTCATCATCGACGCCGCCCAGGGCATCGAGGCGCAGACGCTGGCGAACTTCTACCTGGCCTCCGACGCCAACCTGACGATCGTACCGGTCATCAACAAGATCGACCTGCCGGCGGCCGACGTGGAGGCCACCCGCGAGGCGATCACCGAGGTGCTCGACCTCGACGGCACCGAGGCGCTGGCCATCTCGGCCAAGCACGGCACCGGCGTGCCGGAGGTGCTGGAAGCGATCGTGGCGCGCATCCCGCCGCCCCGGGGCGATGCCGAGGCGCCGCTGAAGGCGCTGGTCTTCGACTCGTACTACGACTCCTACCAGGGCGTCGTGGTCTACGTGCGCCTGACCGACGGGCGGGTCCGCCCCGGTATGCGCATACTGTTGATGTCCAACGGACGCGCCTACGAGGTGCAACAGGTCGGCGTGTTCAGCCCCGACATGCGGCCGGTCGAGGAGCTGTCGGCCGGGCAGGTCGGCTACATCACGGCTTCGATCAAGCGGGTCTCGGACGCCAAGGTCGGCGAGACGATCACCGATGCGCTCCGGCCCACGGCGGAGGCGTTCCCCGGCTACCGCGACGCCAAGCCGATGGTGTTCGCCGGCCTCTACCCGATCGAGGACACCGAGTACGAGGGACTGCGCGACGCCCTCGAGAAGCTCCGCCTCAACGACCCGGCCTTCAACTACGAGCCGGAGACCTCGCTGGCCCTGGGCTACGGGTTCCGGTGCGGCTTCCTCGGCATGCTGCACATGGAGATCGTCCAGGAGCGGCTGGAGCGTGAGTTCAATCTCTCGCTCATCATCACGGCGCCCTCGGTGCAGTACCGCATTCTCACCACCGCCGGCGAAGTGCTGGACATCGACAATCCGTCGAAGATGCCCACGCCGGACCGGATCGAGCAGATGGAGGAGCCGTACGTCCAGGCCTCCATTTACGTGCCGACGGAGTTCATGACCGCCATCTACAAGCTGGCCCAGGAGAAGCGGGGCGAGCACAAGTCGCTCGAGTACATCGGCAAGCGGGTGCACATCCGCTTCGCCTTCCCGCTGGCCGAGATCGTCGTCGACTTCTACGACAAGCTGAAGTCGATCTCCAGGGGCTACGCCTCGTTCGACTACGAGTTCGCCGACTTCAAGACTTCCGATCTCGTCAAGCTCGACATCCTCCTCAACGGCGACCCCGTCGACGCGCTCAGCGTCATCGTGCACCGCGACAAGGCCTACGAGCGCGGCAAGTCCCTGGTGGAGAAGCTGCGGGGCGTGATCCCGCGCCAGATGTTCGAGGTGGCCATCCAGGCCGCCATCGGCAGCCGGGTCATCGCGCGGGAGTCGGTCAAGGCCATGGGCAAGAACGTCACCGCCAAGTGCTACGGCGGCGACATCACCCGCAAGCGCAAGCTGCTCGAGCGCCAGAAGGAAGGCAAGAAGCGCATGAAGCAGGTCGGTCGCGTCGAAGTGCCCCAGGAGGCGTTCCTGTCGGTCCTCAAGAGCTGACGCCGTGGACCAGGAGCCCAAGCCGCCCGTCTCGCCGAACACGCGGTACGATTACGAGCGGATGAACGTGTCGGTCGGGCGTCCCGAGGATGCGACGGCGACCGCCACCGACGGCCAGCCCGTCGCCCCGCCGCTGGAGGGCACCCGCCGGCGCAAGTCGGTCGCCCGCGAGTACGTCGAGGCGATCGTCATCGCCATCCTGCTCGCGCTGGTGATCCGCACGCTCATCGTGCAGGCGTTCACGATCCCGTCGGGCTCCATGATGGACACGCTGCTGGTCGGCGACTACATCCTGGTCAACAAGTTCCTGTTCGGACCCGAGGTGCCGCTGACCGACTACCGGCTGCCCGCTCTGCGCACGCCCGACCGCGGGGACATCATCGTGTTCAAGTACCCGCAGGACGAGAAGCGCGACTTCATCAAGCGTATCGTGGCCACGCCCGGCGAGACCGTGCAGGTCCGCGGTCAGCAGGTGCTGATCAACGGCCAGCCGCTGGAGGAGCCCTATGTGCGCGGCAATCCGAGCGCGCTGAGTCACAGCGGGGCGCCGGGCTTCTGCGGGTACGCCTACGCGTGCGAGCCGGTCGTCGTCCCCGCCGACTCGTACTTCGTGATGGGCGACAACCGGGACAACTCCCAGGATTCGCGCTACTGGGGCTTCGTCAAGCGCGACAAAGTCAAGGGTAAGGCGTTCCTCATCTACTGGTCGTGGGACAGCGACCGGCACTGGTTGCGCTGGTGGCGGCTCGGACGGTACATCCCGTAGCCTCGCGCCCCGCCCCCGCCGGCGCTGGCCTGGGCGTGCTGGCCGAGACCTCACCCCGCCGCTCGTCCCTCGGGCTGTACGTCCACGTGCCGTTCTGCACGAAGCGCTGCTACTACTGTTCGTTCAACACGGCGCCGCTGGAGCGGGCGGCGGAAATGCGGCGGTATGTCGACGCGGCGCGGCAGGAGGTGGATCTGCTCGGCGGGGCGCCGTGGGCGACGGGTACCGCCATCGAGACGATCTTCCTCGGCGGTGGGACGCCGTCGTTGCTGGAGCCGGAGGATCTGGCGGGGATCGTCCAGGCGGTGCGCGGGCGCTTCGCCGTCGAGCCGGATGCGGAGGTCACGGTCGAGTGCAACCCGGAGAGCGTGAGCCGGGGAAAGCTGGTGGCCTACCGGGCGGCGGGCGTCAACCGGATCAGCCTGGGAGTGCAGACGCTGGACGACGCGATCCTGCCGCGGCTGGGGCGGTTGCACGACGCGCGCGGCGCCCGGGCGGCGTTCGAGGCGGCGCGGGAGGCGGGGTACGACAATATCAGCGTCGACCTCATGTACGGGTTGCCGGAGCAGGATACGGCGACCTGGGCGCGGAGCGTCGACGGCGTGCTGGGGTGGGAGCCAGAGCATCTGTCGGCCTATGGGCTCACGCTCGACGCCGGTAGCCTGTGGGCAGTGACCGGCGTCGAGGGGCTGCCGCCCGAGGGCACGGTGGTCGAGCACTACTGGACGCTGGCGCGGGCCGCCGCCGCCCGCGGCTTCGAGCACTACGAGATCTCGAACTACGCACGCCCCGGATACCGGTCGCGGCACAACCAGATCTACTGGCGGGCCGCCGAGTACCTCGCCTGCGGGCCGGGCGCGTGCGGCTTCCTCGGCGACGTCCGCTACGGCAACGTCAAGCCGGTGGCCCGCTACTGCGCGACGCTGGAGGCGGGGGCGCTGCCGATCGACACCTCCGAGCGTCTCACGCCGCGCCAGCGGCTGGGCGAGCGGCTGATCCTCGGCCTCCGGCTCGCCGACGGCGTGCCCCGGGCCTGGATCGAGACGCGCCTCGACGGGGACGCCGGGCTCGCGCGCACGGTGGCGCGGTGGCGGGAGTCCGGCTTCCTCGTCGAGCGTGCGGACCGTGTCGCCCTGACCGAGGAGGGCTTCCTCCTCTCCGACGCCCTCTTCGCCGACCTGCTCTAGCGTGACACCACCGCGAGGCGGGGTGTCGCCTCCTCGGTCCCCGGCCACGACATGACCTTCGCGGGAGTCGACCAGCCGCCGCCCGCCGATCACCTGACCCCGTACGACCGAGGGAGGACGTCGATGACCGTGGATCCCGCCGCCATCACCGAGCGCCTGAAGGGCACCCTGAGCGACGTCCTCGGCGTCCGCTTCGTCGAGGCCGGCCCGGACCGGGTCGTCGCCGAGCTGACCTATCGCGGCGACCTGACCACGGTCGGGGGAAGCTTGCACGGCGGCACCCTGATGGCCTTCGCCGACACCGTCGGCGCCACCGC
>Ga0256867_10001443_pt1 | contig 10088 bp, 9 predicted proteins | sample RVTome_15_FD_185939 | JGI IMG/M metagenome (GOLD analysis project Ga0256867, IMG submission 185939) | Soil microbial communities from uranium-contaminated site in the Upper Colorado River Basin, Wyoming, United States - RVT150D86 (HiSeq) ... | reverse complement strand
GGCTCTGGAGCCTGCTCCGAATGGCCTTCGCGTGCTGGACGAAGCAGTCGGTGAACTCCTCCGCGATCGGGCCTTCGGGTTGAGGCACGCAGTTCACCCCGGGCGTCGGCTGCCGGATCGGCTCGAGCCGGCATTGCTTGGCAAAGTTGAAGGACACCGGCGTGTAGTGACCGCGCTCGTCGATCGCGATCACCGAGGTGCCGGCCTTCTCGGCGAGCATCTGCGCCTCGTGACACGACTCCGGCTGGCTGGCCCCGTCCGGCGCGCAGTCGTGGTACGGAAAGTCACAGCTCGCCCGCGCCACCCGCTCGGGAGTGACGGCGAATTCCACCGGACCAGGCTCTGGCGTCGCGCAGGCGGCGAGCCCTGTCGAGAGGAGGGCGGTCCTGAGCCGGGACCACCTTGAATGCCGGATGCGCCAGGCTCCCGGAGGTCTGCAGTATCGGTCCATCGCTATCGTCCCCAGGAAACGGCGGCAGGTTAGCTGCGGTTCTGCCGGGCGGCAATTCGCCCGATGCGCCGAGGGGCTGTCGACGCGTCCAGCAGCGGGCCCGCTGTGGCCGGCAATCAACGGTCGCAGAGATTTCGCCGGCAGCGCATGAGGTGAGCTGGCGGCAGGCCCTTGCCACGCCAAGATTCATACTCGTGCCGGTCAGTGCGCAAAAGTGAAGCGCGGAGACGCGCTCCAGGTCGGCGCGGACCGTCGACCGGAGCCGTCTCGCTCAGGAGGGAGAACGCGATGCTGGCAGTGGTCGGTGCAAGCCTGATCGGTGCTGCGGTCGTGGTGCTGCTCGTTCTGATTGGGTTGTCGCGCACCGCGCGCTGGCGGTGGCTCGCGAGCGCCGGGGTGGCGGAGCGGATCACGACCGGCCTGGTCGGCTGTCTCGCGATCGGCATGGTGTGCATCGAGCTGCACCGGCGGGCGCTGCCTGCGGACGCGCCCGATCGCTTCGAGGTCGGCATGCTGCTGGCGACGCTGTTCGGCTTTGCCCTGATGTGGTCCTGGTTCCAGCTCTGCGGGGCGAGCCGGTTCAAGACCGACCAGCCGCATCATCCCGACCCTTGAGATCGCGCCGCGGTCGCAGCGGGGGCCGGTCAACTGTCTTGCGCGGCGCGCCCGGGCTCAGTCTGTGCGAGGTGCTGCCGGCAGCGCTCGAGATAGAGCTGGCTCGGCCGGTCGGCGGGCGTCATGGCGAGCACCTGGCGAAAGCGCGCTTCCGCCGTCGCCCAGCATCCGCTGCGATAGGCGGCCAGCGCCGCGGCGAACAGCTCGGCCTGCGCCGCCGCCTGCGCCGGCAGGGGCGGCTCGCCCAACAGCTCGAAAACGCACACCGGCCGATCCATGCCGGGAAAGGTCACCTCGTCGAGCTCGCGGGCGGCGATCTCGCCCTTGACCCGCTGCCAGGTCGCCTCGCTGATCAGGATGCGCGTCCGGAAGTCCTTGTTGGCGGCCTCGAGGCGCGCGCCGAGGTTCGCCTCGTCGCCCACCACGGTATAGCTGAAGCGGTCCTTCGAGCCCATGTTGCCGATGATCATCGATCCGGTGTTGATGCCGACGCCGATCTCGAGCGGCGGCAGGTCGGCACGCGACCATCTGGCTTGCAGCGGCGCGAGCTCACGCTGCATCGCGAGGGCGGCGCGGCAGGCGCGCAACGCATGGTCCGGCTGCGGCAAGGGCGCGCCGAACACCGCGACCAGCCCGTCACCGGTGAATTTGTCGAGCATGCCGCCATGCGCGAACAACACGCGGCTGATCGTGTCCATGACCTCGTTGAGGAGCTGCGCGAACGCCGCCGGCGGCAGCTTCGCCCCGAGCCGGGTCGAGTTGCGGACGTCGGCGAACAGCACGGTCAGCTCCTTCTGCTCGCCGCCGAGGCGGAGCAGCGCCGGATCGCGCGCGACCTGATCGACGAGAGCAGGGCTGAGGTAATGCTTGAAGGCCGCGCGGATGCGCCGCTCCTGGCGCTCACCGATGAAGTATTTGTACAGCACCACCACGGCGTATAGCACCAGCAGCGCGAGCAGCGGCGCGAACAGATTGAGCCAGACGCCGAACTCGAAGAACGCGACCAGATTGATCGCAAGCACACTCGCGGCCAGCGCGCCGAGGCCGAGGCTGGGCCCGAGCAGCCCGCTGCGCTGGGCGAGCCAGCCAATGAGCAGCCCGCCAAAGACCACGAAGCCCATATCGAGCAGCGCCGCGTCGTCGCGGCGATGCACTGACTCCTGCCGCAGGATGTTGTCGATCACCGTGGCGTGCCGTTCGATCCCCGGCATGACCCCGGTGAACGGCGTAACGAAGGTATCGCCGACGCCAGCGGCGCTGCCCCCGATCAGGAACACCTTGCCCTCGAACTCCGCAGCGGACAGGTCGCCGGCGAGGACCCGCGCAAAGCTCACGGTGCGAAAGCGCCCGGGCCCGCGATAGTTGACCACGAGGCGCGTGCGACTATCCGTAGGCATCAGGCGATCGCCCAGCCAGACGCCGCGACCGAGCTCGAGGCGAACCTGATCGCGCGGCACAGCGAGATGGTGGCGAGCCACCTCCAATGCGAACGACGGATAGACGTTCTGGCCGTAGGCCACGGCCGGGAACTCGAAGCGCGCCGCGCCGTCCCTGTCGAGGGCGAGGCTGGTATGACCGAGGCTGGCAGCCGCCTCGGCGAGCTCGGGGATCGGCGCGAGCAGGCTGGTCGCGACCAGGGGCAGGCTGGAGCGCGCTGTGTCCGGGCCGTGCACGATCCGAAAAGCGGTGGTCGCAACGGCGGCCGACGGCTCCGGCGGGCTCGCATTGATAGGCCCGTTGAACTCGAATGAGAACGGTAGGACGACATTGCCGGCGGCGCGCAACTGCGCGGCGAACTCCGCATCGCCGGACAGGCTGTCGAGGACGCGCGCGAGGATCCGATCAGCATCGACGCCAGATGCGCCCTGGTCCTCGACCTCGCCCAGAGCTTCGCGCAGCCGGTCGAGCCATGCCGCGGCCGCGGTGCCCGCCTCGGGCTCGGCGAACAGAAGATCGATGCCGATGGTCCGCGCGCCGGCTGCCGCAAGCCGCGCGAGCGCATCGGCGATGACCGCGCGGCTCCACGGCCAGCGGCCGACCTCGCGAATGCTCTGATCGTCGATCAGCACCAGCACGATATCGTCCGAGGGTGGCCCGAGCGGCCGCAGCCGGAAGCGCAGATCGAGCAGCTGTGCCTCGAGCTGCTGCACGGCTGGCGCCTGGATTGCCGGAAGGTAGCCGAGGCACAGAGCGAGCGTTGCGAGCAGGGCGACGCGCCATGGCGATAATCTCGTCGCCCAGCGCCAGGAGCCGGACAGGAGAGCGCGGATCAGGGGACCGCCGTCCGTTCGATGAACGAGTTGCGGCGCGCGTCGCCCCACACCGTGGGCGCAGGCGGCGGCGCGCCCGCCTCGACCGTCACGCCCTCGCCCGGTCCGAGCGCCACCACGCCCGGCACGTCGGCATCGGCGTTGCGCACGTCGATCTCGCCCTCCAGAGACAAGACCGCCGTGGCGTCCCCCTGGGCCTCGGCGATCCACTCCGAGCCGCGCACCGAGATCACCGCGGTGTTGGTGTGCATCTCGTAGCTCGAGTGGGGCACCAGCAGCTCCGTGAGCACGCGCACGATGCCGAGCGGCACGCGCAGCAGCACGCTGCGGCTGTCCTGCTCGGGTGCATAGAGCACCCAGTCGAGCACCAGATCGGTCGCTTCGCCGCAGGTCAGGACGGAGCCGTCGCGCAGCCTGAGCCGCAGCCGCGCGCCCGCTTCGGTGTGGATGCGATCGCCCTCGAACAGCTCGGCGCCGACGGTGAGCGCTTGGGGTTCGGTGGCGTCGTGCCGGGTGACCATGGCCTCGCCGACCAGGTCGGTCACGGTGCCCACCGCAACGCCCTGCGCGAGGGCGGGCGCCATCCCGCCCGGCATGGCCAGGCACAATGTGGCGAAAACCAGCAGCAGGCGAGCGAACTTGAACGTGCTCGTCATGTCTCTCCCAACCCGGCCCAGCGGCAGTTCGCGGCCGTAGTATAGGTGTGCCGGCCCGACGCGGCCATCCCGGCCGGGGAGCGCAAGCGAAGGCTCAGGCGAGGCCCATAATCCGGCGGGCGAGCGCCCGCTGCACCGCGGGGCTCGGGTCGATCACGCGGGCGAACAGCTGGTCGCGCAGCCAGCGGCCAAGCGGATTGCGCACCGTGAACAGGCGGGTCAGAGCGCGGGTCTGCCGGATCACCCGCGCGCCGACCGGGCGCCGCTCCGCCGAGTAGCTGGCGAGGGTGCCGTCCACCATCTTGCGGGCGAGCACCGTGGCGTCCTCGATGCCGAGGTTCATGCCGCGCGCGCCGACCGGCGAATGCACGTGCGCCGCATCGCCCGCGAGGAACACCCGGCCGGCCTGGTAGCTGTCGACCTGGCGGTAGCTGATGCGGAAGCTGGAGCGCCAGACCTCCTCGTCCACCATCGCCCGGGTCGGCAGCAGCGTGAGGGGATCGGGGCCGTTGCTGACCAACCGAAACAGGTCCGGCTCGATCGGGATCACGCCGAGGACCGCGGCGGGTCGCGCGAACAGGTTGACGTGGGTGTGACCGAACGGCCAGTCCATGCGCACGTCGACCAGCCACCAATCCGACGGGTCGGTTACGCCGCGGAGGGACAGCCCCAGCGCATCGCGGACGGTGCTGTGCGCGCCGTCGGCGCCGATCAGATATGCCGCCTCCACGGTCCGCTCCTCGCCGTCCGCAACCAACGTCGCGCGCACCCGATCCCGTGTCGCCGCCAGGCCGGTGAACTCGGTCGACCACTCGACCATGGTGCCGTGCTCGGCCAGGCGCTCCTCGAGAATCCGCTCGGTCTCGGCCTGGAGCAGCGCCAGCATGAAGTTGTAGCGGTGCCTCACCCGGGCGAGGATGATCGTCGCGAGCAGACGCTCGGCGTTGCGGAAGTGGAAGCGCCGGAGGCGCAGCCCCCTTGCCAGGAGCCGCTCGGTCACCCCGGAAGGCTCCATCAGCTCGAGCGTCCGCGCGTTCACACCGAGGGCCTTGGAATGTTGCGAGCGGGTCGGGTTCCTGTCGACGATCCGCACGCTGCGGCCATGCCGCGCCAGCTCCAGCGCCGCGGCGAGGCCGGTCGGCCCGGCGCCGACCACGAGCACCGGGAGGTTGTCCTGTGCGGCCATCAGACGACGCTCAGCCGGACCACGCCGGCGAGTCGCTCCCCCGGCTCCAGGATCCGGACCCCGGTCTGTGCGACGCCGCGATCGAGCAGGTTGAAACCGTCGTTGACGTGCGAGACCGGCTCGACGCAGAAGAAGTCCTGCCCCGGCGGCACGTAGACCACCAGGTGGCCGAACAAAGGCTCGGCCGCGATCGCCAGCGTCAGATCGGTTTCCGGCCAGTGGATCCGGGCCGCGCCGTCCCAGCCGCCGAAGCAGTGGTCCAGATCGAGCGCGCCAAGGCGCAGCCCCCGCGCAAAGTCCCAGGCCGCCGGCAGCGCCATCCGCTGCTTCGGGATCTTGCGCTCGTCCGGCAGCCAGACGTGATCGAGGCGCGCTGTGAGCGTCACCCCTGCGCTGCGGACGAAATAGGGATGGAGACCCAGGCCCGCAGGCATCGGGCTCTGGCCGGCATTGGCGATCTCGATAGCTACCGCCAGGCCGCGCTCGCCGAGCGTGAAGGTCTGGCGCGCCCGGTAGTCGAGCGGCGTCCCGGCGCTGCGGTGGGCGAAGTCCAGGATCGCCCGGCTCCGAGCGGTGTCGGCGACGACCCATTGGTTCTGCCAGCCGTCGCCATGGATCGCATGCGGCTCGGGCGGGGAATTCCTGACCAGCCGGTAGGTCTGGCCGAGGAAGCCGAAACGGGCGTCGGCGACCCGGTTCGAGAACGGCACCATGGGGAAGCTGCTCGCCTCCCGCGCGTCGCCATCGGCGAAGTACCGCGCCGTCGCCGGTCGCAAGAGATCGCGGCCACGATGGCGAAAGGCCGTGATGCAGCCGCCCTGGCCCGGGCAGACCTCGAGCTCGTAGGGGCCCTGGCGCAGCCGCACCACCTCAGTCCGATCCGCCATCGCTTCCACCCTTCCGCGCCACCCGGTTTAACCCTGGGGCGACCTTTCGGTCGAATCGCAGCTCACCGCCCCTGTCACCGTAACGCTCGCCAGGCAGGTCGATGGCCGGTCCGCCACGGGAAAAGTTTCGATCGGATTGTGAACAAAATATCTCTGCGCCTGTGCCCTTGGCGTTCCCTCTGTGCAGGCACGCTTGCAAGCCCACACCGCCGCGACCTCGCCAGCTCTGGCGGCGTCCAACCCCGAGCCGACACCGCGCCGTACGCCAAGGCCGCGTTCCCGCCGGCCCACCGGCAGGGCGGCCTGAGACAGGGCCGAGCCTGCGGGCCGGCGCGATTCCCACCCGCCACCGACGGGTGCTGTCGATGTTCCTATCGCCCCGGCTCATTCTACGATATGCTGAATGCCTAGCGCATCAGACCCGGTCGTCAGGCAGCCCGCCAAGCACCACCCGCCCCGATCGCCGTGCGCGTGCGCAGCAATCGGAGCCTAGAAAATGTATGCGGTCTACGGGAGTGCCTTGACTGCCGGAGCCATTCTCGCGGTCGCCCTGCTGGCGTTGCTGTTCGCCAATCCGTCGGCGCCGCGGTGGACCCAGCGCGAGCTGACCGCCCAGCTGGCGTCGGTTGCCGTCACGATCCCCCTGGGTCTGGGCCTGGGGCTACTGGTCTTGAGCCCGAGCCAGATGATGGCAGACGGCGTCACGCTCGCCGGGCTCGCGGCGCTGGCCGGCGGCGTGGCCCTGGTGGTGCTGATGTTGCGGGCGCTCAAGATCGGCGCCCGGATGCGCGCCTACCAGGCCACACCCGCAGCCGACCTCACGATTCCGAGCGCCCAGCCGCCCTCGCCCTGAGCGTCCTGGCCGCGGCCCCGGACGTGGCAGAGACGAGGCTGCCTCCGGGCGGACCCGGAGGCAGTCTGATCGTAGGGAACTTGAGGCTCAGCCGCCGATGCAGCTGTCGGCGGTCTCGGGCGTGCAGACGTCGAGGCCGGTGTAGGTCGGATCCTCGGGGTTGTTGCCGTTCTTCTTGATGTCCAAGAGGAAGTGCATCGTCTTGTAGCCCATCTCGAACGGCCGCTGACCGACCTGGCCGAGCGAGAGCCCGTCCTTCATCAGGTCCATCTGCACCGGCAAGGTGTCGGCAACCACCAGTGCCAGATCCTTGCTGTCGATCCGGTCTTTCACCTTCATCGCGACGTTGCGATAGGCGTCCGGCACGAACTGCGGGAAGCCGCCGGTCGGCACGAAGGCGTCGAGATCCGGGTAGCGGGCGAGGATGTCCTCCATCTGCTGCACCGAGCGCGGGAAGTCGTCGTCGGTATAGAGCGGGCAGCCGTCGACCTCGGTCCAGCCGTTCTGGCCGGTCAGCGGCTCGCCCGGCGAGGTGGTCCCTTCCATACCGCCGAGGGTGTCGCGAATGCCCTGCATGCGCTCGTTGTGGTTGGCCGCCGCGGCGCCGCCGGACTGGATGCAGATGTCGCCGCCGTCCGGTTTGATCTGCTGCACGATCTTGGCGAGGTTGACGCCGATGTCGTAGTTCTTGGTGCCGACGTAGGCGATCCGGAGGTCGGCGTTCTCGGGCAAAAGGTCGCTGTCCCAGGTCAGCACGGGAATCCCGGCCGCCTTGGCCTGGGCCAGCGCGCTCGCCAAAATGGCGGCATTCGAGGGCGAGACGGCGAGGCCATCGATCCCGGATTGGATCAGGTCGTTGACCATCTGCAGCTGCTCCTCGCCGCCGCCGTGCTCGCCCGGGCCGATGTAGCGGCACTCGATCTCGCCGCCGAGCTCCTCCTCGGCCTTCTTGCAGCCGTCGCGGGCCTGATCGAAGAACGGGTTGTTCACGTTCTTCGGCACCAGCGCGAAGGTGTAGTCGGCAGCGCCCGCCGCGACCGGCGCGGCGAGCAGCGCCGCCGCTGCCGCGGATAGCATCAGACGTTTCATGGGGGATTGCCCTCCCTTGGTTGGGCTCATTGCCCGGGCTGAACCGCTCAGCCCGAGGTCCTTGCGCGGATCCGCTCGAGCAGAACCGCGAAGATGATGAACAGGCCGACGAACAGGTCGTACCAGTTGGCATCGACCCCGAACATGATCAGGCTGTTGCGGATCAGGAAGATCAGCGCCGCGCCGATGAAGGCGCCGTAGACGCTGCCCTGACCGCCCATCAGATTGGCGCCGCCGATCACGGTCGCGGCGATCACGTAGAGCTCGTAGCCCTTGCCCATGCCGTTGGAAGCCGAGCCCTGCCAGCCGGCGAGCATGACCGCCGCGATCGCCGCGGTGAGCCCTGAGAACATGTAGACCTGGAGCTTGATCCGGTCGACCGGGATGCCGGTGAGGCGGGCCGCGTTCTCGTTGCCGCCGATCGCGAAGATGTAGCGACCCCAGGCGGTCCATTTGAGGGTGAAGCTCACGATCATGGCGAGCACGAGGAGCGTGAGGAACAGGTTGGAGAGCGCGAGCGTCGCGTCGCCGAACCAGGGCAGGGTGATCTGGCCGCCGCCGATCGCCTTGAAGGTCTCGCCGCCGGGGCCGAGCTGGTAGATGACGCGGTTCTCCGACAGGACGATCGCGAGCGAGCGGGCGATCGAGAGCATGCCGAGCGTGACCACGAACGGCGGCAGCCGGACGTAGGCGATCAGCGCGCCACTGACCCCGCCGGCGAGCAGGCCCAGCACCAGGCCGGTGAGGCAGCCGGCCCACCACGGATAGCCGGCTTCCAGCACGCGCGCGGCGCCGATCGCGGTCAGCGCCATGACCGAGCCGACCGAGAGGTCGATGCCGCCGGTGATGATCACCGCGGTCATGCCCATGGCCATGATGCCGATCGCCGCGAAGTTGCGCGTGATGTTGAAGAAGTTGCCGAGCGTCGCGAACGTGGGGGTCTCGTAGGCGGTCGCGAGACAGATCAGCCCGACCGCGACCGTGACCCAGAACGCCTGGTTGGCGAGCGTCCGCTGAAAGAGCGTACGCTCGGAGAGGCCCGTCACCTCCTCGATCGCGATGCCGGTCTGGGTCGACATGGGCGCTACCTCACGCGGCCTGGATGGCGCCGGTGATCAACCCGGTCACCTCCTCGGGCGAGCTCTCGGCGATCGGCTTCTCGGCCACCTTACGGCCGCGCCGCAGCACCGCGATGTGGCTGCACACCGCGAACACGTCGGGCATGCGGTGGCTGATCAGGATGATCGCGATGCCCTGGTCGCGCAGGCGCCGGATCAGGTCGAGCACCTCGGCGACCTGGCGCACGCTGATCGCCGCGGTCGGCTCGTCCATCAGCACGAGCTTGGCGTCCGACAGGCGGGTGCGGGCGATCGCCACGGCCTGGCGCTGGCCGCCCGACATCTGCTTGACCAGATCGCGCGGCCGGGTCTCGGATTTGAGCTCGGCGAACAGCTCCGCGGCGCGCGCATACATGGCCTGATAGTCGAGGATCTTGAGCGGCCCGACCTTCTTCTTGGCCTCGCGGCCGAGGAACACGTTGGCGGCGGCGGTGAGGTTGTCGCAGAGCGCGAGATCCTGGTAGACCACCTCGATGCCCTCGGCGCGCGCGTCGACCGGTTTGTGGAAGTTGCAGGCCTTGCCGTCGAGCTGGATCTCGCCCTCGCTTGGGGGGAAGTTGCCGGCGATGATCTTGACCAGCGTCGACTTGCCGGCGCCGTTGTCGCCCATCAGCCCGAGCACCTCGCCGGGCTCGAGGCTGAGATCGACGCCCTTGAGCGCCTCGATCGCGCCGAAGTGCTTGGCGATGCCGCGCAGCTCCAGAAGCGCCATGCCGCCTCCCGATCGTCTCCCTGGTTGTCGGCTAAGGGCTTAGCGCGGTTGTCGGCGCTCCGCAAGCGACCCCCCTCGCACCGGGGTAGGGCATGGTCGCGCGCCGTGGTTCCTCGCCCCAGTTGAATGATGGGGCCGGCCGCTTGTCTGGGTCGCGCCCGCGAGGATCGGAAGCGCCGGCGTCGCTCGGGCTGGTCACCGCCCGGGCCGAGCGGACATAATCGAGGCTGGATCGGCAGACCGCGGAGGCG
>Ga0256867_10001442_pt1 | contig 10091 bp, 10 predicted proteins | sample RVTome_15_FD_185939 | JGI IMG/M metagenome (GOLD analysis project Ga0256867, IMG submission 185939) | Soil microbial communities from uranium-contaminated site in the Upper Colorado River Basin, Wyoming, United States - RVT150D86 (HiSeq) ... | reverse complement strand
CCGCGCAATGATCGGGCAGAGGATCGAGGTGCTGGTCGACGAACCGGGTGTGGCCCGCAGCCGAGGCGAGGCACCCGAGATCGACGGCATCGTCGCGGTGCCCGACCACCTGCCCGCCGGGGACATGGTCGAGGTGCTGGTGGTCGACTCGGCCGGACCGGACCTGCACGCCACTGCGGACCCCCTCGACGCCACTGCGGACCACGTCGACGCCCCTGCGGACCCCCTCGACGCCACGGCCCCCGTCTCGCGGACGGCACCGGCGGACGAGCACCGATGACGCCCGCTGTGGGCCACTCGGCCGCAGTGTGGACCGTCGCCAACGTCGTCACCGTGCTGCGCATCCTGCTGGCCCCGCTGGTCATCGTCCTCGTGGCCGAGATCGGCCCCAACTGGGGCCTGTTCGTCCTGTTCACCATGCTCGCCTGCAGCGACCTCCTCGATGGCTACCTGGCCCGCCGTCATGGCCCGAGTCGGGCCGGGGCCTTCCTCGATCCCCTGGCCGACAAGGTGCTGGTGCTCGGCACCATGTTCGCGCTCGTGGCCTGGGGATCGTTCTCATGGCTGCCGGTGACGATCATTGCCGCCCGCGAGGTCGTCATCTCCGTGTACCGCTCCCTGGCCGGCCGCCACGGCATCAGCGTGCCCGCTCGCCCCCTGGCCAAGCTGAAGACGTTCTGCCAGGCATCTGCGGCAGGGTTCGCGCTGATCCCCCCCGTAGCCAGCGACGCCTCGTGGTTGCCCACCGGTGTGCTGTGGGTGGCGGTGATCCTGACCGTGGTCAGCGGGGCGCAGTACCTGTTCGAGGCTCGGGGTGTGGCGGACTCGCAGGGGCCCGCCGGGCTCGGCCTGCATGACGGAGGGAGTGGGAGCAGGTGAAGGTCGAAGTCGTGGCCGTGGGTACCGAGCTGCTGCTCGGCCAGATCGTCGACACCAACTCGGCCTGGATAGGCGAGCAGCTCGCCCTGGCTGGTCTCGACAGCCACTACCAGACGAAGGTCGGCGACAACTGGGCGCGGATGGCTGAGGTGATCGGTACCGCCATCGATCGCAGCGACGCCGTGATCGTCTGCGGCGGCCTCGGCCCGACCCAGGACGACATCACCCGCGAGGTCATCGCCGAGCTGATGGGAGCCGAGCTGGTGCTCGATCCCGAGATCGCCGACCGCATCAGGGACATGTTCGGCCGGCGAGGTCGCGAGATGCCCGAGAACAACCTGCGCCAGGCCATGGTGCCGGTGGGTGCCTCGACCATCCCCCAGATGCCCGGCACCGCCCCTGGCCTGATCTGCCAGGTCGGGGAGAAGGTCCTCTACGCCGTCCCCGGTGTCCCCTACGAGATGGAGGAGATGGTCGCCGGGACCGTGATCCCCGATCTGCAGCAGCGGGCCGGCGTGACCAGCGTCATCGAGTCGCGGGTGCTGCGCACCTGGGGTCACTCCGAGTCGGGGCTGGCCGAGATGCTGGGCCCCCGCATCGCCGAGCTGGACGTCCTGGCCAACCCGACCCTGGCCTTCCTGGCCAGCGGGGTCGAGGGGCTGAAGGTGAGGGTGACGGCCAAGGCCTCCTCGCTACAGGAGGTAGCCGCCATTCTCGACGCCGAAGAGGAGATGTTGCGCACGCTCCTCGGCGACCTGGTGTTCGGTGTGGACGGCCAGACCATGGAGGCCGTCGTGCTGGACCTGTTGGGCCAGCAAGGGTTGACCCTGGCCGTGGCGGAGTCGGTGACCGGCGGCTACCTGGCCGGGCGCCTCACCGCCGTCCCCGGTGCCAGCAAGGTGTTCCGCGGCGGGGTGGTGGCATACGCGTCCGACATCAAGCACGAGCTACTGGACGTGCCGCCAGGACCGGTGGTGACCGAGGACGCGGCGATGGCCATGGCCGACGGCGTCCGCACCAGGCTGGGCGCCGACGTGGGACTGGCCACGACAGGGGTGGCCGGGCCGGACCCCCAGGAGGGCGTCAGGGTGGGCACGGTGTTCCTGGGCATGGCCATCGGGGACCGGGTGGAGGCCCAGTACGTGCGGCTGCCCGGCGATCGGGAGCGGATCCGCCAGTTCTCGTGCATCACCATCCTCAACCTGCTGCGCCTGACCCTCGAGGGACGGCGCTGAGCCGCCTGTTCCTGGCCGTCCAACCGCCGCCGGCGATCCTCGAACGCATCGCCGGTCTGGCCCGGCAGCGGACCGACGGGGTGCGATGGGTTCCTGCGGAGCATTGGCACATCACCCTTCGCTTCCTGGGCGAGGCCGACGAGGGCGAGGCGGCGACGGCGCTGGCCGGGTTGGTCAGCCCGCCGGCCGAGGTCGAGCTCGGTCCGCAGGTACGGCGCCTCCAGCGATCGGTGGTGTGCGTGCCCGCCCACGGTCTGCACGACCTGGCCGCCGCCGTCGGGGCCCAAACCGCCGGCCTGGGTGAGCCGCCCCGGCCCGGCGCCTTCCACGGCCACCTCACCTTGGCCCGCCTCCGGCGGGGCGCCCGCTGCGGATTGGTGGGCACTCCGTTCTCGGCCACCTTCACGGCGGCCGAGGTGACGCTGGTGGCCAGCACCTTGGGCCCCGCCGGCGCCCGCCACGATGTGGTCTCCAGCGCCACCCTGGGTTGAGCCGGCGACGAGGTCAGGGGTTGGCCAGGCCGCCCAGGTCCTCGACCACGGCCAACCACTCGTCCACGGTCTCGCCCCTGGGCACGAAGATCAGCCTGTGCACGCCCAGCGCCGCGAACTCGTCGACCATCTCCGCCGACGGTCGGCCACGGGGGGTGACGCTGATCTCCAGCTCGCCCAGCGCGGCCGGCCGCTCGTGCTGTTCGGCCTCCGCCCGCAGCCCCGCGACGCACTCGGCCGCGTCCTTGGCGTCGAGCGCGAACCCGTACCAGCCCTCGCACATCGTGACCGCCCGGCGCAAGGCCGGTGCGGAGCGGCCACCCATCACGATCGGCGGGCCCGGCTGCTGCAGCGGGCGGGGGTTGGCCTGGACCCCGGAGAAGCTGACGTACCGACCCTGGTAGGCCGGCTGGTCCATCGACCAGATGGCCCGCATGGCCTCGATGTACTCGACGCTGCGCCGGGCCCGGTCCTCCATGGGGATGCCCAGCGCGTCGAACTCGGGCTGCAGGTAGCCGACCCCTACTCCCAGCATGAGGCGACCCCCGGACAGCACGTCGAGGCTGGCCATCTCCTTGGCCAGGACCAGCGGGTTCCGCTGAGGCAGGATGATGATGCCGGTACCCAGCCCGATGCGCTCGGTGACGGCCGCCGCGTAGGCCAGCGCCACCGCCGGGTCGAGCATCCGCCCCTCGGGCGGCACCGGCGACGGGGGTACCTGGGGATCGGGCAGCACGACGTGCTCACCGGTCCACAGCGACTCGAGCCCGGCGCTCTCAGCGGCCCTGGCCACCCGGGCCAGCGGCTCCGGCTCGCTGCACACGAAGTTGTTGATGCTGAACAGACCGATCTTCAACACATCCCCCTGTGGACCCGACGGTGGCGTGGCGGGGCAGAGCGTAGGTGCCGGCCAGCCGGTGAGCGAAGGGTGCGGGGCGCGGCCAACGGCGCAGGGCCGGCCCGGTACGGTGCGGGCCATGCTGCGGACCGCGAGAGGACGCGCTGCGGTCCCGCGGCGACGGTGGACGGCCGTGCCGCTGGCGTTGGTGGCGGTGGCCGGCCTGGTTCTGGTCGCGTGCAGCGACGACGACGCGGCGGGCGGCGAAGGCTCGACGCCCACGGACGTGCCATCGTCGACGACGTCGAGCACTGCGGGGACCGACACCACGACCGGGTCCGACAGCACGGCGGGCACCGACACCACGACCGGGTCCGACAGCACGGCGGGCACCGACACCACGGGCGGTGCTGTCACCGCCGAGGTCCCCGCCGACGTGGCCACGGCCCTCGAGGAGGCGGGTCTGGACTGCACCGACTTCGAGAGTGAGGACTTCGGGGATCCCACTGCCGGCGGCATCGGCTTCGGCGAGTGCACCGTCGGTGACCTGCCCGTCGAGATATACGTCTCCGCCAGCTTCCCCCGGCTGGAAGGCTTCGTCAGCACCGAGCTGCGCACCGCCTGCGCCTTCGAGAACACGCGGCGCCTGAGCGAGCAACAGGAACCGCTCACCCTCTACAAGCTCGTGGTCGGCAACGGCTTCGTCATCACCTCCAAGAGCGGCACGGAGTGGACGGCGACGGTCATCGAGCCCGCTACCGGCGACGCCGAGATCGGGCGCATCGCCACCGCGCTCGGCGGGCAGGGCGCTTCGGTGCTGTGCCCCGAGCCGGACCAGTAGCCAACACCGGCCTGTCGGTAGCGTCGCCACCGGTACGGAGGAGGGAACCGAGGATGAAGATGACCGGCGGCGAGGCCGTGGCCCGCACGCTCGAGGCGTTGGGCGTCACCCACGTCTTCTCGATCGTCAGCGTCCACAACCTGCCGATCTACGATGCACTCGACCGCTCGGACATCGAGGTCGTCGCCTGCCGCCACGAGCAGTTCGCCACCCACGCTGCCGACGGCTACGCCCGCGCCACCGGTCGCCTGGGCGTGGTGTTGGCTTCGACGGGACCTGGCACCACCAACGCCCTGAGCGGCCTCTACGAGGCGCAGTTCGGCTCGTCGCCGGTGCTCTTGGTCACCGGCCAGGCCGAGACCGCGTACTACGGCAAGGGCAAGGGGTTCCTGCACGAATCCGACCGTCAGCTCGACCTGCTCCGACCGGTGACGCGGCGGGCCGAGACGGCCTGGCGCACCGAGGACGTCGCCAGGGTGATCGCCTCGGTGGGACGCGACTGCCTCACGGGCCGACCTCAGCCCGGTGCGGTCGAGATCCCCATCGACCAGCAGTACCGGGAGGCCGACGTGACCGATGCGGACCTCGGCCCCATCGAACGCCTGCGTCCCCCCGCAGAGGACATCGCCCGGGCCGCGGCTCTGCTCGAGGGTGCCGAACGACCGCTGCTGTGGGCAGGGGGAGGCGTGATCTCGGCGGGAGGCGGTCCCGAGCTGGTTGCCCTGGCCGAGCGCATCTGGGCGCCCGTAGTCACCACGATCGAGGGGCGGGGGGCGATCCCCGAGGACCACGAGCTGGCGCTGGGGCCCCGCACAGAGCGGTCGCCGGTGGCCGCCCTGGTCGAGCAGGCCGACGTCGTCGTGGCCGTGGGGACCCGCTTCCAGAACTACTCGACGCGGATGTGGAAGCTGGCCATCCCCGGCCGCATCATCCACATCGACGCCGATCCGACCGTGATCGGCCGCAACTACCCCGTCGAGGTGGGCGTCGTCGGCGACGCCAAGCTCGGTCTCGCTGCCCTGTTCGACGCCGTGTCGGAGCGGGACCACGATGCCGGCGCCACCTCTCGGGTACGCGACGCGGTCGAGGCCGACCTGGAGCAGTCGCACAAGGAGATCGGCCCCGACCATCGCGACGTGGCCGTGGCGATCCGGGCCGCGCTGCCCCGTGACGGCATCGTGGTGCGCGACTCGACGGTCCCCAGCTACCTGTGGGGCAACCGGATCCTGCCCATACTCGAGCCCCGAACCTCCATCAGGCCCTCCTCGTTGGCCATCGGTCCAGGGATAGGGCTGGCTGTGGGTGCGGCCGCGGGGACGGGTCGCCCCACCGTCCTCATCGTCGGGGACGGTGGGCTCCAGCTGGGGCTCGGCGAGTTGGCCACGCTGGCTCAGTACCGGCTCCCCGTTGTGGTGTGCGTGTTCAACGACGGGGGCTACGGCGTGCTTCGCACCGTGCAGGACGCGGTGATGGGCAGGACATTCGGCGTCGACATCCACACCCCGGACTTCGCGGCGCTGGCCGCGGCGTTCGGCATGCGGTCCGAGTCGGTCTCGGGTGTGGCCGGCTTCGAGCAGGCGTTCGGGGCTGCGGTGCAGGCGCCGGGACCGACCTTGCTCGACATCGACATGTCGAGCCTGGCCCCCCTCGAGTTCCCCCTTCCTTCCCATCAGCGCCGGCGCTGACGGTCCGTCGCCGCCGCCCCGGCTCGCGTCCGGGCCGGGCGGCGTGCGAACCTGAGCGACGATGTCGGAGCACCTGACCGCCCACGAGCACGTCGCCCCCATGATGGCCGAGGCCAGCGGACCCTTGCGGGGGGTACGCGTGCTGGACCTCACCCGGGCCATCGCCGGGCCGTGGTGCACGATGATGCTGGCCGACCTGGGGGCAGACGTCGTCAAGATCGAACCGCCCGGCGGGGAGCTCCAGAGGGCGATGGCGCCGTTCACTCTCGAGGACGAGGAGCGGGCCTACGGCGGGGCTTTCGGCTCCTACAACCGCAACAAGCGGTCCATTGCCCTCGACCTGAACGACGATAGGGATCGCCAAACGTTCCTGGAGCTGGTCGACGGCGCGGACGCGCTGGTCGAGAACATGCGGGCCGGAGTGATGGACGGGCTGGGCCTCGGCTACGAAGTGCTGGCGGCGCGCAATCCGAGGCTCGTGTACGGGGCAGTGCGCGGCTTCGGTGATCCCCGCTCGGGGGAGAGCCCGTACGCGCACTGGCCCAGCTACGACGTCGTGGCCCAGGCCACGGGTGGGTTGGTGTCGATGAACGGTGCCAGCCCCACCGAGCAGGTCAAGGTCGGGCCGTTCGTCGGCGACATCTACCCCGGGACCATCGCCGCCATGGGCGTCCTGGCCGCCATCCACCACGCCAGCCGGACGGGCGAGGGTCAGTTCGTCGATGTGGCCATGTCCGACGCAGTGATGGCGCTGTGCGAGATGGGTGTCATGCGCTACAGCTTCCTCGGCAAGGGGGAAACCCCTCCCAGCGGCAACCGCAGTGACTACCTGGTCCCCTACGACGTGTTCGTCACCAGCGACGGGGCCTGCGCGGTGGCTGCACCCACCGACCACCACTGGCGCGAGCTGGCCGCCATCGTCGGCCGGCCCGACCTCGCCACCGACGAGCGCACGGCCACGCTGCGGGCCAGGGTGCGCAACCGGGAGCTGGTCGACGGCCTGCTGGCGGAGTGGACGGCCCAGCGCTCCACGGCCGACGTGGTCGAGGCCCTGGGTGGGAAGGTCCCTGTGGGGCCCGTCAACACCCCCGGCGACATGTTCAGCGACCCCCACGTGGCAGCCAGGGACATGCTGGTCGCGGTCGAACAGCCCAGCGGCCGGCCGGTGGTTCAGGTCAACACCCCGATGCGCTTCAGCGCCTCGCCCGCCGGCATCTACCGTCGCGCGCCGCGCCTGGACGAGCACGGCGACGAGCTGCGGGCCGAGCTGCGCGGGGAGTGAACTCGGGCGGCCGGGTGGGCCCCAACGGTTGTTACGTCCCGTGGTCCGACGTCCTTGGCCCGGACGGCAGCGCTGGCGGGATCGTGCTCACCCACGGCGCCGGCGGCGACTCCGGTCACTGGGACGCACTGCGGCCGCACCTGAGCCGCTACCGCGTCGTGCGTTGGGACCTGCCAGGGCATGGTCGTTCACCGGTCCTGGACGATCCTGGCGGTTACGACCGCGACCTCTGCCTCGACGCGCTGGCCGCGCCCGCCATCCAGGCCGGCGAGGGCGCCCCGGTGGTGCCCGTCGGGTCACAGCTACGGCGGCTACCTGGGTCTGGCCTACGCCATCCTGCAGCCGCAGGCGGTCCGTGGTCTCGTGCTGGTGGCGACAGGACCGGGCTTCCGCTCCGAGCGCAGCCGCCAGCGCTGGAACCGGGGGGTGGACGCCTACGCGGCGCGCCTGGAGCTCCCTGCAGCCCGCCTCGCCCGCCAGGAGGATTCCCTCGTCCTGGCACGCCTGGCGGAGGTCGTCCTTCCCTTCCTCGACCGTCTGACGTGAGAGGTCCTGGGAGTGTCCTCAGGGGCGGTAGTCGCTGGCGGCCAGCGGCTCGGAGGTGGCGAACCCCTCGGGTAGCCACAGCAGTCCGGCCACGGTGCTCACGTACACCTGCCATCCCCAGAACCCGCGGTAGGTCCACGGCTCGGCTGCCATCACCTCGTGGTAGCCCAGCACCGCAGCCACGTACACGTCGCTGGGGTTGTAGCGGCGCACCGCGCCAGCGAGATCGGCCGGTGCGCCGGTGCTGGCCAGGAACCGGGCAGCGGCCAGGATGGCGTCGCGCTCGTCGGTGATGTCGCCACCCTCGCCGAACACCTCCCAGGTGCTGGGCAGGAACTGCATCGGGCCCTGGGCGCCGGCCGAGCTGTCTCCGATGATGCGCCCCATGCGCGTCTCGACGAGGTTGATGGCGGCCAGCAACGACCATGGCACACCCGACGTCAGCTCGGCCTCGGCGTAGTACCCGAGCAGTTCGCTCGGCGGAGCCGGGGCGGCGATGGTCCAGGCGGGGATCGACTCCAGCGGCTGGCCCACCGAGGACGACGATGCGCTCCCGGCAGCCACGATCTGCCGCGCCCGGCTGGCAGCGGCGGGTCCCAGGGTCGCCTCGACCGCGTCGAGCCACTCCGGGTGAGCGACCAGGGTCCGGTAGAGGACCTGCTGCTCGTGACCCAGCTGACCCAACGTTCCCGTTGCCGGGTCCTCATCGCCGGCCAGGGCCCCTTCGACCGCGGCCAGGCGACTGGCCAGCTCGGCGGGGGAGCGCGGAGGCAAGGGGGCGCCCGCCGCGTCGAGGGGCGGGTCGACCGGGATCGCGGGCGTGGTGCCGGCGGGCGTGGTGCCGGCGGGCGTGGTCGTAGGCGGCTGTGCTGGGGTGGTCCCGCCCGTGGATGGCGTGGCGGCTGCTGACACGGTGGGTGCCGACGCGGTGGCTGCTGACACGGTCTGGGACGATCCGGTCACAGCGCCGGCGTCGCCGTCCGGATCCGAGGACGAGCACGACGCCGCCACCAGCCCGCAGGCGAGGGGGACAGCGACGACGCGCGCCAGCAGGGTCAGGACCACATGGCCAGTCTGGTGGATGCCGCTCGAGGCGACGCCGACTACGGTCGATGGACGATGCGCTTCAGCTTCTGGACGAGCAACACACTCCCATGGGACGAGATCCTGGCCGGGGCCAGCCACGCGGCCGCCACCGGGTGGGACGGCGTCTGGTTCGCCGACCACTTCATGCCGTTCATGGTTGACGACACCGGGCCCATGCACGAGTCCTGGACAGTCATCGCCGCCCTGGCAGCTTCGGTGCCAGACGTCCGCATAGGTCCGCTGGTGTCGGGCAACACCTACCGCCACCCCGCGGTGCTGGCGAAGATGGCCACGACCGTCGACCACATCAGTGGCGGCCGCTGCGTCCTGGGCCTTGGCGCGGGCTGGCAGGAGAACGAGCACGTTGCCTACGGCATCGAGCTACCGGAGGTGCCCGAACGCCTCGATCGACTCGAGGAGGCGTGCCAGGTCATCAGGGGGCTCCTAGAGGCCGAGCACACGGACTTCCACGGCAAGCACTACCACCTGGAGCAGGCGCCGCTCTCTCCCAAGCCGGTGCGCGGGACCATGCCGCTGATGATCGGCGGCGGCGGCGAGCGGCGCACCCTCCGCATCGTGGCCGCATACGCCGACGAGTGGAACGTGTGGGGCGATCCCGAGATCATGACCCACAAGATCGGTGTCCTCGACCGCCACTGCGAGCAGGTCGGTCGCGATCCGGCCGCCATCCAACGGTCAGCCGTGGCGCTGCTGATGATGAGCGACGACGAGGCCTACCTGGCCAGGGCCCGCGAGCGCGACACCGGCCGGCCGACGGTCATAGGCACTCCGGCGCAGGTGGCCGAGACGGTGGCCGCCTTCCGCGAAGCCGGCGTCGACGAGCTGATCGTGCCCGACTTCACCCTCGGTCCGATGGACCGGAAGCTCGAGACGATGGATCGCTTCATCGGCGAGGTCGCGCCCGCGTTCCGGTGAACGATCTCCTGGTGGTCGAGGAGAGCGGCCATGTCCGCGTCGACGCACCGGGATCGAAGGGCCACCACATCATCGGACAGCCAGCGGGCACGGCGAAGCTGGTGTCGGCGGCATGGACCCCCGACGGTCGCACCATCGTCCTGGCCCACTCGACGGGCGGGGTGGAGGGGCGGCTCGTCTTCCACTCGGTGGCGTCGGGCGAGCAGTCGACGGTCGAGCACGGCTTCGTCTCCTTCTACCTCTCGCCCAGCCCTGACGCCTCGCAGGTGGCC
>Ga0256867_10001440_pt1 | contig 10101 bp, 12 predicted proteins | sample RVTome_15_FD_185939 | JGI IMG/M metagenome (GOLD analysis project Ga0256867, IMG submission 185939) | Soil microbial communities from uranium-contaminated site in the Upper Colorado River Basin, Wyoming, United States - RVT150D86 (HiSeq) ... | reverse complement strand
CTTCGCAGCAGTATGCCAACGTTGCCGATGTGCGCGTGCCGCGTCTGATTAGCCCCTTATCCACTCCGGCTATCACGGCCATGACGGAAGAGCAGGGCGTCAAAGTCACAGATGCCTTTTCGCTTGTGCCCAAAAAGCGCCGCCGTGTGGCCACGCGTCTCGTTGAAACCTTGCTTGCGACGCCACTCTTTGCCCAAGATAACGACGCCATCTTTCACGCCGACCCACATGCCGGAAACCTGTTCTGCGACGAGAAGACCGGAGACTTGATTCTCGTCGATTGGTCGCTGGCCCAGCGCTTGAGCCGTGAGGAACGCCGGCAGCTTATGCTTTTTATATTGGCGGTCGGTTTGCGCGATGCGCAACGTATATACGCTACTCTTGAGGCTCTCAGCACCGACGACCTGCGTCACGACCAGCAAAAGGCCACATTGGTGCGCCAGCACGTGCGGCGCTTTCTTCGACGGCTATCACCCTATAGCGTCCCCGGGATTGCCGACATCTCGTCCCTGCTGGACAAGCTCATCTTGTCTGACGTTGGATTTTCACCCTCGCTTTTGATTTTTGGCAAGGTCCTTTTTACGTTGAAAGGCGTGCTTCACGATCTAGCGCCCGGCGTCCGGATTGGTCCAGTACTGATGTGGTACATGCTTTCACAAGGGCCGGCTGCGGCGCCTCCACTGGGCTGGCTGGGCAGGCCGGTTAACTTCCGCTTCCCGCTCTCGCGTGTCGATTGGATGACCCTGAGCTGGAGTGCGTTATGGTATAGCAGCCGCGTATGGCTACAATGCGCTGAGCAGGTATGGGCATCGTATCCTCTATCCAGCGCGCCCACCCAGGGCAGAGGAGTTGGGTCTGCCTCTTGAAGCACGTGCCACGTGGTTCGGCTTACCTTCCAACAAGACGTCTCAACAAGCTGAGCGCAGGCTGCACCAACGTAGCGCCAAGCGCAAACGCAAATCCCATTACCATTGCCTGAAAGAAACTCATCGGATGCTCCTTAACCCCGAGGTTGCGTGAAAACACTGCTCACCATACTAGATCTTAATACAAAATTAACACGATGCTTACAATAAATTCATCCGGACTGTGTATCCTTGCCTAGCTCAAGTTATTCCATTTGAGATGCTCCAAGCTTTTCCTCTGTCACGCTGAGCCGATGTGCTCTGACTTGCGGCAAAGAGCATCGAGTTTGCTATCGCGCATCATGCTGTGCTCAGGGTTGCCGACAGGTTGGCACAGACGCACGCCGGTGTGATTCTTGTATTCTATTCCTTTGCGTTTCTCTGAAGCAGGCCAGATACCCCGCTTCCCCATTGCCAGTCCCGGTGTAGAGCTGTCCGCATACCGCCGCCAGACTAAAGCGAGATGAGAAAAGGAGCCGGCGATAGTCACCATTCTGATCGTTGACGACCATCCCATCGTCCGCGAAGGTTTGAAGCGGATTCTTGCGGACGAGCCGGATATGGTGGTGAGAGGTGAAGCGAGCTCCGTTCAGGAGGCGACCGCTCAGTTGCAGGCCCAACAGTGGGATGTGGTGGTGTTAGAGCTGGCGTTGCCCGATCAAAATGGCCTGGAAATCTTGTCCTACATCACGCGCCAGCCCGCTGCCCCTCCCATCCTGGTGTTCACTGTCTACGCTGAGGCGCAATATGCCCTGCGCCTCTTGCACATGGGGGCAGCGGGGTACCTGACAAAACAAGCAGGGCCGCAGGAACTGATCACGGCTCTGCGCCGCGTGGCAAATGGGCAAAGATATATCAGCCCCTCCCTCGCGGAACTCCTCACCGCGGGGGCAGACCGGCATCCCGCCCAATCTCGGCATACCACGCTGTCCAATCGGGAGTTTCAGGTGCTGTGTTTGATCGCGTCGGGCAAAACCGTCTCAGAGATTGCCACAGAATTGTCGGTGAGCGTTGCGACCATCAGTACGCACCGCGGGCGCATTCTAGAGAAGATGCGCATGCGGAACACCACTGACCTCATCCAGTATGCCCTCTGGCATCGGCTGGTGCCATGGAGCCCAGAGGCCATCATGCCGTAGTGTCTCTCCTTGTCAGACAATAGTGACAAAAAAATCGAAATCGTATGACAGAAGAATGAACCGGTTTCTGATAGAGTATGATCTTAATAAAAGCCTAACAGAATCCTCATATTGTGCTCATAAATCGCAGTCGAGCGCCTTACTATGTGATTACCGGGTACCCCGCGTCAAAATTGGCAGCGTCAAAGACAATCCGCGCCTTCACACCGCGAACGAAGAGCGCTCAGGAAAGGCTCGCTTATGGCAGCAGAGACGTTTCGGCTCGGTGGGGATTTCCTCCCGGAAGATGTGGTGACGTGGTATCACCGCTCGGAAGTGAGTGCTCGGGTCCATCTTGCATTGCCCGGCCGTACCTGTACGCTGCAACTGATCGCCTGCCCCAACAACTTGATCTGCTGGTGGCCTGAAGGCGGACGCGGGGTGTCAGTGCCGCTTGAGGATTCGGTACGTCGGCTCGCGATGTTGCAGAACAGCTAGCCTCCCTAATCATTTTTTATGGTTGATCAGATCGTCGGTTTGTAGTAGAGTCTTGCGATCTTAACCATTTCTTAACATAAACATAACCTAATTCTAACAAATAGCCTGACTGAAAGGAGGTAACGATGGCTCTATGGGACAGCGTTACGGACTATATTGGAGGCGTTTCAACGTCGAATCTGCTGGTCGGAGCTGCCGCCGTGGTGCTGGCGCCGGTTGTCGTTCCCGCCGTCCTCACCGGCATCCGACCCATTGCAAAAACCGTCTTAAAGGGCGGGATTTACGTCTATGACACGGTCGGCGAGATGGTCTCTGAAGTCGGCGAAGGGGCGAGTGACCTGGTGGCCGAAGCCCGATCGGAGATGACCGCATCGGCCGCGACAAGGTCTGGTGCGTAAAGGCGCCCTGCATCTACCCATGCCTCGTCACTTCTAACCCCAGATGGAACAGAAGGCGTTACATACACCATGGCCGATGTCCAGATTCTCCACGCGATTCCGGGAAGGATTCGCTTTAGAATGAGCCAGGTTAAGGAGAATGCTGCCTTTGCCAAACAGCTCGAGCAGTCGCTGGCTCGCATGCAGATGGTGAAATGGTCCAAGATCAACTCTCGGACCGGTAGTGTGCTGATCGGATACGACTCGGAGCTGCTGCCTGCCCTCAGCGAGTTGCAGGCAGGTGAAATCCCCCAACCTGGAGAGGGCGCAGCAGAGTTGTTAACCCTCGCCAAGGTGTTGGGACTGATTCCAGAGGAGGAGGACCTGGCCTCGCTTGCGGACTGGATACAACGCCAGACCAATGGGTCTGCATGGACGGCGCGTGCAGTGGAGTGGTGGCAGCGTGTATTGAAGTCATGACCTTGGGGCAAACTGCGCTGTCGCTCCCCAAGTGAGGTAGGCCCTATGGTCTTAACGTGTCGAATGATTCATGCCATTTCCGGGCGCGTCCGCTTGCGGGTGCCGGCGATGCGCTGGCATGCTGAGCTGGCGCATCAGCTCGAAACGTTTCTGGGCGATCAAGACGGTATCGTATCCGTTCGAACCGTGCCGGTGTGTGGCAGTTTGGTGGTGACGTACGACCCGGCCCGGTGGACCTCTGAGACGCTTGCACATCTGGTATCAGGCCTCTCATTGGCGCGGCTTGAAACCTATCAGCCCACCTCACTGGTACGAGCCATTCCCCCTCCCGAGCCATCGGGCTTACCGTGGGTTGAACTGCTGCTCTCAAGTACCGCCATGGTCGCCAGCCTGATGATCGGACCCACGAACCCGCTGCTGTTGCTGCTCCTCGCGGGCAGTTCCTGGTCTGTCTTTTCCCGGGCTCTGGATGCCGTCGTGTATCGCAACCACTTGAGCGTTGATGTGCTCGACGCCTCGGCCACCACCCTGCTTACCCTGCAGGGACAGCTTCCTGCGGCAGCGTTTATGATCTGGCTGGTCAACCTGGCGGACTATATCCGGGACTGTACCATGGCCCAGTCTCGCGAGGCCATCAGCGCCGTGCTCGACTACCAGCGTGATCATGCTTGGGTGCAGCGCGGCGACGTCAAAGCCCGAGTGCCCGTGGACGAGCTGCAGCCTGACGACGTAGTGGTGGTCTATACCGGTGAGCGCATTCCGGTGGATGGTACGGTGGTAGCGGAAGAAGGGCTGGTCGATCAACAAATGCTGACAGGGGAATCGATGCCGGTGCATAAGGGCATCGGGGATCGTGTCTACGCGGCCACATTGGTGCGCGATGGCAAGCTCTACATCCAGGCCGAACAGGTGGGGACGGAGACTGAGGCGGCACAAATCGTGCGGTTGGTTCAGGAAGCGCCCGCCCACGATACCCGGATTCAGAACTATGCCGAACAATGGGCGGATGCGCTGGTACCGTTCAGTTTTCTGGGCGCCGGAGTCACTGGGCTCTTCACGGGCAATTTCAATCAAGCGGCCAGCATCCTGATCATCGACTATGGCACGGGCCTCCGCGTGGCCGCCCCGACCACCGTGCTCGCCTCGATGACCAAGGCCGCCCGCCACGGGATTCTGATCAAAGGGGGACGGCACCTGGAACAGCTTGCCAGTGTGGACGCCATTGTCTTTGACAAAACCGGTACCTTGACGATGGGTGAGCCGGAAATTGTGCGCGTGGTGTCTTATAGTCGAGCCTTTTCGAGTGACGATGTGCTCGCGATGGCCGCTGCGGCCGAACAGCGCTTGAATCATCCGGTGGCCGAGGCGATTGTCCGGGCGGCTGAGGTCCGTGAGGTCGATATTCCGGAGCGGATTAGCTCCGATTATACGATCGGACTGGGAGTAGAGGCCCAGGTTAATGGCTATGCGGTCTGTGTGGGCAATCAGCGTTTCATGGACCATAAGGCCATTCCCATCACGGAACGGGCAAGACGCGACAGCGCCCGCTTGGAGCGGCAGGCGGCAGCTCCGCTATTTGTGGCCATCGATGGCCGTCTGCGGGGGGTGCTCGGCTATGCCGACCCCCTGCGGCCGGAAGCCCCTGACGTCATCCACGCTCTACGCGCTCGGGGCATCAAGGAGATCGTGATTCTCACCGGGGATCATCCCCATATCGCCCGGCAGGTGGCCGAGAACCTCGGTATCTCGCGGTATGTGGCGGAAGTGTTTCCGGACGAAAAGGCGGACATCGTCCGCACGTTGCAGCAGGAAGGCTACACGGTGGCGGTCGTGGGGGATGGCATTAATGATTCGCCCGCGCTGGCCCAAGCTGACGTTGGCATTGCGGTGAATGGCGGCACGGCGATCGCCCAGGATACGGCGCATGTCGCCCTGCGGGCAGGGGATCTGTGGCGCATTCCGATGGCGGTTGACATCGCTAAAGAAGGCGTCCATCTGATCCGGCAGAATTGGCAGATCGTCGCCATTCCCAACTCCGCCGCGTTGGGGCTTGCCTGCTTCGGGCTCCTTGGCCCCATTGGCGCCACCCTCATTAGTAATGGCTCGGCCATTGTGGCGTTGGGCAATGCGCTGCGCCCTCTTCTCTCCTCTTCTCCTGCCACGTCTGGCAACCGGCATGAGTTGTGACCCACATGCGAGCGGAATGCGATGGTCTGAGAGGGCAGGTGGAGGCAGGTTAGACAGCCTGGGGAATCGGCTTCATGAACGTGATGAGCACTCAGATGGAGGTAAGCGATGGCGCTGTGGGACAATGTCGCAGGAGGTTTAGGAAAGTCATGGGCGTCCAATGCGCTAATTGGCGCCGCTGCAGTCATGCTAGCGCCTATTATGGTACCTGCGGCCCTAGCCGCTATGCGCCCTTTGAGCAAAATGGTCATTAAGGGGGGCGTCCTGGTATACGACAAGGCTCGGGAAGTGATCGCCGAAACCGGCGAACAGTTGGGCGATCTCGTGGTCGAAGCGCGTTCAGAACTCGCTGCATCGGCGGCAGCCGCCACGGCTGCTCAGGCGGCATCCGCGGCATCTCAGGAATCGGCGGATGAGACCGCAACAGACGCTTAATCAATGAAGTGGGTATACATTGGAGAGATTCGTCTTCTTAGATCAAGGCCATGATCACCTGCTGGATAGCCGTTTCAAAGACGGACTGCAAGAGCCGTTCACTGAGCTTTGGCCGGGCCCCTTGAGCAGAGGCATTTTGCCAGATAGAGGCGTGTAAGTTGCTTAGACAGCCGAGTTCATGTAGGGCTTGTATGATCTGTTGCGTATCAAGGATATCGGGCTCGAACAGAATCAGTACATTTCCCGTTGTTGGATTGGCGCGCACATAGGTGACCCCCTGGAGTTCCTGCAAGCCTTGTACGACTTCAGATGCCTTCTTGGGGGCGCGCTTCACTTCAGGTACCTTGATGCGTAATCTCCCGTTGAGAACGTGCACATAGGTATTCATTGCGAATTTTATAACCCCTGATATAAGAATTCCTTATACACTTACGTTCGATTCTCAAAACAAAATGTAACGATACTTCTTGAGCCTGAAGTTACAAAAATGTTAATTTTTTGTTAATTTTCTCCAATAAGCTAAATTGGGTGCCCGCTTCTATCCTGAATGATTAAATTATTTTTAGGTTTAATAATAATATGCTTCTATTATGTTTCGTCTTATTACTGGATAATTACGATATATAAGAGAAATATTATCGATCTAAATGATGTTGTTGGTAAGCAAGATTCAATGTATGATTGTGGTGAATCGTCCGAACTTGTCACTTGTTAAAGTCAGGAAGTGGTGCGAAAGTTTGGTGATTTTTCTTGACGGTGTGATGTCGCTATGAAACAATTTGCCATGCTTACCATTTCCTAAGTGCTTCTTTAGCCATACTTCTGACATTTTGGTATGCAGGAGGGTTGACATGGCGTTATGGGAGAGCGTAACCAAAAGTTTGGGAGGATCGTGGACGACAAATCTGCTGATCGGCACCGCTGCAGTGATCGTAGCGCCGATTGTGGTGCCAGCCGTGCTTGCCGGCATCCGCCCCGTGGCCAAAACTGCAATAAGAGGTGGCGTCTTTCTCTATGACAAGGCTGGTGAAATAGTTACGGAGGCCGGGGAGCAGATGAGCGACTTGGTCGCAGAAGCTCGAGCTGAACTTGTCGCCTCAGCGGCGGCCCGGTCGGATTCCGTCCCGTCGTAGGCCTCCACTGGCAAGGCCTCGTACAGGCTGGTAGAAGTTCTTTGCTGCGCATGAGCTAAGAAGCTAAGAGTCTTTACCTCGGCTTGCCGTTGCTGTCCTGTACCCCTTTTTTGCCGTTCGTCTGACCCAGGGCCGAACGGTTCAAACCGGTGAGGAAATCAGAGCGTTTCAGAAGGGCGAAGCGATGGTCTATAGTGGAGCAGACACAGGCGAGTTGCAAAGCCTGACCTTTGACGACTTTATGTATTTTTTTCTGCGGCTGCGCAAATCGCGTATTCGCGCCGTTGTAGAAAACGTACGCACCCGATTGCCCGATGGAACGCCCGAAGAATTGGCGCGACTTATCATTGACTCCCATGCTCCGATTTCGTTACTAGGTGGCGCCCTGCTGCATTTCCCCAGACTGATTCCTGGCCTCGGTCAGACCTTACAGGCTCTAGGTGTCGTGATGGGCGCTTCAGCTCTCACCCGCATGCAGCTCTATATGATCTTGGAGATTGCGCTGTTGTATGGCAAAGATATCGATGACCAAGCGCGGGTGCCTGAACTGATGGCGGTGGTGGCCGCCACCGGAGTCTCGGTGGCGGTGCCTTTTCTAGTTGATGCGCTGGGGTTCAATCCCCTGGTCTCGATTCCTGTCGCCGGGCTCACGGCCACTGCGACCACCCGGCTCATGGGGGAGATGGCGATACGCTACTATAGTGAGTCCCTCCCTGAAGCATCATCGGCGGCGGCGGAGCCCAGCTAGGCCTGTGCGCATTCCAACGGTCCTGCCATTTGTCAAGGACTTGGGCCACAGGGGTATAGACGCAAGATAACAGGTTGCCCGACTGAGGCGTTTCAATCGCCTGAGGAAATCCTCCCATGATCATTACCCTGGGTGCTGAGAAAGGCGGGGTAGGGAAAACCACGCTTGCAGTTAATCTCGCGGCGCAGCGGACTCTAGAAGGGCACGACGTGTTGCTGGTGGACACCGATCTGCAGATATCCGCCTCGTTTTGGTCTCAGAGACGGGATGAGGCAGGACTTCAACCGCGGGTCGCCTGCATTCAGAAGTTTGGCAAGGGACTTCAGGCGGAGCTTCGGGATTTGGCAACGCGCTATGAGGACATCCTGGTGGACGTCGGCGGTCGAGAATCAGTCGAACTGAACGCCAGCCTGGTCGTGGCAGATCGGGTGTATATCCCCATCCAAGCGTCCCAGTTTGATATGTGGACACTCGATCGCATGGATGAGTTGGTCGCCACCGCTACGGGATTCAATCCAGACTTGCAAGCCGACGTCGTGATCACCCGCGCTTCACCCAATCCGCAAGTCACTGAAGTGCAAGAGGTGATTGAACTCATGCAGGAATACGACTATCTCCAGATCGCGGAAACTATTATCTACGAGCGCATTGCTTGGAGAAAATCAATCCGTGAGGGACGTGCGGTAAGCGAACTCACGCCTGCCGATCCCAAAGCGACCGACGAACTCAAAAGGCTTTACGCCGAGATCTTTGATGCCTAATCGGTTGATACTCGCCTGCTTCTCTGCCCTTGCCGCACGCCAAATTATGATGCGGAGCGTTCAATTCCGAGATCCGCAACGATTTCTGCGCCGAGTTTGGTGAACACCTCAGGCGCAATCTTGATTTTCGTCTCCCGTCCCCCGCCACCAAGAATCACCCAGTCCAGGCTCATGATACGCTCGTCCACATAGAGCGGCAACTCTGCCGGCAGGGCAAAGGGCGTCACGCCGCCCACCTGCATCCCGGTCAGGGCCATCATCTCCTCCGCTGTGGCAAATGAGGCACGCGATACACCCATGAGCTGCCGCACCCGCCGATTCACATCCAGTTGCGTGGTGGCCAAGACAACGCAGGCGACGAATTGCTTGGGTTCTTTCTTGGAGGCCACAATGATGGTGTTGCCGGAGCATTCGGGCGGATAGCCGTAATGCTCACAGAACGCCGCTGTATCGGCATAAGCTGGGTCGATGCTGATCTGCTCGTAGGCGATACCGAGAGCGTCGATTGCGGCGTTAATTTTCTCATTTGGCGATGTCATGATGTCTAGCTGCCTCTATAATCTAAATCACTCATTTCGGGTGACTTGCCAATGCAAGCGATACGGATCTGGTGGAATGGCCATCATCCGGTATCGTGATGGCCCTACAGCGGGGTTGGCGGCTTAACCACCAATCCCGCTGTAGGACATGCATAGGGCTAAGATTCAAAGCATTTGAACCCGTTCCGCCCACAATTGCGTCAGGCGTGCGGCGTCAACCCCGAATGCCACCGTGGCATTCGGCCTCTCGCCGGTTTGACCCTCCAAGTCCGCTACCGTTTGTCCGCGCGTGTATTGCCCCTGCGTTTCAATGCGGATGTAGACGTCCTGACAGGTAAAGAGCGATGCGTCAATCGCATAAGCCAGCGCGGGTACATCGTTGTACCGAATGCCCTCGGGATGGCGCAGGAGACCTCGTTGCTGATAACTTTGTTTGAGGTATGGCGTGAGCGTCTCGAGAAGTTGCGTAGCCGGGCGCTGCATCCGCCAGACACGCTGCTGCTGTTCAAGTGAGATTTCCACCTGATTACACACATCCAGACCAATTTGGACGATCTTGGCACCAGAGCGATACACCATATCTGCCGCCTCGGGATCCCCCCATAAATTGGCGCTCGCGACCGGCGACGCATTGCCGGGGACAGCGATCGCTCCCCCCATCACCACAATGGCTCGCAGGGCCGGGGCAACCTGCGGCTCGACGCTCAATGCCAGAGCGAGGTTCGTCAGACGTCCGAGCGCGACGAGGGTAATCTCGCCCGGCGATTTGAGAACCCGGTCAATAATCTCTAAAACCGCGTTGCGACCCTGGCAGGCGGTCGTGGGTAAGGGCAGTGTTCCGTCACCAAAGCCATCGGCCCCGTGGACGTGGGCGGCAAACATCGGGGAGTCGCCGTTATAGGGTTTTCCAACCCCTTCGT
>Ga0256867_10001439_pt1 | contig 10101 bp, 9 predicted proteins | sample RVTome_15_FD_185939 | JGI IMG/M metagenome (GOLD analysis project Ga0256867, IMG submission 185939) | Soil microbial communities from uranium-contaminated site in the Upper Colorado River Basin, Wyoming, United States - RVT150D86 (HiSeq) ... | reverse complement strand
TGGTACAGGGCGAGAATGCCCAGGGTGACATCGCCGCCGCCCTCAACCGGGTGGCGGCCGAGCCGATAGATGCCGTCGCCCTGATCAGAGGGGGCGGATCGAAGCTGGAGCTGGCCGTGTTCGACAACGAAGTCGTCGCAAGGGCCATCGCGGCGATGCCTGTGCCGGTGATCACCGGCATCGGTCACGAGGTCGACCGGACCGTGGCAGACGAGGTGGCCGCCGTCGCCCTCAAGACCCCGACCGCCGCCGCGGAGTGGCTGGTGTCGTCGGTCAAGGACTTCGGCGACCGGCTAAACGGGGCCCGGGCCCACATCCGCAGTGAGGCAGAGCACGCCCTGGGGCGACACCACCAGCTCCTGCGCCGGACCGCGTCGGACCTGGCTGCGATGAGCAGCACCCTCGGTCGCCAACACGATGCCCTGGCACGTCTGCGAAGAGACCTCGCCGACGGGGCACGGGAGGTTCTGACCCGTGATGGCCTCGAGCTGCGGGGGCTCGGCGAGTGGTTCGGGGCCATCGATCTGGCACCCACCCTGCAACGCGGGTTCGCCCTGATCACGGCTCCCGACGGTAAGACGGTGATCAAGTCGGTGGGTCAGGTCTCCCCGGGCGACCGCCTCGTGGTCCGGTTCGCCGACGGTACCGTCGGGGTCACCGTGGACGACCAATGAGCAGCGAAGACCTCACCTACCGCCAGGCGTTGGACGAGCTCAGGGCGATCCACGCCCGATTGAAGGCCGACGACGTCGATGTCGACAGCCTGCTCGACGACGTCCAGCGCGCCTCGGAGCTCCTCGACTTCTGCCAGAGGCGGATCACCGCGGTGGGCGAACAACTCGAGGTGGTGCTGAGGGATTTCGACGTCGACACCGGCGCTTAGAGGTCAGCCACCCGCCTGGTCCGCCAGGCGCCGGGGAAGGCGACGACACCAAGCGCACCACGCCCACCAGCTCCATCACAAAGAGGAGTCGGCTCGGGGAACAGGACACTTGAAGGGCTCACCGAAACCTCTTGCCACGTTCGGCGTTCGATCACTACGCTACGTGCCGTCTCGTTTGGTGAGGGAGGCTTTCCGTCGTGAGGCGGGCTCGTCCGCGAGTCCCGCAAACGAAAGGGAAGCACATGCGCCGGATCACCACTGTGGTAGTGACCCTCTCCCTGCTGGCCATCCCGGTCTCGGCAGGGGCTGTCGACACCACGCTCAGCGACCACGTCAGACTCGGCTTCTCGGCCGAGCTGCCCATCGGCGAGACCCTCAGCGACGAGTGTTGCCTCGGTCTCGGCGAGTACACGGTCGGGTTCAGCGGAGAGGCGTCGCTGGTCATGGACATGGGGGCCGACCTCGCCGTCACCTACGACCTGGCCGACCTGGTCGATGGGGGGAGCATGCCGGTGGCCATCGCCTATACGCCCACCAACGACGCCGGCCCCGAGCTGTCGTTGGATGTGGGTGGAGACTTCTCCTTCGACTTCTGTCTGGTGGGTCTGATCTGTGACGGTGACTCGGTCTCCGATGTGACCTTCGTCGCCGGCACCGGCGACTTCACCGCACCACTGGCCGGTGACCCGGCGGTCAACGTCCCTCTGAGCAGCGACACCCTCGAGTTCTTCATCGGACCTTTCAAGATCGCAGATGCCCACATCGAGGGGGATCTCGACCTGGCACCGGTCGCCCCGGGCGCGGTTTCAGGTTTGGGGGGAGCGGCCGCAGGTCTCGCCGCCTCGGGCTCCGGCACATTGACCGCCCCGGCGCCGATTCCGCTGGTCGAATGGCAGACGGCCGGGACCCAACCGGCGACGGTCCAGTTGGACGATCCGCTGTCCGGCGAAGTGGACCTCACCGCCTCTCCATTGGTGCACTGGATCGCACCCTCTCTGAACCTGAACCTGGTCATCGACTTCGTCGACTCGATCAACTTCTTCGGGTTTGGCGATCGCAACGAGTCGCTGATCAGCGGCGATCTCGGAGCGGAGCTCCAGGCGGCCGGTCTCGACACGCTGGTGGGTGATGCCATCGGCGGCGTCGCCGGGGCCGCGGTCGCCGACCGCGTCGCCAACGGGTTCATCCCGATACCGCTGCTAGACCCCGAGATCGATGTGATCTCATTGACCGAGACCCCGACCCTGGGCAGTGTCGTGTTCCAGATCGACACCGACTCCGACGATGACGGCCTGCCGGACGGGGAGGAGATCGCCATAGGCACGGATCCATTCGACGACGACACCGACGACGACGGGCTCAGCGACGGAGACGAAGTCAACGTCCACGGCACCGACCCGCTCGACGCCGACACCGACGACGACGGGCTCAGCGACGGAGACGAAGTCAACGTCCACGGCACCGACCCGCTCGACGCCGACACCGACGACGACGGTCTCGACGACGGTCTCGAGGTCGCCCTCGGCCTCGACCCGTTGAATCCGGACACCGACGGCGACGGGATACCCGATGGCGAGGACACCGAGTTCATCGAGAACGCGATCGCCGCGCTGGGCGACGAGGCGTTCAAGGACTCCTCCCCGGGCAAGGGCTTGCGCAACGCCCTGCTGCAGAGGTTGGAGAACGCAGAGCGGGAAGTGGCCCGCGGCCAGATCGCTCAGGCAATTCAGCACCTCGGCAATCTGCGTGCCCATCTCGATGGGTGCGGGACGACAGCCGACGGAAACGACTGGATCGTCGACTGTGACGCACAGACGCAGATCCGGGAGCTCCTCGACCTGTTGATCGCCAACCTGTCGACCTGAGACCCATGTGGAGCAAGTCAGCCGAGAAGGGGGAGAGCAGGGAGCTCTCTCCCCGCGGCCTCCTTCTCGGCGGGCTCTCGGCGGCCGTTCTGTTGGCGGCCATGGTGGTCGCGGTGCTGGCCGGCGCAGAGCCTCCATCGACGGCGGCTCCGAACGGTGACGTCACCAAACACCTTGCGCCGCCTGGCCCCGACTCCCCGGTCGGCGACGACGACCAGAGTGACCAGAGGGCTGTCAGTCCCGCGGCGGGCTCCATCATGTCCGCGGCCGATCCTCAGTCCGCCGGGGTCGAAGCGGCATGTGCCATGTTCCGCAATGGATCGACCGTCGCCGAATTCGCTTCGTGGTTCGAGGCAGACATCGGGGTGGTGAGACCTGAAGAGGAGGCGCTGATACGGGCCATCGTCCTCGAGGCACTCACCGAGACATGCCCCGAGGTGATCCCAGAAGACAGCTAGCCGACGTCCTCCAGCACGACGAGGGGGATGATCCGGTTGGTCATCCGCTCATAGGCTGAGTAGCCCGGATGTCGCAGGAAGAGCTCCCACACGCTCTGCCGTTCCTCTCCTTCGAGGAAACGGGCCCGCACGTCACGCCACTCCCCTGCCTGCCGGACCCTGGCGCGCGGCGCCGCCCTGAGGTTCTTCACCCATGCGGGGTCGTGATCGGCCCCGGCGTTGCTCCCGGCCAAGACGGGAGCTGGTGGCGTGTCCACGTAGCTGATGAGGATGCTTCGCGGGGCGCCGGAGCGGTGACCGGTGGTCTCCAGCTCGAGGATGGGGAGACCTCCGACACGGTTGGTGAGACGGCCTCCGGAGAGATCCCAGACCAGACGGTGGGCTCTCCACTGGAGTCGCATCAACCAACGCGGTGGCGCCTTGTCCATCCTCGAAGCGTACGAACCAGCCACGCCGAGTGGCGGCAGCGTCGGCGGACCGCGACAGATAGCCTTGGGCCCATGGGCAAGATGGTCACAGTCGTCTTCGTGGTGCTCCTCGGCGTGGTGGTCTTTGCGTTGATGAGCGAGTCCTTCCCCGACGGAAGTGCCCTTCGGGGCATGGCCGACGGCATCCGCAGTGTCGGCCGGGGCTTCGGTGACATGTTTGGCGGCGGATACGGGGCAGTCACTCCCGGCTGACAACCGGGCTCACCCTTCGGGGCTGGCTCTCACCGCCACGATGTGATGGGAGTCGATGCTGACGACGGTCTCGTTCTCCCGGTCGAAGAACTCCCGCCAGGGGCCCGAGCCCACACTCGTGGCGTACTCGAGCGATGGGTAGTGGGACTGCGGTTCCATCCGCCCCTCACCGTGGTGGGCCAGCCGCACCGCTTCGGCCACATTTTCGATCTCGATCTCGTAGACCTCGCCCTTGGCGAACTGGTACCGGGTGAAATCATCCGACATGGTGCCGGACTCTATGCGCCCGGATTCATCGTCGGTCTCGACGGCTCAGGCGCGTAGGTCGGCGAAGAAGTCTCGCATTGCCGCGGCTACCAGGTCGGGAGTCTGTTTCGCAGTGAAGTGCCCGCCTCGGGGAAGGTCGGACCACGCCCTGAGGTCGGTATAGGTGCGCTCCGCGTAATGCCGGGGAAACCCCCGCTCGCCCCACTGCACCGCCACTCCCACCGGCACAGTCACCAGCGGAATTGGAGGCTCGTTGCCCCTCCCGTGGTAGTAGGGGAGAAACGAGGTGCCGATGCTCTGACTGAACCAGTAGAGACTCGTGGTCGTCAGGATGTCGTCGACGCTCCACGCCTCCTCGAACTCGGGCCCGCTCCACTCCCTGAACTTCTCCACGAGCCAGGCCAACAGACCGGCTGGAGAGTCATTGAGCCCGACGGCGAGAGTGTCGGGCCGGGTGGATTGGATCTGGCTATAACCACGTCCGGTGCTCCACTTGTCGGCGAGCCACTGGCGGAACTCCTCCTCGGCCTCGGTGAGGTCGTCACTGCGCTTCTCCGGAGGGAAGGCGGCGTGAGTCGAGAACAGCCCGACGACGCTGTCCGGGTAGAGCGCCCCAAGCCAGTCGCTGACGGTCGTCCCCACGTCCTCGCCATAGGTGGCGTAACCCCCGTACCCGAGTGTCTCGGTCATCAGGGTGTGCCACAACCTGGCCACAACATCGCCGGTGAACAGGTCGTTGGCGAACGACGACGAGAAGCCGTATCCCGGGAGTGAGGGCACCACCACGTCGAAGGCGTCGGCTTGGGTGCCGCCGTGATTCAAAGGGTCGGTCAACCAGCCGACGATCGGAAGGTACTCGACGAATGAGTAGGGCCAACCATGGCTGAGGATGATGGGGATGACATTGGGATAGCGGCTCCGATCGGCGCGGACGTGGACGAAGTGGACCTCCTGGTCGCCGAGCTTCGCCATGTGCTGCTCGAAAGAGTTGAGCCACTCCTCCTGACGACGCCAGTCGAACTGGCTGCCCCAGTAGTCGACGAGATGGGCGAGATACCGGTAGTCGACCCCTGACTCCCAGGGCTCTCCTGCCGGTGGTGAGGGGAGCCGGGTTTCAGCCAGGCGGCGGCGAAGGTCGGATAGCGCCGAGTCGGGCACCTGGATTCGAAACGGCTCGATCACCAGACGACGATACCGCCCACCGGTCCCCCAAGTCATCAGTGCTCGCTGGGCGTAAGCCGGGTGGCGGCCACGTTTGAGGCAGAGACGGGACGTGAAAGTCGTCCACCCCCTACACGACGAGCGGTCCCCGACCGGCGTCAACCGGTCGGAGCCCGCACCAGGGTCACCGGGTCCTGATCACCACCAGGTGGTCGGCTGCGGACTCCGCACCCCACACCTCACCGGGTCGCCCATGGATCTGACGGACCTCGCCGGGGTCGTGGGGGAGCTGGTAGCTGTTGAAGGTCTCGGTCATCGGGTCGAACCGGATGATGGCGTTGGCCGCGAAGTCGCTGACCCAGACGATGTCCCTGTCGTCGACGAAGACAGCATAAGCCGCCGGATCGACGCCGGGGAGCGGCCACGTCTGCCACTCCTCGGTGCTCGGGTCATAACGGCTCAGGTTCCCGCTGTTCCACTCACTCACCCAGACCGCCCCCTTCGAGTCAGCCCACACCCGTCTCGCCCCCTGGTTCGGGGTGGGTGGGGTGAGGACTGTGACGTCTCCACCCTCGACGATCGCGCCGACGTACGAGCCGGCCAGTGAGGCGAACATGACATCGCCCAGAGGTGTGGCGGTGATCCCATACGGGCCCCTGCCCCCGGGGGCATCGAATACCTGGATCTCGCCCGTCTCAGGGTCGAGCGCTCCATAGATTCCACTCTGACCGGTGAACCACAGGGTGCCGGCGGTGTCGAAGACCGCGGTGTTCAGATTCGCCCCACCGGTGTCGTCTGATAGTGGGAAGACGGTCACCTCGCCGGTGTCGGGGTCGACCGCCACGATGGCGTTCAGGCCCGAGTCGGTGATCCACGGTGTCCCCTGATCATCCACGATGACACCGTGGGGCCGGGAACCGGGGCCGAGGGGGATGTGACGGGTCTCCCCGCTCTCAGGATCGAGCCAACCCAACTCCCCCGATCCCTGGGCGGTGTACCAGACACCGCCATCGACGGCGGGTGCCACATCGTGTGGCCTCGACCCGCTGGGGACCGCGAACGTCACGATGGTCAGCGAATCGGGGGCCAGGGTGGGGGTTGTGGTAGCCGGCGGTGGAGTCGTCACCGCGCCGACCGTGGTGGTCGTGGTGGGTGCGGGGAGCGGGATGGTGGTGGTCGCCACCGAGATGGTGGTGGTCGTCCCCGCCGTAGAGGCGGTGCAGGCGGTGACGACGAAGATCAGCAGGACCGGGCGAGCCCTCACGTGGAAAACCTAGCTTCAATGCGGGATACCTGCGCAGGCCGCCTAGGACCGCCAGTCGATGTTGTAGACCATCAGCGGTTCGGACACCCCCTTGAGCTCGACCTCACGGGGCTCGGAGACCGGATAGGGGACCGCCCCGGCTGCTGAGAGAAACGGCGCCGAGACCACGATCTCCTCTCCCCCGCCCAAGTCGCCGACTCTCGCCGCCACATGGACACCCGCCCCGGTGTAGTCACCCCTCTGCCTGGTCGCCTCTGCCAGGTGGATGCCGATCCTCACCGTGGGTGAGAACCCGTGCTGGAGACGATGCTCCACCAGCAGGCGCTGGATGGAGACCGCACAATCGATGGCGTCCCGAGGGGAGTCGAAGGCAACGAAGAACCCATCTCCGGTGTGACGGACCTCTTCTCCCCGATGACTGGCGATCAGCTCGCGCAGCTCGCGGTCGTGCCAATCGAGGAGCCGCTCCCATGCATCGTCACCGATGAGACCGACCAGGTCGGTAGAGGTCACGATGTCGGTGAACATGAAGGCCTTGGTGAGACGTTCGCGCCGCGCGCCACTGCCGACGCCGCCGCCGGTGGCCTCGAGACGCTCCAAGTCGGTCCGGGCGCCGAGCCCCTGGTAGACCGAGCGGGCCGCCGTGAACTCCAGCCCGGCTCCGGGCTCGTCACCTGTAGCCGAACGCGCTCTTCCCAGAAGCTCTCTGGCCCGCGCCGCCTCATAGGGAAGATCGACTTGCTGCCAGAGCCGCCAGGCCTGATGAAGGATGCGAAGGGCCTCCTCGGCATGACCCTCGCCCAGCTCCACAGATCCGCGGCAGGTGAGCGCCATGGCGTGCCAGGTGGGTGAGTCGTAGATCCGGGCGATCTCCTCGAGCTCGGCCACCGCCTCTCTAGCCAGCTCGAAGTCTCCGGAAGCTATGGCGATCTCGGTCTGCGCCGGCAGCAGGTGGCCCCGGGTCAGTACGTCGGTGGCGCTGCTGTCGGACAACGTGGCGGCGAGGGCGGCGCCGATCGACCCGGCGGCCTCCTCGAGCTTCCCCTGATTCATCTTCAACAAGGCGAGCCCGGGTTGTGCCGGATGGCCGTATTCGTAGGCGCGCATGAAGGCTTCTTCTGCTGCTTCGAGGTCTCCCATGCGCCGACGGACCTCCCCGATCTCATAGTTGGCGAAGCCGAGCCCGTTGAGCAGGTGGAACCGCTCCAGCTCGACACAGGCGATGCGGGCTTCGTGCTCCGCCTCCGACCATGCTCCCCGCAACCGCTTCAACTCCGCCCTGTGCACCTGACACACCCCGGTGAAGCCACCTACCGAGTTGTTCTTCATCCACCGCTCGGCTTGCTCGGTCCACTCACCGGCTCGTTGATAGTCGGCCAGGCTGCTGCACACGCCGATGGTGTTGCAGTACACGTCACTCGAGGTGCGCAGGTCGGCGCCCCTCGACATGGCCAGGATCGATGCCTCATCGATGAGGGCCATCCCTTCCCGCCATTCCCCCTTGTATGTCAACGCGATTCCCTTGAAGCTCATGGCCAGTGCTTGGGCCCCGACCGTGTTCTGTCTCTCCGCGATCCCCATGGCCTCATCGGCATTGGCGACCACCGCGTCCAGATCGCCTCTCACGAACAGCGCCTCGGCGACGTGGAGGATCTTCAACCAGGCATGTCCCTCGGACTCGGGCTGGCCATCGAGCAGCCTGGTGATCCGGGCCACCCACCCGGTGGCGACCGAGACCGCCATTCGTCGCATGGCGAAATAGGCGAGCCGTGCCCCCACGGTGGCCGCTTCAGACAGACGGGCCTGGTCGAGGAAGCCCTCGTATGCTCGCTCGAACACGTCAAGGGCCTGATCCGGCTGGGCCGACCACCAGTAGGCATCGCCCAACAGCATGAGGTCATCCGGTGAGAGGCCCCCGTCCTGGTCGACCTCGGTCAGAACTTCGAGTGCCCGGTCCCAATCATGTTTGCGGATCGCCTCTCTGCCGACTTCAAGGGTTTCGACTTTTCACTCCTCCACTCGACTCTTGGCGAGCCTAACTGAAGCCCCCGGCTCCAAATTCGGGTTGACGACTCGCCAATGGGCACGGTGTGAACCTGTGGTGATGAGCTCAGGTCTGTTCGATGAGGCGCTTGGCGAGTGTGCCCAACATGCCCAGAGAGACCGCGGGCCGCTCCTCGAGCACGGACATCAGATCGGAGTTGGACAGGGCCAGACCCCGAAGTCCCTCCTCACCGGCGTGGACATCGGCCGAGCGGGCCCCGCCGGTCAGCAAGGCGAGCTCGCCGACCTGCTCGCCGGGCCCGTAGGTCTCGATGAGTCTTCGCTCTGAGCCTTCCCCGGTGGTGACCACAGCCGATCCCTCCACGATGAGCAATAACTCCTCACCGGGCTCTCCCCGGAGGTAGACCGGCGCCGCAGGCTCGTAACTCGACTCGGTGGTCGCTCGTGCGATCAGGTCGAGGTCCTCGGGGTCGAGCTCGGAGAACATGTGAACGCGCTGCAGTGCCAGGACCTTGTCCATCGCGCTCAGAATCCGTGGTGTCGCCATCGGCTCCATCACGGACAAGCTTGGCACGGACACATCGGCCGCGGAGCCTTCGGTCTCAGCCAAGGCCCGGGATGCGAGGGTCTTCAGCCATGGGTCGAAGTCGGCGCTGAGCTCGTCGAGGGCGCGCTCGCGGCTCGAGGGCGGTTTCGAGCCATCGGACTCGAGAAGCGGGAGGAGGACGCTCAGCACCTGGCGTGCCCCCACCGTCTCCAGGGCCTCGATCGCCTGGGACTGGGTTTCGGGATCGGTCGACCTCACCCCCCTGGCGACAATGGGCATGACCGCTCGGGTCTCCGGAGTGGTCATGGCCAACAACACCCAGTCCACCAGACGACGGGTCCGCATCCGGAGGACCGAGAGCAGGTATTGCCCGGACGGTGAGTGCTCTTCTCCTTGCAGGGTACGGGCGTAGGCCATCAAGCGGGCGGCCCGCTCGGCCTCCGACCGTGCCCACATGGTGAAGTCGTCCGCGAGCTCCTCAACCGGGGTCAGCTCCCTGAGAGCCGCTTCCGAAGCGCTCACCGACCCGGTGGCGAGCACATCCATGAGGATCTCCCGTCCCCCCGCGCTGGCGGCGAGAGCGGAGGCCGATGCCCGCCTCACACTCGGCGATCGGTCGTCGAGGCCCGGTCGCAGCGCCGCCGGCTCGCCGTTCCGGTTCCCAAAGGCGGCCGCGGCCGCGCTACGGACGAGCGCACTGTCGTGGTCGAGGAACGGCGTGGGGTCGACGGCGATGGTGGAAGCGGGGCGGGAGGTTTCCGCCAGCGCGGCGGCCACCGCCCTTGGATCGGGGTCGGCCAGCAACGACGCGATCACATCCTCCCCGACCTTCCCGCCAACCACGCGGGCCGCGGCCGCCCTCACCCTGGCATCAGGGTCGGTCAGCGCCTTCTCGGCGAGGGGCGCCCCGTTGTCCTCGGGATGGGCAGCCAGAAACTGGAGCACCTGGAGTCGCACCTCGGGGACTTCGTC
>Ga0256867_10001438_pt1 | contig 10103 bp, 8 predicted proteins | sample RVTome_15_FD_185939 | JGI IMG/M metagenome (GOLD analysis project Ga0256867, IMG submission 185939) | Soil microbial communities from uranium-contaminated site in the Upper Colorado River Basin, Wyoming, United States - RVT150D86 (HiSeq) ... | reverse complement strand
GATTTTTTCTGACTACGTAGGCATCGGCCTGAGACGCTGGGGAAGTGAGAGGAGCCGCGCCCGTTTCGCCCCGAAACGTAATCTCACTGGACAGAACCGCAACGCGGGGTTTAGGAGAAGCGGCATGCGCAATCAACAAACACACAAGGAAAATAGCTGCCGTGCTAAGAGTGGGGCGATACCGGGAGAAGCGCTGCCATCTAGCCGCATGTTGTTGACGAGCACTAGGTAGTGGCATGTGTAACAACCTGTGAACTCAGGAGTGGATTGGCAAAGGGAAAACTTTGACAAATCTGATATCTAAAGTCAAGTTTCACAGTTGAGTAAAGGTCCATAAATGCTCCCTGCTCCTGATAGTATAAGGATAGAAATACCACGCGGTTTTGGCGCCTCGCCGCGAGTATCACCTTCTGGGAATACAGCCTGCGTGGCACGCTTCCCGCGCATGGTTGAGGCGTGCTGAGAGCAAAGAGTCCGGTTTTGGCTACCCCTAATCTAAGGGCTGTGCACCGCAATGATGGACTGGTCTCTGCGGCGTGTTTCCCCCTCATTTCATAGCGCTGGCGCTCTCCTGGAAAAGCCTCTAACCCCTGCTAAAGTCTCTTTCTTCAGCACTCGATAAGTGAACGTGCAGCGCGCCAGGCTCTATTGGCGTGTCTCAAATGTGGACAGTCGGCCCGTGACCATACGAGCCATTAGGACATAAGAAGGAACCCATGAACGAGCGCGCACCAGGTCCATCCATCACGGCAACCGCTCACTTAGCGGAGTCCTCTGATAAACCCAGGGCCACGGTGAGCCGTCAGCCCATCTGTGACTCGCAACGCCATCTTTATGCCTATCGCTTACAGGGCTCGTCTCAAACCAGACCCCAACAACTACTCGATGAAAATTCATCCCACAACGACACGCCGGAACTGATTTGCAATCTCTTTATGGATACGAGTCTGAACGCGATTGTCGCGAACTACCCTGCCGTGTTGCGGTTGACTCGGGGTTTGATGCTGATGGACTATGCGCTGGTTCTCCCGGCAAATCGAGTCATTTTGGAAGTGGCGGATTTCACCTCGCCAGACGCCGAACTTGCCGAAGCCGTGGAGGAATTGACTGCACAAGGATACCGTTTTGCGCTCGATACCTGTCTTGAAACCAAGACCACTCATTCTTTATTGGCAGCCGCAGACATTTTAAAGGTGGATCTGCAAGCTTGTACTCGTGCTAACCTGCCCGAGCAAACCGCCCGGTGGCGTCAATATCAGGCGGCGCTCTTAGCGGAAAACGTGAATACACCAGACGACTTCGCTTACTGTCAAGAACTTGGCTTCGATTATTTTCAAGGCGCTTTTCTCGGCCAGACCGAAATCCTGACGCTGCGCCGTAGCCCCACCAATCGCACCACCCTGCTCAACTTGATGACGCAGTTGATGGATCCCAGGACGCAAGGCGGTGTGTTGGCAAAGCTGATCGCACGAGATCTGCCGTTCGGCTATAAACTATTACGCCTTCTGCAAACCACCTGCCCTGGCACACCCGATCCGATCACGTCGATTGCGCAGGCCGTCCAGGCTCTGGGCATCAAGCCCCTGTTGGCGTGGTCGAGTCTCATGCTAATCGCAGGACTGGACGATCCTCCCCCTGAGTTGATGACCACGGGACTCGTACGTGCCAGGATGTGCCAACTGGTTGCACGAGGGATGGAACTGGAGAAGACCGATGCGTTTTTCTTTGCCGGCTGGCTCTATAGCCTCAATGAGCTGATGGAGACATCAATGCCAGAGCTGCTAGCGGAGCTTCCCATTAGCGCCGATGTACAACAGGCGTTACTCCAGCATGAAGGCGAAATCGGCCGCATCTTGCACTCAGTGCTCGCCTACGAAAGCGGCGACTGGGACCATATCCACCAACTCGGGATCGATAGTAGCATTATCACCGACAGTTATCTCCGGGCCCTCGTCTGGGCCGAGTCGTCCTAGCACACCTTTGTAAGACGCTTGTTTGACAGAATACACTGCATGCGGACAGATGCCACAGGAGACATCGTGGCTCCGTTTTCGAAGGAGCAGGACCAGACCGCGTCGATCTCAGAATCCTGCACCAGTAAATCGCTGCCCGGTTAGCCGTCTTTACGCCTCCAACTCAATATGCAACCGTTTATTAATCCGGCCCTTGCTTTTGTAATCCACCACGCGCACCTGACCGACTTCACGTGTATTGGCCACATGGGTGCCGCCATCGGCTTGTAAATCCAGTCCCACAATCTCCACCGTGCGCACCTCGGCAATACCTTCCGGCAGCAGATTGATTTTGGTGCGAATCAAATCGGGAATCTCAAATGCTTCGGCACGCGGCAGCATTTGCACACACACCTCTCGAGCCGCCTGCACCTCGGCGTTTACCCTCACCTCGATCTCTTGTACAAGTTCTTGATGCAGCGATTCGAATTCAAAATCCATACGGCCTTTCAGCGGCTCCATATTACCGCCGGTCACCTGTGCCCCGTAATCGCGCCACACCACACCACACAGAATGTGCAGGGCCGTATGCGTCCGCATCAGCCGGTAGCGGCGTTCCCAATCCAACTGACCATGCACCGACGTATCAAGCGGCGGCAGAGCGCCATCAATCCAATGCCATACCTGCCCACCTTGACTTTTCACCTTGGTTACCGTCACTGTGTTCGATCCCACCGCGAATACACCCGTATCGCAGGGCTGTCCGCCGCCGCCCGGATAAAACGCAGTCTGGTCAAGCGCAACAGTGCCCTCCTCTGCGTTGACTTCCACCACATGGGCGTCAAATTCCCGCACGTAACTATCGCGATGGCAAAGCAATTCCGTCATCTCTATCCTCCTATGGTTCCCTGCTGCCATATCATCATAAATAAATAAACGTATCAAGATCACGCATGCGTGATCAAGTGAGCTCTATTCACTTAATGCATGCTATAATAATAAGTCGCCAGGGATATCTGGTCCATGTTGTTCGGCCCCGTCTCTATTAGCGGCTGCGTCATGCCATGGCTTGGCTCCAAGCCACCACGCAAGGTTCAAAGTGCGGTAAGGCAAAGCAGGTGGGCAGCATTCACTCGAGAGCGTCTCTCCGAAAATTGACGAGGATCATCCATTGGCGCACCGTCGCTTTGGGACTAGGTCTCGTGCTGGCACTGACGACGGGTAGGTTGCCGACACCAGCCGCCGCCCAATCGGGCCTCTTCCCGCCTCAGCCTGAACGCCAACAGCTTGCCCGTGAGCACTTCCAACACGGGGTCGAACATGCTCGCACCGGCTTGTTGCAAGAGGCAATCGGACACTTTAAATATAGCATTGGTCTCGACGCCGATTATATTGATGCGTACTTTATGCTCGGCCTGGTCTACTATCATCTCGGGCTCAGTCATTTACGCGAGACAGATTACGCTATGACCAAGGTGCTGGAGTTGCAACCCATGTATCCGGATGCCCTGGTCTATCGCGGCCTGACGCGGATGCGGCTCGGCGCATTTGCCGCCGCCGAGCGCGATTTCCAATCCCTCTTAGCTATCGCGCCGGAAACGCTCCCCGTGCGGCGCGACCTGGCCAGCGCCTATCTGCGCCAAGGCAAGTTCGACGCAGCGATTGAACAGTACAAATCCGTCATCGAGCAAACCCCTGACGATCTCGTGGCGCGGTGGAATTTGCGCGTGGCCTATGCCCAAAAAGCCCCGGATCAACAAGACGTTTATCCGGCTGACCTCCCTGCCCTCTACCGCATTGCCCTGAACACTGAGCGGACGGCGGCGTCACCGGTGACGTTTACAGACGTCGCCCCGCAACTCGGCGTGGCAGCGCTCAGCCGTGGCCGCGGCAGTGCCTGGGGCGATTATGATGGTGACGGCGACCGCGATCTGTTCACCGTTGGCATTCGAGACCCGCACCATCTGTACCGCAACAACGGCGATGGCACCTTCACCAATGTGACCCGGCAAGCCGGGTTACTCGATCCCCGTGGCGGTTGGGCCTCGTTGTTCTTTGACTACGATGGCGACGGCGACCCCGACTTGTTCGTCACCCGCGACGGATGGCGGGGTGAAGCCCCAAATAGTCTCTACCGCAACAACGGCGACGGGACGTTCACCGATGTGGGTGTGGAAGCAGGTGTCGCCGGACACTCGGACAGTTTTACTGCAATCCTCGGGGATATCGATAACGATGGCCATACTGATATTTACGTCGCCAACGGCGTATCTCAAGCAAGTGGCGCTCCCAATGCGCTGTACCGCAACAATGGCAACGGGACATTCACCGACATTGCCCCGCTCGCCGGTGTGGCGAACCATGGTCGCTCCATCGGCAGCGCCTTGGGTGATTATGATAATGACGGCTGGCTCGATCTGTTCGTTGTGAATATGGACGGCCCCAACGCCTTGTATCGCAATAATGGGGATGGCCGCTTTACCGACGTCACTACGGCCGCCGGGATTAGCGCGCCACTGGATGGGTTTGTCGGCTTTTTTTTCGACTATGATCATGACGGCTGGCTCGATTTGTTCGCCACCGGCTGGACCGAAAATATGCAAGAAATTTTGCAAAGCGCCATCAGCGGTAAACCCAGCCAAGAGCGCAATCGTCTCGCCCTCTATCACAACAACCGCGACGGCACTTTTGCCGATATCACCCAACAAGCCGGGTTAGCCCGGACCTATGGCGCCATGGCAGCTCAATTCGGCGATGTCGATAACGACGGCTATCTGGACATTTACCTCGGCAACGGGGGACCGCCGATGGATACATATGAGCCGAATGTGCTATTTCGCAACCAAGGTGATGGCACCTTTGTGGATATTACCAGTAGTGCCGGAGTCGGCAATCTGGGCAAGGGCCATGGCGCCACGTTTGCCGATTACGATGGCGACGGCGACCTCGACCTTTACGCCCCTATCGGCGGTGCTATGTTTGGGGATCGTCAACCCAATAGTTTGTATCGCAACAACGGCTCCTCACACCACTGGCTGAAGCTCCAGCTACATGCGACACAGAGCAATCCGGATGCGATTGGCGCGCGTATAATGGTATACACCAGTCAAGGTCCTCGCCACCATGTGATTGCGGGTGGCACCGGCTTCGGCTCGATGAACGATCCGGAAGTGCACGTCGGGCTCGGCATTGCTTCTCAAGTTGAGCGGGTCCGGATTCGCTGGCCCAGTGGCATACAGCAACAATTTGACAACCTCAAGGCAAATCAGCTCTTGATTATCACCGAAGGACAATCTACCCTCTCCCAACGGACACCGTGAGACCGTATGACACGCGGCCCAAGCGGTAAAGAATTGGCAAGGGATACCGACACAACAGATAGAGACGACACCGATATGGCAACCCCGGTATGGCATCAAAGGGCACGCGTGACTCGAGAAACCTTGCTACTCAAGCGACAGCAGATCGAACAGGGCGAACTCAAAATGTGGGAACGCCGTGGCCGCTCCTATCACGCCCAGAATCGCCGGTGGCGGGATCGGCTGCTACGGAAGGGATTACACTTGCTCAGTCTCTCTTCGCGGGCTGAAGCCAATGTGCGCCGCTCCGTCGTCAAGCCGTTGCACTTCTCATTCGACACTTTACCCGAGGCCTTCGATGGCTTTACGATTCTGCATCTGAGTGATCTGCATGCCGATGGGTTGGACGGCTTGGCAGATAATCTCTATGATCGCATCCAGGGGCTAGATGTGGATCTTTGCGTGTTGACCGGTGACTACCGCTTCAAAACCAAAGGCGATTGTCAGCGCGTCTATACGAGTATGGCACGGATTCTCTCCGGGGTTAACGCTCGGCACGGGATTGCCGGTGTGTTAGGCAATCATGACAGCTTTGAGATGATAGAGGAGCTGGAACGTCTGGGCGTCAAGATGCTGCTCAACGAGTCGCACAGCGTGCATCAGAGTTCCCAGAGTATCTGGCTGGTAGGGGTGGATGATCCCCATTACTACGGCTGCGCGGATCTGCCGATCGCACTCGGTGAGGTCCCTGCGGATGCATTTAAAATCCTCTTGGTCCATTCGCCCGAGATGTATGCGGACGCGGCCGACCATGGGATACACCTGTATTTGTGTGGCCACACGCATGGCGGGCAAATTTGCCTCCCCTTATGGGGGCCGATCGTCACCAATGCCAACTGTCCGCGGCACTATGCACGCGGGCGATGGCGCCATCATAATGTGCAAGGCTATACGAACTCCGGGACTGGCGCCTCAGGCGTTCCGGTACGGTTTTTTTGTCCGCCGGAGATCGGCTTGATTACCCTGCATCGGACTGCAACCGAGACGCCTCAGACGCACGCCTATGACGATCAGCGGCAGTTCGTGTCCTCTGCGCAGCTTGGCACCAACCGGATATCGCCCTCCTGATGCGGCTACAATATCGTGTACACGGATAGCACTGAGAAGGAATCGAGCGTGGAACAAGTGATTTTTCACGATCGAGATAAGGCGCAAATCGCCGCCCAGGGCATGACAGAAGACACCGTCCGGGCTCAGATTGACACCTTTCGGCATGGCTTCCCCTTTGCCAAACTGCGGCGGCCTTGCACCGTGGGCGATGGCGTTACTGTGATTGCGCCGCAAGACAACGCTCGCCTTATCGATCTCTACACGCAAACGGCCCGTGCCGGTCGACTACAAAAGTTCGTCCCCGCCGCCGGGGCAGCAAGCCGCATGTTTCAATCTCTGCTTGTCATCTCGAACCGGTACGACCCTATCGAATTGTCCCAGATGCCAACGACGGCAGCAGAGCAAGATGCCGACTATGAGGCATTCTTATGTTTCGCCAAAGGCATCAAAAATTTTGCCTTCTACGATGCCTTGCGCGATGTCCTCAGGCACCAGAACTTGCCCCTCGATACCCTTATCGACCGGGGACAATTCAAACCGGTGCTCGATGCCATATTAACCGCAGACGGCCTAAATTACGCCAACTTGCCCAAGGGGCTCCTGCTCTTTCACCGCTACTCCGATCACTGCCGCACGCCTCTTGAAGAACATCTCGTCGAAGCCGCAACCCTAGTCCGCGATCAGAGCCAGGTGGCTCGCCTACACTTCGCCGTTTCGCCTCAACATCTCGACGCCATGAGCGATTTCATGCAACGCGCGCAACCGCGGTACGAACAGAGCGGCACGCAATATGACATCACCTGGAGCACCCAAAAATCGTCCACCGATACCATCGCGGTGACACCCCATCACCAGCCCTTCCGGGACAGCAACGGCAATCTTCTCTTTCGGCCAGCCGGGCACGGGGCGCTGCTCGAAAATCTACATGATCTTCAGGGCGATCTCATTGCCATTAAAAATATCGATAACGTCGTGCCGGATTATCGAAAAGAGTCGACGTATCTGTCTACGCAACTACTCGGCGGTTATCTCATCGACCTTCAACAACAAGCATTCGGCCATCTGGAATTATTGGCCGCGAAACAGGCTGATGATGCCCAGTTGCAACAGATTAGCGCCTTTGCCCAAGACAAGTTGTCGGTCACCCTGCCCGACGTGTTCGCTCAACGTCCTCGCGAGGTCCAAGCGGAGATGCTGTTTACCGCGCTGCATCGGCCATTACGGGTATGTGGTGTGGTGCCGAACACGGGTGAACCGGGCGGCGGCCCGTTTTGGGTCGAGCAGGCGAACGGCCGCGTTTCCGCACAAATCGTCGAGACGTCACAGGTGGACACGTCGGTAGAGGAGCAGCGGGCGATTCTATCGTCTTCTACGCATTTTAATCCTGTCCATCTCGTATGCGGGGTGCGTGACTATCGGGGACAGCCGTTTGATTTGCGGCAGTTCGTCGATCCGGATACGGGCTTTATTTCGCAGAAGTCATACGAAGGGAAATCTCTGAAGGCTATGGAGCTGCCCGGACTTTGGAACGGTGCCATGGCACAGTGGAACACGGTGTTCGTCGAGGTGCCCCTGAGCAGTTTTAATCCGGTCAAAACGGTTCTTGACCTATTGCGCCCGGAGCATCAACCCGAATAATAGCTCCCAATGTAATCTACAACGCCTTGTTTTGGCGGAACGCTGCTTTAAATTCCGGATCCATCATGTCTAAGTGCTCGTCTACGACGTCCTGGGGCGCTCGTTGCAGGAAAAAATTCACGGCCATCAGGGCAATGGCGAAATCATCTACGATACCAAACACCAGGAACAAAGGGGCGGGAATCAAATCAAAAGGCGACAATACGTAGGCAATCGCCAACACCAATATGCCTTTAAGATAAAGCGGCACGCGCGAGTCTCGAAACAAGAGCCAGAGCAAGCGAAAAATATTGACGAAATGACGTCTCCGGCGCAGCATCGAAAACAGCCAAGCGCCCCGCCGGAATAAACTAATACCCGGTCGTGCCATATGGTTTCCTATAACGGCAATGGGGTCAACAGATCAGAACTGCCCCATGAGGATGACATAGCGGCTTCAAACGTTCAAGTAGTAAGTACCGCGACACAGGTCTGAAAACGAGACAAACTCTATGGGTGATCAAGGTCATTTGGAGGCGATTTGGATCAAGCGGCATCGGCGGGGCCCCATGGATGCAGTCGATCAGGCCACGCTCCTCACGCAGCGTGGCCTGATGGGGAATACCGATCAAGGAGGCCGGCGTCAAGTCACTCTAATTGAGCAGGAGGTCTGGCAGGCATTAATGACGCAACTTGGTGCTACTCTGCCGCCATCCACGCGGCGGGCGAATCTGATGCTCAGCGGGATTCGCCTCGCCCGGAGCCGCAAGCATATCTTGCGCATCGGGATGTGTCGCATCCGCATCCTCGGCGAAACCAAACCGTGTGAGCGCATGGAGGAATCCTGGCCCGGTTTGCAACAAGCCATGTATGCGGATTGGCAAGGCGGTGCCTTTGGTGAAGTGCTGGATGACGGCGATATCGCGGTGGGCAACCCAGTCTACTGGCTGGACAAGCCGTGAGTTATCGCAACCGGCGTCATCCTTCAGCCGACGGCAAATCATCCTCGATAAACGATTGAATAATCTCATCCATACTCGCATTGGTCTGAAAACCCAAGCGCACTGCACGCTGTGACGTAAAGCGTCCCGGCCAGCCGCCGACAATGCGTTGAATCTCCGCATCCGGCTCCCAGATGATCTGCCCCAATGGCCGGTCGCCCGCCACCCGCTGTAACGCCTCCAGCATCTCGTGCACTTCTACCGACAACGCCGGTATGTTCAGCGATCGGTAATCGCCCCAGGATTCGGCTGGCAATTCGTGGGCATGCAAAAACGCATCGACCGCACGGCGCGGCGACAAAATGGCAACGCGGGTCTCCGGCGTCACCGGACAAATCGCATTCATCCCAGTCAAGGGCTCGCGGATAATCCCGCTGGCAAAGCTCGACGCCGCTTTGTTCGGCTTACCCGGACGCACGACGACCGTGGGCAGACGCACGACTCGTCCATCAATAAACCCCTTGCGCGTGTAATCATTAATGAGCAAGTCCCCAAGCGCCTTCTGTGTACCGTAAGAGGATTGCGGCGTCAGCGGCGTCGTGTCATCGACCACTTCAGGAAGCTCTCCCCCGTAACTGGCAACCGAACTGGTAAAGATGACCCGAGGGGCATGCGGCAACGCTCGGCAGGCATCGAGAACCGCCAGCGTGCCCAAGAGATTGATGCGCATGCCAAGGTCAAAATCGGCTTCCGCTGCCGCACTCACAACCGCCGCAAAATGGAATACGCTCGTGGTGCGGTCATCGATTACCCAAGCTAATTGTGCCGGATCTGTAATATCCCCCATTACCGTTTGCACCCGAGTATCAGCGGCATCCGGCAGGGCGGCGGGTAGAACGTCGAACAGGACCAGGGTGTCGAGCGATTCTAACTCGCCCCGATGATTGCGCAAAGCATTGCGTTGCAGCAAAGCTTGGGCCAGACGGCGGCCCAAAAATCCACCTCCACCTGTGATGACGATTTTCATAAGGCTCTCCCGATATCCCACTCTCTCATAACTGGCAGTTCTAAGTTCCTGGATCACATTAGCGACGTCGTTTTTCCAGAGGAAAGAGGTGAAGTAGTCTCAAAAACTGTGGCAGCAGTAACGTCACAGCGTCACAATGGGAGCTAGGATCTTCTCT
>Ga0256867_10001435_pt1 | contig 10114 bp, 9 predicted proteins | sample RVTome_15_FD_185939 | JGI IMG/M metagenome (GOLD analysis project Ga0256867, IMG submission 185939) | Soil microbial communities from uranium-contaminated site in the Upper Colorado River Basin, Wyoming, United States - RVT150D86 (HiSeq) ... | reverse complement strand
CGAGGCCGGGAGACGTGCCGGTTCGGGTGGTGGTGACCGACCGCGAGGTGATCGACGCTCGCCGCGGGTGAGCGCCACCCCCGGGCACCTATAATCGCTCCGTCATGCCGACCTACGAGTACGAGTGCAGGGAGTGCGGTCACCGGTTCGAGGTGAACCAGCGGATCTCCGAGGAACCCCTCACCATATGTGAGATCTGCGGCGGTCCCCTGCGGAAGCTCTTCCACCCGGTCGGCATCGCCTTCAAGGGCTCGGGCTTCTACGTGAACGACAGCCGGGGGTCGCCGAAGGAGTCCTCCGGCGACTCGAAGAAGCCAGAGAAGAAGCCAGAGAAGAAGCCCGAGAAGAAGCCCGAGAACACGACAACCTCGAAGGAGAAGACGGCCTGACCACCGTCGGCATCTTCGGGGGATCGGGCTTCTACTCCCTGCTCGAGGGGGCCCGCGAGGTCGAGGTGGACACCCCCTTCGGGGAACCCTCCGCGCCGTTCACCGTCGGGGAGATCGGCGGACGCGAGGTTGCGTTTCTCCCGAGGCACGGACGGAAGCACCAGCTCCCTCCGCACAAGGTGCCGTACAGGGCGAACCTCTGGGCGATGAAGGAGCTCGGGGTGGAGCGCGTGATCGGGCCGTGCGCGGCGGGGTCACTCCAGGCCCACGTGAAGCCGGGCCACTTCGTGCTGTGCGACCAGCTCGTGGACCGGACCAGCGGACGCGAGGACACCTTCTACGACGGGCCCGAGACCACGCACATCTCGTTCGCCGATCCCTACTGCCCCACGATGCGCGAGGTGGCGTTCGGCCAGGCCCGCGACCAGGGGATCGAGATCCACGACCGGGGCACGGTGGTCGTGATCCAGGGCCCGCGGTTCTCCACTCGAGCGGAGTCCGCCTGGTTCCAGTCCGAGGGGTGGGAGGTCATCAACATGACCCAGTACCCCGAGGCGGTGCTGGCGCGGGAGCTCGAGCTGTGCTTCCTCAACATCTCGCTCATCACGGACTACGACGTGGGGGTGGAGGGCGAGGACGTCGAGCCCGTGACCCACGAGGCCGTGATCAAGGTCTTCGAGGAGAACAACGCGAAGCTGAAGGAGCTGCTGCATCGGATCGTGCCCGAGCTACCCGAGGCCCGCGACTGCCCCTGCGCCACCGCCCTCGAGGGCGCGCGGTTCGAGCCGTAGGCGTTCGTGTCGGTGGGGGGCGCTAGGCTCCCCCACGTCTCCCATCCCTCCCCCTCGGAGGAGGACGCATGCGCAGGAAGCTCTCCCGGTCGACGGTCGCGCTCGCCCTGGCCGCGCTCGTCGTCGGCGTAGGCACGACGGCGGCGCTCCGGGACCGACTCGCCGAGCTCGAGGCGCGAGCCGACGCGGCTGGCGACCTCGGGCCGGCGGTCGCGGCGGCGACCGATCTGTCGAGGGGCGCGCGGATCGGAGTGACGGACGTCCGGGCGATACACGTCCCCGCGGGGCTGATCCCGTCGGGGGCGCTGAGCGAGGCCGCAGATGCTGTGGGCGCGACGCTCAGCGGCGACGTATCCGAGGGCGAGATCCTGACGGAGGCGCGGCTGGCGAGGGCCGGGCCGGTGGCCGCGCTCGTCCCCGGCGGGTTTCGCGCGCTCGCGGTGACGGTGGCGCTCGCGCCGGGGCTGCTCGCGCCCGGCGATCGCGTCGACGTCTTGGCCGTCGCGCCCGGGAGGCCGTTCGCCGAGGCGCTCGCCGTCGGAGTCGAGGTGCTCATGGTGCGCGAGGCCGCGCTCGCGGAGACCTCGGTGGCCACGGTGGTCCTGCTGGTCACGCCGGACCAGGCTGCGGAGCTGGCCGCGGGGAGGGCGGTCGCCGAGCTGACGCTCGCGGTGGCGCCCGCGGAGGCGCCCGCGGAGGAGGTCCCCATGAGCGGCTAGACTTCCGCGCATGCTTCGAGCCCTGATCCTGGGCGCGATCCAGGGGCTGACGGAGTTCCTCCCGATCTCGTCCTCGGGCCACCTCGTGCTCGTCCCCTTCGTCCTGGGGTGGGAGGCGGGAGGCGGGTTCCAGCCGGGAGTGCCGTTCGATGTCGCCGTCCACCTCGGAACGGCGCTCGCGGTGGTGGCCTACTTCGCGAGGGAGCTGTGGGCCATCGCCGGCGGGACCGTGAGGGTGGTGGCCCGCCGCGGCCGCGGAGAGGATCGCGTCCAGGCCCGGCTGGCCCTCCTGCTGCTCGTGGGGTCGGTCCCCGCGGCCGCAGCGGGCCTCCTGCTCGAGCCCTTCTTCGTGGGGCTGTTCGAGGAGCCGCAGATCGCCGCGCTCCTCCTGCTGGGGACCGCGGCGCTGCTCCTGGCCGGGGAGGCGATGCACGATCGCCAGGGCGAGCCGCGCCGGGGGCTCGAGGACCTCGGCCTCGTGGACGCGCTCACGGTGGGCGCCTTCCAGGCCCTCGCGATCGCCCCGGGGATCAGCCGTTCCGGGGCCACGATCGTCGCCGGGCTCGGGCGACGGCTCGAGCGGGACGCCGCCGCCCGGTTCTCGTTCCTGCTGGGCCTCCCGGCGATCGTCGGCGCGGGCATCCTCAAGATCCCCGACTTCCCCCCGGGCACCGATCTGGTGCCGGTGATCGGCGCCGCGGTCGTCTCCGCGGCGGCGGGGTTCGCGGCGATCGCCTTCCTCCTGCGCTACCTGCGCACCAGGACGCTCAGGCCGTTCGCGGTCTACTGCGTGCTGGCCTCCGCCGTCGGCCTCAGCACCTGGCTCGTGCGCTGACCATCAGGCCGGAGGCGGCGGCTCCTGGGGCGTCGTCGGGGGGGGCGGGGGCGCCCCACCCGGCGGCGTGGCAGGAGGCGGGGGTTCACCGGCGGGCGTGGCCGGGGGCGGAGGCATCGTCGGAGTCGGAGGAGCCGCGTAGTCGACCGGCCGTCGGTCGGCCATCATCGCCCAGCCGGCGAACGCCGCCGCCGCCACGAAGAAGAGCAGCGCCAACCACCAGCCGAGCTCGAAGTTCACCTCGAAGCCGACCAGCGACGCCTGGCCGAACTCGCCGGTGATCGAGGTCCGAAGCAGGAACAGGAACAGCGCTCCGAGGATGCCCGCCACGAGCGCGGAGATGGCCCCGATCCGATCGCGGAGGAAGCTCACGCCCACACCCAGGATCGCGATCGCGAACGCGAGGATCGCGTAGATCCTCCCCGGGAACTCCTCGGTCTCGCTCGGCGTGACCTCCCCGCCCAGCTCGGCCAGATCGGCGAACTCTCCCGAGGGCTCGATGTCGGCGCCGCTCACGATCTCCCACCCGGTCGCGCTCACGATCTCGACCTCTCCCGTGGGCAGGTCGGGGATCGGAGACGGGCCGGCCTGCGGCAGGCCGCCCAGACCCTCGAGCGCGCTCGCGTTGCACGATATCGAGACGAAGGGAAGAAAGAAGCAGATGGCCGCCAGGGCCAGGAACGCCGGCGAGAACAACCTCTTCATCGAGTCTCCTCCCGTGGAGAGTGGGCTTCATTTGATGCTATGGCGGCGTGCGGGTCAAGCATCGAGGTCAGGCGCCGGCGACGGTCATCTCCCCGACGAGCAGCGTAGGGGTGCCGATCGCCCCGCCCCCTGGGAAGAAGCGGAGGTCGGAGCCGACCGAAGCGAGCGACCCCAGCACGTCCTGGAGCGTGCTGGCGATCGTCATCTCGCGGAGGGGCTCGCCGAGCCGGCCCCCTTCGACGCGCAGCCCGGTCGCGCCCACCGAGAACTCCCCGCTCACGGGGTTGGCCCCCGAGTGGACCCCGGTGACGCTCTGCACGTACACAGCGGTGCCGGCGCGGGCGAGCAGCGCCTCGGGGCCCTCCGCCCCCGGCTCCACCACGAGGTTCGTCGGTGAGACGCCCGGCAGGCTCCGGTAGCCGGCGCGCCCGGCGTTCCCCGTGGAACGCCCGCCCGCCCGCGCCGCCGTCTGCGTGTTGTGCAGGAAGCCCCGGAGGACCCCGACCTCGATCAACGGGGTCCGGCCCGTGGGCACCCCCTCGTCGTCGAAGGGCGCCGAGCCCGGGCCGTCAGGCAGGCGGCCGTCGTCCACCAGCGTGAGCACCTCGGCACCCACCCGCTCACCGACCTTCTCCGCCAAGAGCGACCGGCCCTTCTGCACCTCCTCGGCGGAGAGGGCGCCGGCCAGCACGCCCAGGAACGACGACGCGGCCCACGGGTCGAGAACGACCGGCACCCGCTCGGTGGGGGGCTTGCGTGCCCCGAGCAGGCGGGCTCCCCGCTCCGCGGCCTCGGCGGCCGCCCCCCGCCAGTCCAGCTCGTCGAGCTCCCTGGCTACCGCGAACGAGTACCCCGTCTGTGTCTCGCCGTCGCGCTCGGCCAGGGCCATCACCATGCACCAGCAGTCCGTCCGGTTGCGCTCCACCTCTACCCCCGCCGTGGAAGCGATCGCGACGCGTGACACGACGTCGGCGTAGATCACCTCCTCGACCTTTCGCACCTCGGGGTGGGCGGAGGTGGCGGCGCGGTCGAGCTCCAGCGCCAGCTCGACCTTCCGGTCGGGGCCCAGCTCGGCCTGGGCTTCCCTGAAGAGGCCGGCGAGTGGCTCGACGGCCGCCGCCTCCGGGAGGACGTTCGCCTCGTCGGGAGCGGCGTGGCGGGCGCCCTCCCGCGCCGAGGCCACGAGGTCGGCCACCTCGTCCACGTCGGGGTCGGCGGCCCACGCGTACCCGAGGCGGCCGTCCACGATCACTCGGACACCGACTCCGCGCGTCTCCGAGCGCGACAGGGATTCCACCTCGCCGCGCCCGGCCTTCACCTCGGTCCTGCGGGACCCGCCGGCGTACGCCTCGACGGCCTCCCCCTCGGCCGCCGCTCGGAGGGCGGCCCGGCACAGGTCGGCGAGGTCAGCCACCGGTGCCTCCCACCGTCATCCGCGCGATCCGCAGAGTGGGGCTCCCCGTAGTGACCGGCACGCCCTGGCCATCCTTCCCGCAGGTTCCCGGCCGGAAGTCGAAGTCGCTCGCCACCGCGTCCACCGCCTGGAGGATCGCGATCCCGTTCCCGATCAGGTTGGCGCCGCGGGCCGGGCTCGTGATCCTCCCGTCCTCGATCAGGTACGCCTCCGAGGCGCCGAACACGAAGTCGCCGGTCGCCGGGTTGACCTGCCCGCCGCCGAGCGCCTTCACGTAGAGCCCCCGCGACGTGTCCCCCAGGATGTCGTCCGGGTCGTCCTTCCCCGGAAGGATCGAGGTGTTGGTCATGCGAGGGATCGGGAGGTGCGCGTAGGACTGCCGCCGAGCGTTGCCGGTCGTGGCCGCGCCGTCCTTCCTCGCCCAGAAGCGGTCGTAGAGGAAGCTCCTGAGCATGCCCTCCTCGAAGACCACCGTCCGCTCCGCCGGCGAGCCCTCGTCGTCGAACGAGAACGAGCCCCACGCGTGCTCCACCGTGGCGTCGTCCACGCCTGTCACGATGGTCGAGCCCAGCGTCTCGCCGAGGCGGCCCCGATAGATCGAGGCCTCCTTCCCCACGGTGTCGGCCTCGAGTCCGTGCCCGCACGCCTCGTGGAACAGCACCCCGCCCCCCGCCGGTCCCACGACCACCGCCATCTCGCCCGCAGGCGAGGGGGACCCGTCCAGCATCGCGATGGCCTGGCGGGCGGCCTTCTCGCCGACCTCAGCCGGAGGGTGGCGCCGCAGCACCTCGACCCCTCCGAGCCCGGCCGGGCCCTCGAACCCGGTCTGCAGCACATCGCCCCGCGCCGCCACGACCTGGACCATCAGCCGGAGGCGGTGCCGGTCCTCCTCGATCCAGAGACCCTCGGAGCTCGCGATGACCAGGCGCTGGACGGAGTCACCGTACCCGGCGATCACCTGGCGGACCTCGGGCCCCGAGGCGCGCGCGGCGTCGTCGGCCTCCTCAAGCCAGCCCACTTTCCGCTCGGCCGGCACGCCTGCGGTGGGCTCCTCGGGGTCGTGGGTCACGCGTGGCTCGGCCCGCGTGAAGTCGAGCACCGAGGTCCGGTCCGAGCCCCGCGCCGCCGCGGCCGCCGCACGGGCGGCCTCGACGAGCGCCTCACGATCGAGGCGGTTCGAGTAGGCGTAGGCGGTCGTGTCGCCGGCCACCGCGCGGACGCCGGCCCCTCGGTCGTGCCCGGTCGAGAGCTCCTCGATCTTGCCGTCGTCGAGCCTCCCCGAGGTCGATCGGCGATCCTCCGCGAAGATCTCGGCGAACGCGGCGCCGCCGTCCAGGGCGGCGCCCAGAACCTCTCGGGCCACGGATCGATCGAGCACGAGGCCGCATCCTAGCAGGGCCCCGTCTCGGATCGGCCTCCACTGTGGCCCGAGCGGGGTGCAGCAGGTAGCGTGGCGACCATGAGCCGGGTCTCGGCCCGCCGGCGCGCGCCCCGCGGTGGGCCGCGCCGCCGGCCACGCCGCGCGTGGCCGGCGGCGCTCACGTGGTGCGGGGCCGCCGCCCTCGTCCTGCTCGGCGTCTTCCTCGCCCACCCCCTGCTCGAGGGGCACCGCCTCCCCTTGGGACCGGACGCGCCCGTCTACGTCTGGTGGGCGCGGTTCGTGGACGTCGAGGGGCTGGAGGCGGTCCGTCGGCCCGGGACCCCGGCGCTGATCCTCCCCCTCACCACCCTGCTCTTGACCGAACCGTTGCACGTCGTCGCAGCTCTCGAACCCGTCCTCGCGATGGCGGTGGGGCTCGCCGGCGGAGCCCTCGTCGAGTCGGCCCTCGGCCCCGACCGCGTCCGGTTCGCGATCACCGCGCTCCTGACCGGCGCCTTCGCCGGGCTCCTGGCCGCCGGGTGGCTGGCCAACCTGATGCTGGCGGCGCTCTTCCTCGTCGCGCTCGCCGCGTTCGCGCTCGCCGAGCGATCGTGGCGGGCCGTGATGTTCGCGGCCGGCTGCCTCGCGGCCGCGGGGATCGCCCACTCCCTGTTCCTGGCCGTGGCGCTGGCGATCGTCGCCGGGACGGTGCTGCTGCTCGCGCCCGGAGCCTTCCGGCGCATCCGCCGCGGGGAGCGGCCCTTCGACACCGCCGCCATGCGACTCAGCATCGGGGCCGCGGCCGGGGGAGGGGTGTCGCTCCTCGCCCTCGGCCCGCTGGCCGGCGGCTCGGGAGCTCCCGGCGACACGTCTCAGGACCAAGTGTTCCGAGGGCTGGGGATGCGCGAGACGCTCACGGAGCGGTACCGGGAGCGAGTATGGGGCGACGCGCGTCGGGTCGCGTCGCCCGCCGTCGCCGCCGTGGCGGGCGCGGCGTGGCTGGGCCGGCTCGAGGCGGTGGGGGACGAGCGCCGCCGCTACGCGGGCGCCCTGGCGGCGTCGTGGGTCGCGGTCACCGCGGTCGGTGTCGGCGTCCTCTGGGCGACCGGCCTGGCCCCGCCGGGCCGCTTCCTGACGTTCGCCTACGTCCTCCCGCTGACGGCGGCGACGGCGGCGGCGGCGGCGTTGCGGCGGAGGGGATGGATCCGGGTCGCGGGGGCGGCCGCGGCGGCGGCGGTGGCCGCCACGTCGCTCTGGGGCTGGTACCGGCAGACACCCTTCATGAGCGAGCGTGAGCTGGAGAGCGTCGAGGCCGTGGCTCCCGTCCTCAAGAGCCTCCCTCCCGACACGCCCGTCGTCGTCGTCGTGGACACCGAGGAGTTCGCCGCCGCCTTCCACGTCGCGCGGTTCGGGAACGTGATCCGGGCGGCCCTCCCCGCGGAGCGGATCGCCGACACGTACCTCTTCGTGGGCGGCCCCGAGGACGTCCTGGCGGGGCGGCCCGGCACGCGGAGCGAGGACCCTGAGTACCGGGGCCTCGCGGAGGCCTACCTCGAGCGCGTCCGCCCGCTGCTCGACCAGGCGGCGATCCTCGTCCTGGCCCCATTCAATCCTCAGGGGTTCGCCGACGCCCGGCGACTCGGCGCGGAGGTATCGGAGGACGCCGTGCTCCTGCGCGCCCCCGAAGGGATCGCTCCCGGAGCCGCGGGGAACGGGCCCATCGGGATCTCCCCAGCGGCCTGGGCCGGTCTCGCGCTCCTCGCCGCGATCGTGCTTGCGCTGCTCGGCGGCGGGTGGGCCGCCTGGGGGCTGCCCGGGACGGGGCCGCTCCCGGCGCTCGCGGCCGCGCCCGCGGCGGGACTGGGCGTGCTGATCCTCGGCGGGCTAGCCGCCGACCGGCTCTCGCTCTCCCTCGCCCACGGCGGAGCCGCCATCGCCGGGACCCTCGCGCTCGTCGGCTACCTCCTCGCGGCCCGATACCGCGCGGTCGAGGACGCCGAGCACGCGGGAGCGTAGGACCGGGCCCTCCAAGAGGAGTGGATCGTCCGTCCCGGCAGCGGGAGCCATCCGGAGGCGCCCGCGCAGCTCCAGGAGGAGGCGCACGAGCACCGCGAGAACGATGGGCGTGGCGACCCAGTGCAGCCAGATCACCATCACCTCCCACACCCGCGGAGACCTCGTGGGTTCGCTCATCAGCTCGGTGAGCACGAGGGCGACCGAGATGAAGATGGCTCCGTTGCGGGCCGGCTTCGGCAGCAGCCACGCCAGCGGGATCATCCAGGCCGCGTACCAGGGGAGGAGGATCGGGGCCATCATCAGTCCGAACAAGGTGGCCCACCCCATCGAGGCGACGATCAGCTCGGGGCCGACGCGCGCGGGGTCCCGGGCGAGGTGGCGCCCGATCGCGATCAGGACGAGCACGAGGAGCACGGGGAAGGCCAGGCGGATCAGGGCGGACGTCAGGTCGCCCGCCGTCTCTCCCCCGATCGCGCGGACCGCTCCGCGCAGCGTCACGACGAGGAAGCGGGACGGGGCGAGCCACCCCTGGCGCGTGGTGAGCTCCAGCTGCCCCATCGTCGGGTCCTCGACCGAGAAGAATCGGATGGCGAACGGGAGCGCCACGGCCACCCCCATAGCGGCGTGGGCCCCGAGGCCCTGGAGCCGCCGGCCCCTGGGCCTCGAGGCCACCGAGCCCACGACGAGCATGACCAGCGGAAGGACCGCGGTCGCCTTCACCAAGCACCCCAACACGAGAACGCCGGTCGCCAGCACGTCCCGACGCACGAGCACGAGAAACGCGGCGCCGGCCACGGCCAGGCCCACCAGGGCGTCATTGTGCCCTCCGGCCACGTTGTGGAAGACGATCACCGGGTTCCAACCGATCAGGAGGCCGGCGAAGGCGGCGCGCTCGGGCCGGACACGCCTCGCCGCCGCCACCACAGCGAGCATGGTCCCCACGCTCGCCAGAACGGCCACGAGCTTGAACGCGTCGACCGTGGTCGGCACGCTCGAGACGAGCCCCGTGAGCCATCCGGCCAGAGCGCTGAACGCCGGGCCGTAGACGGATGGCGAGTCGATCCAGAAGTGGGACACGTAGACGTAGAAGGGGTCCGAGAGGAACTGCCCCGGCGTGAACAGGTAGGGGTTCACACCATATCTCGAGACCATCCGTCCGTAGTACGCGTAGCTGTAAACGTCCCGCGAGAGGAACAGGGGGATCACGAACGCCAGCGCGTGGAGCGTCAGACCCACCCAGACGACCCGCGACACCGAGAGCTCGCCTCGCCAGGCGACGCGAGCGGCGTACACGAACGCGACCGCCGAGGCGGTCAGGAGGAGCACGCCGACCACCGCCGCGACATCCCGATCCAGCGCGTCGACGCCCAGCAGTTCGGAGAGTGTTCGCAGGACCCTCGGGGACCGATCCTCCGGATGCAGGAAGGGGGTGAACGGGGAGTTCGGCCGGGAGGCCAGGACCGCCACCGCGCCGAACGTGGCGAGGATCGCGGTGGTGGCGAGGCGAGCGCGGCTCCTTGTGCCCATGGGAACGGGCCGAGGGTACCAGGGACGCCGCGAGCGGGACGGCGTCCGCCGACCGGGCCACCCCCCGCATCCGCCGACGGGCCACGAGGTGGGACGATCCGGCGACATCAAGTTTGGGCGGGGCTCCCGCCGATACATCGTGCGGGACCCCTGGACGACGGCAACGATACAAGGGGGCATGGCGTGACCACATCGGTGGAGACGGGGACGGACCCGATCGACACGCTCTACACCGCGCGGATCGTGGCGCGGCGTCGGCTGCTGAGCCATCTGGTGGAGGCGCGCGACCACGAGCGCCAGCGGATCGCCTCGGAGATCCACGACGAGCCCCTCCAGGTGATCTCCACGATCTCCACGC
>Ga0256867_10001433_pt1 | contig 10120 bp, 9 predicted proteins | sample RVTome_15_FD_185939 | JGI IMG/M metagenome (GOLD analysis project Ga0256867, IMG submission 185939) | Soil microbial communities from uranium-contaminated site in the Upper Colorado River Basin, Wyoming, United States - RVT150D86 (HiSeq) ... | reverse complement strand
CCCGGCCTCTTCGAGCAGCTTGCTGAAGGAGCGGAAGCCGTAGTAGGACTCGTTGAAGCCCGGCATGCGGCGCTTCAAGGCCTGCTTGACCATCGAGCCCCAGATCTGGTCCTCCGCGCCGCGCTCCGCAACGAGCGCTTCCACGGTCTCCATGACGAGATCGAGGGCTTCCTGCTTCTTGTCCGCGGCGCCGGCCGCGGCCCTGGAGGGCTCGGCGTGGGCGGAGCCTTCCTTGCGGTGCGATTGCTTGCGAGGCTTTTCGCGGACGAGGTCGTCGTAGTAGATGAATTCGTCGCAGTTGGAGATGAGGAGGTCGGACGAGGACTTCTTGATGCCCACCCCGATCACCGTCTTGTCATTCTCGCGCAGCTTGCTGACGAGGGGCGAGAAATCGGAATCACCGCTGATGATGACGAACGTATCGACGTGCGATTTGGTGTAGCAAAGATCGAGCGCATCGACCACCATGCGGATGTCGGCCGAATTCTTTCCCGAGAGGCGCCGATGCGGGATCTCGATCAGCTCGAAGGCGGCCTCGTGCATCCCCTTTTTGAAGTCGCGGTAGCGCTCCCAGTCGCAGTAGGCCTTCTTGACGACGATATTGCCCTTGAGGAGCAGGCGCTCGAGCACCTTCCGGATATCGAAGTCGGCGTAACGCGCCTCACGCACCCCGAGCGCCACATTCTCGAAGTCGCAGAAGAGCGCCATGTTCTCGGTGCTTGGGCTCGCGGCCATCCTGCATTCCTTTTCGCCAGTCGCTACGAGTGCGCGCTCGAGAAGCCCCGCAGAGCTGCGGCGGGAACGTTTTCATGCGCGTTCAACCGGCATTGTGACGCCGTGCGCCGGATCTGTCGATTTCCGCCACTGACGCGAGGTGATGGGCCCAGCGAGTGGTTTCAGGCAAACGAAAGCGTGTCACGCAGGCCATGGTGAAGGCGATCGCAGTCCTGAGGCTTACACGATGTCCGGTCGACACGAAGATCGGCCCCACGTGGGCGCGGGAGCGCAAGACCGCGCCGATCGTCTCGCCGTTGTCCCGAAGCGGCGTCCAGGCGCCGCGGCGCTGCGGGGGTTCTTCATGGACGCCGATCAGCCGGCTCTTCGCGACGCCGATGGTCGGAAGGCCCGACACAAGCCCGAGGTGGCTCGCGAGACCGCAGCGCCGCGGGTGCGCCAGGCCCTGCCCGTCGCACAGGACGAGATCGGGACGGACCTTCAACCGTGCGAGGGCCGAGAGCAACGCGGGAATTTCCCGGAACGAGAGCAGACCCGGAACGTAGGGGAACCGCGTTGGTTTCCGGACCACGGCGCAGTCGACCAACTCGAGCGCCGGGAAGGTGAGCACAGCAACCGCAGCGCGCGTCACCCGGCCGCCGCGCTCAAAGCCCACGTCGGTGCCGGCGACATGGCGCACGCGGCCCAGGCGGTCTGTCGTGACGACCTTCGATTTCAGACGGGACTGCAGCTCGACGGCTTGCCGCGGCGTCAGCGTCCACGAGTGACTCAAGTTTTTCATCGGCGCTCGCCGTGCAAGCCTTGCGGTCGCGGTTGACGCAAGGATACTATGACCTATGAGCGACGATCTGTTCGACAATCTGCGCGCCCAGATGATGGCGGAGATCGCGGCAGAAGCAGCGCTTACCGTCGGCCATACGGGGGTGGCTGCGTTCAGCGAGCGCGTCATGCGCGTGATCGGAAACATTCCGCGGCATGAATTCGTGCCGGTTGAGCTCCAGCCCTATGCCTACCTCAACCGCCCGCTTCCCATCGGCTACGAGAAGACTGTGTCACAGCCGTTCATCGTGGCATTGATGACGGATCTCCTCGACGTGCAGGCAGAGGACGTAGTGCTGGAAATCGGGGCAGGCGCCGGCTACCAGGCCGCGATACTCGCCGAGCTCGCGCGACGCGTCTACAGCGTAGACATCATCGAGGAACTCGGCCTGGGCGCAGATCGCAGGTTGAAGCGCCTGGGCTACGAGAACGTCGAGATCAGGATCCTGAACGGCTACTACGGCTGGCCCGAGCACGCCCCGTATGACAAGATCATCGTGACGGCTGCGACCGAGCTCATTCCGCCGCCGCTGCTCGCGCAGCTGAAACCGGGCGGACGGCTCGTCGTGCCGACGGGCATACCGGAAAAGCAGGCGCTGATCCTTGTCGAGAAGTCGCCGGCCGGCAGCATCGCGGCACGCGAGATTCTTCCAGTGCGCTTTTCGGAGCTGGAGGATCCCGGCGAGACAGCCGGGGTCGCGTGACCACCGCTCGCTGAGCGATGCCGTTCTCTTATTACAACCGGCTGACGCCGCGACAGCAGGTTATCTATCGCAGGAGCGACGAGATCGATTCGGTCGTCGTTCCGGACGCGGCGCCGCTCGTGCCCTTGGCCGACGCAATCGCGCGGGCCCTCGCGTCGGAAGACCGACCGGCGACGCAGTCCGCCTGCCAGTTCCTGCTTGACGCGCTCGCTTCGCGACTGGGCGTGCCCGGGGTCGAGGTCAGGGTGCTCGCCAGGAGGCCGGAACTGCGGGACGGCGAATTGCACGGCCTCTACGAGCCGGCGGCGCATGGGGCGCGCATCCAGATCTCGGTCTGGATGAGAACCGCCCGGCGCAGGCAGGTCGTGGCGTTCCGCACGTTCTTCCGGACCCTGCTCCACGAGTTCTGCCACCATCTCGACTACGAGCGCTACAAGCTTCACGACTCGTTTCACACGGAAGGCTTCTACAAGCGCGAATCGAGCCTCCTGAAGCAGCTCCTTTCTCCGGGCATCGGCAACAACGTGAATCGCGAACAGTGAATGGTAATTGGGGCAACTGAAGCGCATCCTGCCACGGCGCCAACGTATCACTCCCGGCACCCATCACCCATCACCGATCACGAGGTTTATAATCAGCCGCCGTGGCAAGACATACGCGTACACTGGCGGTGCTGTTTGCCGACATTACCGACAGCACGAGCCTCTATCAGAAACTCGGCGACGTCGCGGCGCGCAATATCGTCAACGCCTGCCTGGGCGTCATCCATGCCGTGCTGATGCGCTACGACGGCCGGCTCGTGAAGACCATCGGCGACGAGATCATGTGCGTGTTCCCGAGCGCCGACCTCGCGGTCCTCGCAGCGAGCGAGATGCAGTCGCTCGTCGCCTCGACCAAACCGGGCAACTACCCGGTATCGATTCACATCGGGCTTCATTTCGGATCCGTCCTGGTGGAAGAGGACGACGTGTTCGGGGATACCGTCAACGTCGCCGCTTATCTCACCGCGGTTGCGACCGCGGAGCAGATCCTGACCACGGAATCGACGGAGCAGTGCCTCTCGGCGGCGCTGAGATCGGTGGTGCGGCCGATCTTCCATGCCGTGCTGAAGGGCAGCGACCGCGAGTCGACTGTCTACCAGGTGCTGTGGCGAACGGACAACATGGACCTCACCGACGTCAACCTGCAGTCGAACAAGACGATTCCCGGCGATACGGGAAGCCTGCTGCTCACGCTCGACGAGGAGCGCGTGCGAATCGACCAATGGCGGCCCGGGGTGGTCATCGGCCGCTCGCAGGATTGCGACCTCGTGGTGAACGACCGGTTTGCCTCGCGGCGTCATCTCTCCATCAAGCTGGTGCGACAGCATTTCTATCTGTTCGATCACAGCATCAACGGGTCGTTCGTCTCGCTCGAAAGCGGCGAGGAAGTGCACGTGCTGCGCCGGGAGATGCTGCTCGACGGGACGGGGCGGATCTGCGTGGGCCGCAGCCGGGGAGAGCACCCGAGCGAGGTCATCATGTTCGCGCGCGACCGGCGCTCGATGTACCGCCTCTAAGTTCACTTGCTCCTGTCGGCGAGCTCGCGCGTCACGTCGAGCCCGCTGCGCGCGGCCTTCCGGGCCTGCTCCGGGCTTTCCTTGCCAAGCGGCGTCTTTGCCACCAGCTCATACATGTCGGTCGCGCCCTCGAAGATGCGCCGCGTCATCCCGAGCTCGCCAAATGTCTTGGCGATTTCCTGCATCTCCGGCACCCAGCGGTAGGCTTTTGGCGGCATGGTCGCAATATTCCTCATCTGCCACTCGAAGACGTCATTGCGGCTCTCGCGCAGCTCCTGCTCAAGCGCGTGCTCGACGCCCAGCTTGCGCGCTGCCATGAGCAGCTCGACCGCGAGAGCGGTCGTGCCTTTCGTCATCGCGCCGTAGCACATCTTGATTCCCGAGGCGTCTCCGATCCGCTCGGAGAACACGCGCACCAGCAGGTTGGGATGCCGGATTGTCTCGAAGAGGTACGCGTGCGGCCCCGAGACGTACAGGCGCGGGCGGTCCTTCTCGCCGCGCGGAGGCGGGCCGATGATGCCGCCGTCGGTGAACATGCCGCCCGCATCGCGAATGGCCTCATCCATCTCGCGCGCGGTTTGCGGGGAGACGGCATTGAGGTCCGCATAGGCGATCGCGCGTCCGCGCGACTTCATGGCTTGTGCGGTGCTTCGTGCGACCGAGAGCGCCTCGCCGGGGTTGAGCACCGAGACGATCATGTCGCAGGTTGCGACAAGCGCGTCCAGCGAGCCGCAGTCAGTGAGGCCCGCCTCCCGCGCGAGGGCCCTTGTCCGCTCGCTGCGTCCCGCGAGCGCGGTGAAAACCTCGAGCCCGCTCTGCTTGATGCGGACTGCGATCGCCTGTCCCATGTCGCCGGGGCTCACCACGCCGATTTTTCCGATTTGCATGCGCCTGCTCCTTTTCAGCTGCGAGTGTCCACCATGTGGGGATGCCGTTATCGATGGGATAAAATACGCCGTTTTTGCGCCGGCGCATCGCACAATACCGCAGCCCCATGGCAGTCTATCCTATCCCGGTTCCCGCGCGTCCTCGCCCTGCGCGTTCGATGCGCCGTCCCGTCCTGAAGCTGGCGCCTTTGCAGTCCGGGAGCGGATGATCGCCGGGACCTGACATGGCGTTCTATCTCGTCCTGGCGGTGACGCTGCTCAACCACATCAGCTTCAAGGGCAGCAAGATACTCATCTCGCTCTTCGCGATCGACCTCGGCGCGACACCGATGACGATCGGCGTGCTGTTCGCGATGTACTCGGTCTTCCCGGTGTTTCTGTCGGTCTATGCCGGAAAGGTTTCCGACCGGCTCGGTTTCCGCTGGCCGATGGTGCTCGGCTCGGTCGGGCTGCTGTGCGGACTCATCCTGCCGTACGCCGTCCCGAGCGTCGTCGCGCTTTTCGCCTCGGCGACGCTGATCGGCATGTGCTACATCTTCTACATCGTCTCGGTGCAGCATCTCATCGGCTCGATGGGCGAAGGCATCGCGCGCACCCGAAACTACAGTATCTTCAGCGTGTGCGTCGGACTGACCGCGCTGATCGGTCCGACCACCGCCGGCTTCGCGATCGACGGCATCGGGCATCGCTCGACCTATCTTCTGCTCGCCGCGTTCCCGGTCGTTCCGATCGTCGTGCTGATGTTTCTCAAGCGCTACCTGCCGCAGCCCCGGCACCATGACGAGCCGCGGACCGGACATCGCGTGATCGATCTGCTGAACAACGTGCCGCTCCGGCGCGTGCTCATCACGGCGGGCATCCTCGAAACAGGAAACGAGCTCGTCAATTTTCTGCTGCCGATCTACGGGCATTCCATCGGCCTGTCGGCCTCGCAGATCGGGCTCGTGATCGGCGCATTTGCCTCCGCGCTGCTGCTCATTCGCGCGCTCATGCCGGCCCTGGTCAGGCGCTGGAGCGAGGAGCGGGTGTTGGGCGGCTCGATGCTCCTCGCTGCGCTGACTTGCCTCGCGTTTCCACTGGTGGAGAGCTTTACGCTCCTGCTTTGCGTCGCGTTCGTGATGGGGCTCGGGTTGGGGTGCGGCGCGCCGCTGTCGCTCGTGCTTTCCTACAACCGCGCGCCGGCCGGCCGGTCGGGCGAGGCGATGGGCCTGCGTCAAACCGTCAACAAGGGAACGGAAGTTCTGGTCCCGATCGTATTCGGGACGCTCAGCACTGCGGTGGGCATGCTGCCCGTGTTCTGGCTCGACGCAGTCATGCTCGCCATCGGCGGCTGGCTCATGCGCCGCGACGCCGGCGCGTCGGCCAAGACCCCGATCGCTTAGAGCCAGTAACAGAAAGAAAAGCGTAGACACGAAGGACACCAAGGACACGAAGGAAATTCAATATCGTCTCTCCTCTGTGTCCTTCGTGTCCTTCCTTTGTGTCTGCGCTTTGGAGATCGGTTGAACAGGAGCGACGTCAATTTGATACGGGCTCATAGGAATCGCTATTCCGCGTCGTAGCCCGGCAGGACTCTCGCATCGATCACGCAGACTCCGCCATTGCGCGCGGTCTCGATGCCTTTCTCGAGGGCGGGTGCTATTTCCTCCGGGCGCGTGACCGGACCGATGCCGGTTGCGCCCTGCGCGCGGGCGATCGCGGCAATGTCGATATCGGGATCACCGATGCGCTGCCCGATCCAGCGATTCTCGACCGGGCGGTGCCGGGCGAGCGCCACTCGCTCCTGGTGCATCTCGTCGTTGAAGAACGAGCGGTTGTTGCAAACGATGAGAAGGCAGGGAATCCCGTAATGGACAGCGGTCCACACGGCGGTATTCCCCATCAGGAAGTCCCCGTCGCCGAGCAGCCCGATCGGAACGCGTCCGCTGCCCTTCAACGCGAGCGCGGCGCCGACGCTGATTCCCGGACCCGAGCCGAGGCCCCCGCCGCCGTCATATCCGATGTAGTCGAGCGGGTGGCGGAAATGGGTGTAGGCGCCATGCCAGCCAAGCGGAAACCTCGTGAAGCACACATCGCCGCCCCTGATGGCGGCGTTAAGGGCATCGGCAACGCCTCGCAGCGTGACCACCCCCGAATGCGCCTCGGGCAGTCTGGCGGGCACGGGTGCGAGAACTTCCGCGGCACGCGCGCTCACCGCTTCCAGCAGCATGGGCACTGCGGCATCCGGCTCGCACATCAGGTAGACGTCCACGGGCGGCAGGCCCTGGTAATCCATGCTCCAGCCGCGATGCGAGTGCGCGTCGCACGAGACCTGGATGATTTTCGCGGATACCGGGCGCTCGCCGAAGGCGTGCTTGAGCGTGCCCCCGAGATCGAGCCAGTCAAGCGAAAGGATGACGTCGGCCGCACTGACGAGCCTCTGCCCCTCCGGTGACAATCGAACGAAGGGCGGTGCAATGTGAAGCCGGTGGTCGGTCGGGAAGGCTGCCGCGACCTTGAGGTTGCTCAGCACGGGCGCATTGAGCTTTTCTGCCAGCTCGATGCGGGCCTTCCATCCTTCGAGGCTGCGCGATGCGCGACCCGCGAGGATGAGAGGGGTTTTGGCCGTGGAGATGAGCTGCGCGGCGGCCGCGACGAGTTCTCTCGCGGGCCGCGCGGGCTGCGGCGGACGGTAGCGGCCGACGTCCGGCATGGCCGGAAGCGCGCCGATCCTGGCTTCCTGAACGGCTGAATCCAGATTGACGTAGACCGGGCCGCGCGGCGCGGTCTGTGCGATCTGCGCGGCACGCAGGATCGCCTCCATTGCCGCGGCCACCGATCCCGGCTGGTTGTCCCATTTCGTGTAGTTGCGGACGAGCGCGCTCTGGTCGGAGCAGGTGTGAATCCAGTCGATCCATGGGCGGCGCTTGGCGGCGTCCCACGGACCGGTCGCGCCGAGGATCAGGACGGCGGCGCGATCGCACCAGCAGTTGAAAATCTGCATCGCGGCATGCATCAGGCCGACGTTCGAATGCAGCGCCGCCGCCATCATGCGCTCCGATGCCTTCCAGTAGCCGTGCGCGATCGACACTGCATGCTCGTCGTGGATGGTGAGCAGCATCTGCGGCGCACGGTTGCCGAGGTAGTTCACGATACTGTCGTGGAGGCCGCGGTAGCTCGCACCGGGATTGAGCGCGATGTACTCGGTTTGCAGATCGCGGAGCACTCCTGCGATCGCGTCGCTGCCCCAGAACTCATCGGAGCGCTGGCCGGCGACGGGCGTGTCGTGAACGATGGCGCTTCGAGGCGTCTGATTGCTGTTCATGTGCGGTCTGGATCCTTTCGCTTCACCGGAGCGTGCGCATCGCATCTCGCATCGCCCCCTTTGGGTCAGGCGCGGATGTTAACGGATCACGGCCGATAGCGTGAATCGGACGCTGAAGCGCTGTCGGTCTCGGGCGCCGCTGCGGGCTTGCGGCGCCGGCCGACCCATACTCCGATTCCGTACAGCGCGGCGAGCGGCAGCGCCCAGATCGCGCCAGCGGTCAGCACCACCTCGGCCCGGGCGATGAAAAGATCGCGCCGGTAGTCGAGCTCGATATCCCTTGCCAGGGCGCCGTACTTTCTGTGTACGCGTCTCAGCAGCTGACGGTCCGAGAGGAGCATCGCCGCGAACCGGGTCCAGCTCTGCGGCGTGCCCGCGTACGGCGGCTCGAACTCCCAGAGCTGATGGCGGATGATGAGTTGCTCGCGCTGCTTGCGTGTGACCTCCTGCACTCGTTCCTGCGCGGCCCAGTAGACCGGCCACGCGTACGCGGCCGCGATGAGGAACAACGCAGCTTTCCACGCCCAGCCAAAGCGCGATGGCTGCGTTTCGGACGGTTCCTCGATCATGGGGGCCGGTAATCCCGATGCTATGATACCGGCGTTTATTGCGCGGGGGAGCGTCCATGAAGCGTTTTGACGTCGCATTGATTCCAGGCGACGGCATCGGCCGGGAAGTGGTGCCGGCGGGCCAGAGGATACTGGACGTCGTCGCCGAAGTGCATGGCGGATTTCGTTTCCGCTACAAGTCCTATCCGTGGAGCTGCGCCTACTATCTCAAGCACGGCGCGATGATGCCGGCAGACGGCTTGCGGCGCCTCGGCGATTCGGATTCGATCTTCCTCGGCGCAGTCGGCTTCCCCGGCGTCCCGGATCACGTATCGCTCTGGGGCCTGCTCATCCCGATCCGGCGCGGCTTCCAGCAATACGCCTGCGTGCGCCCGGTGAAGCTGCTCCCGGGGGTGCGCTCTCCGCTGGCCGGGCGTGGGCCACAGGACATCGACTTCATCGTCGTGCGGGAGAACAACGAAGGCGAGTATTCGAACATGGGGGGCCGCCTCCACGCCGGAACGCCGCAGGAGATGGCGACGCAGCTGAACGTCTTCACACGCCACGGCACCGAGCGCATCATCCGCTATGCATTCGAGCTGGCGCGCAGGAAGCGCAAGAAGAAAGTGACTTCAGCGACCAAATCGAACGGCATCAACTTCAGCATGCCGTTCTGGGATGAGATTTTCTGGCAGCTCGCGAAGAAGTATCCCGGTATCGCCGCAGAGCAGATGCATATCGACGCCCTCGCGGCGCGCTTTGTGACGCATCCGCACAATTTCGGAGTCGTGGTGGGCAGCAATCTCTTTGGCGACATCCTCACGGACCTCGGGGCGGCCATCGCGGGATCGATCGGCATCGGCGCATCGGCCAATCTGAATCCCGAGAAGCGCTTTCCGTCGTGCTTCGAGCCGGTTCACGGTTCCGCGCCGGACATCGTCGGCAAAGGCGTTGCGAATCCGCTCGGCCAGATCTGGAGCGGGGCACTGATGCTCGAGCACCTGGGCTACGCCGCCGCGCACGACCTGGTGCTCAAGGCCATGATCGCGGTTCTGAACGCCGGGATCAGAACGCCCGACCTCGGGGGGCGGGCAAAGACGGTCGACGTGACCCGCGCCGTTGCCGCGGAGATTCGCCGCCTCGCGCGCTGAGTCCGGCGCGCCGTATTTGCAAAGGCGCGCGGCACGCGAGCCGGCCATGGCGATCCTCCTCCATTCAGTGCCCGGAGACAGGCGTCAACGCGGCGCGCGCGCGCGTCGCCCCATCCGGCCCGCATGGGTTATCCTGGTGGCGGCGCTGGCCTGGCCAGTTGGCGTCGTTTCGCAAACACCCGCGCTCGCGGAGCGCGCAGCGATCGCCTCGGCGCATCCGCTCGCGACGAGAGCCGGGCACGAGATTCTCGAACAGGGCGGCAACGCGTTTGATGCCGCCGTGGCGGTGGCCGCAGTGCTGGCCGTTGTCGAGCCCTATTCGTCAGGACTGGGCGGCGGCGGCTTCTGGCTGCTGCATCGGGCGCGCGACGGCTACCAGGTCATGGTCGACAGCCGCGAGATCGCGCCGCGCAA